>Ga0066852_10000981_pt1 | contig 12110 bp, 13 predicted proteins | sample ETNtaG_27_FD_67283 | JGI IMG/M metagenome (GOLD analysis project Ga0066852, IMG submission 67283) | Marine microbial and viral communities from oxygen minimum zone, Eastern Pacific Ocean - ETNP201406SV63 | ecosystem: Environmental > Aquatic > Marine > Oceanic | place: Pacific Ocean: Eastern...
CATAATTCGATTTTCGTGCGTGTAAATAAGTCTCATTTAGATTGCTAGCTTACTAAATAAATAGTGCAGCGAGCCCTAAAAATGCTACAAAACCTATAACATCGGTAATGGTTGTCAAAATAACACCGCCAGCAAGCGCAGGATCAATTTTGAGCTTTGAAAGAAGTAGTGGTAAAAAAGCTCCTGAGAAAGCTGCAACAACTAAATTAGTAATGATTGCAAGAGCGATGATCAGACTTAATAGTAAATCAGCAAACCAGTAATAAGTAATAAGGGCAATTACTATAGACCAAATGATTCCATTTAAACCACTGACGGCAACCTCTTTGTTAATTAAGGCCTTAATATTTGCAGTGGTCACCCTTCCGGTTGCAATACCTCGGGTCACTATGATCAGGGTTTGAGTTCCAGCAATGCCCCCCATACTAGCTACAACGGGCATTAAAATTGCAAGAGCAATTTTCTGTTGCAATGTTGCCTCAAAAAGACCAATAAAATAAACAGCAATAAATGCAGTAACTAAGTTAACACCAAGCCAAACGCTTCTTCTTTTTGAACTTTGAATGATTGGTGCAAATACATCCTCATCTTCATCCAAACCGACCATTGACATCACCGAGTGCTCTGCCTGATCAAGAATAACATCAACAACGTCATCAATAGTAATACGGCCAATTAACTGGTTGTTTTCATCAATTACTGGAGCTGAAATTAAATTTCTTTGTTCAAATAAGAGTGCAACTTCTGCTTCATCAGTATCAGCACTGACTGGCTTGGAAAAATCATTATTGATTAGTGTCTCAACCATTTGTTCAGGTTCTTCAGTTAACAAAGAGGTTATTAATAAAGATCCCAGGTAGTTAAAGTCTCGATCAACAACAAAAACCTGATCCGTATCAACGGGCATCTCTTTGAGCAACCTTAAATACCTTATTACTGCTCTTATTGAAACGTCTGGCCTGACAGTTATAAAGTCAGTATTCATCAAACCGCCTGCTGAATCTTCTGGATAACTAAGAATCTTATTAAGGCGCTCTCGATGCTTAAAATCAAGCGTCAATAAAAGACTATGGACAGCAGACTCAGGCATATTCGGAACAATGTCAGCCAGATCATCAGTATCTAATTTCTCAGTAGCTTTTACAAGAGAGTCGACAGTCATCTCACTAATTAACTGTGACTGAACATCCTCACTAACCTCTTTTAAAATTTCTCCCTGAATTGAAATTTGAATGCTTGGCCAAAGAATTGATCGATCTTTAGGCTGTATTGCTTCAAGTAATAGTGCAACTTCTCCCGGATGAAGTTCTTTGATTTGATGTTTGGCCTCATCATAGTCAGATGCTTCAAGTGAAATCATCAAATTTTGTAGACTCACTTCGAAACTCGTGAGTTCAACCTCAGCCATACCTAATATCCGTTGTTCTAAGCTGCATAACAATCAAGAATTGTTATGTAGTAATTACAACATATTATAATTTATATGAGCTAAGCTCTGTGGTTATGTAGTTTTTCTTTATGTTTAATTATTTGTGAATCTAACTTATTGATTAGCTGATCTATAGAAACATACATGTCGTTACTTTGTGCTTTTGCAAATAAGTCTGCACCACTGACGTGAATCGTCGCTTCTGCGGTCTGGACGTCTTTTTGAACTTCTAAAATCATATTGACGTTCATTACGTTGTCAAAGTGATGTTTAATTTTTGAAAGCTTTTCGCTTGTGTGTTGCCTGATGGCAGATGTAATATCGAGATGATGACCGGAAAGGTTTAATTGCATTTTTACTCCTTTGATTAATGAAATAAAATGGTTTTTCTTGCATATATATTGTGTCATAAAATGGAACTACAATTTAACTTTTTTATCTTTTATATTTACAAAATTACAGAAAATATCCCTACTCAATTTAGGTTATAATATTTCTTTTAAATTTAATGAAACTTGAATGCAAACAGTACCTTGCAAAACTAGACGACTCAATACCCGAAGATTTTGTCTTCTGTATTGTTTATTAATGGTGGCTAATTTGTCTTGAAAACAAAAAAGACCTAGTTTCAAAAGCCCCATTATGGGGCTTTTTTTGTTTAACTAATATTTTATTTCTATGTCCAACTTAATGTCTAACTACTCTCCACTCGAAGTAACCTTTGTAAAAGGGGATGGTTGCTGGCTAACTGATAACAAAGGAGATCAGTATCTTGATGCTCTTTCTGGGATTGGCGTTGTTAACCTGGGTCATTGCCATCCAGTTATAACTAAAAACCTCGTCGAACAATCACAGCAGCTTATTCATACTTCTAATGTATATAGAATTGGAAACCAGGAAAGGCTTGCTAAGGAGCTCTGTGATCTAGCCAAGATGGACAAAGTCTTCTTTTCAAACTCTGGGGCTGAAGCTAATGAAGCAGCAATAAAAATTGCAAGGCTTTATGCTAGAACTAAAGACATAGAAAAACCAATCATTCTAACTGCCAATCAAGGTTTTCATGGTCGAACAATGGCGACTCTTTCTGCAACGGGACAAAGCAAAGTCCAGGCTGGATTTTCGCCATTAATGAGTGAGTTTATTCATGTTAATTATGATGACATTGAGGCCTTCAATGATTATCAAAATAATTCTAATGTGGTTGCTGTAATGGTTGAGCCAATTCAGGGTGAAGCTGGCGTTATCATTCCAAAGAATGATTATTTAAATAAAGTTCAAGATGTATGCAAAAAAAATGGCTGGTTGTTGATTCTTGATGGCGTTCAGTCCTGCATGGGGAGAACTGGTAAACTCTTTGCTCATGAGCATAATGAAATTACTCCAGACATCCTGTGCCTTGCCAAAGGCCTTGGCAATGGTGTTCCAATAGGAGCTTGTTTAGCAAAAGGAAAAGCTTCAAAAATGCTCACTCCAGGCACTCATGGATCTACCTTTGGTGGAAACCCGTTAGTAACTGCTGCTGCTTTAGGCGTTCTTGAGGTATTTAAAGATAATAAGATACTTGAAAATGTTAATGAAATGAGTAAGTACTTTCTGTCAGAGTTTAATACTAAACTTAGAAATAATGTGGCTGTTACAGAAATACGCATAAAAGGACTAATGATTGGCATTGGTCTGGATAGCAATATTGTTGATTGTAGTCAACTTGTTAAAAAAGCCTTGAAAGATAATCTTCTTATCAATGTCACTGGAACCTCTATAAGAATGTTGCCACCCTTAATAATTACGAAAGAAGAAATTGATATATTAATTGGCAAACTGATTAAGCTAATTAGCACTTAGGAATAATTATGATAAAAAATTTTATTAACTTTGATGATCTCAGCATAAATGACTTACAGGGAATTATTGATCGAGCTATATCTCTTAAAGAAGAGCATAAATCTGGTCAAATTAATGACTCTCTTCAAAACAAGACATTGGCTATGATTTTTGATAAATCCTCAACGAGGACTAGGGTTTCATTTGAGGCTGGAATGACGCAGCTTGGAGGCCAGTCACTTTTTTTATCTGATAAAGATATTCAGCTAGGAAGGGGCGAACCTATTACTGATAGTGCAATCGTTATTAGCTCAATGGTTGATGCAGTTATGCTTAGACTGTCTTCACATGAAGATATTATTGAGTTTTCCAAGCATTCAAGTAAACCTGTTATTAATGCTCTTTCAGATGAATCACACCCTTGTCAGATACTCGCTGACCTGATGACTTATCAAGAAATTAAAGGCTCAATTAAAAATAAAAAAATAGCCTGGGTTGGAGACGGTTGTAATGTCTGTCAAACTTATATGCAGGCTGCAGGCATCTTTGATTTTGATTTATCGATTGCAACGCCCAATGGATACGAGCCTTCCGAATTATTTATTGGCAAATATAAAAAGAATATTAACTTTTATAGTGATCCGCTTATTGCGTGCAAAGATGCTGACATAATCGTTACTGACGTTTGGACTAGTATGGGTCAAGAATCAGAGAAAAAACAAAGAGAATTAGCCTTTACGGGCTTTCAGGTCAACCAAAATATGATGAATCAAGCCAAAAAAGACGCCATATTTATGCATTGTCTCCCAGCCTATCGTGAAAAAGAGGTCAGTTCTGAAGTTATAGATGGTAATCAAAGCGTTGTTTGGAGTGAGGCTGAAAATCGTCTGCACGTTCAAAAATCATTGCTTTTATATTTGATTGGAAGCTAATCGATCTGTGAGAGTTTAAGCTTAGCCTCTTGATAGAACTTAACGCCCCGCTCAATTTTATTGCGTCCTTTGGAAACTCGCCAATTATTGGTATCTCTTAAAGAATAGACACATCCACAATACTCTTGCTGATAAAAGTTTTCTTTTTTGGATAACTCAAGCATCCTAGAAGATCCACCTTGTTTACGCCAGTTGAAATCCCAGTATGGAATTTTTTGAGGCTCTGCAGATTTTGCACCTGACATATTGATTTGATTCATGTCTTTCCAGCGAGAAATGCCGAGTGTGGATGAAATAATATCAAATTCATTTTCAGAGGCAAATTTGGCTGTTTTCTGAAACCTCATATCAAAACAAGTCGTACACCTCTCTCCTCTCTCAGGCTCATTCTCTTGCCCTTTTGTCCTCTCAAACCACTCATCCCGGTCATAATCTGCATCGATAATAGGTATGCCAAGTTTTTCTGCAAAACGAATATTTTCATCTTTTCTCAGTTCATACTCATCCTTAGGATGGATATTTGGATTGTAAAAATAAATCGTAGTATCGATATCAGATGCTGCTAACGCTTCCATAATTTCGCCAGCACAGGGAGCGCAACATGAATGCAGCAAAAGTTTTTTCTCACCGTTTGGCGTTTTAAGCTTTGGCCTTTTATACGACTTAAGTGAGTAGTCTATTTGAGACATTGTTTTACTTTTTTTAAAATCTCCCAAGTTTCGCGTTTGAGATTTGAATCTTTAATAATGTCTCTTGGATGATATGTCGAAAAAAAGGTTGGCTTATCTGACTTAAATGTCGAATCCATCACCAAAACAACTTGAGCAGGATTTGCATTAACAATGGCATCAAGATTACTTTTTTCAATCGACGCCAGATGAACATCATTCAAATCTAGTTCAATCGACGCCAACATCTTGACAAGTAAGTCTCGAGTCTTTCCAGCATCACAAAAAGAATCCTTTGGATTTAGCTCTATCACCAAGCAACTTAAAGGGACTGAAATTTTGTGAACTGAACCAACTTTAGAATACAAAAAGTCTGGAATTCCAAGAGCTTCGAGATATTCATTTCTTGACTGCATATTTATATCTGTGGATGTGCTCGTTCTACATTTGCCATAACTTTATTAAGCGCATGGACATAAGCCTTTGCTGAAGAGGTAATAATATCGGTATCAACACCTTGACCATTAAAGACTTTTCCTTCATGCTCTAAACGAACATTAACTTCGCCCAATGAATCGGTACCTTGAGTTACATTTGAAACAGAATATAACTGGAGTTTTGGCTCTATATCAACCAACGATAGTATGGCAGTAAAAGTTGCATCAACCGCACCAGAAGTTGAAGCAAAAGCGCTATACTCATCACCATTGATTGAAAGTGTTACATTTGCTGTGTTTACTTTTCCAGATTCGGCGGAGACCTTAAGTGAAACTAAACGAATAATTTCAGATGCCTCTGTTTGGGCCTCTGTAACAAGAGCCTGAAGATCCTCATCGAAAATATCATGCTTCTTATCAGCCAAAGTTTTAAATCTAGAAAATGCATCGTTTAGCGCATCATCTGAGTCAAACTCAACTCCTAACTCGCTAAGTCTCGATTTAAATGCATTTCGACCAGAATGTTTACCAAGAACTAGGGAGTTATTATTCCAGCCAACATCTTCTGCCTTCATGATCTCATAGGTCTCTCTGTGCTTAAGAACACCATCCTGGTGAATTCCTGCCTCATGAGCGAACGCATTAGCTCCAACAATCGCCTTATTTGGCTGGACTACAAAACCTGTTATTGAAGAAACCAGTCTTGAGGTCGCCAGAATACCAGTAGCATCGATATTAGTATCGCAGCTAAATACATCCTGCCTTGTTCGAACAGCCATTACAATCTCCTCTAAAGAGGTATTTCCTGCTCTTTCACCAAGCCCATTAATCGTACACTCTATTTGTCTTGCTCCATTTAATACAGCAGAGAGAGAATTTGAAACCGCTAGTCCTAAGTCATTGTGGCAGTGTGCTGAAAAAATGGCTTTATCAGAATTTGGGATTCGCTCTATCAACTCTTTCATTGTCTCACCAAACTGGTAAGGAATGCTGTAACCAACCGTATCAGGAATATTAATAGTTGTTGCACCTGCATTAATTGCAGCCTCAATAATTCTACAAAGAAAATCTGTATCTGAGCGTCCAGCATCTTCAGGACTAAACTCGATGTTATCAGTAAACTTGGTGGCTCTTTTAACTGAACGAACTGCCTGATTAACAACCTCATCAGGCGTCATTCCAAGCTTCATTTTCATGTGAATATCTGAGGTAGCGATAAAGGTGTGAATTCGAGACGAGTTCGCATTTTGAATAGACTCGCCTGCTCGGTCAATATCTTTATCGAGGGCTCTTGCTAGAGAGCATATGGTTGAATCTTTTACCGCTTTAGCTACCGCCTGAACCGCTTCAAAATCACCCTGTGAAGCGATCGCAAAACCCGCTTCAATAACATCTACCTTCATTTTTTCTAAACTTTTGGCGATACGAACTTTCTCATCCTTAGTCATGGAGGCGCCTGGTGATTGCTCACCATCTCTTAAAGTTGTATCAAATATAATTAGTTTTTCGGACATTGATTGCTCCTTTTATTTTTCCGAATTTTATCTTAAGTTGTAGTGATAGACCTTCGTCTATTATGATTATTATTGCCTTACGGCAATAATCGTAACAAAGCAAAGAGCTTGCTCAGTGAAATTGAAGTTAATAAATTAAATACTTTGTTCATACGCGTAGATTATAAATGAACTTAAGTTCCTTTACTTTGTTTTTTCTCAATTCGCCTTTTATTGAGTCCAGCAACAGTAATATAAGGACCAGAAAGCAAATACAGAAAAAACCCGGTGAACAATATAATGTTTGGTTTATACATCAAAATGATTAAACTCATAACGATCAACAAAAGGAATCTAAATGAAGCTTTTTTTGAGTCGAGTTCTTTAAAACTATAATACCGAACGTTGCTAACCATCAAAAGGCCACACAAGATTGTAATTCCAGCACCTAGATAATAACCCAAAGATATGACATCAGAATCAAAAGAAGCAAATGTCCAAATCTTTAGCCATATCATGCTAGCAATTACGCCAGCGGCCGCAGGAGAAGGAAGGCCTTGAAAATACCTTTTATCAGCTATACCGACTTGAGTATTAAATCTGGCAAGCCTTAAGGCTGCACAAGCTAAATACACAAAGGCTGCGAGCCATCCAAACCTTCCAAGCTCATATAGCGACCACTCATAAACAAGAAGAGCTGGGGCTAAACCAAATGACACTAAATCCGCAAGAGAGTCATATTCAGCGCCAAATGCACTTTGAGTATTTGTTAGTCGAGCAACTCGCCCATCAAGAGTATCCCACATCATAGCAATCATGATTGAGATCGCAGCTATCGTGAAATCACCATTTATTGATGAGATAATTGAATAGAATCCAGCGAACATGCCAAACGTAGTTAAAACGCTTGGCAATAGGTAAATTCCTCTTTTTCTTGGTATTTTTTCAGTCATAACTTCTTATAAAGCTGACATGATCAATTAGGATTAGTTTTTTGACTGATCAACTAATTTATTTTTTGCAATCCAAGGCATCATTGCGCGTAAGCTTTCTCCAACAGTTTCAATTTGGTGTTTACGTTGAACATCACGACGAGCTGGCAAATCACCAACATTACTAACAAACTCTTTAGCAAAAGCACCGCTTTGAATTTCGCTTAAAATTTTCTTCATTTCGGCCTTTGTTTTGTCTGTAACGATTCTAGGACCTCTTGTAACATCTCCATACTCTGCAGTGTTAGATATTGAATAGCGCATATTTGCAATACCACCCTCATAAAGCAAGTCTACGATTAACTTTAACTCATGAAGACACTCAAAATAAGCCATTTCAGGTTCATATCCAGCCTCAACTAGCGTTTCAAAGGCAGCCTGAACGAGAGAAGTTGTTCCGCCGCACAAAACAACTTGCTCGCCAAATAAGTCTGTCTCAGTCTCTTCTCTAAAGCTTGTTTCGAGGATACCCGTTCTTCCGCCACCAATTGCTGAAGCATACGAGAGTGCGATTTCCTTTGCATTGCCAGAGGCATTTTGATTAACTGCAATCAAATCAGGAATACCGCCGCCCTTGACAAACTCTGAACGAACAGTGTGGCCAGGTGCTTTTGGTGCAATCATAATGACATCAAGATCTTTTCTAGGCACAATCATATCAAAATGAATATTTAGACCGTGGGCAAAAGCCAAAGCAACGCCTTGCTTTAAATTTGGCTCAATATTTTGCGAATAAATACTTGCTTGAAACTCGTCAGGCGCTAAGATCATAACTACATCTGCCCATCCACTTGCCTCTTCGACAGACATAACGCCCAAACCTGCCTCTTTGGCTTTAGTCGCAGAAGACGAACCTTCTCTAAGACCAACAACCACTTCTACACCTGAATCCTTTAAATTGTTAGCGTGGGCATGTCCCTGAGAACCATAGCCAATAATAGCTACTTTTTTACCTTGAATAATCGAAAGGTCTGTATCTTTGTCGTAATATCTATTCATTTTTTTTCCTTTAATTTAGATTAGTTTTTTTCCTCTTGAAATCCCAGTAACACCTGTCCTTGAGATTTCAATAATATTTGATGGCTCAATTGCATCCAAAAATGCATTAATCTTCTTTGTCTTTCCTGATACCTCTATGGTGTAAATCTTATCTTTTACATCAACCACTTTACATCCAAAGATTTCCACCAATTCCTTTAAGTCAACGCCCTCTTTCGAGGTTGACGATATCTTAGCAAGCATTAACTCTCTTTCAACATGATCCTGACTCGTCAAATCACTCACCTTAACAACTTCAATGAGTTTGTTGAGCTGCTTTACAATTTGTTCCAGTACGCGCTCACTTCCAGAGGATACAATTGTCATTCTAGAAAGAGTTGGATCATTCGTTTGAGCTACAGTAAGTGACTCAATATTAAAACCACGTTGAGTAAAAAGACCTGCAACCCTTGATAGAGCTCCAGCCTCATCTTCTAAAATTACTGAAATAATATGTCTCATAAATTATACCGCGTTAAAGTCTGTTTCATCTTTGGATACCATTTCATCTCTACCAGCAAGCAACATATCACAATGTGCGCCGCCAGCAGGTATCATCGGAAATACATTTTCTGAAGGGTCTGTCAAAATATCAAGAAAAACAGTGCGATCTTTCTGACTAAACGCTTCAATTAAGGCAGGCTTTAAATCTTCTTCCTTTTCAATCTTAATTCCCATATGACCATAACTCTCTGAAAGCTTAATAAAGTCTGGGAGAGCATCCATGTAGGACATTGCATAACGTTTTTCATAAAAAAACTCTTGCCACTGTCTTACCATACCTAAATATCCATTATTAAGGTTAATAATCTTAACTGGCGTGTCATATTGAAGCATCGTTGAGAGTTCTTGCAACATCATTTGAATACTTCCCTCGCCTGTCACGCAGGCTATATCTTTTTCTGGCATAGCAAGTTTAGCACCCATTGCAGCTGGCAAACCAAAACCCATGGTCCCAAGACCACCAGAGTTGATCCATTGCCTTGGCTCATCAAAAGGGTAATATTGTGCAGCCCACATCTGGTGCTGTCCAACATCTGAAGTCACAATAGCGTTACCTTCTGTTACCTCATATAAGGCTTCGATAACGGACTGAGGCTTAATAACCCCTGGAGATTTAGAATAAGCCAGAGAGTCAACTTTTCTCCAATCCTCAATCTGTTTCCACCACTTGGAAATATTTTCGTAATTTTTATCTTTCAACTCATCAATCAACGCTTGCAAAACTTGTTTTGTTTGTCCAACAATTGGAATATCAGCCACAACATTTTTGGAAATTTGAGATGGATCAATATCAATATGAATAAATTTTGCAGTTGGGCAAAATTTCTCAAGGTTTCCTGTAATTCTATCATCGAAACGAGCGCCAATAGCTACAACACAGTCAGAACCATGCATAGCCATATTAGCCTCATAAGTTCCATGCATTCCCAACATCCCTAATGATTGCTTATCTGTCATAGGATATGCACCTAAACCCATAAGCGTTTGAGTAATTGGGAATTCAAGCATACGCGTAAATTCACGAAGCTTCTCTGAGGCATTACCTATGACACAACCTCCACCGGCATAAATAATTGGTTTTTTTGATTTTAAAATGAGTTCAGCTGCCTTTCTAATTTGACGGTTACTTGGTTTTGTAGTCGGCTTATAGGAGCGTATTTCAATAGATTCAGGATATTCTTCCTGCTCCATTTTTTCAATCGTAATATCTTTTGGAATATCAATCACTACTGGACCAGGTCTACCCGTCGTCGCAATATGAAAAGCTTTCTTAACTGTGCTTGCAATTTCACTAATATTTCTCACTAGAAAATTGTGTTTTACACACGAGCGTGTAATGCCTGTAGCATCAACTTCTTGAAAAGCGTCCATGCCAATTAATGGAGAAGGAACTTGACCAGAAATCACAACCATAGGTATTGAATCCATGTGAGCGGTTGCAATACCTGTAACTGCATTAGTGATTCCTGGACCTGAAGTCACCAAAACAACACCTGGCTTGCCACTAGCTCGTGCATAACCATCTGCTCCATGAGCAGCACCTTGCTCATGACGCACAAGGACGTGTGTAATTTTGTCCTGCGCTTCGATGGCATCATAGATATGAAGGACTGCACCTCCTGGGTACCCAAAAACGTGATCAACGCCCTCTTTTTGAAGACAATCTATAAGTATTTCAGCGCCATTCAATTCCATCGCTAATAACGGTAATTTAAAAGTTTTCGATTATACCCAAAGAATTTATCTCATAAAAGACTATGTTGCTAGCTGATTAGCTTTTAAAACAAGGGGAAAGAGAGTAAAGTTATTTAGATATTAAAGGTCGTTTTGCCAATCTTCAGAATAAAATTGTATTGGAGAGTCAACCTCCTTAAATGTTTCGATACTAAACGCATCTGGCTGGGAAAGAATTGCAGAAAGCAGCTGGTCATTGAGCATATGCCCCGTTCTATAACCTTGATAGTGACCTATCACATTACCCCCTAGAAGAAAAAGATCCCCTACAATATCTAAAATTTTATGTTTTACGAATTCGTTATGATAACGCATACCATCTTCATTGAGAATGTCGTCATCCGAGAGAGCAATTGCATTATCTTTACTTGCTCCTAATGCAAGATTTTGTTTTTGAAGCATCTCAACATCTCTCTCATAGCCGAATGTTCTTGCTCGAGATATTTCCTTTAGATAGGACTGCTCAGAAAAATCAATGGTTAATTTTTGGCCACTCTCTTTTATTTTTTTGTGGTCAAAATCTATCTCTAAAGTCACTTTAAAACCATTATGAGGTGAAACTTGAGCCCATGATTCTCCATTTTCAACCCTTATATTATCCTTAATGACAATAAATCTTTTGGGTGCCTCTTGCTCTTCAATGCCTGCAGACTGAACTAAAAAAATAAATGGTGCAGAAGAGCCGTCCATAATCGGCACTTCAAATGAATCAAGCTCAACTAGCAAGTTATCAACGCCGAGAGCTGAAAGAGCTGACATTAAGTGTTCAATCGTAGATACTTTTACACCTTGATTTTCAAGACCAGTTGATAAAACAACCTCATTAACGAAAGCACTATGCGCGTGAACCTGCCTTCCTCCCGCATCTAATCTTTTAAAGACAACGCCATGATCTTCTGCTGCAGGAATTAACGTTAAATTGACGACTTTTCCACTGTGGATACCAACGCCACGAGCTTTAACTATTTTTTTAATTGTTCTCTGTTTAATCATGAATTAGAAATTACCTACAAAAGCTTTCTTTAATTTACCCATAACACCATGGCCTCCATTCGAAACTAT
>Ga0066852_10000985_pt1 | contig 12103 bp, 11 predicted proteins | sample ETNtaG_27_FD_67283 | JGI IMG/M metagenome (GOLD analysis project Ga0066852, IMG submission 67283) | Marine microbial and viral communities from oxygen minimum zone, Eastern Pacific Ocean - ETNP201406SV63 | ecosystem: Environmental > Aquatic > Marine > Oceanic | place: Pacific Ocean: Eastern...
ATAACAGACAATACGATCAAAGAGCCATCATATACAGTTGATAGCGATAGATCAAGAAAATTAAAAGACCGAAAAAAACCTTCTGGTGATTCAAAAAAATCATTGAACACATTTATTTATACGCCAAATGTTTGGGAAATCTCATTTAAAGGAGAATCAGTTTCTCTTCCTAATTCTATTGGACTAAAGTACATACATTACATTCTGGAAAAATCTGGTGAATTCATTTCGTGCTTTGATATTGAAAAAAGAGTGGATATAGGTGATTCAACATTAATCAATACTGAAGAAATAAAAACAAATACGAGCCAAGATAGATCTCGAAAGAAAAATGGTAACGGGCCTTTTCTGCCAGCCAAAGGTTATGAGATTATTGACAATCAGGCTGAAGAAGAGTATAAAGAAAAATTAAAAGATTTACATGATGAATATAAAACTTCAATTGATCTCAGCGATACTATAAGAAAAGAAGAGATTGAATCTGAAATTAATCAATTAAATCACCAATTGAAATCTGGTCGCAATATACACGGAAAGAAGAAAACATTTTCTTCAGATGCAGAGAAATGTCGTCAAAGGGTACTACGTAACTATAAAACAGCCTTAAAAAATATTGATAAGCATCTACCGGAACTTGCTGAATATTTAAAGAACCATATCAATACTGGCTTTTCTTACATATACGAAAAAGATGATTCAACAGAGTGGACATTATACTAGTCTAGACTAACCTAACCTTTCCTGCCATAACAAAACCATAGTTTTGTTAATCATGTGACATCCAGTGTCACATATTGTGATTTCCTTTGTCTCGCAGTAACAGGTGAAGGGCGGAAGCCTCATTGAAGAACCCGCTCCCTTCACCAACCCTTGAAAATAGGCTTCCCCGGTGAATAGCGGAAATCAGGAGTTCATAATGAACTTAAATAAAATAAAGAAAAGAACGCGTAGGCCCAAAATTGAAGATCCTGCGACTTTATCATCAATAACAAAACTCAACGATGCAGTGAGCTCTGTAGAAACATATTTCAGGGATCAAAACAAAGCATATCAAAAGCTGAAATCACTCCGTGAAGAAACGGGCGATGAAAATATTGTTTTGGTATCCGGTATTGTAGAAACAGCGAAACAAGTTGAAGATGATTTAACCTGGTCATCTTCCAAAATGGAAGAGCTGTTTTCCAAAAAGAAAGAGCTGGTAGAGAAAAATAAGGACTCTTATCTCGACTACAAGTTCAAGGAATTCACCCAACCTGTACTAACGGATTAGGTGTATTCACACAGGGGGCTGTCATTCGGCAGCCCCCACATTTAATCAAATAAAAACAGGAAATATTAAAATGAATAACAAACAGAACCATCAAACTACCCATATTAAATATGGAGATTTAGAAGCTGACATAGATATAGAGATTGCACCGTTGATCCTTGAGTTATGGAAAGGAGATATGTATACAATAGCTTCATGTCAAAGTAATGCAGATAATGATATATGGATAAAATTCGAGAATCCTAATGCTGCAGCACTTTTTCTTGCAACGGCTTTGTGTGCTGGGACATTAACAGCTGAGGTGTTTAATGATTATCTTCCGGAAAGTTGGCATTACTGCTGTCATCCCTATTACATCACAATGGACGATGAAGAATTTCCAGGAAAGACCTATGACATTATAGAATTTTCCATATGTGTCTACTTCCCTAAATCCCATTTTAAAAAGGTGTTTAACCAGGTAAGAATATCGAATTTGAAGGAGAATAGGGTATAAGAATAGTGGAAAAGCTCTTCACAAAGAGACAGGCTGCTGAATACTTCCAGGTATCACAACGGACCATTGACAGGCTTATCACCAAACTGGATATACCGGTTTTTAAGATAGGCCGTCAAGTCCGGATCCCTGAATCATCCATTGAATTGATGATGCAGAAAGTTCACATGACTGTAGAAGAGCGTCATCATCTTTTAAGTGGTATGCTGGAGGAATGAATGGCTACGATTAAAAGGGTTAAAAGAAAGGATGGAGTATCATATAAAATTAATTTTGTTCATCCTATTACTAAAAAATGGGCATCAAAAACTGTCCGCTGTTCCTATAAAGATGCATTGAAGATTAAGGCAGATATTGAAAAAGATGCTGCATTTGGCAAAATTGGGAAAAGTAATCCGGATTATAGAAGGACATTTTATTCTCAGTTGAAATTCAAATATCTCAAAGATTCAAAAAGGAATAAATCTATTAAGACAAACGAAAGAGAAGAAACCGTTCTGGCTACGTTCACAGACTTTTTAGCAGAAGATATGGATATAAGCAAAATTTCGACTGAAACGATTGAACAATTCAAAGATCTTCGTTTGAATGAAGGTAAAAGTCCTGCAACTGTCTCCATTGAACTCCGTGTATTGAAGACAATGTTTAACCGGGGAATTGATTGGGGATTAATCAGCATTAATCCCGTGAAGGGTGTGCAACTTCCTAAACATGATAAGATATCTGTAAGATATTTAACAATTAGGGAAGTTGAAAGGTTGTTAACGGTAATTGAAACTGACGGGAATAGACCATTTCTTCGAATAGTAAAAGCATATTTACACACCGGTGCAAGACGAAATGAACTGCTGGAACCATTATTTACCTGGGATAATGTTGATTTTGAAGAGAAAAAGGTGATGATTAACGGACAGAAAGGTCAATCGAAGCGATTTTTACCGATGAATCAAACTCTGTTTAATTTATTCACTGAGATGAAAGAAGAAAATGTTGAAACACCCTTTAGCTTTAATCCTGACTTTATTACTAAGAAAATTGCGAAGTATTATAAGTCAGCCAAAATTAAAGGAGCAAATACTCATTCGCTCAGAAAGACATTTGGTTCGCTTTTGATTCAGAACAAAACAGCTGATATTTATACCGTTTCAAAATTGTTAGGTCATGCATCAATTAAAACAACGGAAAAGTATTATGTTGATTTGATAGATGATAATTACAAGATTGCATTGGACGGTCTGGATAACATCATTTAAATATCTAAACTGACTTAATGGTTAATTAAAGCCCCTTAATTAGGGGCTTTTTAATTAAAAAATAGTTGGTATTTGGCCGGTGGTTACGGTTAAAAGGGGGTATTTCTGTCATTTTCTGTCAAATTGGGGCCACAATGAAAACCAACAAAAAACCCCATTCTCTCGACGAAAAAACGGGGTATTAGAGAGCGGGACCGACGAGACTCGAACTCGCGACCTCCGGCTTGACAGGCCGGCGTTCTAACCAACTGAACTACGATCCCAAATTAATTATTGTTAATCAGATGAATTCTTATCTGATTTATATCTAAAGATCAATGCCAGTGGGATGATTACAATATAACCAATAAAAAGCATGATTGGTGCTAAGGTCAGGCTTTGAAAACTGTTAACCGTTCCAGTTCCCATAATAAAATAACCGAAAATAATGAAAATCAATCCAATGCCAAACATCAAATAATTTTTTGATGAAAAACTCCAATTTTCAAACAGGTGAAGATTGGTATCCTTATTCTTGCTATCCATAACGGTGGCAAAATTACATGTTGAGCTGGGGTTTAACAAAGAAAATCAATAAATAATCCTAACTATAACAATTTATTTGAAATTTGACACAAGTTAGAAACATACATTAGATTCTGCCCCCATAAATAGTAAGAATACTGTTGTTTAAACTCCTGAAAGTAAGATTATTTTGGCTTCTATTATTATTCATATGTCTATGTGGATCATCTTTTGTTTTTTTGATTATAAATTGGGAGCAAAATGATATTGAAGGTGTGATTACAGTAAGAATCCCGAAAGGAAAAACATTAAAAGAGATCACAGGTATTTTGTCAGAAAAGAATATAGTAAAAAGCGATAGGTCATTTATGTTGGCAGTAAGGTCATTAGGATACGAGAAGAATATTCAGGCAGGTAATCTTGTTCTTCATGAACCCAAGACCAATCTCAGATTGATTCATCAGCTTGTTAATGGAATGCCTGAGCTAATTAAAATCACTGTATTGGAAGGATGGAATATTTTTAAAGTTTCAGAAATACTGGAAAATATAATGGGGATTCATCGGGATAAGGTCATTTCTCTGTGTATGAATAAACGGTTCATTCGAAGTATGGGAATTAAAGCCCCAACATTGGAGGGGTTTCTGTTTCCTGAAACATATTATTTTGTTGAAACTGAATCTCCTCGTACTATTTTACAGAAAATGGTTTCTGAATATCAGGATCATATAAGCGATGATATGCGCAATCGTACTCGAGAATTGGGTTTTTCCGAATTACAATTGATAACTCTAGCATCAATTATAGAAGGAGAAGCGATTTATGATGATGAACGGAAAAATATTTCTTCAGTATATCATAATAGGCTACATAAAGGAATGCGTCTTCAAGCCGATCCAACAATCCAGTATATCATAAAGGATGGTCCTAGGAGATTATTGAATAAAGATTTAAATATAGTATCTCCATATAATACTTACTTGAATGAAGGTCTCCCTATAGGTCCTATTAATAATCCGGGATTACAATCCATTATTGCTGCATTGCACCCTGCAGAAAGCGAATATATATATTTTGTTGCCAAGGGAGATGGATATCATACATTCTCGCGAACGCAGGAAGAACATAATTTTGCCAAGCGGAAATTGAATCGTTTGCGAAAGAAAATTAGTCGGGAAAGACTTATGAAAAAAAAGGAATAGCAGGAGATGGATTTAACTCAACTAAACAAGACTCAGCAAGATGCTGTTAAATCCGTGGATGGACCTGTACTTGTATTTGCAGGAGCAGGGAGTGGAAAAACACGGGTGTTAACATATAAAATATCTTATTTAATAAATAAAAATATTGTGAAACCTGAAAATATTCTGGCTATGACTTTCACAAATAAAGCGGCAGGTGAAATGAAATCTAGAGTAAAATCTCTTTTGAATGATTCACAACTTTCTATTTCCATCGGTACCTTCCATTCAATTTGTGCCCGATTTCTCAGGGATCAAATTCATCATATTGGTTTTTCCTCTCAGTATAATATTTATGATACCAAGGACCAGAAAGATCTTATAAAATTTATACTCACTGAAAGGGGCGTTATTAGAGAATATTCATCGCCAAAAGAAGTTTTGGGAAAAATCAGCTATTATAAAAACAAATTAATTTTCCCCAATGAAGCTCGAAAAAATATAAAGACTCAAAAAGAAAGTAAGATTATTGATATTTATGAAGCCTATCAATATGCATTGAAAGATAATGATGCCTTGGATTTTGACGATTTAATTATTTTCCCTTTGGTAATATTTGAAAAATATCCAAAAGTACTGAATGCATATAGGAAAAAATGGGAATATGTTTTAGTGGATGAATATCAGGATACCAATATTCCCCAATTCAAATTTGTAACAGCTATCGCGGAAAAACACAAACAAATTTGTGTTGTAGGTGATGATGACCAATCTATATATGGATGGAGAGGTGCTGAAGTGCGTAATATATTGGAATTTGAAAAGTTGTTCCCTGGGTGTAAAATTTATCAGCTTGAAACTAATTATAGATCCACGCAAGAAATTGTAAATGCTGCCATTCAAGTTGTGCAAAATAATAATCACCGTAAGAAAAAAGTATTGCACGCCAATAATGGGAGTGGGGAAAAACTGGGACTGTTTGAAACCATAGATGAATTGGAAGAATCAGATGCAGTGGTCTCTGCTATAGGAAAAGAAGTAAAATTAAACAAACGTAGGTTCAATGAATTTGGAATATTATATCGAACTAATGCTCAATCTCGATCGTTGGAAGATAGTTTACGCCGTAATGGGATTCCTTATATAATTATTGGTGGTATCCGATTTTATGAACGGAAAGAGATAAAAAATATTCTTTCATATATCAAATTGATTGTCAATCCTAAAGATATGGTTTCATTAAAAAGAATTGTCAATTTCCCCCCTAGGGGGATTGGCTTAAAAACCATTGCTAAATGCCAGACACTCGCGGATAAAAAGAAATGCCCTCTGTTCGATGTTTTTCCCAACCTATCTGAATTGGATTTACGAAACAAACAGGTGAGTTCCCTTAAACATTTCCATAATTTGATTGTTAAATATAGAGATTTATTAGACAAACTCAGCCCAAATGAATTTATACGCGCACTGGTTGAAGAGGCAGGAATTATTCAATATTATAAATCCTCTGAAATGCCAGAGGATGCTGAACGCCTTCAAAATACCAGAGAATTATTGAATAGTATCGATGATTTTGTAAATAAAGATACTGACAGTGACCTAAATGATTTTCTAGCAGAGGTTTCGCTGCTTACGAATCTTGACAAATGGAATGATGAAGATAATCGTGTTTCTCTTATGACACTGCACTCATCAAAAGGATTAGAGTTCCCTGTGATTTTCATTACAGGTTTGGAAGACGGATTGTTCCCGTTATCACGAACATTTAATATGCCAAAAGAATTAGAAGAGGAACGGCGACTCTTTTATGTGGGTATCACTCGTGCCATGGAAAAAGTGTATCTTTTATATGCAACAAACCGAAGAAAAATAGGCATTGATTATAATGTAGGTTTCGCATCAAGGTTTTTAACCGAAATCCCAGAGGAGTATTTGGAAAAAATTCCATTTCGTTCTGCATTAATGCATAAAGTAAGCAAAAAAAGGGGTAAATCCACCCAACTGAAGTCGAAACGGAGCATCACGACATTTGATGATTTTACTGTTGGAGATTTCGTGGAGCATGCTGTTTTTGGAGTTGGTAAAATTATGGCATTGAGCGGTACAGGAGAAAATCAGAGGGTGGCAGTGGTTTTTAAAGGCGGAATGAAAAAAAAACTAATTGTTAAATTTGCAAATTTAATAAAAACTGAACAAAAGATTTGACCGATATTTATCGTGTTTATCTAAATATTATTATGGTTTAACTGTCAAATGCTCTACTTAGGCTAGAGTATAATCGTCTTAAATTAATGTTTATTTTCTTTTTAATATATTTTAAATTCATTGAGAATCGTTCTCAATAAAATGGTTTCTCATAAACATAAATTATCTGATATACTAAAAAAAGCAGGATTACGATACACCCGTCAGCGACAAGCTGTATTGGATGAATTAAACCGGATAGAGGATCATCGGGATGTGGAGGACATTTATTTTTCTATGAAGGGAAAAGGATTAAAGGTATCGCGTGCCACTGTGTACCGGACCCTTGAACTTTTAGTGAAACATAATTTAGTTCGACGGTTGAATTTGGGAGAAGGTAAATACCGATTTGAAAACCGAGAGAGAAAACATCATGATCATATCATCTGTTTGGACTGTAATAAAATAATGGAATTTATGAATGATCGAATAGAAAAATTACAGGAAGAAGTAGCAGAAGAGTATGGATTTACACTTACCAAACATGTCTTCCAACTCTATGGAAATTGTGTGGATGAATCCTGTCCCAATAAGTGAATGCCAATCAATTAAATCCTGGTGATACTGCTGTTATTTCTGGATTCAAATCTGAAATAAAATCAAAGGTGAGACTGATGGAAATGGGGCTTCTCCCTGGAACGATAATTCGAATCATAAAACAGGCCCCATTCAGCGGTGCTATTGAGATAAAGGTTCGAGATTATTATTTATCTTTACGACCGGAAGATATCGGAAATATTACCGTTCAGACACAAGAATGAATTCCTTGCCAAAAGAATGGATTGTTTTAGCAGGGAATCCTAATACAGGAAAAACTGCTATATTTAATTTGTTGACCGGACTTCACCAAAAAGTCTCAAATTACCCAGGAATCACGGTAGAGAAGAAATTTGGCATCATAGATTTATTGGATGAGAAATCAATTCATATCCTAGATCTTCCTGGTTCATATAGTCTTACATCTGAAACTTTTGATGAACATGTGGTATCAGATGAGATATTTTCATGGATTCGTGGAGAGAATAAACCAAACCTTATTTTATCAGTAGTAGATGTGGAGAATCTGTCTCGAAATCTTTATTTTACATCACAGCTTTTAGATATAGGGATACCCGTAATTGTTGTGCTCAATATGATGGATCAGATTCAAAAAAGCACTTTGCCTGTATCAGTGGAACAATTAAAAGAAAGATTAGGAGCTATAGATGTTGTGCCGGTTTCTGCCATTGAGAATCAGGGGATAGATAGGCTGAAGGATTCCATTATAACCAATCTAAACTCTCCTATGAAACCAAATGATAAAGATATTCCTTTTGAAATCACTGGGATATTACGATCAGCCATTCGTCCGCTGTTCCAATTTTTTACAGAAGAGATGAAGTATTCATCCCGGTTTGCTTGGGCACAATCGGTGCGAATTATTAGTAGGAAAGAAGTGATAAAATTTTACGAATCTGGAAACTCCGATAATTTCTCACTCAATAAAGAAAAATTGATTGAATTTAAAAAAATTCATTCAGATGTTCAGAAAAACTTGAACAGAAACACACAGGACTTATCAACTTTGGAACCCCAACTTCGTTATCGCTGGATTGATGGAATTCTCCGAAAAAAAGAAAATTTAGTCGATCTTTCCCGAAAATCCAAAAGTGAAAAAGCGGATAAAATTTTAACTCATAAATTGTGGGGTCCGTTTATTTTTATTGGGATATTGTACCTCATCTTCCAATCTGTGTTCTCTTGGGCGGTGCTTCCCATGAATTGGGTGAACAATACGGTGGCAAAATTTGGAAACTGGGTTTACACAGCAATGCCTGAACATATAATCCGAGATCTCGTGGTGGAAGGAGTTATTGGTGGAGTGGGCGCTGTTTTAGTGTTTATGCCTCAAATTATCTTTCTGGTATTGTTCATGGCGATAATGGAAGACACCGGCTATATGGCAAGGATTGCCTTTATGATGGATCGTCTCATGTCCAAGGTGGGATTGCATGGTAGGTCGGTCTTGCCCCTCATGACCGGGTATGCCTGTGCTATTCCAGGAATTATGGCAACCCGAACTATTGTTAGTTGGAAAGAACGGCTGGTTACCATATTAATTCTTCCCCTAATGAGTTGCTCAGCCCGACTTCCGGTCTATGCACTGATGATTGGCGCTTTTATTCCTCCTGTCCGGTTTTTTGGTATCATTGATGCACAGGGATTGACAATGGTAATGATGTATTTTCTAGGAACGGTCACAGCGCTTATTTTGGCGGTGATCTTTAGCCGATGGATTAAAATGCAGGGAAAATCAACTTTTATCATGGAAATGCCTCCATACAGAATACCGCTCATGAGGTCTGTTTTCCGGCAGGTTTACCTGAGAGTGAAACAATTCGTCACCGATGCAGGGAAAATAATTTTGGTTATTTCCGTTGTTTTGTGGATTTTAGCATCGTTTCCCAAGATAGATAACAGCCAAAATATCAATACCAGTTATGCTGGAAAAATTGGTAAGGTAATAGAACCGATAATCCGCCCTCTTGGATTTGACTGGAAGATTGGGCTTGGGCTGTTAACTTCATTTGCTGCACGGGAAGTCCTTGTGAGTACAATGGCTACCATCTATAATGTGGAATCTGATGATGAAAACGTCATCCGCCTAACTGATGCATTGCAACAGGATAAAAATCCTGACACTGGTAAACCTGCTTACACTGTTCTCACGGGAATATCTATCATGGTATTCTTTGTCTTTGCTGCTCAGTGTATGGCTACCTTTGCTGTTGTCCGCAGAGAAACAAATACATGGAGATGGCCCCTGTTTATGATTTTCTATATGACCGGATTAGCTTATATCATGTCGTTTATCGTGTACCAGGGAGGATTATTTTTAGGGTTTGGATGAGTTAAATAAATTAAACCGGAAGTAGTTATAATACTTTCGAATGATATTTTATACGTTTTTTGACATTGTAAGTTTCTTTTTATTTGAATCAATTATGGTAAATCCCATTTTTTTATAAAGAGCAAGAGCTTTAGAATTCCCTGGGACAACATTTAAAGTCAATATTTTTAAGTTATACTCTTTCATTTCTTCTTCGATTTTTCTGATTAGTTTCTGTGCGAATCCCTGGTTTCGGTTCTGTTTATTAATATAAAGATGAAATAGGTGCCCCCGTTTTTCTTCAGAGATTTGTTTCAGGCTTATCATTCCAACTACCCATTCTCCTAAAAAAGCTACCCATGTTTCCGTATTTTGTACCTTATAAGATAGGGTCATCCACTGGTTAAATTTAAAAGGATAGGTCATATTAGAGTTGGTGAGATGAAGTTCCTTTGGATTAGAAAACCAAGTAGTGAGACAAGATTTAAGTATTCTTCTGTGCTTGGAATTTTCATAGCTCATTTTTTTCAGAATAATCCTTATTTTCATAATAGAAAATTACCTAATATTTTTTCAGTTGTTTATTATATTATTATTAAAGTGATTTTCGTAATAGACATATAGGAAAGTGATATTTCAGTTGCATGAAAAAGATAACTCCCATTCATAAATTTAAGGAAGGAATGACCATACAAGGATTTTATCTGTGCGTAGATAAACATATCCGTCATACTCGTACTGGAGATTTATTTATTGATTTAGTCCTTCGTGATAAAACTGGTCAAGTTCATGGAAAAATATGGGATAAAGTGAACTCATACAGTGAGAGATTTAATTCTGGAGAAGCAGTAGTTGCTAAAGCAGATGTGAGTTCCTATCAGGGTCGTCTTCAATTGGAAATAAAAAAAATTGGTAGGGCTTCTGTTCAGAATCATGGACGATATGGGTATGATCCCACCTTGATTGTTCCGTCTTCAGAAAAAAACCCCAAGGAGATGTGGGAGGGATTGCGTGAGTTAGTCAAGAAAATAAAAAATCGCAGACTTAAAAAATTGGTTACCCAAATATACAAAGAGAATAAAGAATCAATTTTTGTTTGTCCAGCTTCTTTAACCTCTTATTACAATTATCGGTCAGGATTATTGGAATGTTTGCTTTCTATGGGCAGGGTTGCTTTTGACTTGGCTGAAAGATATAATGCAGATAGAGATCTTTTATTAGCTGGGGTTCTACTTCATGATATAGGGAAAGTGAAGGAATTATCTATTGGGTTGGAATCTGAGATAACTGATGAGGGAAATTTTATTGGTCATTCTGTTATTTCGAGGGACATGGTAAAAGCAGTTGCTGGTACTATAAATGGTTTTCCAAAAGAGCTACTGTTGAAATTGGAGCACATGATTCTGACCCATAAAGGGCAGCTTGAGTGGAGAAGTTCTCGTAAGCCTAACTTTCCTGAAGCCCTTTTACTACACCAAATTCATCACTTAGAAAAACATATGAACCTGATGAAAATGGCTCTTGAAAAGGATGAAGAAGACAGTGATTGGACCTTGGGGAATAACCATCTTTTTATTCCTTTATATAAAAGGTGAACTTAAATTTTTAGGTTAGCATAATACATTAATATTTTATGAAATATTCCCATTGGTTCTGGTTTGGAATTAATGTTGTAACTCAATTGTTAGCTCAATCATTGACTCCTATTCCATTTGATTGGAGTGGTCAAAACGGAATATCTTCGTATGGTGGTCTTTTGCTGTGGAACCGTGACTGGAATTCAAATGAACTGTTTTTTGATGGGACATTCCAGTCTTATCCACAGCGGTTTGGAGGGGAAATTGTCCAGGATGCAACCCTGTCCTATACATATGCCTTTCGCAACATCTTGTTCCCTGATTCTGCTGAGATCCACACTTCCTTTGATTATCGTCAGGGTGACCACCTCTACGATCAATTAAACATACACGCTGATTTTAGCCAACCTAACCGAATAATGAAATGGAATGGATTTAAGCGGAGTTACGGAGGACCATTGTCCCAGTTCATTCAACCGCAACCGGAAAATCAGTCTACCCGATCCTTGACCCCAAATCAGCAATCCTATTTATTTTACTATCTTTCAAAAATGAATAATAGAATATCCGTTCTATCCATTGGGCGATTTATTACAGATTCAGGATTATATAATTTTTCTGAAGAACAAAACGGGCGTCATACAAACGAAATTACATCGGCATCATTTTCTGTTCATGCGGAATGGCAGCAGTTTCATCTTCGTTTCAG
>Ga0066852_10001016_pt1 | contig 11968 bp, 8 predicted proteins | sample ETNtaG_27_FD_67283 | JGI IMG/M metagenome (GOLD analysis project Ga0066852, IMG submission 67283) | Marine microbial and viral communities from oxygen minimum zone, Eastern Pacific Ocean - ETNP201406SV63 | ecosystem: Environmental > Aquatic > Marine > Oceanic | place: Pacific Ocean: Eastern...
AGTAGGAACAGGTGTAGGAGTAACAGTAGGAACAGGTGTAGGAGTAACAGTAGGAACAGGTGTAGGAGTAACAGTAGGAACAGGTGTGGGTGTAGGAACAGGGGTAGGGGTGATAGCGGCGATCGCGGTAGCTGCTACTGCGGTAGAGATGATGGAATTAGCCGTACTGGTAGCAGATATTGCAGCGGCTATTGTTGCATCAACATTTGGTGTTGCTGTTGGTTCCGGATTGGATGCTGCTGTCGGCTCTGGAACAGGAGCCTCTGTTGGAAGTGGTTCTGGAGTAGATGTAGCGGTAGGAGCAGCGGTGGCTTGTTGAGCTGCTGCTAGTGTTGCACTAACCGCTTTGTCGATAACATCCTGATCTGAAGACGAGCAACCCAATGCAATCGCTACTATCAGCAGCGATATGAGTGTTATTGTTCGTAAATTCCACACGCTGAAACTTTAACATCATCTCAGCACCCTGACACCCACCACCTATTTGTATTAGTACGTGGCGAGTATCGGCGCAATCACATCTTCAATTCTAAAAATTGATCCTTAACGCCGTAAAGTACCTGCATGATTAATGATTCCACCCCTCGGGGTGGTGCCACAACCTGTATTCCCTAATCCAGGAGTAGAAATGACTGAAAGATTCACCGGAAAAGTTGCACTAGTTGTTGGCGGAGCGCATGCCGATGACAGCAAACTGCTCGGATTCGCAGGCCTGTCTGCTCTTGAGATCGCACGCTCTGGGGGCAAAGTTGTCATAGGAGATATAGACGACGATGCTGGTGAGCAATCCGTAAAAAAGATGTCCGATGCGGGATTAATCGCCGACTACGTTAACCTGAACGTTACATCCGAGTCAGATTGGTTATCTGCAGTAGATACTACTACCGCAAAATATGGTCGTCTGGACATCATGATCATGGCCGCAGGCTCTCTCGACCGAGGGGGCAACATCGAATCCACTGATGTCGAAAAATGGCGTCAGGTTATGGACGTTACGAACATGGGAATGTTTCTAGGCGTGCGGACAACTGTCGGCGCGATGCGAGAGAGCGGTGGTGGTTCGATAGTACTTATCTCGTCAATGCTGGCGAGAGTAGTCCGTGAACAACTCAATGCCTATTCGACATCTCGAGCCGGCATGACTCATTTTGCTCGGTCAGCAGCAGTACAGTATGCACCTGACAACATACGGGTAAATTCGGTATTGCCCGGCTGGACACTGACACCATTCACGTCCGAGGCATTTAATGAAGAACTGATGGAACAACTTGCAAGGCGCGTACCGCTGGGCCGGGTGGCTGAGGCATCGGATATTGCGGGGGCGATCTTGTTTCTGGCTTCAGACGAGGCGAAATACGTTACGGGTTCCGAGTTACTTGCAGACGGCGGCGTGACGTCCTGGCTGGGCCCGATCGACTAAAAAGGGGTGTCACCTCATTGGTTTCCTTTCATAAATCTCTGTTGCAGAGTGCTAATAATTTGGACGCACTCAAACGGATCAGCATACTGATTTGTCTTAATGCGGTGCGGGTATCGGCGCATCAACACGGCTTCTCTTAGTCGACTCTGACCAATTACCTGTCGTAGAGGACGCGGTTGAGGAACTCGTACATCAGATCGTCGATCTTCCGACCGTCAGCATTTGTCTGTCCTAACATACCGAGGAGCCAGTCGTGGCCCACACCTTCCAGAGGGTGGAACTCGTAGGTGATCCCGACAGCCGTAGCCCCATCCACAATGCTGAGGGCACGGTCGGTGAACGAGACCGTGGCATCCGCTGTCCCGTGGGCTATGAACACGGCAGCCTCATCCGGATCGATCGCGGTACCTCCACCGCAAAAGGTTTCGGATATCCCTCCAGCGAAATCGATGACTGCGGCAATTCTGGGGCCGCTGTTTTCGAACTTGTCGGCACAGTAGGCGACGTTAAGGGCGATGAAGGCCCCGGCCGACTCTCCTTTCAGGACAATTCGATCTGTATCGATATTCAACTCGTCGGCTCGACTGAGCAGATAATCGAGGGCGGTCAGTGTATCCTCCATTGAGGCAACCACCGATCGGTCGCGCGCTGAACTAGACTCTCCACCCACTGCATCGAAAAACGGCTTGACCCTTGGGCTCGGAAGTGGTTCGTCGCCAGCGAGGCGGTAGTCGATGGATGCGGCCACCCAACCTCTCTCCGCCACGTTAAATTGGGACGCCCTGTTGCCAGTTTGGAAGCTTCCGCCGTGGATGTGGACAAATAGCGGTCGAGGACCGTCGGTTCCGGTGTCGGGAATGGCCAGATCCAACAGGAGCTCGACTTGGCCACCGTCGAGGGTTCCTCCGGTGCCGTAGATAACGGCCTCTTCGACGCTTACCTCGTAGCTCTTTCTGAGCGATGGCTTGAAGTCAGCTGCTGATTCGATTAGTGCCGTGCGCCTACCGGCGACCCTCTTTGTGGCATAATTTCTGCATGGGTACCCAATCTGGAAATTCCAACGAATTCAGTGCTGCTGTGATTGGTGAAGCAGTCGGATTAAAAGCTAGTGGTATCCGAACCAACCATCGAAGTTCATAGAAAGGTCTGGTGTTGGCTATCGACGCTGCTATCAATATCAACCAGATCAGAGCCAGCGTGCACAGCAGGGTCCTGTGGCTCGCGACTGCCATAGTGAATCACGCCAACAATGTTCGACCCAATTCGGACGTCACGAAAGTCGGCGGACATCAATCTTCTTCTGCTTCCTCGGCCGCAATTCTCTCTGCCCTGTTCTTCGAGACGATGAAAAGCGATGATCGTATTGCTATCAAACCGCACGCATCGCCGGTGTTTCACGCGATCCAGTACCTGCTGGGCGAACTCGACGAGTCGTATCTCGAGCGATTCCGGTCGTACGGTGGGTTGCAAGCGTACCCGAGCCGTACAAAGGACCCAGAAATAGTCGATTTTTCGACCGGATCGGTCGGGCTCGCGGGTCCCGCTGCGTTGTTCGGAGCACTGACCCGAGACTACTTGAAGACCCACAGTCTCGAACCAACCTCCGGGCGTTTTTATGCGCACCTCGGCGACGCCGAAATGGACGAAGGCTCGATGTGGGAAGCAGTGATCGAACCTGCATTGAACGGTATTGATCGATGCACATGGGTGGTCGATGTAAACCGTCAGAGTCTGGACAGGGTGGTGCCGGGAATACGTGTGCGGCAGTTCATGGACATGCTAACTGCCAACGGCTGGACTGTGTTCACCGCGAAGTACGGTGACCGGTTGACTGAGTTGATGCATCGCCCCGGAGGCGAGGCCCTGAGACGACGCATCGATGACATGTCGAACGAGGAGTATCAGGGGCTGCTCGTATCCGATCATGGCGAGTTGAAGGGTCGACTGCTAGATGGTGCAGGTAAAGGCAGGAGTGACCTCCAACGATGCGTTGGTGACGTTGACGACGACGAGTTATACGAGCGGATCATAAATCTCGGTGGGCACGACGTAGATTATCTGTCACGTCTCCTGCAACAGGCGACTGACACTCCAGGATCGACTGCGGTATTTGCGTATACCGTCAAAGGCTGGGGGCTGCATAGCGCCGCCGATCCGCGTAACCATGCAACCACGCTCACACTCGAACAGTTCGACCAACTGGCCGAGACCACTGGCCGGGATCCCGATAATCCGTGGGAGCGTTTTTCGGAAGGCAGTGCCGAACACAAGTACATCGACGATGCCATTCGTCGGCTGGGTATTCGAGACACGACCGTTGAACCGCCAATTGGGTTCGTTGATACGCAGATGTCGATACCAAACGTCGCATCCACACAGGATGCGTTCGGCAGGATGCTTCTAGAGCTCGATCGGACTTCACCAGAGTCGGCGGGCCGTATTGTGACGACATCAGCTGACGTAGCCACCTCAACCGGGCTTTCATCGTGGATCAATCGCACGGCGGTGTGGTCACGCAATGAAGACCCTGACTACCTTGGTTTCGGTGAGCGCTTGCTGAAGTGGATACCCACTCCGGAAGGACGGCACATCGAGCTCGGTCTAAGCGAAATGAACATGTTCCTGCTGCTATCGCAGCTTGGTCTTTCCGACCGCATGTCGGGCAAACGGCTGATACCGATCGGCACTGTGTACGATCCGTTTATTGCACGGGGAACCGATGCGCTTATCAACGGTCTTTACCAGGAGTCGCGGTTCATACTCGTAGCAACGCCTTCCGGAATATCGCTGAGTACTGAAGGGGGCGCTCACCAGGGATTGATCACGCCGTCGCTGGGCATCAACACACCGGGGATTACGTACTTCGAACCGGCGTTCGCTCAAGAAGTGGAGTGGATTCTTCTCGATGCGGTCCGTTCGATCGGATCGGGAGAGGGTGAGTCGTACATGCTGCGGCTCAGCACGAAGCCGATCGACCAAACACATTTTCCTGAGGCGTCGGGCGGTTTGCGCGAGGCAGTGTTGAACGGCGCTTACCGGCTTCGAAGCGCTACGCCTGACAGTGAGGCGCTACTCAATATTTTTGCGGTAGGTGGAATGATCGAGCAGGCGATCGAATCGGTTGATGCGCTCGAACGTGAAGGGATTGGAGTGAGTCTTTTCGTTGTGACAAGCCCAGACCTGCTCTTCCGCCGGATGGACGTTGCCTGGATGGATGAACAGACAGGACGAGACGCCGGCAGGTGGGATCCGACGAGTTTGCTGGATGATAGTGAGATCGGCCAGCCGGTGCTCAGCGTGATCGATGGACATCCACACTCGATTTCGTTCCTCGGTGCTGCACTAGACTCGCCATCAACCGCACTCGGTGTGACGAGTTACGGCCAGTCGGGTTCGCGGACCGATCTATACCGTCACTACGGAATTGACGCTCAGGGGATTTACGAGGCGGGGCTAGGGCTTGTCGACCGCGTGCGCCGTCGAAGGTAACCGGTCTAGGGGTGCTCCCGCCAGTTGTACAGGCAGCGTGAGTGTCCATCACACTATGAGCGAGACCCAAAACGACTTCCTTTGGAACTAAAACCTGTTAAGTAATCTCAGCACCCTGACCCCTACCCACTGATTTGTGTTAGTGCGAGGCTGCTATCGGCGACCCTTTGAATGCGACCTCAATGGGTATTTATTTCGCGTTATTGGTGTAAAGATGGTGTAAACACGCGAAAAGCCCTGTGACCTGCCCCCAATAAGTTGACTTGGGTAATTGTTAGAAACTCTAGTTTTTGAAAGGGGTAAAAATGCCAAGAAAGCAACATAGTCCGGTCGTTGATCAGACGTCGATGTCGCGATTCCAGGTGGGACTGGCGAATACGTTGAGCATTTGTGCCAAACCCATGACGGCTAATCCGACCGCAACACCGATGAACAAAATGGTGTGATCACTGTCCAGTGATAGCGCAAGTAGCCCAATCATCACGACTACCAACAGTCGAGAGTACGTTGCGATTACCGGCAACACCATTCGCCCCGTTCCCTGACTCGCAAAGTACAGAGTCTGTCCTGCGGCAAATATCCCGTACGCAGGCGCGGCAATCTGTAGGTATTTCGCTCCAATCGTTGACACAGCGGGATCCGACGTGAATCGATCCAGCCATAGTTCGGGAAATATCGCTACCAGCAGGCCTGCAAGAGTTGTTACCGCGAAGGTAAATCCGGCACCTGCCCAGGCGATACGACGAGCCCTCGAAAACTGACCAGCTCCAAAGTTGGCCCCCACAGCGGTTACCAACGCTGCACCAACCCCAAAAGCGAGGGGAACAAGCGTTAGCTCCAGACGGCTGCCAAGCCCGTACCCAGCGAGGGCCTCCTCGCCAAATCTGCTCACAAACCCGGTTACGACGATCACCGTGAGCACCAGACCCGAGCTATTCACCAGACCTGGGCCACCCACGCTCAAGATCTCTCGAACTGGCTTCCAGGAAAACCGATGGGGGCGCAAACGAAACTTGGAATCGGCACCCCAGAACTTCGACAACAGGTAAGCGGCAATGAATCCGTGGGTCGTGAGATAGGTAATCGCAGGGCCTATCAATCCTATTTTCGGAAAAGGCCCCCAACCCAGCGTCAAAGCACCTGAAAGGAATATATGAACGACTCCTGCGACAACAATCGTGTTCCCCGCTATCGCCATCTCACCGATACCCCGCAGGGTTGCAGACATCATGAAGGCGAACCACACAATTGGAGCTCCGAGGAACAGAACTCGAGAGTACTCAACCGCTCCGTCCAGGACGTTTTCTGGCACACCCAACATGCTGAGCACTGGCCTGGCGAGCATGCCCAATAAGACGACGTAGATCGCAGACATCAGGCCAGCGACTAGCAAAGAGTGCCACGCGGCGGACTCAGCATCAGCGAACCGGTCAGCGCCAAGGGCTCTTGCAATTGAAGACGCAACACCCCCTCCGATAGCTCCGTTCGACGTCATTCCCAGCAGGGTTTGGAATGGAAAAACAACCGCCAGACTCGCCAGTGCGGTTGTGCCCAGATGGCCCACAAAGTAGACATCGGCAAATGTCACCACTGTCATCGTGGCTACCGCCAGAATATTAGGCACCGCGAGTCTTGCCAACATCCCAGGGATCGATCCTCGCAATATAAGCTGCATTCGTGGTGTCGACGTTGACGCCAATCAGTCAATCCTTTGGTAGTAGTAATGGCCGAAATCACCGGACCGACCAAAAACGTTGAAATTGCCAGCTATTTACTGCGCGTAACCGCACCGGTGTCAAGGCGAAACGACGCCCGCAAACCGTCTTAGCGCTCGTGCAGTTTGATAAATTCGGGCGCGCTACGGTGCAAAGATCGACTTCGATCTCATCAAGCGAAACGAGACCACTGTCCTCCAATAGTCTCAATCCTTGTTGCGGCTGATCCCCCAAGGTCAGGCAACCTGATGTCGAGGTGTGATTGCACCGGGTGTCGAAGCCCAAATACCCACGTCGTTCCACGGATTCTGAGAAACCCAGTCCGCGTCGATAGCAATACCCAGACCCGTACCCTCTGGCAGGGGAAGGAAACTATTTTTCTGTTGAGGAAAGTCGCCCACTACAGCGTCCTGATACCAGGAATGCCCCTTGTATCAGGAAATTAGGTTTAAAGGCGTTTAAATGGAAGGTTCTGTCAGAACTCAGCGCTCGCTCGATGACTTTGGTCTTGGGTACTACCCGCTAAAGTTCCGCGAGCAATTTTCAAGCTTCATCTATTGCTTTTTTCCAATTTCTTCAGGTGGTTCCCCCACAGGATTACAGCACACCTAGACTGGCATTGTGCGTCCGGCGTGCTCCCGCGCTACGGCCGCGCTCGTGGCATTATTGTAGTTAGAGATTCGGACTCCCTCGCCGAATTGTTGAACCTCTTGTCCCGGTTTGAGCCCTTCTAAGAACGCGACGTTGTTTTTGTTGCAGGCGGCCCGGATACGTTCGCGAGCCTCGAACATCCGGGGGTGCCAGCCTTCGCCTTCCCAGCGGTCGAGTCCCATCGACATCGCCATGTCACCCGGGCCCCATTCGGCAAATGCGATACCCGGTACTGCAAGTGATTCTTCTGCGTTTTCAAGAGCTCGAACATTCTCGATTTTTAATCCGAGCATCAACTCGCCACCAGAGTTCAATGGCCAAACGTCGGCCTTGTCGATGTACTCCTCGCTGGTGACCCCCCAGATTTCCGCCGGAGCGGCCTGGCCACCGACACCACGGGTGCCTGTACCGAGCCCATTGCCAACTCCTATTTGATTGCGTGGAAAACGGCAAACCTCCACGAAAGCCTGCACTGCAGCAGCGCTTTCTACATGACAAAGTAAAATGCCGTGTACGCCGCGCCCAAGTATTTGGCGGAACTGCCAGGTGTTGTAGCGGATGGCTTGCGCGCTTTCGCCGATTACGGGTGCTTCCACGATGACAGCGGGGGTCCTGTGACCCGATCGAGTTGGGCCACCATCAACAAGCCCTTTCATGAACTGATCGAGTCCGGCCATATCAAAGGAGCCATGTTCCATACCGATGTTGATGTAGTCAGCCTCGGTCGCGGATTGGGTTCTGCCATTTTCGTAGGTGAGTTCAAAACCCGAGTGACTTCCAAAATAAAATGCAGGTTGATCTTGCAATAGCAATTCAACCACGCGGTTGATGCGAGTCATGGTCTAGATCCTCCGATGTTCGTTGAAATCAATTCTGTGAGATGCGTTATATCACCGAAGACAACCGAATGCTCGGTTCTGTCAGAACTCAGTGTCGGGGGTGGCATTAATGACACTTTGTAAGGCATTTATCTAGTGCGGTTACAACAATTTACCCAAAAATCCCTGTATTTCTGCAAGTACTTCTTCAGTTTGGAGTGGGAGACAGGGATCGAACCCGCGACCCTTTGCTTTGGAAGAACGCAGCCGTCATCACCTACGACAAGCCACTAAGAGCGGTTCGTACTATTCAGAAGTAAGTAACTACCCACCGTAGCCTGCGACGATGTGCCCTCGCATGTAATCCTTGTCCAACTCGATTCCGAGACCGGGACGACCGGAGAGGTAGATCTTGTCTCCCCGGATATCGAGTGGATGGTCGATGAAATCGTCATAGGCGTTTAACTTAGCCTTGAAGGTCTCGACGCGATAGTGATTGGGCACTGATGCCATTGCGTGCGCTCCGGCGAGGACGTTGATGGGTCCGCTTGCGTCGTGCGGTGAGATCGGAACGTAGTATGCTTCTGCCATCGTTGCCATCTTCTTAATCTCAGATATGCCGCCGCACCATGTGACGTCGGGCATGACGAAATCAGCGAGCTCCTGTTCGAGGATCGGGAGGAGTTCCCAGCGGGTGTGGATTCTCTCGCCGACACAGATCGGAACATTCACGTTTTCTCTAACTTGTTTCAGGGCATGTGTGCTTTCTACGGGAACCGGTTCCTCGAACCAGAAGATGTCGTACGGCTCGAGAGTTCGCGCCAATCGGATTGCAGTTGGTGCGTCGAACCTGCCGTGGCAGTCGATGAGGATTTCGATGTCGGGTCCGACAGCTTCCCGCATGGCGGCGATTCGGTCAGCTCCCAGGTTTTCAGCTTCTGCGCTTAGTTTGCCGGTCAGGTAACCGTTCTTTTCCTCTTCATGATGCGGGTGCCATGGATCGGTTTTCATCGACTTCTGACCGGTTTCGACGATTGCCTTGGCGTGTTGTGCCATGTCTTCGACCGATGAGCCGTCGTTGGGGTGGCAGTAGATCGGAATGCCATCGCGAACGGGTCCGCCGAAGAGTTCGGATATCGGAAGGCCAAGCACCTTACCCCGAATGTCCCAGAGGGCGATATCTATGGCGCTGATCATGTTGGTCGTCAAACCACGCGAACCCATGTACGTATACGCCCTGAAGATCTTGTTCCAGATCATTTCGATCAGACGAGGATCGTCACCTTCGATCAGATCACTGACGTGTCGAATAGCTGCGCAAACCGACCGATTCGCGACTGGCCGCGTGCATGTAATTTCACCCCAGCCGGTGATGCCTTCGTCGGTACTGACTTCGACGAACATATACTCCCGCATCCTAGGATTTTGGTCGTCGTTTGCTGTGTCGAGGTAGGGTTGAAGGGCTGAGATCAGCCACGGCGTGACCTTGGTGATTTTCACAATGAACTCCGAATGCATCAGTGATCGAGCAATAAAAGCAACTGTATCTGGCCGACATTATCAAAAAACTTCCGCTGCTGAGCGAATGCTAAAGATTTGTATCTCATGTGGAGCGGGAGACGGGGATCGAACCCGCTGCGATTTGCTCGGGAAGCACGCCAAGCGCGGTTACCAACTGAGCAATCCAATCGCTATGGAGTTGCGCTCAACGCGGGAATTCATGATGATTGCGCGAACTTCGTCATAGCCTCTCGTACCTGCTCAAAGTCTTCCTTGTCCCCTATAGACCAACACCAGACCAACAGACCGACTTCAACACTCAAGACCAGTTTCCTCACGCACGTAGAGGGTTTGTATTGGGCAGAAATTAATTGCGCTCAGTTTTGGCATAATGCTGGCATTATGTGTACCAAAACGTTTCTAATTTTCTGGGCAGCTTTAGCTATTAGCTTCGTTCTGGTTGTAGTCTTGGCTGGTTGTTCAAATCAGGCGGGAACTGCAAATTCTGACAATGAGACTCAAGAAAAAATCACCAATGATGGTGGAATTTACTCCATCGGAGATTTCAACAATACTGGATTCAAAGTGGTCAAAGAATATGATGTTTCTGAACTGGAAGATTCCTCTGGTGCCTGGTTTGGTTTTTGGAAAAATGATTCCAATACATCTATCGTATTTGATTATGAAATAAGAACTTATCCTTCTCACCAACTAGCTCTAGACAGCGGAGTTGAATATGTCGAGGAAGTGATTGGAGAAGACGCGATATTGAGCAAATCACTCTCATCATGGAAAGAAGGTATTCAAGATAGAAGAACAAGAAGCGGCAGAGGTATGAGTGGAAGTGAATCCAACACCATAAGAGCAAAATATCTAGATTACATAGTGTTTGGGAACACACTGATTTTATGTGAAGGTTTGGATTTAAAAGATGCCAGAAAAAATTGTTCTGATTTGGTTAATACTTTGGGTAAATAACAACAGGCTGAAATCGATGTTGGAAGTCAGTGTTTAGTCTTGTCAGCAATCTGACCAGCACCATCTACATAACCAAAGGGTGCCTTCGGGTATCTGCGGTAGCTCTTGTCAGTAACTTCCAGAAGCCGACTTAATTCGGGCTATTTGGAGTAACTACCCGAACTTTGCTATAGCCTCTCGTACTTGCTCAAAGTCTTCAACCAACTCGTGTGCGTAGATGCTCATTGTTATCGCTGGGTTCGCGTGACCAGGGTGTCTAACGTCAGCAAAAGTGGGACGGTTTTGAGCCTGAAATAAGAAAGAGATCGGCGGTAGCTGTTGTCAGTGTCGAAGCCTAACCCACCAAATCGCAACCTCATATAACATCCCACCACCATGACTAACCCAATCCACGACCAGAAAATCACACACTCCAACCGACTTGAAGGTCGCGTCGTCGCCATCACAGGCGCAGGCAGCGGCAACGGCAAAGCAGCCGCACTCCGCACCGGTCGTGAAGGCGCATCCCTCTACATCAGCGACATCAACGCCGAACTACTCGAAGAAACAATTGGCGACCTCAAATCAGAAGGAATCAACGCACAGGGCGGAGTCTTCGACGCCGCCAACATCGACGATGCACCTCGTTTTGTCGCAACTGTAAAAGAAGCCCACGGTCGCATCGACGTCCTCGTCAACAATGCCGGTGCCGTAAAAGTCGAACCGTTCCCGAACGTTTCTGAAGAAAACTGGGACTGGACGATGAATCTAAACCTCAAAGGCGCATTCTTCCTCATGCAAGAAGCCGCCAAACCCATGATCGATCAGCAGTCCGGCAACATCGTCAATATCGCCTCGATCGCCGGAACGTTCGGCGGCCCTACCTCATCACCAAGTTACGCCGCCGCAAAAGCTGGACTAGTGAACCTGACCACAGTCGCAGCCTCAGTCCTCGCCCAGTACACGATCCGGGTCAACGCCATCGCCCCTGGCATCATCAACACACCGTTTCATGCACCCGTCGACTTGGCGATCGGGCAACAGCAACTCGGACTCGCGCCCGGCGAACACATCAACACAAGGGTCGGGCTCATCCCCCTAGGCCGACTCGGCGAACCCGAAGACGTCGCCGCCGCCGTCGCATTTTTAGCATCCGAAGACGCTGCACACATCTCAGGCGAAACCATCACAGTAGCCGGCGCAATGCGAAGCCTCTAGCGCAGAGCTCCCCCCCAACCTTCTGTAACAAGTGGTATAAGGAGGTGTATCGACAGTGAGCATTACCTGCTTGATACGTTCTGACTGGTAAGTCGATGAGTCCACCCTCTACCGAATTGTGGTTTTTATGCGCTCGAATCCCGTATTTGTTTCATCGTTATATCAGGTTGTAATTCTAGTTTTAGCCGCGTTGTTTGCCC
>Ga0066852_10001018_pt1 | contig 11959 bp, 11 predicted proteins | sample ETNtaG_27_FD_67283 | JGI IMG/M metagenome (GOLD analysis project Ga0066852, IMG submission 67283) | Marine microbial and viral communities from oxygen minimum zone, Eastern Pacific Ocean - ETNP201406SV63 | ecosystem: Environmental > Aquatic > Marine > Oceanic | place: Pacific Ocean: Eastern...
CGATTGGTGAGCTTATCCCTAAGCTCTTCAATGCCTTTGTAGGCAATGTGATTATATTGCCTCGTATTAAAATGAACATCTTTCAAATCTTGTTATTGTCTTCTCGTAATACTCGTTCATCTCCTCGCTAAACCACATAGCAGCGAATGCCTGATCCCTCCCTCCAGATGGTCTCTTTTGTAATTCTTGCAATCTCGCCCATCCACCGCTTTCTATCGTAACATTTGGATATGGAGAATCACTCATAGACTGAGGACCAGCTGTCTCAGAATGTAATTACGGGATTCATTGTCATACGAGTATAGTATCCAAATTTTGTCGTCGGTAATGGCTGTTTTTTGACTTGGATGATCTATCAAGAATGACAGGTTGGTTAACACTTCATCAAGAATCTCAACTACTGACCGGGGTTATAAAGATAAAAGTTTGTCGAGAATTACTGCCTCCCAGTATTTATTGTCTTTAGGAGATTCCTTAACTATCATCACGGAATCCGAACCAGTTCTTAGCTTCCGCTGGGCAAGAATGCTAGCCAATTTTCCGTGATCTAACCCTTTGATTTCAGATTGCACTTCATATTGTATCGCATAGTTTCCTATGGCTGGATCTTCACAGTAATAGTTGAAATCGTTGATATTCGATTGCGAAGAACAGGCGATGTCAGTTAGCATTGATTTTGATTCTTTATTGCTCATAAATTTATTTGTCGAACATAGATTAGATTGCCCAAACGTAGTATTATAATAGTGCCGCTATCTGGCAAATAATCATTGTAAACATATATTCCTTAAGTTATTATGTCAACAGAAACACACTATTCTAACTTCACAATTTGAAGGTCTATATACTTTAAATGCACCACACCTTATGGGTACTTACCGGTCCGACGGCCTGTGATAAAACAGAGATCGGGTTTACTGTTGCACAGAAAATAAAGGGCGAGATAGTTTCCGCCGACTCAATGCTTTTTTACCGGGGGATGGATATCGGGACGGCTAAGCCGTCGCCAGGTATGAGGGAGCTTGTTCCGCACCATTTTATTGATATTATTGATCCGTGGGAGAGTTATAGTGTCGGCAGGTATGTTGATGATGTCGAATCATTAATAGGTGACACCGACAGTAAAGATCGAAAGTTCCTTATCGTTGGTGGAAGCCCTCTTTACATAAAGGGCCTTGTTGATGGTATTTTCAACGGGCCTGCTGCAGATTGGGATATCCGTAGAGAGTTGGAAGAACTTGCAGGCGAAAAGGGCAACCAGCATGTTCACAATATTCTGCAAAAAATAGATCCTGTTAAAGCGGTTGAATTGCACCCGAACAATCTGCGCCGCATCATACGAGCTATAGAGGTTTATCGAATAACAGGGCAGCCCATTTCGGAATTGCAGGAGCAGTATAAACTGGCAAGAAAGGGTTATCAGCTTAAGATCATGTGTATAGCGAGAGAGAGGGAAGATATTTACTGGAGGATTAATGAACGTGTCGAAACAATGTTTGATAAAGGGCTCGTCGACGAAGTCCGGTCTCTGTTGAACGGTCCCAGGAATTTAAGTAAGCAAGCTAAGCAGGCGCTGGGTTATAAGGAGGTTATTCAATATCTTAATGGCGGGCTTACATTGGACGAAGTGAAGGAGATGGTAAAGCAGAGCACTCGTAGATTTGCCAAGAGACAGATGACGTGGTTTAGAAGCTTTCCTGATATTCAATGGCTGGAGGCAGATGAATATGAAGGGAAGGGATCAATTTCTGATGAAATTATTACTCTATTAAAATGAGCTTTAGAGAAATTTACAAAAAAGGATCCAGTTTTATCGGGCTGTCAGGTGGCAAGAGCACCTAGGGGTTGGAGACTGGAGATGGTCTGGGATGGCTTTTGCAAGGAGTTATAAGTATGACAAACAATTGGAGCAATATGGCAGAAGCAACTTTGGCCCGAAGGTTGATAAAATTAAAAAGGAAATAAGGAAGGTGAAAAAATAGAGAATGTTATTCAGATAGTAGCGTTTTTATAAAGCGCGCACGTGTTCCTTCATTTCTACTTCCATTATATGTTGACGTATACAAATTAACGGCTTGATCTATAGGATATATAATGTATACTAATGCGCTCTGCTACAGTACCGTTGGAAATGTACATAGCAGGATGCATTTCTTTGTGGCGGTGTAGCTCAGCTGGTTAGAGCGGCGGAATCATAATCCGTAGGTCCGGGGTTCGAGTCCCTGCGCCGCTACCATATCTTTTAGAATATAGCGATAAGCAAGGCAAGTAGGCTTTTAATTTATAATTTTTTATTGACAAAAATATATCTTAATAATAGTATTTTGCAATGCCGCAGAAATTCCTCGTAGATATAGATACAATTGATTTAAGCAAGGTAACGGCTGATATTGACCGTATCAGGCAGATAGTACCTCATCGTTACGAGATAGAGCAGTTAAGTGGTATACTCAAGTTTGAACCTGAGAACAAAATAATTATTGGATATAAGGATGTAAAAGAAGACGAATTTTGGGTGCGTGGACACATTCCAGGCAACCCTCTTATGCCTGGTGTATTAATGGTAGAAGCCGCCGCGCAATTGTGTACCTATTATTTCAAGAGTTCAATTGAAACAGAAAAGTTTTTTGGGTTTGGCGGTATCGACAAGGTTAAATTTCGGGGTAAAGTGCTTCCGGGTGATAAATTAATCATTATTGCAAAGAATTCAGAATTAAGACACAGAAGAGCGATTTTTGACGTACAGGGGATAGTAAATGGAAAACTTGTATTTGAAGGTATAATAATTGGTATGGCAATGTAGCAGGGGTTGTTAACATTATATATTTTGGATATTTTTCCTTTTTTAGAGAGGGGGTTTTATGAATAAGCAAGAATTAGTTGAGGCAGTAGCAAAAGAGTTAGGAACATCAAAAGCCGGGGGAGAGAGAGCTGTAAGCGCCGTATTATGTGGTATTGCCAAAGGTGTAAAGAAAGATAAAAACGTTCAGCTAATAGGGTTTGGTACTTTTTCGGTAAAGAAAAGAAAAGCCAGGACGGCAAGAAACCCTCAAACAGGAGAACCGATTAAGGTTAAGGCTAGCAGGACAGTAGGTTTTAAGGTAGGTAAGAAATTCAAAGAAATGGTGTAAGTTAAACGTATATTACGTAGCAACCTCATGATAGTTAGCATTTCTAAGTTGTGATTAGTTTTCAATTTTTACAAGCTAAATTGGAAGGCACTTGCTTTTTGAAGTGAGTGCCTTCCAGTTCTAGTCTTTTCTGCTTTGTTATTCCTTCTCGGTGTCCTGCCTCTGCAATTACTTATCAAACTGGCATGCTACCCATCGGTATTTAGCGTTCATGTCAGGTTGCAGAAATATAAGATTAAATAGTTCAAAAAACCGGTAATAGTCATCACCTTAATATAGGCGAATGTAAATGGGAAAATTGTTTGGAACAGATGGAATAAGAGGAGTTGCTAACGCTTACCCTATGACTCCTGAACTGGTATTGAATGTTGGAAAAGCCGTTGCCCATGTTTTTAAAGAGAAATGTGGAAAGGAAAAGCCTAAATTTGTCATAGGAAAAGATACCAGGCTCAGTGGTTATATGCTGGAAAACGCGTTAGCTTCAGGTATCGCCTCAGTGGGTGCGGATGTTTTACTCGTTGGTCCTATGCCAACACCTGCTATTGCACATCTAACTAAATCGTTGAATGCAGATGCCGGAATTGTACTTAGCGCTTCACATAATCCTGCCGAAGACAATGGGATAAAGATTTTTAGTGAAGATGGATATAAACTACCGGATATTGTTGAAGATGAGATTGAAAAATATGTTTTATCAGAAGAGGTAAAGACTGAGCATGTTAAGGGAGATTTGGTTGGAAAAGCGTACAGGATTGAAGACGCAAAAGGAAGATATATAGAATTTGTAAAAGCTTCTGTAAGAAGCATGAGCCTTAAAGGGTTAATAATTGTGCTGGATTGTGCAAATGGAGCTGCATACAATACAGCGTCACATATATTTAGTGAGCTTGGAGCAGAAGTTATTGTGCTTAATGACAAGCCGGATGGATTGAACATAAATTTAGATTGTGGTGCTATGCATCCGGAAAAAATGATGGAAGTTGTGAAAAAGGAAAAGGCGGATATCGGGATCGCGCTGGATGGAGATGCGGACAGAGTAATTGTTTGTGACGAAAAAGGGCAAAGTGTTGATGGCGACCATATTATTGCGATATGTGCAATTGAAATGAAAGAGAGTGGAGCATTAAAGAAAAACCATGTTGTTGTAACCGTCATGGCTAATAAAGGCTTTGATATTGCGATGGAAAAGAAAAATATAAAAGTTGTTAAGACGAAGGTTGGTGATAGATATGTTATTGATGAGATGAGGAAAAAAGGATATGTTTTAGGAGGTGAGCAGTCGGGGCACATATTATTCTCAGATTATACAACGACAGGTGATGGAATAATTTCTGCTTTACAACTGTTGAGAGTAATGAAGGAGAGGGGCGAAAAACTTAGTAAGCTGGCAGGATGCATGAAGTCGCTACCACAGGTGCTTGTTAATGTTATCGTTAAGGAGAAACAGGATATTAACAAGCTGAAAGTAAATAAAAACATTAAGAGTGCCGAATTGCAGTTGGGAGAAAAAGGAAGAGTCCTTGTCCGGTATTCAGGAACACAGAATCTATGCAGAATTATGATTGAAGGTGAGAACAAAAGAGAAATTCAAAAAATGGCAAATGATATTGCAAAAGATATGAAGAAAGAGATAGGTGTCTGATATGATACAAGCGGTAATAATGGCTGCGGGAAAAAGTACAAGGACGTGGCCTTTAACATTAACCATGCCTAAGCCACTGCTTAAGGTAATGAATAAAGAGATAATAAAGCACAACCTCGATGCTATGCAGGGACTGGTTAACGAAGTTATCGTGATAGTTGGATATAAGAAAGAGATGATACAAAATGAAATTGGTAACAAGTATGGTAAGTTGAAAATACGATATGTTGAGCAAAAAAGACAATTGGGTACAGGGCATGCGCTAAAATATGTTGAACATTTGATTAATGGCAAATTTGTTGTTATAGGCGGAGATGATATTTTTTCTAAGAGAGACATAAGGGTGTGTTTAAAACACAAATATGCCGTTTTGGGATGTGAAGTTGAAAACCCTGACAGATTTGGCGTCTTTGTTGTGAAGGGCAAAGAGGTAAAGAAGGTTGTTGAAAAACCCAAAAAGTTTGTTTCCGATCTTGTGAATACGGGATTGTATGTTTTTGATAAATCGGTGTTTAGTTTTAAACTTAAAAAAAGCCAAAGAGGTGAATACGAAATAGTTGATTATATAAATATGCTTGTTAAAAAAGAGAAGGTTATATGTGAAAAGGCAAAAGGACATTGGCTCTCTGTGGGGTATCCATGGGATTTGATTGAAGCAAATAACATCTTGGTATCTGAAATAAAGAACGATATAAAGGGAAAAGTAGAAAAAAATGTTACTGTTAAGGGAATGTTAAAAGTAGGGAAAGGTTCAGAAATTCTGTCCGGGACATATATAAAAGGAAATGTGGTTATTGGTGAGGACTGCCTCATTGGCCCTAACTGTTATTTAAGAGGAAATACTTCTATTGGAAACGGATGCCATATCGGGCAGGCAGTAGAGATAAAAAACAGCATAGTTATGGACAATGCGAAAGTGCCTCATCTTTCTTATATAGGAGATAGTGTTATCGGTAATAATAGTAATTTAGGAGCTGGAACAATAACGGCAAATTTAAAACATGATAACAAAAATGTTGGTTCTACCGTGAAAGGGAAACCGGTTGATACAGGCAGAAGAAAGCTTGGGACTATAATTGCGGACAATGTTCATACCGGAATAAATACAACAATCTATCCGGGAAGAAAGGTCTGGCCGGGGCTGGGAACATTACCTGGCGAGATAATTGATAAAGATAAGACGACCTGAATGAAGTAAACACCGAAAAGAATAGGGGAATAGTAGAGGCAGCGACTTTTTATTGGTTATGCCTATTATATTAACAGGAAAACAGGTGTAAGAACTGTTTATCTTGAATAATAATAGGATATTGTCTCAGTCTGACCTCAGTCGCCCATCTCTTGATTTCGATCTATTGAGATATACGATTGCCGTATACGACCTACTTCCGGTTACAATAACCGGCGCAACTATCGTACGCTCAGGCCTTTGCTTCCTGGCATGCCTGAAAGATGTTGTCGAACAACTTCTCCAGCAAGTCAAACGGAGTGGACGAAAACGCCAGACGCATGACGCCGCTGGCAACGATGATGCCCGTGGAAAAGTCACTCAGCAAAATTTGACGGACTTTCTCGGGATCCACAGTGATCGGCTTCAAACACATAAAATAACCAGAATTGAAGGGCAGGGCAGTGAAACACTTCTCATACTCAGGATGTGTTGACAAAATCTCCTTCACTTTGATATACCGGCGTTGCAGTGTCTGGTATTTCTCCCGTTTCTGCTGGTTATAATTCTCGTTCTTATATGCAGCATTCAGCAGTGACTGCGATAGATTTGAACCATTCGAGATTGTGCCGCGTATAGCACCCGCCGTTTTCGCCTCGAGCGCCTCGTAAACCGATTTGCTTCCGCCTTTTATCGCATACGTGATATAGCCGACACGAAACCCCCAGGCATAATCTTCCTTAGTTGCACCATCAATTTTCACCGCCAGCAGGCGCTCGTGGGCATTGGCTAACGCAGCAAAGATCGATTCCCTGGCAATACCCTTCTCGTATACCAATCCGAAATAGGCATCATCAATCAATGCGACAATATCCCGTCCGCCGTTGGCAGCCTCGACCAACACATCTCGTATCCTTTCAACTTCCAAAACGGTTGGCGTGTAACCGGTAGGGTTATTCGGAAAGTTCAGGGACACGAGGCATTTCTTCGCAGGTGAGCCGAGCAATACATCTCGTAAACCGGAAACGTTAAATCTGTTACCCTCAAACGTTTCATAGGTCTCGATCTCGACGCTATAAGTGTTTCTGAAAATGAGTCGGTAGTTTCCCCAATAAAGATCAGGACTAATCAATTGGTCGCCCTCATCTGCAAATAAGTAGCCCGACATGCTAAGACCATGGGTCAGCGCACAGGTCACGACCGGACTGCTGATCTCGGTTCCCTGCAGGGAGGGATTCTTTTCGTAGATCATCGTTTTCCAGTTCGATCGCAGGTCAGGTCGTCCGAAACTCGGCGCATATGGGAAGGCCGCCGCTGGTTCCACATCGATCAGGTCGTCGATGCATCCCAGACGCAGGGGTGAGCCATCGTCTTCAAGTGCAATTCCAATCGTGGCATTAATTTCCTTTCCCTTAGCATCCGCGGACTGGCCCAGGATTCCCTTTTTTGGAAAAAAAATTCCCTTACCGCGCATCGACAACATATTCAGGACATTGGCATTGTCACGTTGGATATTTTCGTTTAGTTCAACAGCTTGTGGGTTAAAATTTTCCATAAATCCTTCTCCATTTAATACCGACTGCAATCGGGTTCTGGCCTCAGCCCTAACTTAAAATGATGATAAGAAATTGCTTTTTAGTAACTTTGGGAATATAGTAAAATTGTTAATATAATTCAAGTATCTTTTGAAAATTATTATCTGAATTATTTCACGAGGCGAAGCCTGATTCTCTCCTTGAGATCATAGATGGCATGAATCATGTATAAAAGAGGTCCTCATTGATCTGCAGAAACAGATAGCCTCCTACAGCGATTCATCTCTTGAAATATCTCAGCGGTTTGTTGAGATTGTTTCTAAATTCGTACATGTACATGGATCGCTGTAAATAAGAATAAAAGAAGGCATGCATTTCAAGTGCAACTATAGGATAGGCGATAAAGCCGGGCGACGCGTTAAAGAAATTTTTTTAAAATAGGGATAGCGACTATTATTTATTTGTTGAAGATGAAATGATGCGTCGGGTTTCTATACCCGAAATTTCCTAGTCCTCGTCGTTTTTCAAAAGATCTGAAATTTTAGAAATATGCAGATAAGATTCTCCGTCATTAATTTCAGATTTATAGAAATGGTAGTGTCTGCCATGTTTCATTAATGCGGTAGACATACCAAGCCTCTTTCCTACTTCTATTTCGTCTTTAATCTTATCGCCAACACAAAGAACCTGTTCAGGTTCTAAACAGTACCTAGTTAAAATTTCTTTAAAGCATTTTTCCTTTCCCCGTGGGTTTTCTGTTATGATTATTTCGACAAACGCACTTTCAAGGCCAAGGACTTTTATCTTTTTTTCCTGCATCTCTCTGTTGCCGAATGTAACGAGGAATAGCTTATAACCAATGTTTCTTAATTTGTTAATGGAATCCATTGTGTCAGGAAATAAAATAGCGCCTTCTATATCCAGGGTATTAATGGCATTAGTGATTTCTTTGCAGAACCCTTCCGGAAGGTTGTATAAACTTGCTATCTCACGTGCAGTATCTGCTTTTGGACCAAGGCGACCTTCAAGCTCTAATTGTAATTTTAACGCCTCTGCTTCGGAGCATTTGATCGCTTTTGATATGATTTTAGTGGCAAGTTTTTTTCTTTCTAAAACAAGCGTTCCACTGCAATCGTATAGGGTATCGTCCAGGTCAAATATGATTGCTCTAACCCGAGTCAATATCTGAGACATAAGTTTGTACATATGTGTGTTTTAATTACGCTCAATGCTAGCAAGTGATAATTTAGCAAAAATCCTGCAGATAGAATCTGCCAGTTTTTCAGGATCATGCCTTATCAGGTCCTGCTTTTCCCACAAGATTCTTTTTTGATCTAGATTTTCAATCAAATCGGTAGCCTCCACCGCAACATTATTATTTTCTAGATCTTCATCAAGGGCAACAATGTCAGCTCCCTCTTTTCTATATTTTTCAATTATTTCCTTACGTGGGAAATTGTTATTAACAAGCACATAATCTAAAACGCCCTCACCAAGATATCTTGTAACTGCCTTGATGTGGTCCGATGCATTGTAGTTATCTGTTTGTCCTGGCTGTGTGACGATATTACAGAGATATATTTTTACTGCTTTTGTGTTCTGTAATGCTTCTTTAACGCCACCAACAAGAAGATTACATATGATACTTGTGTAAAGGCTTCCCGGGCCAATTACAATTATATCAGCTTTTTCAATTTCACTAATAGCGTCTTGTGGGCATTTGGTATCGTTTGTTTTCAGGAAGAGTCTTTCTATCGGTGCTTTTTGGAGGCCACGGACATTCAACTCTTCTTCTACGATTGAACCATCCTTTAATTCAGCACAAATGTGAGTACTGGTAAGCGTGGAAGGCAGTACTTTTCCCTTGATCGCCAGTATCTTGCTTGCTTTTTTAATGGCAAGATCAAAGCTTCCAGTTATATCCGTTAATGCGGTCATCAATAGATTGCCAAGGCTCATTCCGTTAAGTGATCCCTTATTAAACCTGTACTGAAAAAGTTGGTATAAATCTTTTTCTTGCTCCTCTGTTTCTGAAAGTGCTACCAGACAGTTTCTTACATCACCGGGGGGCAATATTCCGTATTCTTCTCTTATGACGCCTGAGCTTCTTCCGGAGTCTGTTACGGTTACAATTGCTGTTAAATTTTCGCTATATGTTTTCATGCCTTCAAGTGCAATTGGGAGACCCGTGCCGCCACCAAAGGCTAACATCTTCAGCGTGTCATGCGTTTTCCCAATATCTTTCAATTTGAGCAAAGTCGGTAGCTGGAAAAATCGTTTTATCTTGTAATCAGGTTTGTTTGAACTATCATATGCGGTTTCTTCCTTAAATCTCCCATGTAACATCTGGGCTGTTACCATACCTTTGGTTTTTGCAATTCTCAGTTCTTCCCTTACCCGATCTCCAACGACAATAACATTCTGTGGGCTTAACGAATACTTTCTCACAATTGCCTCAAAGCAGTCTTCCATTAATAGCCCGACCTCCTGATCATTAATTATTATTTCATCAAAGTAAGGTTTCAGGCCCAATAACTTTATCTTTTTATGTTGTCTTGCATGTATTCCTGTTGTTAGCAAGAACAGCTTATATTTTTCCTGTGTTAATTTTTCTAACGTTGGCACTACATCTGGAAAGAGTTTTATGTCCGTTACTTCATTGCTATTATATGTCTTCAGGGCAGCGCTAATGAAGTCGTGGTCTTTATTGTATTTATTTGCTATTTCATTAAAGACGGGATAATAAGGGCCATGCGTCTCTGAAATTTCTTTTTGCATTAAATATGCTTCTTCCTCTGTGCACGGTAATCCTGCATTAACCATTGCCTTTGCAGCACGTTTTCGGGACGCTTCAAGTAGCGAACCCGTGCAATCGTAAAGTGTATCATCTAGATCAAAAATTATTGCTTTCATAGTTGCCATGTATAAGAAAACCTGTTATTAAGATTAAAGTTAAATTTGCATATTTAAATCTGTGATATGAAGCTGCCTGGCCTTCTATTTACTCCGTTTCTAAGTTTCTAATTTCAGGTGAAAGACCAACCTTACAGCCGACCTTAATTCCATTTTTTTCAAACCAGCCTTGCTCCATTTCAAGAGCATATTTCACTTTCTCTTTTGATGTATGACTCATTAAGCTGTAGGGGGTCATAGAATCTATCTGTGTAATTATTTTTTTAGAATTTATAAAAGCAATAGAAAGAGGGATCTTTGTATTTTTCATCCAGAATGACAAACTTTGCTCCTGTGGATATATAAACAACATTCCGTGATCTTTGTCTAATGCATCCCGAAACATCAACCCTATTGTACGACCTTTTTGAGTAAAAGCAACTTCCGCATGAGACGTTTTGTCATTTATTTTTACTTCGTATGTATTCTTCTTTGATATTGGAGAATGATTGGAACAACCCGTGAATGCAAGAAACAGGGCGAAAAGAAGGATGATATGGAAATAGATGCTTCTTATGATGCGGAACAATGAATCCATAAGGTCGTTATTTTGCGGGGTTTCTGAAACTGGCAACCGGGTTGACTATGGCAAGTCCCCGATAATATGTGACAACCCCATTTACAATTTCTGTTATTATTTTATTAAAAGAGGTTCTCTGCCTTGCCCTTTCCAGTTTTACTACTGGCCCTTTTTCATCGATTATGGGAATCATATCAACATTACCAAAATCCATTTTTAACATATTTATCATTCCACCATCCCCTTCCATTTGTTTGACAATCGCAGCGGATGGTAAAGTGGCAATGTAGGAAAGCGGATATGTGTAGTCTCTATAAACGTCTTTTTGTATATATGCTTCACCCTCAACTGCCAATGTGCCTAGATATTCTCGAACGGTATTCAGCTTTGTTTCATTAACATTCTCTTCTTTGACTTTGGTCGTTTTTTCTCTGTGAGGGTTGATCCTACCCGTAATAACGGTTTTAGCAACTGTTTCCTGAGCCTGGTATGTGTTTACATTAATTTGTATCCGCTCATGATTTACAAATTGAAAAGAAAAAACATCCTTTGTTTTTTCATCGTAAATTGACGAATTGGTGAATTTAATGCTGACATTGTGTATCTCTAATTCTGGCATCAGTATTTCGAGAGGAAGAATTATCTTTGAAACAGTCATTGCACCAGGGATAACGTTGCCGCTTCTATGAATTTCATTGTTATCTTTTGTTATTTCAACAAACCTTCTTCCCGACGATTTTTGTATTACATAATCATGATGCATTAAAAATCTGTCAAAAACATATAGTCTTTCATTCCCGTTGTTATCCTCTCCATGTCTTAAGCTTGGGAAACGCGTACGTGCCCTAGTATCTCTAAAATATATCGAATCCTGTAGAAAATCTTCGAGCTTGGTTAACGGAATTCCAAAAAATGGCTGGTGAGTATTGTTCATAATCGTGTAATTTAAAAAAATCTTCCCAGTAGGAGCATGAATTCACCTAGTCTATTAAAACTTCCATGAATTCTAGT
>Ga0066852_10001026_pt1 | contig 11919 bp, 5 predicted proteins | sample ETNtaG_27_FD_67283 | JGI IMG/M metagenome (GOLD analysis project Ga0066852, IMG submission 67283) | Marine microbial and viral communities from oxygen minimum zone, Eastern Pacific Ocean - ETNP201406SV63 | ecosystem: Environmental > Aquatic > Marine > Oceanic | place: Pacific Ocean: Eastern...
CGGCCGATGCCGGCTACGAGGCCGGAAAACAAATCTTCCTCGCGCTCGACGTGGCCAGCAGTGAATTCTACGACGCAGAAAAGGAACGCTACGTTTTCAAGAAAAGCTCCGGCGACGAATTGACCGCCGCCGAGCTGGTCGACTTCTACGCCGAGCTCACCGGCAAATACCCCATCGTCAGCATCGAGGACGGCTGTGACGAGAACGACTGGACCGGCTGGAAGGCGTTTACCGACAAGATCGGCGATCGCGTTCAGCTTGTTGGCGACGACCTGTTTGTCACCAACGTGAAATTCCTCCAGCGCGGCATCGACGAGGGGGTAGCCAACTCTATCCTCGTGAAGGTCAACCAGATCGGCTCCCTCACCGAGACGCTCAGCGCGATTCGGTTGGCGCAGGGCCACGATTATACCACCGTCATCAGCCATCGCTCCGGCGAGACCGAGGACGCCACCATTGCCGACCTCGCCGTGGCCACCAACGCCGGGCAGATCAAGACTGGCTCCCTCAGCCGCAGCGACCGCACCGCCAAGTACAACCAACTCCTGCGCATCGAGCAGGAACTCGGCGACAAAGCAGTGTACGGCGGAAAGCTTTAACAGTTTGAAGTTTTCAGTTTCAAATTTGAAGCAACGCTTGGCCTTCGGCTTGGCCTTGGCTGCTTCCGCTACGGTTGCCGATGCGGCCGACTCGTCGCTGAAGCCGGCACTGACTTTTTACGCGTCGTTCGACAGCGGCACCGATGCCGACTTGGCCAAGGGCGACAAGCGGCTTTTCACCCTCGTCGACAAACAGCCCAAGCCGGGCAACCACACCGATGGCATGACGCGCTTGGCCAAGGGCAAGGGGCTGTCCGGTGGCGCGTTGCTGTTCACCCGGCGCAAGGCCAAGTGGCTCCTCTATGACGGCGTGAAGAATTTTCAGTTCGCGAAAAAAGACTGGAGCGGCACCGTGTCGTTTTGGCTGAAGGTCGATCCGGTCAACGATCTCGATCCCGGTTACGTCGATCCCATCCAGGTCACGCCCAACACGTGGAACGACGCTTCATTTTTTGTCGACTTCAACAAGGACGGCAATCCCCGCGACTTCCGCTTGGGAGCATTTGCCGACAAATCGGTTTGGAATCCTGGGAACAAGAACATCCCGGAACCGGAGCGGCCGCTCGTTCCGGCCAAGTCAACCCCGTTCAACCGCGACAAGTGGACGCACGTCGCCTTCACGTGGGAGCACTTCAACACCGGCAACAAAAACGGAGTTGCCACGCTTTACCTGAACGGCAAAAAGGAGGGCAGCATCACCGGCTGGAATCAGCAATTCTCGTGGAGCGGCAAGCCGCACCGCATCCTGATCGGGCTCAATTACATGGGCCTGTTCGATGAACTGGCCTGTTTCAATCGCGCCCTCACGGCCAGGGAAATCAAGCGCATCCACGACCACCAAGCCGACTTGGCCACACTACTGAAGTAGCGTTCGCGCCTGACCAAGATCTCAACCGCAAGACGGTTATTCGTTGCCGCCTTCTTTTTGAATTGCCCTGCTTAGGCCTTGGCCTTTGCGGACTTCGCTGAAGTCGGGGGTCGTTACTGAGTAGGGGAAATTCGCCTGCGTGCCGGCTGCGCCGAAGCGGCCCTGCTTGTCGATCGCGATGAAGTTGATGGCAAGGTTCATTCCCTGCGGATCGGTCCTGGCAATGCGGCGGATTGCCTCGGCACAGGCCTCGGTCGGCGACATGCCGTGGCGCATGTTCTCGACGACCTGATATGACGCGCAGTAGCGCATGACGTTTTCGCCAAGGCCGGTGGCTCCGGCGGCGCCGACTTCGTTGTCAACGTACAGCCCACTCCCAATAATTGGCGAGTCGCCGACGCGGCCCGGCACCTTGCCGCCCCAGCCGCTGGTCGAGCAGCCCCCGGCAAGGTTGCCGTTGGCGTCGAGAATGATCAGCGCGATGGTGTCGTGGTTTTCCGGCTTATCGCCTTTGACGGGTGAAGATTTTTCCTGTTTAGCCAACCACTCACGGTAGTTTGCCTTGTCCACCTGACCGTCGCGCACTTCCAAGCCGTTTTGTTCGGCGAACCAGTGCGCGCCCGCGCCGACGAGCATCACGTGCGGTGTTTTCTCCATCACCAGCCGCGCGGCGGAAATCGGATGCACGACGCCCTCGACACCGCCGACGCTGCCGGCCTGGTGGCCGAGGCCGTTCATGATGCAGGCGTCGAGTTGCACGACACCGGCGGCGTTGGGCTTGCCGCTGAGGCCGACCGACGTGTTGCCAGACGATTCCACGAGGCGTACGCCCTGCTCGACGGCGTCTAGCGCAGAGTCACCGTCCTGTAACACTTTCAATGCCAGTTCATTGGCTGGTTTGCCAAAACCCCACGTCGAGACGATCAAAGGGCCGCGCTTGGTCAAGCGGGCAGCGGGAGGGGTGGTGGCACAGCCGGCCGAGAAAGTTGCGGCGGCGGCGGTTGTATGCCTGAGGAAATCGCGTCGGGTTTGGTCGCTCATGGTCGCCGGCAATTGGAATGCCAGGCGCCGGCAAAGTCAAAGCCAAGTGCCTGGCCAGGTGCAGTCTTCTCGAATGCACAGGGTCGGAATGTCATGCCGAAGCCAACTGCCAAGCGACGGTGATCCCCGAATCGCATCGCCTTGGCCCTGTCTAATTGTCCCCTAATAATTTACGGGGCTGGCATAGCCAAGGGCTAGGAAAGACTATGTCAGAGGCATGTATGAAAGGAAGAGTCGACTAAGGGGAAAGCATAGAGCGAAGATGATCGAACTCTTTCATGTTTTTACAGAGGTAATTCCCCGACTGGGGCGCCTTTTTCAGGATCGGACCAACTGCGAAATCATTCCGAATTCGAGTTGATTCGGGTGGTCAACCGTGCGGGAGAAAGGACGGTGATCGTTTGGCGATTGACTTCGATCAATCCTTCTTTGCGAAATTTCGCCAGAGTGCGGGACAACGTCTCGCTTATGGTGCCCAACTCCGCGGCCCAATTTCGTTTTGTCATGCCGAGCGGGACGGCCACCCGGTCATCAGCCTCCCGGCTTGGGCAGCGCTTAAGTAGCCAGTTGAGCAACCGGGTCTCCACGTCCTGCGTGGCTGAGTCCTCTATCATTTCGAGAATCGTCCGGCAGTTATTGCACATTGAGGAAAAAAACCGGAACAACTGCTCCGGATGCCGTTTCAGGATTTCCATCATTTCGTGTTTCTTCACGAGAAGCATCTGTGTCGATTCGAGCGCCTGCGCATCTGCAGAATATTCCTTGCAGGGCCAGAGACTCGCCAGAGTGATTGATTCACCCGCGCGATAGATATGCAACACCCTTTCCCTTCCTGACACATGCGTGCGGAAGAGGCTGATCGCGCCTTTGCCCACCACGTAAAAACTGTTGGCCTTGTCTCCTTCCCGAAACAGATACTCCCCCTTTTCCAGAAACTTGACCGCTGTAAACGCAACGATTTTCTGAAGGTCCTCCTGGGGCAGATCAGCAAACGCTTCGCATTTTTTGAGGTTAATGGCAGTGGTTGCCTGTTTAAATCTACTGGATGTATTTAGCATGGTTCAATCAAGGTCTCCCTCTGAATCTAGAATGACACTAAACTGGCTTCTCGGACAAAGCAAATCTTGTCTATTGCGAGTCCTTTTCTGTAATAACTGCAATGGAAGTTTTTCGGACCTCAATGCATCAAGGTATCCAATAAAGGTATGCATCGCCTAATTTTGAACCCATCCCTTGTGGAAAAGGCGAGCCAAACTCTGCTTGTCTGGACGCTTTGCAGCCGAACACCTTGAGGTTGTTTTATTGACTTACGTCAATGTACGGAGTGTGGATTTAAATACACAATTAATGCGGCTTTGGTGGCACCGCTTAAGCTTTTAATCGGCGGACGACCTGTCTCCCGAACAAACCAAGCATCCCCTAGCGGTTCCAATCTCGCCATGAACAACACTGGATCGCCACCTAAAGATCAAGGCAACCCACCGCAAAAAACCGATGCTTCAAGGGAATGGAGAAACGGGTTGACTGGGTGCACGCTGGGCTTGTTAGCCTTCGAAACCGTTTCTGGCTTGGCAATATATTGGCTGCCATTCTCCGTGTTTCAACAGTTTGAGGTTTTGGCACACACCGTCCTTGGCTTGGCGATGATCGTCCCTGTGGGTTGGTATCTGGTTCGCCACTGGAAAAAAAGGATCACGGGGAATTTTAGCCACTACATGCTGCTGGGTATCCTCTCGATGCTTTCGTTGGTTCTCCTTTATGTCACGGGGATTGTGCTCAGCGGCCAGGCGTTGCTCGGCACACGGATTGCGCACCTGTGGGATATGACTCACATCGTTGCCGGATTTGTAATGATTTTCCTGTTGGGCGCTCACCTCGTGACACTGCTGACCACGAAACTGAACATCGCGGAATTGCGATCGAGCCGCCTCCGATGCCTTGTCATGACGTGTTTGTGGGCGAGTGCTCCGTTTGTTGTCTGTTGGGCATTCACACAACTCTATACCCCACCGGGTTGGGTATCGTCGTTCCCGGATCATTACAACTTTAAATACGGCCGGGATCGGCCGTTTGCACCTAGCCTTGTCCGAAAAGAGATGAGCAAAGTCGAAGACGACATGAAGGCACAAATCTCGAGCGTACTCACGGCGAGACATCAGAAAGTATTATTGGACAGCCTCAAACCAGACCCAAACGAGCACGAAGGCATCGTCAGCGCTGCCGAACGTCTATGCTCACAAATGCAACTGAATCCTGACCAGCAGTCACAAATCCACTCGATCCTTGAGTCCACACGGAATCGCTATAAGGCAGAGGGTCGAATTGATCCCATGCGCCTAGCGGGATCAAAAAACTGCGGCACGGCAGGCTGCCACCAGCAAATCCTGGCCGAATGGCAACCCAGTGCCCATCGTTATGCAGCGATGGATGTCGTATTTCAAAGAGTGCAGGAAATAATGGTGCAGGAAAAAACACCCGAAGCCACACGGTACTGTGCCGGCTGCCACGATCCCATCTCTCTCCTCAGTGGCGCCAAAAATGTCCGAAACGTGACGTTGAGCGCTCACGGAGCCGATGAGGGCATTTCGTGTATCGTATGCCACAGCATAGTCAAAACCGATGTTCGAGGGAATGCCGACTACTCCATTAAACCTCCTGATTCTTACCTGTTTGAACACCATGAAGGCGTGTGGGCAAAAAGAATAAGTGACTTTCTTATTCGCGCCTATCCGCAGAAGCATATCGCTTCCTACTCAAAACCTCTCTACAAGACAACCGAGTACTGTGCCGCGTGTCACAAGCAATTCATCGATGAAGAAGTGAACGATTTTGGCTGGGTGCAGGGCCAGAACCAATATGATAGCTGGAGGAAGAGCCGGTGGCACAACAAAGAGAACACGGGCAAGACAGTCTCCTGCAGGGAATGTCACATGCCCCTGATATTATCAACTGATCCGGCCTCAGGTGACATGAGTGACCCGGGCCGATCTCCTGCCGATGGCAAACACCGTAGCCACCGCCACCTCGGAGCCAACCAATTCATACCCACTTACCATAAACTGGAAGGAGCGGATCAGCAGGTTGAACAAATTGTCCATTGGTTGCAAGGGAAGGTCGATATCCCTGAAATAGCTGACAAATGGACCAAAGGACCGGTAGTTCGACTGGGGATAAACGCCCCAGCAAAAGTGCATCCCGGTCAAACTATCCCAATACAAGTACTCCTGACCAACAATAAAGCGGGGCACAACTTCCCAACCGGCCCCTTGGACATGATAGAGAGTTGGCTGGAATTGACCGTCACCGATGAATCAGGGGAAATAATATACAGCAGGGGAACCCTAGATGATAAGGGATATCTGGAGAATCCCGGTATCGTCCTAAAGAAGGAACTTATCGACCGCGATGGTAATTTGATTGACCGACACAACCTTTGGGATGCTGTAGGAGCACGCTATAAAAGATCTCTATTTCCGGGATCCACGGATGCCACGGACTACACACTACGTTGCCCAGGAATGGGCGACCCACATGAAACACCTTCCCGGATAGTTGGCGATGGAGATAACCTGTTCACCGTTGGCGTCCCCAAAAAAGCCGATCTGGGTCAATTAACAATCAAGGCCACGTTGTGGTACTCTAAATTCAAGGCTTCTTTTATGGATAGAGTGTTCGAGGAACAACATGTTCGGGCCTCTGCGACCGCGATCAACTCGGTAAGTAAAACAATCCAGATCGTCACCCCATGAGGAGAGTGCAACTGAACAAGCGTCATCGCATCCTGATGCGCTGGTGGCTCTTCAGTCTTGGCGCAATCGTCCTGACGTACATACTGATTCTGGAGTTCAGCAACCGTCAGGAGAAGGAAGTTCCCGCTGCGCATGCTGCCATAGACGGGCTTACCAGTGTTTTGACGAAGGATGTTTCCAAAGAGGAAGTACCAATACATTTTAAAGAAGTTTCACGTTCGGTCGGGATAAATTTCCACCATATGCCAACACCCCGGCGTTCCCTGTTGCCAGAAGACATGGGATCGGGCGTGGCATGCGGCGACTTCGACAGCGACGGTTATCCGGATCTTTTCTTCATTAACTACGCTGACCAAACAAAAGCGAGCCTTACCTCGGAATCAGAAAAAGCTCGCTGCCAGTTGTTCCGAAATGCATCTGGGAAACGGTTCGATGACGTCACTGATATTGCAGGCGTGGGTTTTGTCGGTGCCGGCATGGGAGCCGCTTGGGGCGACTACGATAACGACCATGATTTGGATCTGTATGTCACGGCGAACGGAGACAATGTGTTATACGAAAACCAAGGGGATGGGAGCTTTCTGGATGTCACAACCAAAACCGGCGTACAAGATTCCCGTTTCAGTACAGGATGTTCGTGGTGCGACTATGATAAGGACGGAGATCTGGACCTGTATGTTTGCAATTACGTCACTTTTTCACACGGCGAAAATGCTTCAATTGAATCCAGCATTCAGCATCCCTATGAGCAACCCTTCACGCTGAATCCCTCCAGTTACAAGGCCCAGCGAAACGCTCTGTTTCGCAACAACGGAGACGGCACGTTCGACGAAACGGGTGTCAATGCGGGCGTTGCAGATCCCAACTCCAAAAGTCTTTCTGCATCCTGGGTGGATATCGACAATGACGGGTGGAGCGACCTGTACGTGGCCAACGACGTCTCCAAGAACGATGTGTTTCGCAACAAGCGGGACGGGACCTTTGAGGACATCGGAATGGCATCGCTGTCTGCAGATTATCGGGGTGCCATGGGAATAGGCGCGGCAGACTTCGACAACGACTTGGATCAGGACCTCTTTATCACTCATTGGATCGCCCAGGAAAACGCCCTCTATCAGAATATGAAAATAAGCAGTTCCCCATTGGGAACCACAACTGGGAAACTTTGGTTTCTGGATGCAGCCGACCAGTTCGGCCTAGGCCAATCGTCTTTGGACATGATAGGATGGGCAACTGGCTTTAGTGATTTCAACAACGACGGACTAAGGGACCTATGGGTTGTAAACGGGAGCACATTTGAAGATTCGGAGGACCACAGTTTGTTGCTCCCCCAAAAACCAGTAATCTACTGGAACCGGAGCGAGGATGGATTTGTTGATGTGGCACGATACGCCTCCGCAGACCTCGCACATCCGCTGGTTGGCCGGGGAGGAGCCACCCTCGATTTCAACCGCGATGGAGCCATGGATCTTGTAATTGTCTCCCACGGAGGCCGCGCGTTACTTTTCCAGAACGTCTCCAAGTCGTGCGGGAACTGGCTGAAAATCAAGCTTCATCAGACCGAAAACAATATGTACGCCGTTGGTGGAAGAGCTTATGTGACAGCCGGCGACACAACCCAGATGGGAGAAGTTGGTGCCAGTTCCTCCTACCTCTCCCAGGATGAGTCAGTTCTTCATTTCGGAATCGGCACAGCCGACAAGATCGATTTAATACGCATCGTTTGGCCCGACGGAGAGGTGGTCACCCTTCATGACCTAAGCATAAACCAAGAACTGACGTATCACCGGGAACGGCGATCCCGTTAAGAACCGCCATGTCCTCATGTGGCGGGTATGTAGCGCTGTTGCAGCAGAGCCAAGCCGAACAGGCCGAAAAACAGGAGATCCCGACTCGCGGCCGGCAGGCAATCAAACAGCACGATGCAGCTTTACATTCTTTGGAGTGTAGCTAAGCGCAACCAGCGCAAGACCGATTACTAGAATGATCCGCCTCACTTTTCTTCAGCTTTCAATTCTTCAGCCGTCTTGCCACCGTGTTTGCGGAGGGTGCCACGACCCTGTGTCGCCGAATTAGGTCTTGCTTGCATACATGACCGATTAGATGAAGTGCAGCTTCAACACTACGTAGCAGCCCATTAATGTTCCTTTGAACTAGATCAAGAATCAGGCGGGCGGTACCGTGCTCCATCCAAAGGCTGTCCAAGGTGAAATCACCTCAATGTGTAAACGCGCCGAAGACGACTTGAAATCTTAGTCCGTCAACCCGCGTGTCAGCGACCGGCCTTCCGCACGGCGACGCGACGCACCTTCAGCGAGCCGTCGCGATCGATGATGCGCAGATCGTTGCGATTTGCCCGACCGGTGAACGCCGCGTCCTCAACGCGTATGCGACCCGTGATCCACGCGCCCGTACCGCGGCGTTTGAGGGGCGGCGGCGCCTTGAACGCGCCATCGAGGAACGCCGTGCGGTCCAGCGAATCGTACTCCACCACGACGTCGCCCTTGCCGGCGTCGAGAAACGTCACCTCGATTTCCACCGCCTCGCCGTTCGCCCAGTAGAACGCGTCGTCGACGTCGAAGTAGATGTACCGGCCGCCGTGCTTCGTCGCGGCCGTCTCACGGCCCGATTCGCCGTGGACGACTACGACCCGTGTCTTGCCGTCCGGCTCGTCGTTCTGCGTGATGCCCTTGCTCTTGTTCTGCGCGCCGAGCGTGATTGAGACTTCGCGGTGGGAACCGTAGCCGCCGCTCGGCCTCACGACGGTGCCGCGATGCCAGAGATCGGCGTATTCGCGCGTCAGATCGACGTACTGCCGTCCGGACTCCGTAGACGGCGCGATGTCGGTTCCCTCGTGCCACTCGTTCCACGTCTCGACGATCGCGATGCGCGGACGCATCGTGAGCGGGCGTGCAAGGATCCACTCCCAAGACCGGCGGTAGAACGCGCCGCCTTCGCGCTCGCGCACCAACGGCGTGCGACCGGGCACGGCCGCGTGATCGTAGCCGGGGCCGACGGCGGCGATGCCGTACACCGTCGGCTTCAGTGCCGCGCCCCACGCGTAGGTTGCGTCTGCACGTCCCTGCCACGAGATCTCCTTGACGATGAACGGCTCGACGCCGAAGTCGTGCTGGAACTCGCGGCGCAGCCAGTCGAGCGCTTTCGGGTCCTGCACCTTCGCGAATGCCGCGGAGTACAGCCACAGGAGCGGCCGGCCGTCGATCGTCGCCCACAGGTCCGGCGGGATGAGCGCGAAGAAATCGCGTGCGGTCGTGTAGAGCCACTCCTTGCCCTCGACGGTGCTCAGATCCGCGTGATAGCGCTTGCCGTTGTGTCGCAGGGTCGACGTGTCGTAGAAGCAGCCGATGCGCGGCGGCTTCTTCCCGTCGCGTGCCATCGCGCGCGCCGCTTCGACGAGGGGCGGTAGGCCGACAAAGCTCCAGCCGCGATAGCCGCCCGGCCATCCCCAGTAGACCGGCAGCACGAAATCGAGCCCGGCGGCCGCGACATCTTCGAGCTCGCGACGGTGCCACGATGCCTTGCGGTAGCTGTATCCCTCCGTCGTCGCCGGATGGCGCGTCAACGCGTCGGTGCCGTCGTGGTCGACGAAGTGCTCCGTTGTCTCGATGTCGTACCAGTAGAAGTAGTACGTGCCGACGATCGGCTCAGCGACGCCGAACGCGGTCGAGCGCAGTTCGCTACGCGCCACCGGACGCACGTGTGGTCCCGGAGGACGCAGCCGTTTCGGCGCGAGCGGACGGTACTCGTCCGTCTGTAGCCCGATCTCATCGAACGGAATCGGCCGGAAGCCGAGCGCGAGGGCCGGCGAATCCGCACGCAGCCGGAAGTCGCCGCGCTCTGCACCGACAAATTGCGGATCCTTGCCGACGAGGTTGTCCTCGAACTCGATGAGCGGCATCGCGACCTTCTCGACGCCCAACCACTTGCCTCCGACCGAGATGTTGCGGCGCACGGCGTTGCCCTTCGGCAGACCGGGATCGTCCTCGAGCACGGTCAGGAGCTGCGGGTAGCGCTCGCTCCACGGCGGGCTGCGGTACGGCATCGCCTTCAGGCGATCCGGCAGTGTCGTCTCGATGTGGTAACGCATCCAACCGACGCCGCGCGCGTCGACGTGCACCGACGGGTTGCAGTCGACGAAGATATTGTTCTCGACAGTGTTGTCGCGTCCGCCGCCGATGAACGCGGCGCGGCTCGCCTTCCAGAACACGTTGCCGATGATCTCCATGCCGCTGGCGGAGTCGTCGAGGTACACGCCCATCGCGCCGTGGAGCCCGGGGCCCTTGATGTCGTGAAAGTAGTTGTGGCGGATGACCGTGCCGCGTTGCGTCCAGTCGCGTCCCATGTAGAACGCGCCGACGTCGCCGGTCTCGAAGCAGACGCGGGAAATCTCGTTGAACTCGATAACGTGATCGTTGCCACCGAGCTGAATCGCGTTGTGCGGGCCGTCGTGGATGCGGCAGTGCGCGATGCGGTTGCCGACACCACCGATGCCGACCGCCGGGCGATACGTGCGATAAAGCCGCCCGAAGTGATGAATCCAACAATTGAGCGCGGCGTTCCGCGCCGGCGCCAAAGTCTTCCGGTTGCCGCCCGACAGCGCGATGCCGCCTTCTCCGGTGCGGTAGATGTCGCAGCCGACGACCGCGTGATCGCTGCCGCCACTGATTCGCACGCCCCACGCGCCTGTATTGCGCACCGTGCAACCGGCGATACGGAAGTGCCGTCCACCCGTGACGCGCACCGCCTCTGCGCGTGTCGCCTCGAGCACAAGACCGCGAATCGTCACGTGCGAGCAGTCCTTCGCCACGACGAGAGAGGGCGCGACCGACACAACCGTCGTCGAGGAGGCGATCGCTGCCGGCGGCCAGAAATACAGCGTCGCCGCATCGCGGTCGACGTACCACTCGCCGGGGCGATCGAGCTCTGCGAGCAAGTTGAGTGCGTAGTAGCGCTGACCCTTGCGATAGCCGTAGCCGTGATACGGCGGCACAGTCGACAACACACGCTTCTCGGTGTCGATCGACGCGATTTTCTGGTACGCGTCCGACCAATCCCAGAACCAATAGCCGTGGAGCCACGCATCGGGTTCCGACGTCCACCGCAGCGGACGGTTACCCTCGAAGGTGAACTTGCCCTCCTTGTTGCCGCGGATGCCGTGCGTGACGTGCGGCTTTGCACCGACGACGTCGGCAATGCGCACGAACCCGTCGTTCGGCCAGCGTGCGAGCTGCATCGGCTGGTCGTCGAAGAACACCTCGAGGCGTCGACTTCCGCTGGCAACGGTACCGAGATCGCCGACGCCGGCTGTGCGCAGATCGGCGCGAAGGACCTTGCCGCGCGCGGCGGGATCAAGGCGGGCGAGCGACTTCGCGTCGTCGACGACACGCCAATCGTCGACGATGCGGCCGCCGGACAGACGTGCCTCGGTGCCATCGACGGCGCGATAGACGATCGCCGCGGCCGCCGTGCCGGAGTCCTCCGCGGAGAGCTCGAGCGATGCGGCGCGCTCGTGCACGCCGGCACCGATCCAGACCGTGACGCCACCTGCCGGAAGCCCCGGGGACTCCTTCAGATCGCGGATCGCGTCGCGGGCACGTTCGAGGGTCGCGAACGGACGCGAGTGCGTACCGAGGGCCGCGTC
>Ga0066852_10001036_pt1 | contig 11886 bp, 9 predicted proteins | sample ETNtaG_27_FD_67283 | JGI IMG/M metagenome (GOLD analysis project Ga0066852, IMG submission 67283) | Marine microbial and viral communities from oxygen minimum zone, Eastern Pacific Ocean - ETNP201406SV63 | ecosystem: Environmental > Aquatic > Marine > Oceanic | place: Pacific Ocean: Eastern...
CTGCCCTTGCCATGGACAAGATTGATGACACCGTCGGGAAGACCTGCTTGATGCATGATGCGGGCTAGAGCGAATGACAACAGCGGTGCATCCTGAGGAGATTTCCAGACGCAGGTGTTTCCACACATGATTGCAGGGATCATCTTCCAGAACGGGACTGCTGCTGGGAAGTTGCAGGCATTGATTATTCCACACACACCTAGAGGTCTGCGGTAGGTGAAGAGTTCCTTATCTGGAAGTTCGGAATTGACTGTCTGTCCATACAACCGCCGTCCTTCGGATTGGAAGAATAGGCAGGTGTCTATCGCTTCTTGAACCGAACCTGCTGATTCTTTCAAGGTCTTGCCAATCTCACGAGTTTCCAAGCGCACAATCTCATCCTTGTGCTCCATCAGTAAACGGCCCATATTGCCGATGATCTGCCCTCTTGTTGGTGCAGGAGTTGCTGCCCAGGCAGGAAATGCAGAATGTGCAGCATCCAGAGCAGTAGCGACGTCTTCTCGAGTAGAGAGGGGGAACTCTCCAAGAGTATCGGAAAGGTTGGCTGGATTTGATGAGCTAAAGGTCGAGCCATCGCTGGCCTGAGTCAGTTGTCCGCTGATGATGTTCCAGCCACGTATGCATGGAAGTCTTTCGGGATTATCGTTATTCAGGATTTCAAGTCCGGTTTCAAGAACGTGCACCATGAATTCACGAGAGGAATCCACATCATCAATCCTCCCTTTACGGTTTCAGGAATCGAGGCTGTGAAACCTGCGCTTTCAGCCACCCTTTCTTTGGTAGGCGAGCATCACATGTGCAACATCCGGCTGATGACGTGCCAATTCACGGAAACCCGCTCTTTCAGCCAGAAGAGTGACGTCATCGGGGCTGAATCTAGCATGCTCAGAGAAGTGTTGGAACATGTCTTCATCCAAGGGAGTTTCCTCTTCTTTTCGAGCAAGATATTCTGATAATGGATGTCGGCACCAATCATAGATGAAAAGTCGTCCTCCAGGGCGGATTAGACGTGCAGCATTTTCCAATAGGTAAAATGGATTTGGCAATTCGTGAAGTACCATGCTGGAATGGCCGATTTCAAAGGTGCCTTCAATGGAATCTGACCACTCGGGACTCGAGAGGTCGAGGTCATGAACAGTGGCTCCAATATCTTCGCCGGTGGAACGTGCGGTTTCAAGCATGACTGGAACCAATTCTACTGCGTGAAGATCCATCTCAACATCTGGATACTTCGCTTTAATCATGGGCAGCCAACCGCCAGGGCCAGTGCCAAGGTCGATGACTCTGGCATCATGTACCATTGCTGGAGCAATCCAGGTGGTGAAGAAATTCCAGTATTCTTCTGAGAATCTGTTGATTTGAGTTTCGACCATTACATCATGGAACATCTGGAAATCCCGATGGTGTTCCTCAAGGTGCTTCAGGGTGTCCATGTCTTGGCGGTGATAACTAATCATTTAGGGATTGACCCGAACTGATTGTCTATTCAATTACTTCTCAAAACGTTGCTAATCGAGTCAACCAAAATGGTGGTCACCTATCCTTGATAATGGATACTGATTATTGAAGGGGTTTTTGAGCCTCGCTGTTCTCGTAGGTCTGGCAGAGGGTTGTAATGGCTAGTAAAGATGAATCACTCAATCTTAGGGTGGCAAAAGCCATTCCTAGCGATGTTGGTCACGGACGGGCCCGAATTTCAGGTGACAATTCTCTTGGTTTGAAACCCGGTGATATCGTTGAGATTAAGGGTGAGAAGCGCAGCACTGCAGCCATGTATTGGCGAGCAAGGCAAGAAGATTCAGGAATGGATATCGTCAGAGTTGACGGAATTATTCGCAAGAACGCTGGCGTCAGTCTTGGCGACCGAGTGTCGGTTAAGAAGGTGAAAGCCAAGGCATGTTCCAAACTTGTCTTGTCTCCGGTCATGGCTAACAAACAGAAGGTGAAGTTTGGCTCAGGTATCGAGGGTTTTGCGCGTAGAGGATTGAATAAGCGACCAGTCGTAGCGGGAGATCGTATCTTTATTCCAGGAATGACCTTGTTCGCTGAAGCATTGCCTTTCGCAATCTTACAGACGACTCCGAAGGGAATCGTTCAGGTGCACACCGAGACGGATATCATCATCAAGGATGAATCGATAGATGAAGAGGATATGGGGGCATCATCTGGAATCACCTACGAAGATATTGGCGGTATTGGTATTCAGCTGCTAAAGGTTCGTGAGATGATTGAATTACCCCTCAAGCATCCAGAATTGTTTCGTAGACTAGGAATAGATCCCCCAAAGGGTGTTCTGCTGCATGGGCCACCAGGCACTGGAAAGACGATGATTGCAAAGGCGGTAGCCACTGAGACAAATGCCCACTTCACTGCAATCAATGGCCCTGAGGTCATCAGCAAGTACTACGGAGAGTCAGAGAAACAATTGCGTGAGATATTCGATGAGGCAGCCAACAACGCACCGGCAATAGTGTTCCTCGATGAAATCGATTCCATTTGTCCCAAGCGGGAAGATGTCTCAGGTGAGGTTGAGCGTAGAGTCGTTGCCCAGATGTTGACCTTGATGGATGGAATGAAGGGCCGAGACAATGTGATAGTCATTGCTGCCACGAACCGTCGCGACGCCATAGACCCAGCATTGCGAAGACCTGGTAGATTCGACCGTGAAATCGAGATAGGTGTGCCAGACCGTTTTGGGCGCAAGGAGATTATCGATGTTCATACTAGAGGGATGCCGATAAGCGATGATTTCGATGTCGAATGGGTATTGGAGAATTCATACGGATTCGTTGGTGCAGATATTGCTGCACTTGTAAGGGAATCTGCGATGAAGGCATTACGCCGTTATCTTCCTGAGATAGATCTCGACAAGGATACCATCCCTCCTGAGGTCTTGGAGAAGATGGAAGTCAAGATGGAGGATTTCAAACTGGCTATCAGAGAAATCGAGCCTTCAGCATTGAGGGAGATATATGTCGAGATTCCAGAGATACAGTGGGATGAAGTCGGTGGACTTGTGGAGATTAAAGAGAGACTCAAGGAAAGCGTGGAATGGCCTCTAACACGTTCGGACGAATTCAAGCACTTCGGCATCAAACCACCGCGAGGAATCGTTCTATTCGGTGCTCCTGGAACTGGGAAGACATTGTTGGCCAAGGCGATAGCCAATGAGGCCAAGGCCAATTTCATATCTATCAAGGGCCCTGAACTGATTTCCAAGTGGGTTGGAGAATCTGAGCGAGCTATCCGTGAGATTTTCAAGAAGGCCAAGCAGGCTGCGCCTTCCGTGATATTCCTCGATGAATTCGAGAGCATTGCACACATGCGTTCGGGAGGTTCTACCAGCGAAGGGAGCGATGTATCGAACCGTGTGGTCAATCAATTACTAGCCAGTATGGATGGCGTTGAATCGCTGGAAGGAGTCATTGTTGTAGCGGCTACGAATCGGCCTGAGATGATCGACCCCGCTCTATTACGCAGTGGCCGTTTCGAGAGGGTTCTGCATGTTCCACCACCTGATGAAAAAGCAAGGCAAATCATCGCTGAGATCCATACTGAGAACATGCCGGTTGCAAAGACGGTGAATCTGAAGAATGTCTTCAAGGGACTTGATGGATTCACTGGGGCAGATATTGAGGCAGTCTGCCGTGAGGCTGGGTTAATCGCTATGCGAGCAGGCCGAAAATCGGTCACCAAGGCACATTTCGAAGAAGCCGTTTCTAGAGTCAGACCGACGGTCACTCCTGATATGATGGAGTACTACACCAAGATGGAAACCAAGTTGGTAAGTGGACTCTCCAACATCAAGAGAAATCGCGATACCAGCCACGGAATGGAAACTATGTGAGCCGTTTTCACCGATATTCATCCAACAAAGGCTTCATGGTCTTGAGGATTGACCACCCCCCGTAGGGGGGCGGTCATGGTATCCAGTTTCGGTCATGAACTATTAGGTCGTCAAGTGGTTGATTCAGCAGGTGATCGTTTGGGTACTCTGATTGATCTGAAGATTGATGGCTCGACTGGCAATGTTCTCGCCATGTTGGTCAGGCTCGAGGATAACCTTGACCCTACACGTCTTCCGTGGGAGTTGGATGATGAGTATATGCAAGTACCAGTGGAGGAAGTTGACAGGATTGCCACGAGCATCCATTTGAAGCGTTGAGAGGGATGATATTCTCCCGCCCTTAGGGCGGGAACCTTCTAAACGGAACAAAGTCCGTCACAATTTCAGTCCAAGCGTATGGTGGGTGTGTGAAGATGTCAGCAAGAAACCGTAGAATCCGCCGTGGGGCCTTGTTAGTGGGCTTTTTCGGCACTCTGATACTACTTGTCGGTGTTGTTCTCTCTTCATATGTTCAGTCCGGTGACTCTCAGTTATCTGCTTATGATGATGATTGGAACGATATTTCGGCGTTTCGACACGATGTCAACGACATGGGTATTGAGACCAGATCGGTTGTAAGTAGTCCATTGCTTCTGAAGGAGATAGATGATCCTGGAAATGCCACCTTTGTCATCAGTGGGGTTGAGAAGGATGCTTTCACCATGCCCCATTTCGGTGAGTCAGGTTTCATAGAATTCGATGAACCGGATGGTTACAGCACTGCGGAGATTGAGGCAATTGTGGATTTCTACAAGGCTAATGGAACAGTCATTGTGATGGATGATTTTGGTTTTTCAAGCGGCCTTGCAGCGGCTTTTGGATGGGAGTTCAATGGTAATCAGTTGTATGACTCACTCTATGCTCCAACTCTCAACAGGTCATTTGTATGGACCTGTCTGCAGATAGAGCCTTGCGGCATGAGCAACCTGACTGTAGATATTGCTTCACACAAATCACATCCATTGTGGGATGGGGCCCATCCATGTGCTATGGCTGCCGGTGAAGCGATAGTTTCTGAGGAAGGCGCCGGCCTTTGTGCCCACCATCTTGAGGCTGGAATGATTTCCTACAACTCTACTTATCAGATTCTGATGAATGGCCCTACCATCCTTGAGAATGCTACCAAGAGCTCCAAATTGGGTGTTTCCCAGGCGATTGCTTCTACTTCCAAAGATGCTTCCATAGACGTCAATGGAGATGGTGAGGTAATGGTCGGCCAAGAACAAAACGAGGAGACGCCTGACCGTGCTGCCAGTATTGAAGGCAACTTCGTGGTCGCAGTGGAAATATGTGAAAGCCGCTGTGAATCTGCTGGAGAGGGTATTGAGGGGAGAGTCATCTTCGTAGCAGATGGTTCAATTCTCTCAAATGCAATGTATGACTACGAGGGCTACAACAAAGGTGACTACACTGGTGGAAGCACTCCTGCTGTTGAGATGCCTGCCAATGATAATCGCAAATGGGCTCTAGATGTCATTGCTTTGGCTTTGTTGACCGATACCAATGGTTCGTTGGAACCGAGTGAGAACGCTCTGGTCATTTTTGATGAGAGTCGACATTCACAGAATGCATTCCTTGGTGAGTCTTACAACATGATCTATTGGATTCTCGTCTATTTCACCAGTGAATCAATGGCCATGCTGGTATTGTTCGTCGGGCTTTTCATCGCTTTTGAAGCGGTGGTCATCAAGAAGAAGGATCCAGAGCCTTGGCGGCACGTCTTCAGCATCATCTACTATGGATTTGGTGATGCTAGACGATACGGATATTATGCAAAATCAAATAAGATCAAACAGGTATTCCTGTCAAGGGTACGTAACAACAATGGTTTGACTAGAGAAGAATTCGATGCGATGCCAGCATCAGACCTGCAACAGATGATTAACGACCCCGTTCTTGTGAAGTTCGTGTTTGAGAATCGCGATTATTCTCTTGAACAGATGGTCACCATCGTCAAACGAATCAAAGTATGGGGGAAGACCTGAATGTGGACCCGTAAGGCATCTTTCACCTTCGTTGGTGGTATCGCTCTATTGCTTGTGGGAATGATGATATCGAATCATCAATTGATGATTTTCGGTCTGGCACTCATCGCATTCATTACTGTAAATTCTTGGCTTGCTGGGCATGGAGATGTCGAGGTCTCCCGAACTCTTTCTGCAGATAATCTGTACAAAGGAGATGACCTCTATGTTGAATTGGTGGTCACTAATCGTTCATTGCGCAGGACTCAGATGTTGGAGGTCTACGATAACATCCCTCATGAGATGAAGCTTCGTTCAGGCCTCAATTCGATGCGACTCAACCTTGGGCCAGGTGAGACCGCTCGAATCCGCTATTCGATTCGTTGTCCACTGCGTGGACATTTCTCACTCGGTCCAGTCAGTCTGCGTTTCCGCAACACATTCAACCTGTTCATGGAAGAGATGTATATTCCTCACCATTCAGACATGATCATTTTCCCACAGGTCGCTGATATTGAAGAAGCCTACATCAAGAGCAGAACGCCCAAGATGTACACTGGAGCGACCACTCTGAAGAACTCTGGACCTGGAACGGAATTCTACGCATTGCGCGAATATGTTCCTGGGGACCCATTCAAGATGATTAACTGGAAAGCATCAGCCAAGACTGGAGATGGAACACTCATCGTCAATGATACCTGTAGGGATGCAGTGACAGATGTTTACATCCTGTTGGACAGTCGAGATGTAAGTCGTATTGGAACAGTTCTCAAGAATCCATTGGAAAACAATACCATAGCTGCTGCTTCATTGGCCAGTTTCTTCCTCAAACGTCGTGATTCGGTGGCCATGGCGATTTATGATGAGAAACTGTCCTATCTGCAACCAGATACTGGAGACAAGCAGTACTTCAAGATTCTAAGCAGTCTTGCTGGAGTGGCTCCGAAGGGCAATATGCCGTTGCAGGCGGTCACCAATTCGCTGGCACCTCGATTCAGTCGTGGCTCACCAGTGTTCATACTTTCTAGTGCAGAGGGTGATGGAACTGCTCCTCATGCCATACGAGACTTGGTCGGTCGGGGACACGAAGTTGTTCTACTGTCTCCATCAAGTGTTGATTTCGAGCGTCTGGTAAGTCGAATTCCGCGAATGAGTTACGAGGTTCTGAAGATTGAGAGGCAGAACCGGATGACCGCATTGGCTGGTTTTGGAGCAACTGTCATCGATTGGATGCCAGATACGGAATTATCGCAAGCCTTGTTACAGGCAAGAGGATTTTGAGGAGGTGCAATAATGGCTGATGATGTTTCGAGGCAACAGGTCAGTGTCCAGACACTTCATCTCAGGCAATTGCGCAAACGCTGGCAGATAATTGCTCTACAAGTGATCGCAACCACCGCTCTAGTTTGGATGTACATGGAGGTCATCTCAACCTATGTCATCGGTTATCTTGATCATACTCTAGTACTTGATCAACTTGACAAATATCTGGTTGGTGAGACAAGTGGCGAGTATGCTATTCCAATGGCCGATTGGTTGACTGGACTGGGTTCTGATGGAATGGCCCGTGTCTATATGCCGATAACATTGGGAGTATTGCTTGGTGGGGGGATGGCTCTGTTATCCTTCCAACCTCCACAACGACAGCAGCGAATCAAGTTCTGGCTCATTATCGTAATGATCGGATTGTTGGTGGGTAGGTTGTTGTCTTCGTGGTTGTTCGGAATGTTGTTCAGTTGGGAATGGAGGATACCAGACCAAGACGAATTCAATTATCTGATATGGCCGATTTCGATGCTGGCGACATTGATGGTGATGGGATTCTATCTGCTACCTATCATCATGGGCTCTAAGGGAATCTGGGGATTGTCTCGTCGTGGAGTTGCTTGGGCAATCGGTTTCACCTTATTCTTCCTCGCCATTCATGCGATTCTGACTTTCCCAATCATCTACAGCGTACTCGGTAGTGCGGGTGCATATATTCCACAATTCGATGCACAGGTAGGTGAGGCCACTGTATGGGGGCTCATCACTCCTCAACAGGGAAGCCTGATTCTCATTGCCATCTTGATGTTGATTTTCATGGAGAGCGCATTTGGTGTCATTAGATACATGGAATATGCATTCAGGCTACCTGAGTCCTGCAAGAAGGACCCAGAATATGTGCGTCAGATGGAGAATATCCTGAACCATCATCTCTACCACACAGTGTTTTTCCTCGGAATCACTGGAGTATCGACGATGGTCGCTCTTGGTTTCCACACCATTCTTCTCAAAGTAGTGGCTGGAATGACAGGTAGTCAATGGGCCCATCAGGTCTCCGAATCGATTGAGTTGCAATTGACCTATGGATTGGTCATCTCAGCCTTGTTGTTCCTGTTGGTCGTGGCGGCGATGAGATTCGTTGTTCCATGGCAACGCATTTCGGGATTCATCGAGCATATCACCAGCAGACAACGTTCGTGATCATTGTTTCTGGATAAAACGGCCCCATTTCTCGCCTAGCATCAATACTGCAAGTGGTAGTATGCAGATGCTGAATATCCACATGACAGCATCGGGCAGTGGTTCGTTCAGCCACATCCACCTACATGCATAGATGGCAGCAGCGATCAGAGCCAGCACTCCAAGTCTTTCCAGCCACATCGGATGGAGACGTCCATGGTCAGCAGGTGTATCGTTCGACAGATGATCACCTCATATCTCGAGGTCAGACAGGTCGTCTTCAAGTTCAGAGAGGTCATGTTCATCCACCAATGGATTGTTACTGGGGTCTAACTCTTCTCTTCCACGGTGTTCCCATTGAGCATCAATACGTGCTAATTCCTCTTCGACCCAAGCACGTTGGTCGGCTTCACCCGTTGATTCCACCGCTTCGCTTGGAGCAACCATATTCTTGGCAATCAATTCCGTCTCTGGTTGTGGGTCATCTTCAGGTGGTGGCATGTTTTCCCATAATTCCTCAACGCTGTCACCATCTCCACTGACTGAAACCACGACTTCCGTTTCGGGTCGGTCAGCAGGGGCTTGTCCCATTTGAGAAGAGGCGAGTTCCTGTAACGCATCTTCGGCGACCTCCACAGCAGGGGCGCCTCCTGGAACTTCCCACGGAAGTTTTCCACTTTTCTGGAAATCCCATAGTGGACCTTGTGGGTCTTCACCGGTCAAGCCAGTCGCTTCAATCTGTGAGATCAGTTCTTCCAGTACAAGTACGGTTTGTTCTAGGCGAACTGCGGCTCCCGCATCGCGTTGGTCAGATTCTAGATAGATTTCATCCAGCGCCATCTGAATCAGACCACGTGCTTGACGAGCGATGTGTGGTAATGCTTCAGGGCGGTTGCATGATAGCAGTAACTCATCGACTTGCTCGCTTGGTGCTCCAAGTCCACTCAATTGGTCGAGTACCTGACGTAGACGGCGGAGCATGGTCACCGATTGTTCGTAATCCTCCAACATCCTCTCTAGGTCAAGTACGACCTGAGTGACGGTTTCTGCGAGTCGATTCTCCAGGCGTTGTTTGACTGACCAGTTGGTCAATCCTCTGACGGTTCCAGCCGTATGAGGAGATTGTCTCTCTAGAATATCCATGACTTCGTTGGAGAGGAGATATCTGGGAGTGCGTGAGACCTCCTCGACGGTGTATTGAATCAGTTGCAGCCCTCTTTCCACGGCTCTATCCAAGAGAGTCACACTGTAGCCCATGGTTCGAGCATGTTCAAGCCGCTCAAGTACAGGCCCTAACGCCTCAATCCCCATCTCTTCACCCATCAGGGCTCTGGCCAAGGGTTCCTCGGATAATCGCTCGCGAATCTTCTCGGCTTCAGCGATATCAGCAACAGCATCTTCATGCGCATTGGATAGTTCAGAAGCCCTCTTGATCAGGTGTGCTAATTCACCCTCGGTTTGGCCGCGTCTGGCTGCAAGGTCTCCTAATTCTCGTAGTAGGGTCTGTCGTTCACCCATCAGGTCTCGTAACTCTGCCCTCAGATGGTCAGTACGGGTTCGAACCTCTTCTCTTTCACTTAGTGAATCCTGTAGCATCTTGCGAACTTCATGCGCTTCAGCCTCGATATCGACCAATTCATCTCGCGCCCTGTTGAGACGACGTTCCATGTCATCCGTATCTGTTGCAGCGACACGATGTCTATCGCTGAGGCCACTGACTTGATCGCTCAACATTCTAGACCTGCGTTCATTGTCTTCGATATCATTGCGTAGAGTGGTAAGTTGTTCCTCGTGTGATTCTACTTCAGCAGATAGTCTGGCTTCATTCTTGCTCAGTTCCTCGACTTCACGTAGTAATTCCCCTCTAGTACTGGAGTCTCCTAATGCACCAGCCAATTCTGCTGCTCTGTCACTCAGTTGATGTTCTAGAGCAGCGACACGTTTGGAGAGCCTTGCAGCTCTTTCATTGACGGTTTCTGAAGTCTCTTCTGCATCTCTCTTAGCAGACATGGTTTCATCCAGATTCAGGTTGAGGGTCTCGATACGCTCGTGCAACTCGTCACAACGGTCATTGGCCAGCGACAATTCATCCGTCAACTTCTCCTCTCTCATAGAACTCTGTTTGAGGCGTTCAGTCAGACGTGAGACGCTGCGCTGACTTTCATCGAGATCTTTCTCCAAGGCCACTGCTCTTTCTTTGTCATGTCGAGAAACTGGAATCAGAACCGTACTTTCGCTGTCCACTGGTTTCAGACTAGCCTCGCCAGCGACCTTGTGTTCGATCAACTTGACCTGCGCCCGTGTGTAATCCAATCGCTCAAGTCCAGACTCGAATCCCCACATCCTCTCCAATCTTCCACGCAGGGTGCTGAGTCTAGTTTCGCTCTTGGTACGACAAGAAGCCAAGGCTTCCATCGCTCCTGTCAGGGTGAAGTCCTGAAGACCGCCAGCAGTTGCTCCAGGGAGTTCATGTCTTTCGATTCTGTTGAGTGTTGATTCGAATCCGGGGGTAGTCATCGCATGGATTGCTGAAGCGATGTCAGAATTACGAGAACGGAGCGCCACTGGGACACCAGAATTGAGGATGAGCTCATGTGTTTCACCTGGTCCACTGGTTCTTAGAAATCCATCGACCTCTTCATTGAGTGCACTGCGTAGCATTGTGATGACTTGATCAACACCACTCTTCCCTGTGCGGAGAAGGAATCCCTTTGGAAGAACCTCTGGTGCCACTTGAGCTTCTCCAATCAGATCGACAATGGCTGCAGCATTGGCGATAAGAGCCTGATGATCAGCAGCGAAAGAAGTCCACATCCCGAGGATGCCACGCCCAGCATCTGCCAGCAGTAATACGCCATCTTCCAACCACAAGACCGTCTGAATCATACTGGACAGTTCGAGTGAAACGCGCAATTCATCGATGTTCATCAGACTCTTGGATAACTCCCTCGCCATTTCTTCGGCTTCTGCAGGGAGACTTCCGGCTTCAGCGATGAGCAAACCATCCTCAAATGCAAACGACCCCATCACGGTAGGGCGAAGAGCCAATTCTGTGACGATCATCGTTAGGTCTCTGGCACTCAATTCTGAACTTTCACGGCCAGTGATGCCGAAGGCTGCAAATTCTCTTTGGTCAACGATGGATTGAGGAAGCCTGCGAGCCACGGCTGCAAATTGATTGCGTGTCCATTCTGTTGCGGAGGACCTGAGGCGGCGCTCATGAGATATTCTTCGTAACATCGCAGCAGCAGAGGGGCCGGCAACCACCTCATCCTTTGAATCGGATGAACACAACCATCCGACCACTCTGTTACCACTGATCAGTTGATGGCCGATGGCTTTCTTCGATCTGGCTGCACGCCATGTTATGGCACCATATTCAAATGGCAATTCGGCCATATCAAGTGCCATTTCAAATTCCTTTGGAGTTTTGCCGCTTGGGAGATCGTACATTCATTCACCTCAGATGAGTTCGCTCATGGATGGGCGGAGTCGTTTGACTTCATGGCGCATTCTGCCTATGGCACTTGCTCTGTCGCAGACCATGATCAATGCAGAACCTGCAGCCATCGAAGAGATTCCATAACGGCC
>Ga0066852_10001037_pt1 | contig 11866 bp, 8 predicted proteins | sample ETNtaG_27_FD_67283 | JGI IMG/M metagenome (GOLD analysis project Ga0066852, IMG submission 67283) | Marine microbial and viral communities from oxygen minimum zone, Eastern Pacific Ocean - ETNP201406SV63 | ecosystem: Environmental > Aquatic > Marine > Oceanic | place: Pacific Ocean: Eastern...
TTCCAAATGGCGTGATAATTAAAAAGAAGATTATCAATGTGATGGCTGACATAGATACAGTAAATAAGGTGCCGAACCAAACAACTACGAAGTTTTTTGCATTATTAAGTAACTCATACGACGTTTCTGGATAAATCAATACGAGGATAGAAAATAAGATGGCTAAACCTGAACTAATAGAAAATACTGGTAAGTTTATATCTAACCCAAAGAATTGGGTGTTAGCCCTTCTCTCTACCTCCGATATGGAGGTATCGTAATTATTCTCTCTCATTTATTTTTCTATCGGCTTATCGCGGTTATGTCCTCAGGCTTCAATAACCCCTTATCCAAGCTATCAAGTAATGGTTTTAAGTGTTTTGAATATGGCTTCCAGCGTTCCATGCCATCTTTATTAATTGGTTTTCTTACCTGTTCAGAGCTAGCGGTCCTAACCAATCTGTCTGTTTCATGAAATGAAATACATTCCTCTTCATAAGGCAACTCTAGGAATTCAAGCATTCTCCTAACCTGCCCCTCAAGGTCTTCAATGATATCTTCGTTATTTACTTTTAATATCTTATCTGGCAGGACACTGTTCCAGTGATCCATTAACTTAACATAACTATTGAAATAACTTCCTGCTTCAGCAAGGCCATATGTAAACTCCTGTCCTTGAGCAAAAAGTTGTTTAAACATACTAAAACAACAATCCAAAGAATATCTTCTAGCATCTATAATCTTAGCATTTGGCATAATTAAATGAATTAGACCAATATGCCTGAAATTATTAGGCATTTTATCTGTAAACATTGGAGCTTCTTTTCTGTGCATTCGAGTATCTTCTATATAGTCCTTACCAAAAGTTTCTCTTTGTTCGATTGTCAACGACTTCATGCTTTTAGGGTAATTACCTAATTTACCGTAAATATCACTTCCTCTTAAACTTTGAGCAATTGAAAGGATGTTTGGAAGCTCTAGCGTTCCGTCAACCATAGAGTGTGATGCCAAGATCTGTTCTATAAGTGTAGAGCCAGCCCTAGGTAAGCCAAGAATAAATACAGGGTCTTTTGTGTCATAACCTCCGCTACCTAAATCTTTAAAAAAAATCTCATCACAAACATCAATCTGGGCTTGAAGTTCTTTTTCCATTCCATCAATTGAATATTGACTTTGATCTTTTTTAATTTTGTTTCCTTTTTCTAAATGAAAGAACGCTTCATCATATTCACCATTCATTTCACAACCTTGAGCAAGAGCAAAGTGGAAGTATGCTTTATCCTTTAATGATAAATCTACTCTCTCAACCTGCTTTCGCATATTATCTAATTCGCTGCCTGTAAAAGAATAAGTTTTTAAATTTGCTAAAGAAAAGAAAGCTTCTCCATGGTCTGGCATTATTTGATATGCAGATTGATAGCTCTGAATGGCTTGGTCTGTTCTGCCTAGAGTTTTTTGTGCATGGCCTTTCGATGTAAGTGTACTGAAATTATGTGGGTTTTTACTCAGAATATTGTCCAATAAAGTAATTGCCTCTTCGTGGTTTCCATTTTGCATAATTTCACTAGCTTTTTGGGCTTGATAAGTAAGATTATCAGGATATTTATCACATAATATATTTACCTGTTCCATGGTCTTCGCAAACTTTTGTTTTTTTCTAAGAATCAATGCGTATTTCATTCTTAGGTCGCCATCATCTGGTTTAAATTCAACAGCCTTTTCAAGTAAAAATTCTGCATCATCAAAATAGCCCAATCGATTAGCGATGTCAGCAAGCAATGACATTGCGTAGGTATGAGTAGGGTTTTCTTTAAGAAAAGCCCTACACTTTGCCTCCGCCATACCCAATCTGCCTTCATTGAGAATCTGGTCTATGTACAAAAGCACGCCGGGAAGTGATTGTAATTTATTGATTTGCTCAAGGGCATGATCAGCTGCTGGTTTGTTTTTATTTTTTACAAAGTATTTGTATAAAGAATTCCAAGATGCCAAAAGTGCCGGGTTAAGTTCACAAGCTTGTCTATAGTGCACGAAAGCTTTCTCTTCATCTCCAATATCTCTATTAAGATGGCCCAACTCTTGATAAGCGCGTCCCATATCTGGGGCATTGAATAATAAGTGCTCAATATATTGTTTTGAATCATCAAATTTTTTTAAATATCTCGCTGAAACTGCTGCAAGGTATAAGCAATCTATATTGTCAGGATGATCTTTAAGGGTAATCTTCAATAAATTGAGTGCATGTTCAAACCTGCTTTCTTTTACAGCGTCTGTAGCCTCAGTTAAATCCACTGAGAGCGTGGTTTCATCTATATTTAAATGATCTTCTTCCATTCCAATCTTATTCTAACAAATATAATAAAATCTAATTTTTAAAAAAGTAAAAAGGGAGCCTGAGCTCCCTTTAATATTTGTTACTTATCGAAAAGTTAAAATTTTAGTTTATACCTGAGGCCAATTGTCATTGGTCTTATAACTGCTACACGTTGTCTATCAAAGACGAAGGTATTGCTTATTTCAGCCCTTTCATCCGTAACGTTATCTACATACATTTCTGCATACCAATCATCGTTACTGACTCCAGCCCTGATATTGGTTAAATTATAACTATCTTGCTCAGCCCTATTAGGTGCCATGATGTCAGAATAACTTTTATCTGACATAGTGAATTGAGCTTGCCAATACCCGGTATTATTACCAGACATTCCCCACTCTTTTCTAGCGCTTATATTACCCTGAAATCCAGGAGCAAATGCTAATTCTTGACCAACTATAACGTCACCCGTCGGAACTAAGCTCTTAGTTATTTCACTATCTAACATTGAAAATGCACCTGATAGTATCAAACCATTTTCAGTAAAATAAACAAAGTCACCTTCAACTCCTTTTATTTCAGCATCAGCAGCGTTATCGGAGAAGAACAAGTTAACGACACTAGGATCAAAAATAGTACTTTGTAAGCCGCTTACATCAATCATGAAAACACTACCATTAAATCTAAGTCGGCCGTCTTGACGAACAGATTTCCAACCAAACTCATAGTTTGTAATTTCATCAGATTCAATATCTGCAGGTACAGTATATGTTCCAGCAGGATTTGACTTGCCAGCTGGTCTATTTAGAAGACCAGGTCTAAAACCTTCAGACCATGTGACGTAATACATAGTATCATCTGGCTTCCACGAATAAGTTACCTTTCCTATCACTCCATCTGTTTCAGCTTTATCCGGATAACCGTTTGCATTACCGGGTGCATACATGGTGGATAAATTAGACCCACAACATGTTGATTCGGTAGCAGCATTAAAGTTGTAGAAAGAAGAATTAGCACTACCTTCAAAATCAACCGCTATGTCATACCAACGAGCACCTATCGAAAGTTCTGTTGTGTCACTCGTAGCAAAACTCATTTCACCAAAAACACCTGTCTGTTCATCGGTTCTTTTAATATCGTTCCAGAAAACAACCGGAGCAGTGTAGGGTCCTGGTACAGAGTACCAACCAGCCCCAGTATTTCCACCAGTGGTTCCTGCTTGAGGATTTGTGTGTGGGTAATTGGGCGCCCAACCTGTAACTCCACTCCAACCAAGGTTGTATTGTGAACCCGGATATGTAAAGAAGTTTAATTCCGTAACTTCTGTATCACTCATAAAGACACCAGCGGTAAGCGACGTAGTATCATTTATGTCTGTATTTATACGGAATTCATGGGATGTAACTTCTAAATTTGTTGTTGAATCAACATACAAGTTTGGTGCTTGGCATGTTCCGCTTGGAGCACTCGTACCAGGATAAGTAACAGATCCATCACAAATATAGTAAGGAAGATACTGACCAACAAATAAGTAGTCAGTATAATCAACTATCTGATCTGTTGTTCTATCCGTATACGCTCCTGCATAAACCACCTCAAGATCACCCATTGAGCCCTCAAGAGTTAAGCTCATGTTGTCATACTCATCTTCAATTGTGTCTTCACTGTATCTTTGGATTTCTAGATCACCTAAATTGGGATCTACAAAAAACACACCGTCAGCTTCAATAGTTTGTTGCGCTAAAGTAGCCAAGGCATCCCAACTTTCATTAATTTCATGCGCAACACTTAATCTGAAGCCTTGATAAGTCAATTCGTTAGCGTCTTCTTTAATAAGAGCACCTGCTTGGTTAAAAGTAACACCTGAAAGATCAGCTCCGGCTTGAAAACCTCCTCTAGAAGAACTAACAGGAAGTCCATTTTGTCTTACTGTTCCTGCTGCTCTAAAACGTCCTGCAGCACTTGTATCGATAGTACCTGCAACTTGATCAATATAACCGCCTTTTCTATCTCTATAGGCAACGAATCTAGCAGCTGTAGAATCTCCAAGAGGAACGTTTCCTACAAGTTCTACTTTTGCTCCAGAGTCTCCTTCAGACATAAACCTTGATTCGACCTCTAAGTTACCTGATGATTCACCAATCACAGGTTTGTTAGTAATCATTCTAACAACACCTGCTTGTGAACTAGCACCAAAAAGAGTTCCTTGTGGACCAGCTAGTACCTCAATACGAGCCATGTCTGCTGCATATACATCCAAGTTTCTTCCAGGTTGAGCTAATGGTTGCTCATCCAGATAGAATGATACGTTTGGAGCTAAGCCAGCAACACCAGCTGTTGTGAGATTGGGTGTTGTTGAGGCAAGGCCTCTAATATAAATTGTACTTGTTCCAGGTCCTGCACCGCCTGCAGTTACACTAGGAAGTTGTAATAAATAATCTTCAAATACACTTATTCCTTTCTCTTCTAAAGAGCTTTCACGAAGTGCGGATACAGACAAAGGTACGTCTTGTAAACTTTCTGCTTTCTTTCGAGCAGTTACAACAACTTCTTCTATGTCTGCCATTAAAAATCCAGTAAATGCTGCAGCATTAAGCAGAGCAAGCATTGAAGAGTAATAAGCTAATCGTTCTCTAATTTTTCCAAACATTTGTTCTGTCCCCCAGATATTTATTAGAATTTCGTGTACCGACATTACGCAAACTACTGACTAATGTCAATATAAAGTAAAGGTTGAGTAAAAAGGGGTTAATTCGATGAAGGCTAGAGTCTTCTGCAACCTGTTAAAAGACCTTTCAAACAACGATTCCGATACTGCCAAAAATCATTGTAATCTTTGAAGATAATATATAGGCTGTTTTGTCCTAAATATAAATATAAGAGTCTATTTTGAAAACAGATATAGAGATTGCTAGAGAAGCAGAACTAGAAACAATTGAGACAATTGCTGATAAGTTAGGTATTAGTAATGAATACCTTGAACATTACGGTAAATTCAAAGGTAAGGTTAATCTTTCAATTAATCGTGAAAAAAACAAGGACGATAATAACGGTAAATTAATTTTAGTTACTGCAATATCCCCTACTCCTGCTGGAGAGGGCAAAACTACTACAAGTGTCGGTCTAGTCGATGGGCTTTGTCGTATTGGCAAAAAAGCAATGATTTGCCTCAGAGAGCCTAGTCTGGGGCCGTGTTTTGGTATGAAAGGCGGTGCTGCTGGAGGCGGATATGCTCAAGTCGTACCTATGACAGATATTAATTTACATTTTACTGGTGACTTTCATGCCATTGGAGCAGCTCATAATCTTCTCTCCGCGCTAATTGATAATCATATTCATTGGGATAATCAGCTAAATATTGATCCGAGAAGAATTACTTGGAAGAGAGTGGTTGATATGAATGATAGATCTTTAAGAGATATTACATGCGGCCTAGGTGGAACCGGCAATGGCATACCTAGACAAAGTGGTTTTGATATAACAGTTGCTTCAGAAATTATGGCGGTGTTTTGTCTAGCATCAGATTTTAATGATCTACAAAAAAGGATAGGAAATATTGTTATAGGTTATACAAGATCTAATGAACCTGTAAGAGCAAAACAGCTAAAAGCTGATGGAGCAATAACCGTATTATTGAAAGATGCATTTCAACCAAACTTAGTACAGACTCTTGAGAATAACCCTGCATTCATACATGGGGGGCCTTTTGCTAATATTGCACATGGTTGTAATTCTGTTGTTTCAACTAAGATAGCATTAAAACTTGCTGATTATGTTGTTACGGAAGCTGGATTTGGAGCTGATCTAGGCGCTGAGAAATTTTTTGATATTAAATGTAGAAAATCAGGTTTAAAACCCGACGCTGTTGTTCTAGTTGCTACCACTAAAGCTTTAAAGATGCATGGTGGCATTAAGAAAGATGACCTTGGTTCGGAGAATGTAGATGCTGTAACGAAGGGCTGCAAAAATCTTGAAAGACATATTGAAAATATTGGAAAATTTGGAGTCCCTATTATTGTTGCAATAAATGACTATGTAACTGACACAAAAAAAGAGCACGCTGCAATCATTGATTATTGTAAAAATATTGGTGTTAAATGCAAAATTTCTTCACATTGGGAAAATGGTGGTCAAGGCGCAGTAGATCTCGCAGAAGAGGTTGCTAAAATTGCTGATTCAAATTCTGCGGAATTCAAAACTTTATATGATAATAAATTGTCTCTGTGGGATAAAACCCAATACATAGCACAAAATATTTATGGTGCTGCAGACATAATTGCAGATAAAAAGATAAGAAATGAATTTAAAAAATTAGAAGAAGATGGGTTTGGCGAATACCCAATATGTATGGCCAAGACTCAATATAGCTTTTCAACAGACCCTTTATTAATGGGCGCTCCTTCGGGACATGATGTTCCAATCAGGGAAGTCAGGTTATCAGCAGGCGCTGAATTTATTGTAGTAGTTTGTGGCGAAGTTATGACTATGCCAGGGTTGCCAAAAATACCTGCTGCGGAAAATATAGATGTTGACGATAAAGGATTAATTCAAGGATTATTTTAGATATTATAATAAAGATTAAATAGGAGAGAAAAATGAAAATACTTTGTATCTTATATGACGACCCGAAAGACGGAATGCCTTCAAGTTATCCAGTAAAGGAGCTTCCTAAACTCGAAAAATATCCTGATGGTATGACTTTACCAAGCCCTAAAGGCAGAGACTTCACACCAGGTGAATTACTCGGTTGTGTCTCAGGTGAATTGGGTTTAAGAAAATTTTTAGAAGATAGAGGACATACTCTAGTGGTTACATCTGATAAAGACGCAGAAGGTTGTAATGCAGATAAAGAATTAGTTGATGCTGATATTGTAATTTCGCAACCTTTTTGGCCGTATTATCTAACAAGAAAAAGAATAGAAAGCGCACCAAATCTAAAAATGGCAATTACGGCTGGCATAGGTTCTGATCATGTTGATTTACAGGCCGCAATGGACAATAAAGTTGATGTCGTTGAGGTAACCTACTGTAATTCAAGATCAGTTGCAGAGCATATAGTTATGATGATTTTATCTTTAGTTAGAGATTATCATAATCAACACAGGATAGTGAATGAAGGTGGTTGGCATATCGCTGACGCTGTTAAGAGGTCTTATGATGTAGAAGGTATGCATGTAGGTACAATTGCTGCCGGTCGTATTGGTTACGATATGTTAAGAAAAATGCATCCGTTTGATGTCCATTTACATTATTTTGACAAACATAGATTAGGTCCAGATCAAGAACAAGAACTGAATCTAACCTATCATGATTCAGTTGAATCTCTAGTTGCAGCTTGTGATGTTATTAATATAAGTTGTCCTCTTCATCCTGAAACAGAACATTTATTTAATGATGAGTTAATTAGTAAATGTAAACCTGGTGCGTACATTATTAATACTGCTAGAGGAAAGATTTGTGATAAGAATGCTATTGCAGAGGCATTAAAGTCAGGACAGTTAAGTGGATATGCAGGTGATGTTTGGTTTCCGCAACCAGCACCAAATGATCATGTCTGGAGAACAATGCCGCATCACGGAATGACTCCACACACATCTGGAACTTCTTTATCGGCACAGGCTAGGTATGCTGATGGTGTTAGGGAAATATTGGAGTGCTTCTTTGATGGGGAAGAGATAAGAAATGAATATCTAATTGTTGAAGACGGAGACCTTGCGGGCATGGGTGCTCATTCTTACACCAAAGGGACAGCAACAGGTGGCTCTGAAGAAGCAGCTAAGTTTAAAAAGTAAATAAGAAATGAGAAGTTTTAAAAATAACTAAGAGTTGAGATGAAAACACAAGCTGCTGTAGCTTTTGAAGCAGGCAAACCTTTAGAGATATGTGAAGTTGATCTGGAGGGCCCAAAAAAAGGTGAAGTACTAGTAGAGTTAAAAGCTACTGGTGTTTGCCATACAGATGCTTTTACTTTAAGTGGTGAAGATCCAGAAGGCGTATTTCCCTCTATTCTTGGTCATGAAGGAGCAGGAATAGTAGTTGAAGTAGGCTCAGGTGTCTCGACACTCGAAGCAGGCGATCATGTAATCCCTCTATATACAGCTGAATGTAGGAAGTGTGAATATTGCCTAAATCCTAAAACTAATCTTTGTCAGGCCGTAAGGGAAACCCAAGGTCAGGGAGTGATGCCCGATGGAACGAGCCGATTTTCTCTAAATGGCAAACCTTTAATGCATTACATGGGCTGCTCTACTTTTTCAAAATATACAGTTATACCAGAAATCTCCTTAGCTAAAGTCCGTGAAGATGCTCCTTTTGATAAGATCTGTTATATCGGATGTGGTGTTACAACGGGCATAGGTGCTGTTATTTTTCAGGCCAAAGTAGAAATAGGTTCTACCGTAGCCGTTTTTGGCTTAGGAGGCATTGGCCTAAATGTCATTCAGGGTTCTAAACTAGCTGGTGCCAGTAGAATTATTGGTATTGACATTAATCCTGAGCGCGAGTTATTAGGTAAGAAATTTGGTATGACAGATTTCGTCAACCCTAATAAAGTAGATAATGTCGTGGATCAAATTATCCAAATTACGGGTGGTGTGGATTATAGCTTCGAATGTATAGGCAATGTTGATGTGATGCGTCAGGCTCTTGAATGTTGCCATAAAGGCTGGGGTGAATCTTATATAATCGGTGTAGCTGGAGCAGGTCAAGAAATCTCAACTCGCCCTTTTCAATTAGTCACTGGTCGTTCTTGGAGAGGAACTGCTTTTGGAGGAGCAAGAGGTAGAACAGATGTTCCGAAGATTGTGGACTGGTATATGGATCAGAAAATAAATATTGATGATTTGATCACTCACACTATGAAACTGGAAGATATTAATAAAGCTTTTGATTTAATGCACTCAGGAGAAAGTATTCGTTCAGTGGTGATTTATTAGTTCAGAGAATATTCTCTAATAAGTATAATTTTCTGCATTTTATTATGTACAAGACATCAAAAATAGCTTTTAGTCCTCGTGCGAGAAAGTCACCATACTTTAACTCAACCATGAAATACGGAGCGCAAGCTTTTTCAGTTTATAACCATATGTATATGCCCATTAGCTTTGATGGAGCTGTCGAAGATTACAAAAACCTGTTAAATGGAGTTCAGTTATGGGATGTGGGTTGCGAGCGTCAAGTTCAAATTAAAGGCCCTGATGCAGAAGCACTGTCACAGTTTTTAACACCTAGAAATATTAAAAAATGCTCAAAAGGACAAGCTATGTATGCGCCCTTTCTAGACTTTAAGGGAGGATTCATCAACGATCCAGTTATGCTAAAAATTGACGAAGATTGCTTTTGGTTTTCTCTCGCTGATGGAGATGCTCTCTTGTGGGCGCAAGGCATAGCAGCAGGATATAAATTTGATGTAGACATCCATGAGCCCGATGTATCGCCGCTCCAAGTCCAAGGTCCCAATTCAAAAGAATTGATGGTTAAGGTTTTTGGAGAATGGGTGAATGACTTAGGTTTTTATAGGTTTAAGGAAATAAATCATAAGGGTATCCCAATGGTTATTGCCAGAATGGGTTACAGCAGAGAACTCTGTTATGAGCTTTTTCTTCGAGATAAATCCAAGGGTAATGAGTTATGGGAAGTCCTTTGGCAAGCTGGTCAGGATCTAAATATCAGTGCAGGCACGCCAAATATAATTCTAAGGCTAGAAGGTGGGATCCTGAGTTATTTAGGAGATATGGACAGGACTAATAACCCCTATGAGGTTGGTTTAGATTGGATGGTAGATCTTGATCAGGAAGATGATTTTATTGGCAAAGAGGCTTTAGGTGAAATTAACCGTAAGGGCCCTGCAAAGAAATTAATAGGTGCTGAGATTGAAGGCGATCCCATAACAGTCTTCAATGAAGAACAGTGGCCTGTTTTGATTGATGGTAAAACGGTTGGGTCAATGAATGCTTTAGTTTACTCTCCAAGACTAGATAAGAATATATGTTACACAATTCTAGATATCCAACATGCTAAAAGTGGACAAGAAATAACCATTTCTTCGCCAGAAAAAGATCTCATAGCAACAACAGTTGACCTTCCTTGGCTTGAAAGAGCTTAATCTAATCTATACTAGCTCACTCATCTTTCCAATCAGGTGATCTTTTTTCTAAGAATGCGCTAATACCCTCTTTAGCATCATTCTTTAATAAATTATCTGTCATAGTCTTAGACGTATATTTATACGCTTCAGATAAATCCATTTCAGCTTGAGCATAAAAGGCTTTCTTTCCTGTTGCAACTGTCATAGTTGATTTGCTAGCTATCTTTTCAGCCAATTTGTTTACTTCCAAGATTAGTTCTTCCTTTGGAACTGCATTATTGATTAAACCTATTTCTTTTGCCTTTTCAGCATCAATAAAGTCACCTGTAAGAAGCATTTCCATGGCATTTTTTTTGTTAACATTCCTAGAAAGAGCAACCATTGGAGTTGAACAAAAAAGACCAAGGTTTACTCCAGGCGTAGCAAATCTGGATTCATGAGAAGCAATTGCAAGATCGCAACTCGCAACTAATTGACAGCCAGCAGCTGTAGCAACACCATCAACTTCAGCAATAATTGGTTGTGGAGTATTAACTATTAATTGCATCAAAGAAGAACAATAATCAAAAAGGTTTTTAAAATAAACTTCACCGCTATCTCCGCTCTCTCTAGCGGCAGTTATTTCCTTTAAATCATGGCCTGAAGAAAATACATTTCCTTTTGCTGCCAATACTATGACCCTTATGGACTGATCAGAAGATGCTCCTTCTATTTCATCCATTAACATACTCATCATGCCCTCAGATAAAGGATTCTTTTGATCTGAATTATTCATGATAAGACGCAACACTCCCTTATCAGATTTTTCTTTAATTAACATATTCAAATTTTCATTCATGCCAAATCCATTAAAAGCTATTTTGTTCTACTTATCTAATGTTGTTTTGCTAATTCTATTTTTGGGCATCTATCCATGACAACCTTTAGACCAGCTTTTTTTGCTAATTCTGATGCCTCTTCATTGATAATATCTAATTGAGTCCAAAGAACTTTTGCTCCTATCTGGATTGCTTCTTTGGTTACTCCAATAACTGCGTCTTCTGCCCTGAAAACATCAACCATATCTATCTTTTCTGGCACAGAGCTTAGATCTGCATAACATAGCTGCCTTAAAATAAGATTACCTTCTTCATTAGGATTAATTGGGAATATTTGATAATCATGTTGAATGAGTGCCTCCATAACTTTATAGCTATCTCTATCATGATCTGCACTGGCTCCAACTACTGCAATAGTTTTTACCTCTTTAAGAATTTCTTTTATATATGTTTCAGAATAATCGACCATCATTTATATGTTATTTTCAAGTTATCCCCATCCTTCATTCCTGCTAAATAATAGCATACGCATGGAACCATTGATTTAGCTACGCTTCTATAGCGTGTGTCACATTGTGTTACTTCTCATCTAAAGTAAGAAATTATTCTAGCCGAACCTTTTTCACAATCTGGACCCATTAAATGAACTCCACCAATACAAGGAAGCTG
>Ga0066852_10001060_pt1 | contig 11739 bp, 8 predicted proteins | sample ETNtaG_27_FD_67283 | JGI IMG/M metagenome (GOLD analysis project Ga0066852, IMG submission 67283) | Marine microbial and viral communities from oxygen minimum zone, Eastern Pacific Ocean - ETNP201406SV63 | ecosystem: Environmental > Aquatic > Marine > Oceanic | place: Pacific Ocean: Eastern...
AAGTACATCATTGGGAAGAGATTGGTTCCTCCTTCACTTGCACTAGCGATAATTTTCGGGCTGTTGATTTCTTGGAATCCTTCAGTGATGAGATGTTCACGTCCGTATTGCAATACTTTGCTTCGAAGTTGGAACATTGCATTGACATGTGCACGTCGCAAATCTAAGTGACGATTATCAAGACGGATGTCAAGTCCAACGTGGACATCATCCGTAACTCCGACAGGAAGTGGAGTTCCAGCCATTGAGAGAATTTGTGCACTTGAGACTTGAATCTCATATTCAGCAGGCGGTAGTGGCTCTCCCTCTGGCACCTTAGGTGGGCGCTTCTGTGCCACAGATCCTGTGACTTGTATTGTTGACTCTCTAGAAGCGGACTGAATCGCCTCAAATGTAGTTTCATCCATGTTATCTTTCTTCAGGAATGCCTGAATGTGCCCTGTCCCATCGCGTAGCATTAGGAAGCAAATGGCTCCTCTGCCTCGAACAGTCTCTGCGTATCCAGCCACACTAACCTCTTTGCCAACAAGGTCGGCTCCGTTATCGACGACCTGACCTAGAGTATGGGTTCGATAGGAGGTTGGTTTCCACGCGGAACTGTCTCGCATGAACTGAGCGCGTTATTCTTCGTTATTGAATTGAATCATTCCGACCTATGGTCGGATGCTCGAAGGATTACTCTTCTTCGTCAGCAATCTTAGCCCCAATTAGCAAAAATGCTGTATGCCCCATTGGTTGATTTCCAGGTCGAACGCCACCCTTTGCAGCCTTACTCCATCGTCTTTCGACCATTTCACCTGCGAATTCAGTCACTAAGCCTTGTTCTTCACAGGCATTCCATGATTTCTCAAGTTGTACCGTAGTTGGACAATAGCAGGCCAAACGACCTCCCACTTTGAGAGTGTCAGCTAAATTATTGACAACAGTCCATGGTTCTGCAATGTCGATTATTATAGCATCCAATTCGCCACATATTTCTTTGATTTTAGATGCCGATTCTGCGAGGTCCATTTCAAGCAAATGCCAATCGGGAAACTCACTAGAAAACTCAGCCATTCTTTCCATATTGGAGCGCCCTACTTCTGCATGTTCGGGTCGATTCTCAACCGAGATTAGTGTGCCTTTAGTTCCCATGACATTTGCTAAATTCATTGCAAGTCCAGCAGAGCCATGTCCGCCTTCCAGTACGCGACTTCCAACTCCAATACCCATCCAAGAAATGAGGAATCCTGAATCCTTTATTCCAATAGTTTGGGCCCTTCGATTCATATTCCTTCGCGCTTCGGGAAGTGACGCATCTACAATAGTCAGAGACTTCTGTCCAACTCTTATTCTGTCGCCAATAGAATAACCGCTCAGGAGTGTTATCGGATTAAAGCGTCCAAGTCCCTTGATCTTTACTTCACCTGGCACTCGGTTGACAAGGTAAGCCCGACCATCATCTTCCCTCAGGGCCATCCAATCATGGGTTTCGTTGGAGGTCACGAATGGGATGCGGCGGGGTCTGTGATTCAATACCTTCGATTGTGGAAATAGTCAAATCATTTCACCAGACGATTGATAATCGATTCATGATGAATTAGTTTTATGGGTCGAAAACAGTTGATTCTCGGACATGCTCGGTCACTTCTATATGGTAAATTAGTGCCCAGAACTTCTAATTCAATATCGATGACATTCAAAAAACCCCTTTATTTCGACCCGTAGGGTCGTTTATTGACCTTAGTCAGCAATGCAGCAGCATTATACACTCTAGCAAGAACGCCAAATCAATGAGCGTTGCTTTTAGGGTGAATCAAATTCCTACTATTTCGGTCGCATTCCTAATGCTAACCGTGTCTGCAATAGGATTCTTTTCTTTCGAAGAAAGTATCACGGAAAGAGAAGAATTAGCTGCCGAAGAGGTGCCACGCTTCGTAAATAGCCCTGGGCATCCGGTATTCTCTCAGTATATCACTTCTGATAATTGTGGATTTTGCTATCAGTATGGTTCTCCTGCTCATCACAGCATCAAATCACAGCATCCTGATGATTTTGTTTACATCTCTTATCAATCTGTCTCATATGGCGATACAGACACCACTAGGGCCGGAAATACACCGGGTTATAATTGGGCTTGGAGTACAGGTGGTGCTCCTGATTCGTACTGGGGTGATCGGTTAGACGAGAGAGTAAGTGGCTGTGGTTCAAACACCTGTTATGATTCGATGTTTGCAAGCGGCGGTGGGATGAGTGCTGCCACTACCAGTCAATACCTGCTTACAGCTAGTGTTAGCGAATCTGGTTCAAACCTAGATGTCAATATAGATGTCGAATATCTTGGCTCTGGAACAGCGCCCTCAAACATGTATCTCTATGCTGCGATGACGGAAGAGACTTGTTATTCATACACCTATAATGACGGAAGTCGTGGTCATAATTGTTGGAAATCATGGTTGATGAGCGATGGCGAGTATCGAACCCAGTCTGGAGGTAGCGGAAGTGGATTCCAAATTGTCGCATTGTCTAGCAATATTGCCTCATATAGTTGGTCGGTTCCAAGTGGTCAGGTAGGGGGAGGTTCTGGAAACGCCCTTGTTGTAGCGGCTTTGATGACAGGAGCTCCTAGTACGGGAGATAGTAGTGAGCATGTCCTCACTGTGACAGACAGTAATATGGGCCCTCTGGTTGATGTTGGAATTACTGACTTTGAAGTTACGAATACTAATGGAAACCAAGGATTCGGGAACCAAGGATTTGTCTCAGGCGATACGCTGGAATTAGAAGTCAATCTGAGAAACAATGGAGTAGATGCATACCAAGAGGGTGGGTCCATCAGTATATATCATCTATCAGGTGGTAATGAAATCGAACTCAGTAGTGTAAATATAAATCAACTCGGAGTGGGTGGTACTCAGTCTTATTCAGTAATTTTCGATAGTTCTGATGTAAACATGCTACCCTCTGGAACTTCTTCTTTCCGAGCTCGGCTATCAAATCTGGTTGGTGATAAAGTTCCTGGAAATAATAACGCTGACGCACTTGCTCTACACGACATGCCTCCAGTACCTAATAGACCTAATTCAGTTGGATCCCCTACAATAGAGAGAGGTTCCTCAATTCAATTTGAATCTACTGCAATGTCGAATGATCTAGTTGATGATATGATGAGTATGACAGCAGAATTACAGTACGCGCCTACGGGTAGTGAGATCTGGGACAATTCATGGATAAGCTCAGCAATTCGAGTTGATTCAAATACTGGTTCACACTATGTCCACACAATCGATGCTCCACTGACTGCATCGGCAGGTTCCTATGATATTCGTATGAAGTGGACAGATTCAGGCGGCCAATCATCTGAATGGCAAGTCACAAATAATGCATTTACTCTGCAAAATGCACTACCTCTAGTATTGACTAGCAGTGATGAAGGTTTTTCAGGGATTCCAACCGTCAAGGTGGGTACGGATGAGTTAGTCTCAATTGAGGGTCAAATATTCGATATGGAAACTCCTTTGTCTATGCTTACAATAGAAAGTGATGACTCTAGGTTTATCTCGTTTGATTCCGCTAGTCTAATGTTAAGTGTTAACTTTGATAGTATAGTTAGTGATAGCCATGGTAATTCGATTTCTCAAGGAATCTATTTCACAGTTATGGATGATGATGGTGGAATTAACTCAGGAACTGTGATGTTCAATATCATAGAAAATGGGCAACCACGCTGGGCAGCTATTCCGACTCAATCTTTCGATGAAGGTGGTTCAGATAGCATTATTCTATCACCATATCTTTCCGATACAAATGATAATGGTGAATCAAGTTCAGTTAATCAATTATCGTTATCGATAATTGAAAACACTAACTCAGATTTAATTGATGCCGAAATTAATGGTTTTACATTAAATGTAGAAGCTGTTGATGATGATAATTTTGGTGTTGCTAAGATTATTGTTCGAGCCACTGATACAAGTGGAAAAGAGTCTGATACTGAAATAACTTATCATGTCAATAATGTAAACGATCCTCCCTCAATTTCTGTTGATGATTATGAAAGCATGACTATGCAGATAACAAATTCACTTGAACTGAACATAATTGAAACTGTGACCGATGTCGATGATTCCGATGATGAGATCTGGATTTCAGTAGAAAATGATGTACCGGGTGCAGTTCACTATAATCCGATTTCGGGAATTTTGTCTATGAGTTGGGATTTAGCCGGTGAGCAAGTAGTTGAAATTACGGCCGAGGATAGTCATGGAGATTCTAGTACTGAGACTATTTCTGTAACTGTGGTGAATAATCTCCCTCTATCTTGGGCTGATGTAATGGGTGTTGGTGACTTGTTACTAGAAATTAATTCTGTTGAATATGGTTCTAATCCAACAGTCCAAATATCCAATGTGGGTCAACTTCAGTTAACAGATAACGAGGCACATTGGAGTGTTTGTAACAGTATTACAGGAGTATGCAATGATTTCGGCATATCTTATAATTTAGGAACATTTGTCGTACTGGCAAATTCTGGTGAAGGACTGAAACATGGAGATTACATTGGAGTTTTTGTTATTGCAGTTGATTCAGACGGATTCAAGAGGGCATCCGAAGAATACAAAATTATGGCTACTGATAGCGTAGTAACTGTCGATCCTACAGACCCAATAGATCCAGATGAACCAGAAGATACAGAACAAGATGAGAGTCTAGATATTTGGACTGTTGGTTTAATCGCATTCGTCCTTCTGTTTGTTGTTATTGTTTCTCTTGGAATTACTATTGTGTATCGCCGACAGAACAACGACTTGGTATATCTTGATAACCAAAATCAACAAAATGTGAGTATAGAAGAGAACCCACGAACTGAAATCCCTCCTCCGCCCATTGGAATGTCCCCTCCATTACCTCCTGAGGGCCTCCCACCAGGTTGGACCATGGAGCAATGGGATTACTATGGGGCTGAGTATTTGAGGCGCCGACTTGAGCCATAATCCCACTCTCACCTTTCACTCACCTTCAAGAAGGTGCGACGTGCAGGACTAATCCCGAGGAGATGCATATGGGGGAATCTGAGCGACCTATTGACCCTCTTGAATCATGGGAAGATGGTGCTGCATTTGGTGCTGCCGAGGATAAAGATCCTATCTGCAGCATCCCTGTTGAGAACTGGACTGAATCATTAGATATCATCTCGACAGAGGAAGTCCCTATCCCTGAAAATTTAGTTGACCAAGTCATTGGACAAGAAGCGGCATCAATTATTGTTCGGAAGGCTGCAGAGCAGCGCCGTCATATCATTATGGTTGGAGAACCAGGAACTGGGAAATCTATGCTTGCACGCTCAATGACAGAGTTCCTTCCAAAAGAACAATTGGAAGACATCTTAGTTTATAGAAATCATGAGGATGAGAATGAGCCTCGAATCAGAACGGTTCCAGCCGGCCGAGGATCAAGCATAATTTCTGAGCGTCGTGCTCATATCAAACAACAAAAAGAAAGGACAAATCGAACTCTTTTGTTTATTGCACTAGTTGTTGGGGCAGCCCTCCTTCTCGCTACATTATCTACGGGAGAAATTCTTACTTTCATTTTCGGTTCATTTCTCCTTGTTTTTGGTTACTTCTTTTTGAGGACAAGATTGACAGCAGGAGAGGATGGAAATATCCCTAAACTTCTCGTCAAGCACCTGAAGGACGATGAAGTTCCATTTATCGATGCAACTGGCACACTTGCAGGCGCTTTACTAGGTGATGTTCGTCATGACCCGTTCCAATCAGGAGCAGATTTGGCGACACCAGCTCATGAAAGAGTTGAGCCCGGTGCCGTGCATCGTGCCAACAAGGGCGTATTGTATATCGATGAAATTCGCATGCTTCGAATGGAGGAGCAGCAAGCTCTGCTTGTTGCTATGCAGGAGAAAGCACTGTCTATTTCCGGTCGTTCTGAGCGAAGCAGTGGGGCATTAACGAAATCTGAACCAGTTCCTACTGATTTCATTTTGGTTGCAGCAGGAAATCTAGATAGTATCAAGAATATGCATCCAGCACTCCGTAGCCGAATTCGAGGATATGGTTACGAGGTCTATGTCAATACAGATATGCGAGACTCAGAACGTAATCGTCGTAGATTAGTCCGATTTATTGCTCAAGAGGTTCGTAACGAGATGAAAAAGGACTCTGGCAAATCCATCCCTCATTTTGATAAGAAGGCTATTGGGCTAATTTTGAAGGAAGCTCAGAGGCGCAGCGGACGAAGAGGCAAACTATCACTTCGATTGAGAGAGCTTGGTGGATTAGTGCGTATTTCTGGCGACTTAGCTGCTGAGGACAATGCGCCTTTAGTCAGTTCAGAGCATGTAATCCGGGCTCGTGCTATTGCTAAACCTCTCGAACAACAGGTTGCAGATCGCTATCTAGAGAGACAATCAGAATATGCAATGCTGGTTAACAGAGGCGAGCGTGTTGGCCGTGTCAACGGTCTAGCCGTTCTAGGTGCTGACTCAGGTCTATCTGATTACTCTGGTGTAGTACTGCCAGTCGAAGCCATGGTGACTCCAGCACAAGGTCGCTCAGGCAAGGTCATCGCTACAGGAGGTCTGTCAGATCTTGCTCAGGAGTCCGTCATTAACATCAGTGCAGTGGTCAAGAAACTAACCGGTAAAGATATCCAAGATTACGATCTTCATGTTCAATTCCCTGGAACTCATAATGTCGATGGAGATAGTGCATCCATTACAATGGCCACCGCAATCATTAGTGCATTTGAGAACGTACCAATCGATCAGAATTTGGCAATGACAGGATCACTTTCTGTTCGTGGGGAAGTGCTTCCGATTGGTGGTGTTTCTGCTAAAATTGAAGCCGCGGCTAAATCTGGTATTGCGAAGGTGATAATTCCTCGAAGCAATGAGCAAGATGTACTAATTGATGAAAAGTACGAATCCGAGGTAGAGATTATTTCAGTTAATTCTCTTGATGAAGTTCTTCATCATGCACTTATTGGTGCTGAAGAGAAGGTTAGCATTGTAGAACGTCTGGCTAATGTCATCGATACAATCTCTACTGGCCCTGATACTCAACCTTCTGCTTGAATAAGCCACCAGATTATTGATTTTCAATAAGTCCTAGTGTTTTCCTTCTTACCTTATCTCTAAGTCCTTGTTACAACCGGAGGAGAGGGGGAGGGAGATGACTAGGCCTGCAATAATAGCCCACGGAGGTGCTGGTCCAGGGCCAGACAGAACTGCTAATTTAGAACCAGCAATAGCCAAGGGTAGAGCGATTCTTCTTGCAGGTGGAAATGCAATTGAAGCGGCAGTAGAGGCCTGTGTAATCCTTGAAAACGACCCCGTGTTCAATGCAGGAACGGGCAGCGTAATCCGAACAGACGGAGTCGTTCTTACAGATGCTTCATTACAAACGAGTGAAGGAAAATTGGGTTTTGTTATCGCTATGAGAGACACCCCTAATCCGATTCGCATATGTGTTGATTTATTGGAAGAGGAAATCAACGGTCTTACAGGACTCGGTGCTCGTAAATGGGCTGACCAAAGAGGCCATCTCAATGCTCCAGTTGTTGGCCGCCAACCCGAGGGTCAGATTGGAGATACTGTCGGAGTAATAGTTCGTGATTCAGAAGGCCTCATCGCTGCTGCAACTAGTACTGGTGGTTGTAGTCACAGACCTCCGGGGCGTGTAGGAGATGTCCCCCTACCTGGGAGTGGTTTTTGGGTAGAAGGAAGTGTAGCAGTTGCGGCTACTGGGATTGGTGAAGCGATAACCTGTGCATTACTTTCAAACAAAGTCTATGAGCGAATTATTGCCTCTAAAGATGATTCAATCGAGTCTCTATCTAGTGCAATGAATTGGGGAATTGAATCATTGATTGCACCTATTCACCAAGTTGGTCTTATCGCTTTAGGGCCAGATGGTGAAGGAAGAGGTGAATCTAATACAAACATGCCTTGGGCAACTTGGTGTGCAGATTTGTGACACCAATATCCTCATTCACGGGGATGCGCTTAAGGAGGGGACTTTGGTCGAGCGAGCCGTTGGTGGTATCACATGTCGAATATCGAGCCTCGTATTCAGCAAATTGCTCAGGTACTAGGTCAGCTTGAGGACACTCAAGTTCCACGTAATATTCGCAACTCTGCTAGAGATGCGGTTCAGATGTGGCTTCTAAATAAGGACAAAGATCTTGACATCCGCTTAGGTATGACTGCATCAATACTTGATGAAATATTCAACGATGCGAATCTACCTATCCACTATGGTCCATTATGTCTTCAGATTCAGACCGCGCTGGAAGCACTTCTGAATGAAGTCAAGAATTCCTGAGTCTTGAAGTGCTGAGACGCATTCGCTCATTCGTAGTGGCGCACATGAGGGCTTGGACAAACTTATCCTACGCAAATGTTGCAACAACATCTGCAGTAGCACACAAGATATCTTCTGAATGGTCTGATTCTCTTGCTAGAGGTGGTGCTGCAGAGTTTGATGGAGAAGCGGAAAAGAATGGGATGATTCCTCTTAGAAAAGCAGTAGCAAGCCTTCTATCTTGCCCTATCGATGATGTATGCGTAGGCTCAAGTGCGACAGAATTGCTATGTTCGATAGCATGGGCTGTTTCTACACCTAGGGATAGTAATATTGTTTCTACTAGAGCATCATTTCCTTCTACAGTCTATCCTTGGCAGAGGGTTGCTGAGGAAAATGGAGCAGAAATCAGACTTGCAGATTATGATGAAAATTATTACACAAGTCCAAATGATATACTTTCATTAATAGACAATTCAACCTCGGTAGTAACTCTTTCTCATGTCGAATATTCTAATGGCCAAAAGTATGATTTGAGAAGATTTGCTGATGCAGCCCATGCTGTTGGTGCCTTGTTGGTTGTTGATGCAACTCAATCATTGGGAATGGTCCCCATCGATGTTAAATCGACAGGAGCAGATGTGATTGTTTCTTCTGGCTACAAGTGGCTCCGAGGGACGTATGGCGCCGCTGTAGCTTACATTTCACCTCAATTAAGCAGCAGTCTAACCCCCGGTCTTATTGGATTCAGAAGTCATGCAGAAATCTGGGACCTCAAAGCAGATCGAATGCAATTACCCAACGATGCAAGCCGTTTTGAGTACACAACCATTCATTTTGGTGCAGTCTTAGGATTAGCTGCTTCAGTGAATGAAATTAATGAATTTGGAATCGACAATGTATGGCGCCATGATATTTCTTTAGTCGATTCATTAATTCAAGGAGTTACAGAACTAGGGCTTGAAATTGCTTCACCTCTATCTGAATCTGAACGTAGTGCAATAATCAGTATTCGATTGCCTGATGAGTTTGACAGTATAGAGGTGGCAAATAGGCTACAGAATGATTTTTCAATATTAGTAACTAGTAGGGCAGGTTTACTCAGAGTTTCTCCACATTTTGATAATACAAATGAAGATATTCAGAAGTTGTTAGATGCTCTTCGAATTATATTATCATAAGTGCGGTAATAATATTGCTGAGGCAATAATGAACATTATACAAGCGATTCCAAGGTCAATCATTTTCCAAGCCTCTGGTTTATTGAGTATATTTGAGAGTCTCTTAGCACCATATCCTAAAGAGAAGAAGAATACAAAAGAGGCCGTTGCTGCTCCAATTCCAAATGCAATACGTTCATCCCCCAAGAATCTACTGGAAGCACCACCAATAAGCAACAAAGTATCAACATAGACATGAGGATTGAGGAAGGTGAATGCTAGAGCTGCGCCTAATGTGGTGCCAAGATTTCGTTTGGATTCTTGTTCCATCAGTTCATCAGAAGATATGGCTGAAGGATTCATCGCAGAGCGGACTCGTAATATTCCATATCCACTGATGAATGTTGCAGCGAAAATAGCAATGTAAAATTCCACCCCCTCCATTCCTGCAAGGACAGATCCCATTCCAAGAACTCCCGCTGCAATCAATGTGGCATCAGCTATGGAGCAGACTAAACATACAGCAAAGACATGAGAGCGCAGAAGTCCTTGTCTAAGTACGAAAACATTCTGTGGTCCAAGTGCAAGAATCAGTCCAATACTGAGGGCGAATCCTTCTACGCCTGCGGCCAACACACTAGACACAATCTGAAGAACGGGTTCTCGCATTAGACGCTTGCTAAGGGGATGCACTAATCAGACACTACGACGCTCTGCTGCCTTCTTGCGTAGGCCGGAATAGCCACACTTACGGCACATGCGAACCTTAGTGCCGCGGTGAGTTGCACTACATTTCATACAAATCCACTTGTCTAGGAGACGTTTCTCCGCCTCTGGAAATCTCTGAGCCATGCAGTCCGGCCGACCTGCCTCTCCTTCATAATCCATTCCCAATGCAATCTGGCCGTCTAAGTGGTGTCATGGCTGAACCAATTAGTTCATACACCATCCACAGAGCCATTGACTACGGTGCCTGCTACCGTAGTGCTCGGAGCCCAGTGGGGTGACGAAGGAAAAGGGAAAGCGATAGACCAATTGGCTCCACAGTCAACATGGGCAGTTCGATTCCAGGGCGGCAATAATGCAGGCCACACAATAGTTCTCGGTGACACTACGATTAAACTCCATCAGATACCTTCTGGAGTGACTTCACCTCACTGTAATCTGGTTCTAGGAGATGGCATGGTCATTGACCCCTGGGTGCTAGAACAAGAGTTGGATAGATGGCACGGATTGACAGGTGAGAGGCCAGAAGGGAAGCGCCTATTCATCTCTGAGAGAGCTTCAGTAATTCTTCCATTCCATCGCCTATACGATTCAGCAGACAAGGTGGTTGGCACTACTGGTCGTGGAATCGGTCCTGCCTACCGCGATAGGATTGAGCGGGTAGGTATTCGTTTTGCAGATATCAAAGGTGTTCTTGCTGATTCCAAGAAGATTGATGACACAATTTCTCGTATGAATCAACAATTGAGAACAGTTGGTGTTGATCAACAAATCAATGCTGCAGATTTGGCGAGTAATCTTCAATGGATTCTTGACAGATATGGAAATGCAATCAAGCCCACAGGCCAAATGGTCGATATTGCATTGCGTAATGGAGAGAATGTTCTGCTTGAGGGCGCACAAGGCGCTCTCCTAGATATAGACCAAGGCACATATCCGTTTGTCACTTCAAGTGTAGTGGGCCGAGCTAACGCTACACATGGCGCAGGTATTCATCCAGGTCATATTACCGAATGCTTTGGAATCACTAAGGCATATTGTACTAGAGTAGGAAATGGCCCATTCCCAAGCGAACTTTCTCTTGAGGAAGGACCGGGTATGCACATGGCTCAGGTAGGTCATGAGTTTGGAACCACAACAGGGCGCCCTCGTCGTACTGGATGGCTTGATATTGTGGCTCTGAGAGATGCTCATAGGATTAGTGGTTATACTGGATTAGTAGTCACAAAACTCGATGTTCTGGGTGGTTTGGATGAAATCAAAATTTGTATCGGCTACGAAATGGATGGCAAACCAATAAGTTTTGTTCCAACTCTAGCTGAAGATGTAGCTCGTTGCCTCCCCGTCTATGAAACTCATTCAGGATTCCCTGAACTGTCTGATGAGGATTGGATAGAGATGGCTGATCGCAGTAGAGCAGAATCTTCTGGATACGATGTGATGCCTGATGCTGTGCGTAATATCGTGGATAGAATCGAGCAATTAGCAGGTATTCCTGTGGTCTGCGTAGGAGTCGGCCCCGATCGTCGGGCATCTATTGCAAAGGTAGGAGG
>Ga0066852_10001074_pt1 | contig 11644 bp, 10 predicted proteins | sample ETNtaG_27_FD_67283 | JGI IMG/M metagenome (GOLD analysis project Ga0066852, IMG submission 67283) | Marine microbial and viral communities from oxygen minimum zone, Eastern Pacific Ocean - ETNP201406SV63 | ecosystem: Environmental > Aquatic > Marine > Oceanic | place: Pacific Ocean: Eastern...
CTCACTGTGATACAGGTTAATTCGATCCGCTGGATGAAGTGTCCGAACCATTCGCCAATTCATTATAGAAGGTCTGAATGCGGAGGAAGTTAGGAGTATCCAGCAGTGATAAGGAGATAGTTCCGATATTGTCAAATCAACCCAAAACGCTTGATCTAAATCATGGACAAGGAATAGTCAGTGAGCTTGAATCCATTGAATCTGTAGGCCGATCGAGTGTGAATTAATTTTAGTTCACATGATTACCATCAAAGTGGATGCTTTGTATGAGAGACCAGACATTTGACCTAGTTGAATTCGCATCTGATGCAGCTTTTGCTATTGACGACAATCGAAAGATTGCGGCTTGGAATGACCCGGCGCAACGCATGCTAGGCTACGCCTCTAGCGAGGTAATCGGCAAGGATTGTGGTGACGTGTTGCAAGGATCCCTGGAAGGTGGTGAGCCACTTTGCCATGGCGACTGCGATGTCTTTCAGTGTCTGATTGCTCGTCGACCTTATGGTGTACCCGGCTGTGTTCTGCAACATCGGAATGGCGAGCGAATTCCTGCGAGTATCGCATCTATAGCGATGTCGGAAGTTGCCCGCAGCGTGTATGCAGAAAAAGTCATAGCCTGTGTGTTCATTAGGGACGGAATCGCCACAATCCACGCGTCAGAGAATCACAAACTACAAGTGTTTACCCTGGGTGGTTTCGGAATGACGATTGGCGGTCGAAGTATTGATATAAGTAAGTGGAAGCGCAAGAAGGCCGTGACGCTGGTGAAGTACCTGATCAACCAACTCGATCATCCGGTCCATCGCGAGCGTCTTATTGACTGCCTATGGCCAGAAGCAGATGCAGGTCAGGGTTGGGGTAGACTCAAAGTGACCATGTATAGCCTGCGACAAGAACTTCGTGCCGTTGGTTTAAGCGACGATATTGTAAGAACAATCGGCGACTCGTACCTGTTCAGGCGAGATGCGGTATGGGTGGATGCAGCTGCCTTCGAAATGGCATTTGCTGAAGGTCAGCGACTTCAGGGGCAGATGCGTTGGGGTGAAGCACTGGATTACTATGTCGAGGCGCAACAACTCTACCGGGGGGATTACATGGAGGAAGATATTTTCGCAGACTGGTGCGCTGAAGAGCAAGAGCGGCTCCATGAACTATATCTGGAGATGCTTGCCGGAACTGCTGAATGTCACGCGAAGTTAGGGCAATTGAATGAGGCAATACACATTTGTCGTAAAGCACTGGTTTTTGATCCGAGTCGAGAGCACTTCCACTTTGCCCTGATGGAGTGCCTCTTGGGTAACGGTTCACCTGATTTGGCTTTGGCACAGTACCGTCATTGCGAACAGTTCCTGGCTCAGGAGTTCGACGCGGCACCCATGCCTAAAACTCAACGTTTGTATCAGCAAATTCTAGACGAAAATAGCCGTATTCAGATGATATCGAAGCAATAAAGACACCGATATTGAAACCACCATGGCACTCCGCTATTTCAACAGCCCGCTCCTAACCAGACTCATTTTTCCCCGTTACATGAACGATTCGATAACTTTGTTACTAGATTGTCACCGGCATATGTACAATGCTGGCCACGGTCTGTTCTGATGACAATTTGAGGCCCGGCGCCATGATTGAAGAACATATTAAGGAATCTTTCGTCGCACGTATCTGGCTGGAACACGGCGATAATGAGGATACGACATGGCGCGGACATATCCGGCATGTTCAGGGAGAAGAGGAGCAGTATTTTCAGAACCTGATGGAAATGAGTGAATTCCTTAGCCGGGTAAGCGGGGTAATGGGGCCTACACTGGCCAGTTCATCTACAACTGCCATGAAATCTAATAGATCGAACAAGAAGCAGAAGAACTAATTGGAGATCTAAATGAGTGCCATTGTTCAACCAATCCAACCGGTTAGTATTGAAACAGGTTTAGCCGCGAAGTTTTTAAAGACATGCTGCCCCGTGTTAGGTGTTCTTGTGATTTTTGTTCTTGGATCGGTAGAGAACGCCCTGGCAGCTGCAGAGACCGGTCAACAAATTTACCAAAGTCGCTGTTCAGCTTGCCACACCATTGGCGGAGGAAAAACAATCGGACCTGATTTGGCTGGTGTAAGCTCACGTAGAGAAGAAAGCTGGCTGATACGTCAGATCAAAGAGCCCGATAGACTGCTGGCTGAAAAAGATCCGATAGCTATTCAACTCTTACAGGAAGCCAACGGAATACCGATGGTACCTCTTGGCTTAACTGATGCAGATGTATCAGCAGTAATCAAGTATTTGAAGAGCACTGAAGAAAAAGCAACTGTGGCGACCGGTTTACCTTCTGAATATTTCCCGACGGTTCTCATCAGCATTGTAATTTTGATTGGACTTACTTTGATTGGACTTAAGGCGGGTAAGAAGGAAGTGGATGTCAGATGATTTCAAAAAACTATGGAAACCGAAAAGACAAATCATGAAAAATAGCAGCAAGTGGTTTAGCGTAACCGAGGACTCTCGCTCATGGGAGGACTTTTATAGAAAAAGATGGAACTACGACTACAGCGTGCGAACAGGTCATGGCGTGAACTGTTCCATGGCATGCAGTTGGGAGGTCTTCGTAAAAGACGGGCTAATATGCTGGGAACTTCAAAAAACAGATTATCCACAGATTGATCCCGATATTCCCAATGTTGAACCCAGGGGATGTCAGAGAGGGGTAACCGCTTCCTGGTACCCATATAGTCCGCTGAGACCAAAGTATCCCTACATTCGTAAAGTGCTGTGGGAAATGTTTACCGAGGAGTGCAAGAGCGGTAAAGATCCCGTTGAAGCCTATGCAAGCATCGTTGAAGACGAAGAGAAGTCAAAGGTGTATAAATCTGCAAGAGGTAAAGCAGGCTGGAAAAGAGTCAGTTGGGAAGAGTCAGTTGAACTAATTGCAGCGGCTCAGATATACACCATTAAAAGATACGGGCCAGATCACATGGCCAATTTTTCACCAATCCCAGCCATGAGCCTGATCAGTTTCATTTCCGGGCACCGATATAACAATCTATTGGGTGGCATCTACTGCAGCTACTATGAGTGGTACCACGACCTTCCCCATGTTTCTTCCTCCATGTTTGGTGACCAGACCGAAAACTGTGAAAGCTCCGATTGGTATCTTGGCACCTACTGGGTCGTTGCCGGTTCAAATATAAACATGACCCGTACGGCGGACACGCACTTTCTCTCCGAAGCCAAGTATCGGGGCTCGAAAATTGTCGTCATGTCTCCGAACTACTCGGATGTGACGAAATACGCCGATACATGGGTACCGGTTGTACCAGGCAGTGATGGCGCCTTTCTGATGGCTTGCATCCACGTCATCCTGAAAGAATTCTATGCAGACAGAGATACACCATATTTCACTGACTATGTTAAACGATATACCAACCAGCCTTTCCTTGTGGTTCTGGATGAAGATGGGGATAAATATCAGATGGGCCGATTTGTGCGTGCGTCGGATATTGCTGAATACGCCAATGAGGAAAATCCCGATTGGAAACTCATAATGACCGATGCTGACGGGAAATTGCATCTTCCTACCGGATCAGTTGGTTTCAGGTGGGAAAAAGAACCAACGGGCAACTGGAATCTTCAACTGAAAAACGCCGTAACTCAGGAGGAATTTGATCCGCTCCTCACACTTCTGGGTAATGATGATGAAAAAGCCATGGTTTCATTCAGCGACTTTACTGAAACCTACAGCATCAATATCGGTGAGACAGAAGGGAAAGGACAAAAAGCACTGGAAATTCTGCGGGAGGTTCCGGCTAAAAGGATTCGAACAAACGATGGTAAAGAACTACTCGTAACCACTGCCTTTGACCTTTTGTTAGCGCAAGCCGGTGTATCAAGAGGCCTGGGGGGTGATTACCCGGAAGATTACAATGATCCTAAACCCTATACCCCTGCCTGGCAGGAGGCACAAACAGGTGTAAGTAGAGACCTGGCGATACAGGTAGGAAGAGAATTTGCGGAAAATGCAGAAAAAACCGGTGGGAAATCACTTTTTATCACTGGCCCTGGAATTCAACACTTTTATCATGGCGCCTCACTTTATTACCGCAACCAGGCGGTGATGCTTGCACTGTGCGGATGCAATGGCGTGAACGGGGGTAACTTTAATCACTATGTCGGCACTCAGCACACTCGGCTGAATGCTGCATTTGTGAATATCAGTGGCGCTCTTGATTGGTCAAGACCACCACGGCTGATGAATACAACCTCTTTATGGTATTTTCACACGGGGCAGTGGCGATACGACCCAATGTCTTTTGACACACAATGGGCGCCCGGCGCTAAAAAGCTTCCCAAATTCAATCACGCTGCCGACATGAACGCGCTTGCGGTTAGATTGGGATGGTTACCGTTCTTTCCTCAGATCGACAAGAAGAATCCGATGGAACTTTACAAGGAAGCCATCGGAGCGGGATGTAATAGCGACGAAGAAGTAAAAGATTGGCTCGTACAGCAGTTTAAGGATGAGAAGTTGAATTTCGCTATTCATGATGTTGATGCGCCAGAAAATATGCTGAAAATGGTCACCGTCTATCGTGGAAACCTCATTGGTACCAGTATGAGGGGGCATGAATTGACACTCAAGCACTGGCTCGGCACACACAACAATGTCATGTGGGATGAAGAACCGGCAAAAGGTCTGGTGAATGAAATCGAATGGAAAGAAGATTCGCCCATTGGCAAACTGGATCTGTTAGTTAATCTTAATCTTCGAATGGACTCTACTGCTAACTATGCAGATGTGGTGCTACCAGCAGCTTTCTGGTATGAAAAACACGATGTTACCTTTGGCGACATGCATACATTTGTTCACCCTTTAACGCCGGCCACAGCGCCGCCGTGGGAAGCCAAGCATGATTGGGAAGCATTTAAGCTCATCGCCAAGAAATTTTCAGAAATGGCACAGAAACACTTCCCTGAACCGGTCAAAGACATTGTTTTCAACGCGCTGTGGATGGACAGCCCGGACCAACTCGCACAACCGATGGGAGAGGTCAAGGATTGGCGAAATGGTGATACTGAGCTGGTGCCAGGTAAAACATTCCCCAATATCGCCATCGTTGAAAGGGATTACACAAAAGTCTATGACAAACTGGTTTCACTTGGCCCACTAGTTAGTCAGCCCAACGGCTATGGCTCCAAGGGACAGTACACCGATCTGACACCCATCGTTGAAGAGGAATTGAAAAACAACGAAGTGTTAGATGTGAAAGATGGCAAGGTGTATTTTGAAAAGCCGGAACAGGCATGCGAACTCCTTCTTCAGATTTCTCCTGAACTGAACGGACGGCTGTCATCGATGTTTTTCAAGGAAATGGAAAAGAAAGTAGGCCTGCCATTGGCCGATATGGTTGAAGTCGTCAAAAACCGAAAAGTTCATTACAAGGATATCATATCTCAACCGAGGCGAATTCACACCACCCCACAGTGGAGTGCCATGCTCCATGACACAGAAGGGAAGCAGAGGACGTTCGGTCCGTGGACAATGAATGTGGAAAGACTGAAGCCCTGGCACACGCTTTCGGGGAGACAGGAAATATACTATGACCACCAGGGTTTGAGGGAACTTGGTGAAGCATTGCCAACTAACAAACCACCTCTGGACATGGTGGCGGTCGGGGATATTAATCTAGCTAAAGCTGGTCCCAAGGCAAAGGTTTTCCGTTTTATCACCCCGCATGGCAAATGGCAGATACACAGCTCTTTTAGAGACCATTGGCCAATGATGCACATGTCGCGTGGTGGCCCGACGGTTTGGCTCAATCCGGATGACGCTACCGATATCGAAGTGGTAGATAACGACTGGGTGGAAATGTATTGCGAAAACGGTATCGAGGTAGTAAGAGCCGTGGTAAGTCATCAGGTGCCGCGAAAGATGGCTATCACCTATCATCAGGTGGAACGGCATGTGAATGTTCCCCTCTCACCTCTTGCCAAGAAAAACAATGCCACAGACCTGCGCGGTGGCAACAATAACGCTACCACTAGAATACTAATGAATCCGGCGACAATGATTGGTGGGTATGCCCAGTTTTCATATTACATTAACTACTGGGGAACGAGTCCATCTGAACGAGATCACGGTGTCATCATTCGCAAGATGCCTCTTGGACCCGGAAACAAACCGATCTATCAGGAAAGCGATATAGATCAATTGCCATCAACCTAAACATAAATAAAAGACCATAGCAGAAGACCATGAAAGTAAAAGCACAGTTAAGCATGTCCTTCAACCTGGAAAAGTGTATTGGTTGCAATACCTGCACCGTTGCCTGCAAAAATGTGTGGACGAACCGGGAAGGCGCCGAATACATGTGGTGGAATAATGTCGAAACCAAACCTGGCATCGGTTATCCGAAGCGGTGGGAAGATCAGGATTTGTGGAAGGGAGGCTGGACGAAGGATGGCGACAAGCTAAAACTCCGATATGGCAACAAGGCCTCTATGCTCGCTAATCTTTTTTATAACCCTCATACGCCGGAAATGGCTGATTACTATGGGAAGGGTGATGTTTATACCTTCACTTACGATGATCTGCATTCTTCAGAACAAAGTAAGCAGCAACCTGTCGGCAGACCTAAATCCATGGTTACTGAGAAAGAAGATATACCCATTGACTGGGGTGTGAATTGGGAGGATAACGCCGGTGGAACTCACATTACCGGCAAGCACGACCCGAACTTTGCAGATATGAGCGACGCAGATATGGAAGCGACGCTCAAGTTCCGGGACGTATTCTATTTCTATCTTCCGCGCATCTGTAATCACTGCCTCAATCCGGGATGCGCAGGTGCTTGTCCATCAGGTGCCGCCTATAAAAGAGAGGAGGACGGTATCGTCCTCATCGATCAGAACAGATGTCGCAGCTGGCGCTATTGCATCTCTTCCTGCCCATACAAGAAGCCTTATTTTAATTGGGCCAGCGGAAAGATGGAAAAATGCATTCTCTGTTATCCGAGAATTGAATCAGGCATGCCACCGGTCTGTTTCCATTCCTGTGTCGGAAAAATCCGGTCATTTGGTTTGATTTTTTATGATATGGATCGTGTTGAGGAAGCCGCACTGGCGAATGATGAGGATCTTGTCGAGGCTCAAAGAGAAATCATTCTTGATCCATTTGACCCAGAGGTGATTGCAGGGGCAAAGGAAAGTGGCATCAGTGATGACTGGATTGATGCAGCCCAACGTTCACCGATCTACAAATTGGTCAAGGAATGGGAATTAGCACTACCACTTCACCCTGAATTCAGAACGCTGCCCAGCTTGTTTTATATTCCACCTTTGGCACCCCTTGTGACTAGCGCGGGGAAAGACACACCTTCAGATTCAGATATATTCGATATGGAAAAACCGGCTTCGGGCCCGCTTCTTGATCTTGATGAGCTGGAAAAATTTCGGATTCCATTCAAGTATCTTGCCACTATGTTTGGTGCAGGTAATGATGAAGTAGTGAAAAGAACGCTCCTGCGGCAGCTTGCTGTCCGGCATTACGAAAGAAGCATACGTGTCGACAAAAAACCTGATATCGCAGTGCTGGAAAGGGTGGGGCTGACCCAGGAAGACGCAAAAGGAATCGTAAGGGCACTTTCCCTGTCTTTTTATAACGAGCGTTTTGTGGTTCCAAATACCAAACGCGAGGATGCTGATATCAGTCCATATACCGAACGTGGCTTCGCAGGATTTGAAAATATGACCCCCTGGTCGCCAATGAAGAGAAGGAAAAGTTATTTCAAATCGTATCACACGGGTGCGAAAGACTATGAGTAGTATGAATCAACAAGAGATATTGAGTGATGTTTATGGCTGCATAGCGGAGTTGTGGTGCAGCCTGCCCGGGGCTGAGGGCTGGCAGGATATTGAGAGAGACACCAGAGAAGCTGTTAAAAGACTGGAGAGCTTTGACAAAGAGAGCGCCAGGTTACTTTCTCGCTTCCTTGAAGAAAACCGGATTTCGGATGAGGACTACATCGACTTGTTTGAGCTGGATCCTAAATGCGCCTTGTACCTCGGTAGTCACAGCTATGATGAACCCTCGACCTGTGCCAATGCTGCCGTTTCAGACAGAAACGGGTATATGATTGAACTAACAGGTATCTACAAGCATTTCGGTCAGATACCCGATGGATCGGAGTTGCCGGATTACTTGCCACTGATGGTGGACTTCCTCTCGCTGACTGCCATGTCAAGCGACGATCCCATAAGGGAGAAACTCCTGAACGAGTACATTCTGCCGTTCCTACCGCCGATGCGAGCCCGTCTGGTAGAACTGGGAACGCCCTATCTCTATCTTCTCGATGCGTTGGAGAAAATCGCGAATCTCGAAACAGTTCAGATAGTAAAAATACAACCATCGCCAACACACAGCGAAGCAAAGGTGGAAGTCTATGATAGATCGTTTCGATAGTTTCTTTTTCATCGGGTTGACGTACATAACCATCATTCTCTTTTTCGGTGGATTAATCTATCGCAGCTTTAGCGGAGCAATGAGTGGACACAGAGGTAAGTGGGACTGGAGCGCTCGAGGTGATTATCTGTGGACAACCCGCGCCACAGGATTTTTTGGTCGAGCATCCATAGGTCCCGTATCCTTATGCCTACACTGGGGCATACTTGTTCTGTTTGTTGCACACCTTGCTGGGTTGATAGGAGGTGCATATAACCTTGTATCATGGGTTGATTTTTTCAGATGGGTAGGTCTGGGTGGTGGTATTGTTTTTTTCTTTGGCATCGTATGGGCACTGATCCGCAGAATCTCAATCCCGCAAGTGAAGGCGATGAGTACCGCAGATGACTACATAGTTCTTCTACTGCTGATTCTAATCAGCGGTTTCGGGCTTTATCAGTCCGCAGTTGAACTGGTCTTCGGAATCTCGTATGCCGCAGGACCCTGGCTGGCTAGTATATTTAAATTGCAACCCGATATTGCGATGATAGCAGGCGCTCCTTTGATCAACAAACTGCATATCATCTGTGCACTTCTCTTTTTTGCCTATCTCCCCTTTACCAAACTGGTGCATATCTTTAGCTATCCGTTCGGTTACTTTACCAGGCCCTTTATCTCCATGAGAAGGTTCGTGGCGTTAAAGAAATAAGCTGCTTTGACTGTCGTCTAGCGAGGAACGAGGTGATCGATGTGACAAATTCGAATACTGAGGACACGGTTTCTCAACTGGGTGGCATTGAAAAGAGGAATGTGAAAGGCGAGAGTTCATGGGAGCCTACCGGTAATCCAAAGGTCTTGTCCGTTGCTCTTATTACATTCATCTATGGTTTTAGTGTATGGGCTATAAACTCTTCTCTCGCTCCTTACTTAAAGGATTGGTATGGTTATTCTGCAAGCGAGGTCCTGCTTGTGGCTGCCATGTCGCCACTTTTTGCAGCCATCACCAGCCTCCTTCTGGGGATAGCGTCGGATCTATGGGGAGGGAGGATTGTATTCACGTTGCTTCTTCTTTTTCTCCCCATTCCAATGATAGGATACATGTTCGCCGACAGTTACTTCGCGTTTCTCTGTGTCGGTATGTTCATGGGCTTAGGCGGTGCAAGTTTCATTATTGGCAATACCCATGTTGCCGTTTGGTACCCTAAGGAAAGACAAGGAGCAGCGCTCGGGTTGTATGCTTTTGGCAATGTAGGCGTAGCGCTGGGCATGATTTTAGTGCCTTTTTTACTCAACAATGTTTTTGGCGGTGCTCCCGGTTCTGATTTACCCCCGAAATTTTCGTTGGGTCCGTTTGAGGGCTGGCGTCTTATATTCCCGATATACGCTACCTTGAGCCTGATTCTTGCATTTGTATACTGGACAATGACCTCTGAACCGCCCAGTCGAGATAAAAGGTTCACTTTCGTTAGCATAGTTTCCGTTTACAAATCCAGTATCCTTCCTTGGATTCTTGCTTACCTGTATGGGGCAACGTTTGGCGCACTTATGTTCAATGCCGCTTTCCTCCCCACATATCTCGTTGATCAATATGACATAGAAAAACAAAAGGCGATTATGCTTTTTGTGCCGGTTTTTGTCCTTCTGGTGTCGGGTGCCAGGCCCATCAGCGGCTGGCTCGGAGATAGGTACAATCCCAGAAAATTGCTTTGCTATTGCTTAGGTGTTGAGATGGTATTGGCTGCAGCCTTATGTGCGCAGTTACCTTTCCTCTGGCAATTATCCCTTCTTTATGCAATTGCCATACTCTACGGTACTGGGGCATCTCTGGTGGTAAAACTAATACCGCTCTATTTCAAAGAAGTGGGTGCAGTGACCGGATTGGCCAAAACAGCGGGGGCATCGACTGGTGCAGTCATGACAATTGTAATGAGTACAGTTAAGGGGGCCACCGGAGAATATACGTATGGGTGGTTCATATGGACTGCTGCGATTGCTTTAGCTCTTGTTCTTGCGTTAATGCCACAGCCATACAGAATGCGACGCTCATGAGTTAATGCAAAGTGAATATCGACGCTTATCGTCGTCGAGGTCGGGCAAAATATCGAACGACGTGAGCTTCTGGCCAGGGATATCACGAAGATCTATTTCCAGGCCAACGTCTGGATCTTCGCATTCTTTGTCATGGTACTCGGAGGCGTCTGGGGTGTTGGTGCCGCGGCGTGTATAAGCATATCCCTGACTATTTTCCCGACGAAGTTGGTGTTGTCGGCGGTATGGTCGGTGTAATCGGGGGCCTCGGTGGATTCTTCTGCCCGATTACATTCGGTTATCTACTCGACAACACCGGGTTGTGGACGAGTTGCTGGATGTTTATGTGGGTCATCTCCTGCATTTGCCTGTTCTGGATGCATAACGTGATCCAGGCTATGGAGCGTGCTGAACACCCAGAGGAGAGAGGTTTTTGATGATTCATCATACGTCATAAGTCGCTACAAGATCTCACCCAGAATCATGCTGAAGGCTGTCGTCGCGCTGCCCCAGCAGACCGCCAAACAGGGTCAGAAACACGGCGGTAATCACAAAGACGATAGCAAACATCGCGACGGTATAAATCATTGATTGACGGAGTGCGTTTTGAGCAATTTTTGAGCTCGAATTCTTGCGCTCATACAGTATCAGGTTTGGCTCTCCAAAAGCTGCAACCGCATCAGTATCGTCAATTCTGACAATCGCATCAATCTCCTTGATACTCTTACCCTGATCATACAAGCTCTGAACAGTCGAGAAGGCTTCATGATACTTTGACATGGTTTGTTCGATGACGCTGATTCTTGAGAGTTCCTCCTGGGTGATCCCCCCCACTTCCCGGTAATCCTCGAGAGCCAACTTGAACTCAGAAAACGCCTGCTCCCCCTCTGTCAGGTACTGCCCCTCATGTCTGAGGAGGTAATTTTTAAACACGTGGATGGCACCACCATATCCCAGGTTCGATTTCAGTTTGGAGAGTAGGAGCATCCTCTCATCGATGGTGACGGCCTCTTGCAGGGTGGTTTCGACATCTTTATAGTTTCCGAAGGTGAGCACTACTACTAGCAAGAACGGTAGACATATTGCCAGGAACAGTAAGAAGTAAGACGAGATTTCTGGTCGCGTGTATGGTATAGGACATCTGTGTTGCCTCCTTTATCTGTAAGAGAACACATCAGTTGAAACAC
>Ga0066852_10001077_pt1 | contig 11636 bp, 12 predicted proteins | sample ETNtaG_27_FD_67283 | JGI IMG/M metagenome (GOLD analysis project Ga0066852, IMG submission 67283) | Marine microbial and viral communities from oxygen minimum zone, Eastern Pacific Ocean - ETNP201406SV63 | ecosystem: Environmental > Aquatic > Marine > Oceanic | place: Pacific Ocean: Eastern...
GATGGAAATAATATGTGCCATTCCTACATGAATGCAGCACGAATTTTTAACTTTCAACTAATTGTTTCTTGCCCAAAAGAATTTGTTCCTAATCCTGAAATATTTGAATCTTCAAAAAAAAATACATCTATAGAGCATGATCCTTATAAAGCGGCTGATGGCGCAGATCTTATTATCACTGACGTTTGGGCAAGCATGGGTAAAGAGGATGAGCAGAGAGATAGAAAAGAAAAATTTATTAAATATCAAGTTAACTCAGAAATAATGTCGTGCGCTAAAGATAATGCTCTTTTTATGCATTGTTTACCGGCGCATCGCGGGGAAGAAGTTACAGAAGATGTTTTAGAGGGGCCTCAAAGTATTGTTTGGGAAGAAGCTGGTAATCGGCTGCATTCACAAAAAGCGTTATTAGAATTTTTATTAATGTAACTTTTTTGTTATTTTTTTTAACTAATTCCAATATAGTTAAATTAAGATGACAAATATTCATTTAAATTTAAAGATTTATGCATTTTTTATTAAGTAATGATGATGGTTATCAAGCGCCAGGCATTTCTGCATTGGCAGAAGTACTTAGCGATTTGGGGAAAGTGACTGTTGTCGCTCCAGATAGAGATTGTAGTGGGGCAAGTAACTCACTTACATTAGATTCGCCTTTATACATTAAAAAAGATGAGCGAGGTTTTTATTATATTAATGGAACGCCTAGTGATTGTATCCATCTTGCAATAACAGGTCTGTTAGATGAAGAGCCAAATATGGTAATTAGCGGAATAAATTCAGGGGCTAATTTGGGTGATGATGTTCTTTATTCTGGAACTGTAGCGGCCGCCATGGAAGGGCGATTTCTGGGTTGTCCTGCAATTGCCTTTTCGCTTGCTGGAGAGAGACCAACTAATTACTCGGCTTCGGTATTAGTCGCCAAGAAAATTGTACAATCTTTAATCGAAAATCCATTGGACGATGTATTATTAAATATAAATATTCCAAATGTTAATTATGATCAAATAAAAGGTTTTAAAACAACTCGCCTTGGTAACCGACACAAGTCTGAGCCTGCAATGAAAGCTTTTGACCCGAAAGGACGGGAGGTCTACTGGGTCGGTCCAGTTGGCGCAGAGCAAGACGCAGGAGAAGGGACAGATTTTCATGCTATACGTACAGAATATATTTCAATAACACCAATTCAGATTGATTTAACTCGCCGTCAGTTATTACCGACTTTATCTAAGTGGGTTGAGGCGCTTAGTTAATGCCTTTGGATATTAAAGGTATTGGTATGACTTCGCAGCGAACCCGCGATCGCCTTGCCAAGACATTGGTGGAGATGGGTATAAAATCCGAAGCTGTTCTTGATGTAATAAGAAAAACACCCCGACACTTTTTTATTGACGAAGCGCTAGCGAGTCGGGCATATGAAAATACAGCTTTACCTATTGGATTCAATCAAACAATTTCACAACCATATATAGTCGCAAAGATGACTGAGATATTAATAAAAGACAAGGAACTAAATAATGTTCTCGAGATAGGAACTGGATGCGGTTATCAGACAGTTGTGATAGCTCAATTTGCTCAATATGTTTATACCGTTGAGCGAGTAGATGGCCTATTAATGCGTGCACGAGAACGATTTCAAGAACTAAATTACACTAATATTCGTAGCAAGCATTCTGATGGTAATGTTGGTTGGTCTGCGCATGGCCCTTATGATGGTATTATTGTTGCAGCGGCACCTATAGGCGTGCCAAAGGCACTGATTGAGCAACTTGCCCTAAATGGCCGTCTTGTAATACCTATAGGCGAATCTGGAGAACAAAAATTATTATTGATTACTCGTACGCAGGACGGTTACAATGAGGAATTCTTTGATTCCGTAAGTTTTGTGCCAATGCTTGCTGGTATTGACACTAGCCGCTAAGAATTTAGGATGATTTGCCACTCTAAAAATTTATTTTATCTATTAATTTTTATTTTATTACAAGGCTGCGCGGGAAGCGGAGTTGCGCCAGTCACAAATCGTACTGAGATAAAAGAATTATCTCCCGTTATTACAACCCCAAGTAAAAATAACAAAAATAAAACACCTAAAAAATCGGTAAGAAAAAAAATAGATTGTTATGTTGTAGCAAAAGGAGACACATTGTATTCAATTGCTTGGCGATATAACTATGATTATAAAAAACTAGCAAATTGGAACAATATAGCCCCCCCTTATATTATTTATCTAGGAAAAAATATCTGTTTTAAACCAACCCAAAAGAAAAAGATTACGAGATTAAAACCCAAACCTGATAACGGTCGGTCTTTAACGGGAAAGAAAAAAGATGCAAATCGAAATATTAAAAATGATGCCAGTATTAAAAATGATAAATCTAGTAACAATACACCTCAGGAAAAAATAAAATGGTTTTGGCCTGCTCGAGGCAGGGTGGTTAAATCAAATTCACCTACATCAAAAAAAGGCATGGATATTTCGGGGTTGCTTGGCCAAACGATCAAAGCTGCTGCGTCAGGCGAGATTGTATATAGTGGTAGTGGTTTAGTAGGTTATGGAAAACTGATTATTATCAAGCATAATGATAAATATTTGAGTGCTTATGCGTATAACAGTGAGCTTTTGGTGAAGGAGGGAGATGTAGTTAAAGCTGGACAAAAAATTTCTAAAATGGGCCAAGACCATACGGGCCGAAATATACTGCATTTTGAAATACGATTAAACGGACAGCCAGTAAATCCTCTGCAGCACCTTCCAAAAAAACGAGCCTGAAAAAAAACTCATATACACTTAATTTTGCTGATAAATTAAGTGGTATTTGCTAAAAATAAACAGGCCACAACATTTCTTCCTTCATCAATCAGTAAATTATAGCTTCGACATGCAGCTCCTGTATCCATAATTTCTAATCCAATATTATTGTTATTGGCGTGAGTAGCCCATTCAAAATTAGGAAGATTATTTGCTTTTCCTGTCCCAATTAGAATAATCTCAGGGTGCCACGAAGTTATTTTTTGCAAATGTTGCAATGCAAAATCCTGAAAATTATCGGTTAGTAAATCTTCGTACAGATGATTTTTTGATATAACTAAGTTTGTTCGAATTAGCCTATCGTTTAATTTAAACCAATTACCTGAATAGGAGAGGATCTTATTAACGTTAGAATCTTCGATATTTGTTTCAATTTTCATTGTTTTTTTTACATCTAGCCTATTTTGTCGAATAATAAACATTAAAATTATTGCATAAAAAGAGGATGTTTAAAAAATGAAAGCAATATTGTTGGGGCCGCCAGGCGCTGGTAAAGGTACTCAGGCGAATGTGATAAAGCAAAAATTTGATATCCCACAGATCTCAACAGGAGATATGTTACGTTCTGCAATAAGAGAGGGCACTGAATTAGGAGTCACAGCAAAGAAAATTATGGATACAGGTGGTTTAGTATCTGATTATCTAATACTTAATATTGTTAAAGAGCGTGTCAGTCAAAATGATTGTAAAAAAGGTTACTTATTTGATGGTTTTCCGCGGACGATTGCACAGGCTAATGGGATAACTACATCTGGCATGGCAATAGACTATGTGATTGAAATTAAAGTAAATGATGAACAAATTATTAAGCGCGTATCCGGTAGAAGAGTACATCTAGCTTCAGGCAGAACTTATCATACAGAGTTCAATCCACCAAAAATAAAGGGGAAGGATGATGAGACGGGGGATGAGCTTATACAAAGAGATGACGACCAAGAAAGTACCGTTCGTAAACGCTTGGATGTTTACAAAAAAGAAACAGCACCATTGATTAACTATTACAATCAACTATCTACGGATACGGATTCAAAACTCAGATACATTAGTGTTAATGGAATGCAGAATGTAAAATGCGTAACAAAAGATATTTTGATGCAATTACTGTAACTTTTTCACAACAAAATAGTTCGTTGTTATAAATTGAATATTTTTTAAATTTTTTTAAAAATAAAGTTTTTTTTAAAATATGTAAAATTATTAAAAAAAACATAGCAATAATGAAAAACATGATTATAATCCCATTTCAATACATTACTTAAGTGATGTATTTATTAGATATCTGTTTGTTAAATTAATTTAATGTTCAATTTCTAAGGGAGTCTCTAACAATGGCAAAACGAAAAGCTAAACGTAAGACTGCAAAGAAAAAGACAGCAAAGAGAAAGACAGCAAAGAGAAAGACTGCAAAGAGAAAGACTGCAAAGAGAAAGACTGCAAAGAGAAAGACTGCAAAGAGAAAGACTAAGCGTAAAGCCAAGCGTAAGGTAGCCAAGAAAAAGGCTAAGCGTAAAGCCAAGCGTAAGGTAGCCAAGAAAAAGGCTAAGCGTAAAGCCAAGCGTAAGGTAGCCAAGAGAAAGGCAACCAAAAAAAAAGCTAAAAGTAGAGCCAGGAGACGTAGATAAAGCTAGAGTAGTTCTCGGCAAATTTGATGCAATTCGCAGAAAAAAAGCCAGAGTGATTATTGAAGCTAGAAAGAAAAGGCGTAAAGCCTTGGTTCAGAGCTTGTTAAAGAAATAATTTACAAGCCACTTTTGGAAGTATCAGGCCCCGAATAGGGGCCTTTTTTATTGTTTAGGTAACTGGTACTGATTTTATTATATTTGAATATTGCGCAGAGTTTCTTGGGTAAATTGCCAAGTGCCTTGAAAATCATAATATGTCATTGTAGTATGCGCGAGCTCTGGTGCGGGGTGGAGCAGTCTGGCAGCTCGTCGGGCTCATAACCCGAAGGTCGCAGGTTCAAATCCTGCCCCCGCTACCAATTTTCAACAGCTATACTATTTTGAAATAGCTCTCGATTACATTGCCAGTATTCTTCAATTTTTTTTATTAGATTTCAAAACCAAATAAACTCTTTATATTATTTAAGTATTGGCATAGCTAATATTAACTAGTTATACTAGCCAACGTTTAATTTAAGTAGTGTTTTTTAAGTGGGCCTTGTGCCCATTTTTTGTTTTTGAGATATGCATATACAGAATCAAAATTTACTTAATTTATTTGAACCAGAAATAACCGCAATGGGCTTTGAGCTATTGGGTATTGAGTTAATAAAAAATGGCCGTATTTCACTATTGAGAGTCTATATTGATAAATTTGAAGGTGTAAATATTGATGATTGTGTTTTGGTAAGTCAGCAGCTCACAGGATTGTTGGATGTAAAGGACCCAATTAAGGGGCAGTATAATTTAGAGGTTTCATCACCAGGTATTGATAGGCCCTTATTTACTGATGAACAACTAAAAAAGCACATTGGTCATATTGTGATGATTAAATTACGCGAAAAATATAGAGGAAAAAGGAAAATTACTGGTATTTTAGAAGCGGTTGATAATTTGAGAATTATAATAAAGTGTGACGAAAATAACGAGAAAATACCATCTGAATTAATTGATAAGGCAAAATTGGTCTAACAGTTTAAATTTTACTAGTGAAACTATAAAGAAAATGAATAAAGAAATATTAATGGTTGTTGATGCGGTTAGTACTGAGAAGGATGTTGCTAAAAGCGTCATCTTTGAAGCTATCGAGGCAGCGTTGGCGAGCGCATCAAAAAAACGTAATCGCGAAGATATAGAGGTAAGAGTTTCTATTGATCGAGAAACTGGTGATTATGAGACATTTCGATGTTGGGAAGTTGTAAGTAACGATCCCGAATCTATTGAAGCACCAACACGACAGATATCATTAAATGATGCTCAGGAAAAACATAAACAAGGTGATGTGTTGGTGGATATTGATATTGGTGGAGTTATAGAAGAACCCATGGCATCAGTTGAATTTGGTCGAATTGCTGCACAAGCAGCTAAACAGGTTATTGTTCAAAAAGTGCGTGAAGCAGAACGAGCGCGAGCAATTGATACTTATGGTGATCGAGTCGGTGAAATGGTTAGCGGTATTGTCAAACGTACAGAACGAAATGGCATCATCATTGACCTTGGTAAAAATGCTGAAGCTTTTATTCCTCGAGAAGAAGTAATTCCTCGTGAAGCTATTCGTCCGGGCGATCGTATTCGGGCTTACTTGAAGGAAATAAAACTTGAAATTACACGTGGCCCACAATTGTATTTGAGTCGTACATCACCTGAACTTCTTATTGAATTATTTAAAATTGAAGTTCCGGAGATAAATGAAGGAATGATAGACATTATAAATGGAGCAAGAGATCCTGGCGCAAGAGCAAAAATCTCGGTTAAAGCAAATGATCCAAGAATTGATCCAATTGGCGCATGTGTAGGCATGCGCGGTTCAAGAGTTCAGGCGGTTTCAAACGAGCTAGGAGGAGAGCGTGTTGATATTATTCTATGGGATGATAATCCCGCTCAGTATGTAATTAACGCAATGGCGCCAGCAGAAGTTTCATCAATTATGGTTGACGAGGATGAACATGTGATAGATGTTGCGGTTACTGAGGAAAACCTATCGCAAGCAATAGGTCGCGGAGGACAAAACGTTAAACTTGCATGTGAATTAACTGGCTGGGAACTAAATGTTATGTCAGTTGAGCAGGCCAATGAAAAGAATGAGAAAGAATCAGAGGATCTTCAAACAATGTTTAAGGAAAAGCTTGACGTAGATGAAGAAGTTGCAATTATTCTAGCGCAAGAAGGTTTTTCCAGTATAGAAGAAATTGCCTATGTTCCTGAAAATGAAATGTTGAAAATTGAAGAGTTCGACAATGAATTGGTAAATGCCCTACGAGAGCGTGCTAAAGACATTATGTTGACTAGTGCTATTGCTAGTGAAGAAAAATTAGGGGATGCAACTCCAGCAGAAGATCTTCTTAGTATGGAAGGAATGGAAAAACCATTAGCTTATGAGCTCGCAAGTATCGGCATTATCACAATGGAAGATCTTGCTGAACAATCTGTTGATGAATTATTAGTAATTTCAGGCTTGGATAAAGAACGAGCTGGAGAATTAATAATGACTGCGAGAGCACCTTGGTTTGAAAATGAAGAAACAACTGAGAGTTCAAATTAATGCCTGATATTACGATAGGTGAATTTGCAAATGATGTCGGTGTATCCGTTGAGCGGATACAAGAACAACTTGTTGAGGCTGGATTGCCAACCAAGAATGCCAAAGATGTAATTACAGACGTTGAGAAATCAGAATTATTATCCTTTTTAAGGAAGAAGCACGGAAAAGATAGTGGTGATGGACCACGTAAAATAACTCTGAGACGTAAAACTATAAGCGAGCTTAAAGTTCCTGTGGCAAATCAAGGCAGATCGAAACCACGATCAAAGACCGTCAGTATCGAATTTCGAAAACGTCGAACATATGCAAAACGAAGCGACCTTACTCAGAATTTAAAAAATGATGAGCAACTGAATATAGCAGCAAAACAACCTGATGAGGTCATATCAGAAAAGGAAGCGGTTGAAAATGAGACATTAGTAGCTGAAAAAAATAATATCGATAATAATTCTGAACACACAGAAGAAAATTTAAAAGAACCAGCATTGCAGGATGATGTTGCTAAAGATGAAATACTAGCACCACAAGCAATTAAAACGAAAGATCCTGTTAGCGAAATTTTACCAGATATAGATATGAAGAAATCAACTGGTAATGAAGAAAAAAATAAGGGAAAAGATCGGACTAATAACAAGCGCAAAGAATTACATGTTGCAACTACAGTAACAGGTAGACGAAGAAAAAAGAAACGCCATACACCAATTATACAACAACAAACAAATAAACAGCATGGATTCGAAAAACCGACGGCGCCAATCGTACGGGAAGTTGAAATTCCTGAGAATATTTCGATTTCAGAACTAGGGCAACGTATGTCAGTAAAAGGATCAGAAGTGGTAAAAATTCTGATGGGTCTTGGAACTATGACTACTATAAATCAAATAGTAGATCAGGAGACTGCAGCAATTGTTGTTGAGGAAATGGGCCATAAACCAAAATTACAAAATGAAAATGCTTTAGAAGAAAAAATTATATTAGCAAATCAAGAAGGCGGAGAGGAGACATCACGCGCGCCTGTTGTGACAATAATGGGACATGTTGATCACGGGAAAACTTCGCTGCTTGATTATATTCGTAGAACAAAAGTTGCCGCTGGTGAAGCCGGTGGAATTACGCAGCATATAGGAGCGTATCGTGTTCAAACAGATAATGGCGATATTAGCTTTTTAGATACGCCTGGGCATGAGGCTTTCACTGCTATGCGAGCAAGGGGAACTAAGGCAACAGACATAGTCATTATCGTCGTAGCTGCCGAGGATGGAGTTATGCCGCAAACCGAAGAAGCTATTACTCACGCAAAAGCTGCTAAGGTTCCAATTATTATTGCTGTTAATAAAATTGATAAAGAAAATGCCGATCCAGAGCGGGTCAAACAAGAATTAGCAAATCATGAAGTTATTCCAGAAGAATGGGGAGGAGATACAATTTTTGTCCATGTCTCTGCTCTAACCGGTGAAGGCATAGACAAATTATTAGATAGTATTTTATTGCAATCAGAAATGCTTGAGTTAAAAGCTATTGAAACAGGCCCTGCCTCAGGAGTAGTTATTGAGTCTCGATTAGATAAAGGCCGTGGACCAATTGCAACTATCCTAGTACAGAGTGGAACACTTAAAAAAGGGGATATCATTATAAGCGGGCAAGAATTTGGACGCATTAGAGGATTAGTCAGTGATAGCGGCAAGAATATTGTCTCAGCAGGACCATCGACTCCTTTAGAAGTGCTAGGGCTTTCTGGTACACCAAATGCTGGCGACGAAGTTATAGTTGTACCTGATGAAAAAAAGGCCCGTGAAATTACTCTTTTAAGACAAGGAAGACATCGCGAGTCAAAAATAGCTGCACAACAAGCCATGAAACTCGAAAATGTTATGAGCCAGATGGAAGAGGGTAAAATTGTTCCGCTAAATATTCTTATTAAAGCAGATGTTCAAGGATCATCAGAAGCTTTAGTTGATGCAGTGTTAAGACTAAGTAATGATGAAGTTAAAGTAAGTATTATTAATAGTGGTGTTGGAGGGATTACAGAGTCTGATATTAATCTTGCAATGGCGTCTACCGGCATTGTTATTGGTTTTAATGTTCGAGCAGATGCAAGCGCCCGTAAGCTAGCTGACGCCGAAGGGATTGATATTCGTTATTATAGTATAATTTATGATGTCATTGATGATGTTAAAGCAGCTCTTAGCGGTTTACTAACACCAGAAATTCGAGAACAAATTATCGGTGTTGCAGAGGTTAGAGAAATATTTCGATCTCCAAAGTTTGGTGATATAGCCGGTTGCATGGTTACGACAGGATTTATTAAGCGCAATAATCCAATTAGAGTTTTACGTGATAATATAGTTATATATGAGGGCGAACTAGAATCATTACGCCGCTTTAAAGATGATGCGAATGAAGTTAAATCTGGTATGGATTGTGGTATTGGTGTGAAGAATTATAATGATGTAAAAGAGGGCGATCAGATTGAAGTGTTTGAACGAATTAGTGTTGCACGAAAAATTTGATTATTGAAATTTATGCCAAGAGAGTTTGGCCGTAATCGTAGGGTAGCGCAGCTTATTAAAGAAGAGTTAGCTATTTTGATACAAAAAAAATTTCCTTTAAGTCAGTTTGGACTAATAACTCTAACCAATGTTGATGTATCATCAGATCTAAAGAATTCTACTATCTATTTCACCGGCTTGAATCAGAAAGAATCTAATTCAGAACTTACTGCCGAACTTAATCAACATGCTGGTTATTTTCGGCATGAGATTTCTCAGTTATTAACATCAAAAACTGTGCCCTCTATATATTTTAAATACGATAATTCTATTGAGCGCGGGCAACGACTTAGTAGTATTATTGAATCTATTGGGAGTAAAGAAAGTTTTCGTCAAAAAATAAAAAATGAAAAAACAGAAAAAAAGAATTCGTGATGATGTAAATGGTATTCTTCTGTTAGATAAGCCTGCCGGTATAAGTTCAAATAGTTCGCTTCAGCATGTTAAGCGTATATATAACGCAAAAAAAGCGGGGCATACAGGTAGTCTAGATGTGCCTGCCACAGGATTATTGCCAATTTGTTTTGGCGAAGCAACAAAAGTGTGTGGGTATCTTTTAAATTCAAACAAGAAATATCGTGTGCGATGTAAATTAGGTGAGACAACGACAACTGGAGATGCAAAAGGAGATATGCTCTCTGCTAAGCCAATCCCAAAAATAACAAAAATAAAACTGACAGAAATTTTTGAAAACTTTATCGGCAATATTCAACAGATACCACCTATGTTTTCCGCTCTAAAGCATAATGGGGAACGTTTATATAAACTCGCCTACAATGGTATTGAGGTTGAACGGAAGGCTAGAAATGTAACAATTTACAACATAGAATTGTTTGATGTATTCAGCGATTGTTTTGATATTGAAGTATTTTGCACAAAGGGTACTTACATTAGAACACTCGTTGAAGATATTGGTGAAGAAATAGGTTGTGGTGCGCATGTCTTGACATTACTTAGATTAGAATCTGGCCCGTTTCATCAGTTAGACTCTATATCACTAAAAAAAATTGAATATATCGCTGAGAAAGGACAACAGGCGCTTTATAATTTATTATTACCAATGGATGCGGCATTGAAAGATATTCCAAAAATAAGACTCGCAGATGAAGCAGCATATTACCTTTCCCTTGGCCAATCAGTGACAACTTCAGGGTTACCTAAATCAGGGCAATTAAGGATCTATAATAGTTCTCAGCAATTTATTGGTTTGGGCGAGGTAACGGAAGATGGAAAAATTTCTCCTAAACGACTGATTAATATAGGATAATAAATTTTTTTAGAATTGTTTTTTTCGCTTAAATCTTTCACTTGTTACGCTTAATATGCGCAGGTAAAATACGCGCCAAATCATACATGAGCAACAGAATTGTAGGAGCTTTAAATTATGCCATTAAGTCATGAGCAGAAATCAGGTATTGTTAAGGATTATCAGTTGAGCGTAAGCGATACTGGTTCTCCCGAAGTGCAAGTGGCATTACTAACGTCGCGTATTACAGATCTTTCAGATCATTTCAAAGAACATAATAAAGATCATCATTCAAGACAAGGTTTGTTACGCATGGTCAATCAGCGACGTAAATTACTTGATTATTTAAAAAATAAAGACATTGGTCGTTATCGTGACTTGATAACACGCCTAGGATTACGAAAATAATATTCTTCCAGACAATTACCGACGAGAAAATAATACCAAAAAACCCGCGTAATAGCGGGTTTTGATTTGTTTGTATAAAACTTAATATTTCACTTCAAATTATAAATAATTTATAACTTTAGGAATCATTCATGAGCGTAGTAAAAAAAGAATTTCAATTTGGTAGTCAAAAAGTAACTATAGAAACAGGCAAAATTGCCAGACAAGCAACCGGAGCAGTAATGGTTTCTATGGGTGATACTGTTGTGCTTGTTAGTTGTGTTGCCAAGAAAAATGCAAGAGAAGGACAAGACTTTTTTCCTTTAACAGTTGATTATCAAGAAAAAACATATGCCGCTGGTAAAATACCAGGCGGTTTTTTTAAACGAGAAGGCAGGCCATCAGAAAAAGAAACCCTTACATGCCGATTAATTGATAGACC
>Ga0066852_10001078_pt1 | contig 11636 bp, 8 predicted proteins | sample ETNtaG_27_FD_67283 | JGI IMG/M metagenome (GOLD analysis project Ga0066852, IMG submission 67283) | Marine microbial and viral communities from oxygen minimum zone, Eastern Pacific Ocean - ETNP201406SV63 | ecosystem: Environmental > Aquatic > Marine > Oceanic | place: Pacific Ocean: Eastern...
TATCCGCCAAGTTGGAAGCCGAACTGAGTGAAATGGATGAAGAGGAATCAAGAGAATTTCTCGAAGAACTAGGCATCGAACAAACAGGATTGGACCAGGTGATCCTGAGGGGCTATGAACTTCTGAATCAGATCACGTATTTCACGGCAGGCACCCCGGAAGTACGGGCCTGGGAAATTCAGGAAGGGACAGGGGCATCCTCGGCTGCAGGTAAGATCCATACAGATTTTGAAAAAGGGTTTATTCGGGCTGAAGTTTATCATTATTCCGACCTGATCAGCTTGGGGACAGAAAATGCGGTCAAAGAGGCCGGCAAATTCAGGCTGGAAGGACGTGAGTATACGGTACAGGATGGAGACATCATGCACTTTCGATTCAATGTATAAGATTAATCTCTTTCAGAAGCATTTTTTGAAGTTTGACCTTCAAGGTACTGAAACTTAGGATCATTGCAGCATGCCGGTGTGAATCCAGGACCGCTGACATTTCAGTGAGACCGGCGTCCTTCTCTGGTCAAGGAGGAAGTCCAAACATACCGGGAATCTCCCCGGTTATCATTTCCTTGCCCGTTTTGCGGGCTTTAACCGAAAGGAACCATCATGATCGGTTACGAAACCGTTTTTATCACCCACCCGGATCTTGAGGAAGATGTCCTCAAGACTTCTCTGAAGAAATTCAAAGACCTCATCAAAAAAGCCAAGGGAAAGGTTGTTCATGAACACCTTTGGGGTCGTCGAAAGATGGCATATTCCATTGCCAACCAGAAATACGGTGTTTACCACATCTGGTATCTGGAAGGTTCCGGAACGATGCTTGATGAACTCCAGACCCAGTTCCGTTACAGCGATGAAGTCATCCGTTTTCAGACAGTTAGGGTCGAGGATCTTGAAGAGGAATCAAATTTTTTCAGTGAAATGTTGAAAACTCAGCAAGAAGAAGAAGCCGCACGTAAAGTTCCCAAAGTTGCTGATTCTGAACCTGACAAAGACAAGGACAAAGACAAGGACAAAGACAAGGACAAAGACAAGGACAAAGACAAGGACAAAGACAAGGACAAGGACAAGGACAAGGACAAGGATGCGGACTCAGATAAAAAAGAAAGTCCGGAACCGGTAGCAGAAACTGAAAAAACGGAAGAGACACCTTCTGCAGAAAAGGATCAGGAAAACTCCGTGAAGGAAGATGATTCAGAAAAATCCGAATCCACCCAGACTGAAAAAACAGAAGCATAATTTCATTGAGAACCTAATAACGGAGAACTCATGGCACGTAAAAAGAAAAAATTGAGAATGAGGCGTAATCGAATACCGGCCAGTATCCTGTTGCGTAGAAAACGTAAATCCTGCCCTTTCAAGGAAGCCGGCATCACGCGCATCGACTACAAAGATGTGGAATTGCTGAAGCCCTACGTCACAGAAGGGGGGAAGATCGTTCCTAGCCGGATTTCCGGAGTCTCTACCTCTTATCAGCGTAAACTCCAGCTGGCCATCAAACGGGCCCGTAATCTGGCTCTGCTTTCCTACACCGCAGGTTATGTCCCACAGTTTGAATCCACCCGAGTCCAGCGGTTCAACCCAGCACACAGGGAGGCGAGATGAGATTGATCCTCACCGAAGATGTAGCCAACCTGGGCTCACTGGGGGATGCTGTCGAAGTCAAAGCAGGATATGGGCGAAATTACCTGATCCCTCAGGGAAAAGCCTTGCTGGCCGACAACCGGGCATCCAAGGAACTCCAGCATCGGCTGACCCATCTCGAAAAACTTCGTCAGGGGAAAATCGCTCTTGCTCAGGAACAGGCAGCAAAAATCAAAGAACTGCAACTTGAAGTCGTTCGCAAAGCGGGACAGGGCGGACGCCTCTTTGGCTCGGTAACCATCCGTGACATCCTTCAAATGCTGACAGATCAGGGTTATGATTTCGACAGGAAGGTGGTCACTCTCCATGCACCGATCCGAAACGTCGGGAGTCATGAACTGACCATCCGGGTTCACACCGAAGTCCGAGTCTCACTGAGTATCAAGGTGATAGGAGAAATAGAACCGGGTGCTGCTGAGGTTGCTGAAGAAACAGCCGAAGCCTCCGAAGACACAGAAACGGGAGAAGAAAATCCGGAAACTGTGGAAGCTTCCGCAGAAGAATCTCAAGAAACGGAAACCGGTGTGGAAACGGAAGCCAGCGCCTGATCTAAGCGCCGAAGTTTCCTGGAACCTGCACTTTTTCATTCCAAAGAGGAATGCGATTTGAAGGTTTCTTTAATAAATTGTTTCCGAAGAGTCTTTCTTCAGAAACAAACAGGTGATACCCTTCACAAATTGATGTGAGAGGCAGTTCAAACGAAGATCTGCCTCCAACATCGTATCCTCAACAAATCCCTGCGCTTTCTTTAGAAGTGCCCCGGGATGATCACCTTATCCGTGTGTACATGCCTCTGGATCCTAAATCCGTTCAATCCAGCAGCGATTCCGAACAACGGAATGCACCCTATGCATCCCGGCAGCGGGGAGCTCGAGGGAAACCCGATTTCGAGGCCCTTCTGCCCCATGACCGACTGGCCGAACAAGCTGTTTTGGGGGCCGTCATTCTGAATAATTCCGTGTTACCCAAGATGGCGGACATACTCAGGGATGAGGATTTTTTCTCGATGTCCCACCGCAGGATTTTTTCCGGGATGCGTGATCTTTCTGAAAATGAAGCACCTATCGACGAATTAACCCTTTCGCGATGGCTCGAAGATCAAAAGCTGCTTGAACATACTGGAGGTGTGGACTACCTCCTGGAACTTGCAGAAACCACTCCGGTTGCAGAAAATGCGGAAAGCTATGCGGAAATCGTCAGAGAAAAAGCCCAGCTACGGGACATCATCACCACCGCCCATGAAATTGCCCAACAGGGCCAGGAGGGCGCAGAAAGCATTTCGGACTTCATTGCTGAATCCAGTGAAAAATTAAGGTCCATCGACTCTCGCTATCGAGACGAGAGTTATCACCCCCTGAAGAAGATCCTACTCACCCAGTTCGAGCTGCTTGAAAAACTATCTGATCAACCCCAGCTCATCACCGGTGTCCCTTCCGGTTTCATCGACCTCGACAACATGACCAGAGGATTTCAGCAAAGTGATCTGGTCATTCTGGCAGCACGCCCCTCCATGGGAAAAACCGCCCTGGCGATGAATATCGGACTCAACGCTGCAGCCCATCATGCCGTTCCGGTATTGATCTTCAGTCTCGAGATGCCCAAGGAACACATTGCGATGAGATTGATCTGCAGTGAAGCCAGTGTCAACAACAAGAAAATGATGGTCGGAGATCTCGATCAGGATGACTGGGACAAACTTCTGGAGGCAACTTCCAGGATGATGGAAGCGCCTCTTTTGATCGATGACCAGTCCGGAATCAGTCCCAACCACATCCGTAAGGTTGCACGTCAGGCCAAGGAGGAATATCCCGAACTGGGAATGATCATCGTCGATTACCTGCAGTTGATGCAAAGCAGCCGTCAGCAGAATTCCCGTGAACAGGAGATCGCTGACATTTCCCGGTCGATGAAAGCCATCGCCAAAGAATTCAATCTGCCGGTGATTGCCCTTTCCCAGTTGAACCGTGATCTTGAACGCCGTGCTGACAAAAGGCCGATGATGGCTGACTTGAGGGAATCCGGTGCCCTCGAACAAGACGCTGACCTGATCCTTTTTATTTACCGTGATGAAATCTATAATTCGGAAACCGAAGACAAGAACATTGCCGAAATCAACCTGGCCAAACACCGTAACGGAGAGATAGGCGGTTGCAGACTGGCTTTTATTGGTCAATACACCAAGTTCGCCAACCTTGCCCTGGGCAGTGACCCCACCATGCCTTGAATCGCTCTCGAGCTTTCAACAATCCAAAAAACTTTCGTGAACCAGGAATTCAACCAGGAACCAACCGCAGAAAAATTATCTGCGATGCTGAACCCTGAAAACCTGAGACAAACGGTGGTGGCCTTCGCTCCTCCTTATCTTCCCATCCCCTGTTTCCCGGAAGTGATCGGAGCACTGCTCGAACATCTGATGCCACTCGAGTGGGAAGATCTCAATGAGCGTGGGAGGAATTTTCTGAAGTGGATTTCAGTCAAGGCCGAAGCAATCGACTCTCTGCTTCCAGAATCATCTGATTCACCTACACGAGGTTTCGAATTGCTTGCCATCAACCGGGAAGGAAATGGATTTGTGAAAATTTCCGAGCAAAGCAAGGAACTCGAAATCCCTTCTGTCATGCTCCGTTTTTCAACCCTGATTGCTACTTTTCTCACCGTCCGTCTTCTACTGAAACAGATGAAAGAAGATGGTTTCCCTGCTCCCTCTTTGGTATTCACTCAGAATGTGGATGGCGATTACCTGAACTATCCAAGAGCATTGCAAAATCTGCTTCAACTGTTTCCCGAATGCCAGCAGATGTTCCATTTTGAAGTCAGTGAACTGCTTACGGAAGATTATGTGACAACCATTCGTACCCTGGCGGAAGATCTAGGAATCCGATTCGTACTCGATGACACCAACAAAATGGACGCAAGGGTTCATCAAAAACTTCTGGACCTCGCGGACTGGATCAAGATCGATTTTCAGGCAACAGCTTCAATCGAGGAGCGGCTCAGGGAAGGTCAAGGAGAACAGATCCTTCTGCACCTCGAACTCTATGCCCATGGCGCGGGTTCACCTGTGATCGTCTTTGAGGGCTTAGGTGATGAGAGCCAGCTCAAATCCTTCCTTCAGGAACGTTGGCGTAATTCCGAAACCGCTCTTTACCAGCAGAGCAGGGAACGGCTCCCTCTTCCTCCCTGGGATCGTTATTTTGGACTGATCCAGGATTATCATGAAGTGGAAAAAGGGCTGTTTTACCAGGGGTTGCTTGTCTCCCAAATTGAGGCCTCTGAAGGATGATTCTCCAAATTCTGAATCCCCTGAAACGAAGAAAAAGGATTTCTTCCTGGATTTCCTTTCCGGTCCTTCAGTCGATGATGGTGATAATAATTCTCAGCGGATGCAAATCAGAAAGTATTGAGGAAACAACTTCTGAAACCCCCTCTGAGGCAATGGGGACTGTTTTCGAAAATCCACTAGAGTATTCAGCAGGAGAAAATCCGACCACCATCGAGAGTGGGGACTGGAACAATGACAACCGGACTGACCTGATGGTACTCAATCCCCGAAAACAATCAGGAACCTCGAGCTTGGTAGACGGAACGCTTCACCAGTTTTTGGACAACTCCAGTCTGAGCACAAAGTTTCCTTTCAGTTCCACCAGCCTGACTCCCGCAACCACAGTCTGGAGGCAGCACCTGATCGCTATCGACTTTAATGGAGACAATCTCACCGATCTCGCTACTGCTGAAGCAAATCTCGACCAGGTCAAATTCCTGCTCAACTCCTCAGGCAGTTTCACTGACAATGGAACGGTCAGCGTGGGTGATGTTCCAATCCACCTCGAATCTTTGGATATTGATAAGGACAACGATACCGATCTCAGTGTGGTCAATAGGGGAGGCAACAGCATCAGCTTACTCAGAAATGATAATGGAAGTTTTACCAGCCTCGATAATTTAAGTGTGGGAGACACACCTCTGAAAAACGTCAGCGGGGATTGGGATAATGACAGCGACATAGATCTGGCCATACTTGCATCAGCTGATAACCAGATAGAAATTTGGACAAACAACGGTAGTGGCAGTTTCACTAAAGAGTCCACTCAGCCTTCCACTACCGGAAGTTCTCCCAGGGACCTGATCAGCGGAGACTGGAACTGCGATGGCTACCTGGATCTGGCCACAGCCGATTTTTTGGGAAACAGTTTGTCGCTTTATTACGGTCAAAGCAGTGGTGCATTTTTTTCCAGTCCCCAGACGATCAGCATTGGAAAAGGCCCGGCCAGTATTGCTGCTGCTGATTTCAACAATGACAGCAGGATGGATTTTGTCATCGCTCACCGTTTCTATTTCAGCACTTCAAGCCTTTCTTTGCTGACTGGAGATATCGGTATTCTTCTGAGCCAGTCGACACTCGATAGCAGCAACCAGGTTGTATATGATGCAGAAACACGTTTCGCTTCCACCCTTGAGGTTGGAGGTTCTCCCCCTGCAGATGTCTTGATTCGTGATGTCGATAACGATTCCAAACTCGACCTGTTGCTCAGCCTGCCCTTCAACAAAAAACTGGGCATCCTTTCAGGAAAAAATTACTCCGGAACTCTAGACTGTTCCTGAATAACGCTTTTCCAACTCTAGGGACCATCAATTTTCGGCAGTGTTGAGGGGCGAAAAAAAGATGCCTCCTCCATCATGGATTATATTGGCCTCCCTGAGGGATTATTTTTTTATTTTCTGAATCAAAACCTTTACCAAAAGCACCGATATCGGCCTGCTGTTTGCAAGTCCGATAGTGATTTTTACACAATTTCTCCGCTTTTGTTTTTTAAAAGGGAGCAGAGATTCGTGAAACTTTTATTCTTCGAACAGGATTCATGATTCAGGATCGATCCTCTGGAAAAATCATCAGCCTTCTTGTTTTCCTGTTGATGATTTTCTCTTCCTTTTCCTGGAACCAGCTTTCAGCCCAATCCGAACTGCCACTTACCTACCTCTGGAAACCAAAATATTATGCTTCGGTGGAAGGTCAGGAACGGCTGATTTATGCAAGGAGTTTTGCTCGAAGTCAGATGAAATTCGTCGACATCGACGGAGACCTGGACAAGGATCTTCTGATCGGAAAGGCAGACGGCAGACTGGCTTTTTTTCGAAATGAAGGTACTCCCAAGCAACCACGCCTTCGTCTGGAAACAGAAGACTTCGAGGTCATCCATGAAGAAAAAGATGCAAACCAGCAATTGATGTATCTGAACCGAATTGTGGATGTTGGCAAGAACGCTGCTCCTGAACTGTCTGACATCGATGACGATGGGGATATGGATCTTTTTGTCGGATCCTCCGACGGTCAGATTTTTTTCTTTGAAAATCGAGGAAATAAACTCTTGCCCAAATTCTTCCGGGTGACACCGATTTACATGAATTTGAACTTTGTTGGAAACAGCGTCCCGCGTTTTGCCGACCTGAACGGAGACCTGGTTCAGGATCTGGTCGTTGGATTGAAAGATGGGAGGGTAATGATTTTTTTTAATTCCGGTGTTTCCACCAATGCCCTCTTCTGCAAGGAATTTGAACCACTCAATCCTCCGGACAAACGTTGTAAATACCAGCCTTTGATGCTCACCAACATATCTCCACTTGGAGATGCCAGTCCTGCCATAGTGGACTGGGACCTTGACAAGGATCTGGATATTGTTATCGGAAAATCAAACGGCAAACTCGATTTTTTCTGGAACAAAGGAAATCCGATCGAACCAGACTGGCATCTGGAATCGAATCATTTCCAGTTCATTGATTCGGGAGGACTTTCGGTTCCTACATTCCACGACATGAATGGAGACGGTTATCCCGAACTATTCGTCGGCACCTCCACTTCAGGTATCATTTATTATGAAAATCGTGAACTGGTCTTTGACCGTCTCAAAGCCATCAAAACTATGGACCTGACTCTTCTTAACCCCACAGATGGGCCTGAAAGAATCCTCAAAGAAGCCTGCGAACAACTGAGAGGAATGCCTGAATGCCTTTTCCCTCTTGGAGCAGCTCTTGATGTTCCACCTGGATCAAAACTTGCTGAACTCGATCAGCTGCTGCCTTATCTGTTGCGTCCTGATACGAGTTTAAATTCCACTCCTTTAGCTCAATCGGAGACCGCTGAAACTAAGGGGAAAGCGAAAAAAAAGCCTGTGATGCAGGCCAATACCAATACTGAAAAAGATGCTACTGCAGAAACATCTTCAGAAGCTCCCGCTGAAACAACAGAAGAAGAGAGCAAAGACAAAGCAAATACTACCGTGGAAGCATCAGAACCAGAGGTAAAGGAACCCAATCAGTTGATCACCCGCAATCAACTCTGGCTCAATACACGGAATTTCCTGGGCCTCCATCGGCTGACCGCTTCCGAGAGACATGCGATTCCATTTTCGACAGACTGGAACAAAGACGGCAAATCCGACCTGATCCTTGGAAGTGCTTCAGGACGCCTTTACGCATTTGAAAACCGGGGAGAGAAGGAACCGGATTGGTGGCCCCTGGAACAGAAAGTCTTTGCTCCAAATCAAAGACGTTATAGTGCTCCAACGCTGGGAGACCTTGATGGAGATGGAGACTTGGACCTCATCAGTGGAAACCGTCAGGGTAGACTTGAGTTGATGGAAAACCGTGGCACAGCTGAAAAACCAGAATGGACTTTGACCGACGTCAACCTGGCCCAGATCGATGTGGGCAGCTACAGCGTTCCCAGATTGTTTGACATTGATGGCGATGGGGATTTGGATCTCTTCGTGGGAAACAGCCGAGGCCTGGTCATCTTTTATGAAAACCAGGGCAGCAAGGAAAGTTCCATGTTCGTTATCCGAAGCACCCGGTTCGCTGGAGTCAACACTAAGGGGCATGCGGTGCCTGCTTTTTTTGAATGGAACGCCGACAACCAAAATGATCTCCTGGTGGGCAGTCGTGAGGGTTTTTTAGGCCTTCACACTAACACTGCTGCTGCGGGCACTTCGGTTATGAAAGGTTGGAAAACTCAGTCCGATAGATGGCAGGATCTGAGAGTGCCTTCATTCAGTTCTCCTTATTTTACGGATCTCAATGGCGACGAAAAAATCGACCTGCTGATGGGTGACGAAGAAGGGCATCTTATCCTGCTGGAAAATACCGGGGTTCTGAAAACTGAAGAAATTCCCGAATCAGAACTGGTATTGACCCAGAACATTGTCGAAGAGGAACCCGTTGCACTTGAGGAGACTGCATCAGTTGTTGTCCAGGCGAGTCAATCGAAAAGAGACGATTCTGCATTTGATCCGAATTTTGAACTGGTCACGACCAATTACGGCGGACTTGATGTTGGGAAAAGAGCCGTACCTGCCTTTTTGGATCTCGACGGAGATTCTGATCTAGATCTGGTGATAGGCAACCATGCAGGCGAACTAAGACTTTACCTCCATGAAACCGGTTCGGAAGACGGGGAATGGTTGCTGGAAACCAAAACCTACTTGGGTTACCAGGGAGGCCGCAATGCTTCACCCGTTTTCACGGACCTCGATGGTGACAGTGATCGTGACTTGTTGGTTGGTACGGAGAGAGGAAAGATATTTTATTGGGAAAATCAGGGAAGCCTTGAGCTTCCAGACCTCATTCCAAATCCCACACCCTTCATTGGTGTCACAGGAGGCCGGAATTCCGTCCCCAGTGTTTTGGATTTGAATCAGGATGGCCAGATGGATTTGCTGGTTGGAAATTTTTTAGGACACATTCGTGAATATCATCAGATCAATAATGGTGATGCGCCTCACTTCAAACTTGAAAGAAGGCAGTTTCTTAATCTGGATGTCGGTCTTGGGGCCGTCCCACGTGTCGCGGATTTGAACAATGACTCGTTTCCGGATCTGGTCATCGGTTCAGACCATGGAAGACTTGTCAATTTCCAACCTAACACGGAGGAAAAGGCCGTCAATGCGATGCAATGGAAACTCAAGGGCGGATATTTCGACAAACTGAAGCTTCCTGTGGGCGGAGCTCCGGTTTTTGAAGATATGGACTTTGATGGAGATTTGGACATGGTGATAGGCACCGAAAATGGCACTCTCGAATACTACAGAAACATAGGACGTTAGCCCTCCTTTACAGTTCGAGGTCTGGACTTTCCAGGAAGGATGGTCCGGCCACCCTTCCCGAGATCAAGTGATTAACCAATCAGTTTAAGGACGCTCATCGTCTTCTGATTGGCATGGGCCAACATTGAAGTACTCGCATCCATCAGGATCTGGTTCCTAGTAAATTCTGCCATCTCCTCAGCCATGTCAGCATCACGAAGAACCGATTCGGAACCTTGCACATTTTCGTGTGCGATCCTTAACCAGTTCAGATTACTTTCTAGGGTGTTCTTCTGGAAAGCGCCCATCTCACCACGCTGAATCGCAACTTCTTCAATCGCACGGTCAATGATGCGCATTGCATCTTGAGCTTTGTCTGCACTCATTAAACTGGTTTCTTCAAGTGATTTAAATTCAGAATTATTGAGGACACCTGTACCAAGTTGAGCTGCTTTCATGCTCTTAAAAGACATGCCCACCTGCTGGTTCGGATTCGCACCAACATGAAAATTCATTGAATTCTGCTTGAAGGTTACGGTTCCGGCAAAAGCTCCTTCCGGACCACCGCCTCCAGGAGGGAGAGTGTTTCCGGTATAGCGAACACGAATGCCTTCAGCGACCCCTGCTCCAGGACCACCTGTAAGTACCTGGCCAAGACCAGTGGATTCTTCACCGGCAATTTCTCCAGCTACATCCACACCATTTTGCACAAGCGAAGGAACATCTGCCTGGGCAGAAAGAAGACCGGGAGTATTACTCGCAACCTGGAATTCCTGATCACTACCAAATTGCTTGTGACGAAGGGTGATATTCTGGGGTAGGTTCCCATCAGTCCCTTTGGCTTCAGGACGAACCAGTTCTAAATCGAGCCCCGCCGACTTGATGGCAAGGTTCAGTTCATTCAGGTTCTGTTCGACGTTGGCACCTTTGATAGTCCTGAAATTGACAGTCCTTCCTCCTTCTGAGATGGTAATCTGCTCCTCAGAATCGATGACGGCTTGACTCAATTGAACTGTTCCGGAATGTTCTGCACGCCTTGCAGCTGTCTTGATGGTCACATCGTAACCACCAAGGCCCGAACTCGTGGCGTCCTCTGTTGCGTCGACAAACTCCAGATTTGCACCCGTGGTCACTCCGTTGCCGGCTCTGCTTCCATCAAGCAAATAATTCTTACCATATTGAGTGTTCGCTGCGATACGGTTAACTGAATCGACGATGTTCTGGAATTCGAATTCATCTGCTTGTTGCATGAATTCATCGTTTGCACCTTCGTTTGCCGCATGAACCGCCAACTGCCTGGCATTCACCAAAGCTCTTGAAACTTCATCCAATGCCGCTTCAGCAGTCTGCAAAACTGAAACAGCATTTTCAGAATTATCGATGGCTTGACCCAGACTTGCAGACTGGGCCCTCAGCCTTTCGGAAACCTGAAGTTGGGCCGGACCGTCTGCCCCTTTGTTGATTTTCATCCCAGAAGCCAACCGTTCAAGATTCTTGTCCTGACGTTGACTGTTCTGGGTCATGATGCGGTGAGTGTTCACCGCCGATGTGTTGACATTGATACGCATTATGACTCCTTGCGGCTAATGTTAAATGAAACGGAACATCTTTTGTCCCATGGGATTTGATATGCGGAATGCTTTTCCGGATATCCCTGATAATCACATATATTCATAAATATATTGTTTTCATGATAAATAGGTTCATCATTACCCGATGTGGCAGATAAAGATCATCTCAGATATTTATCTACCCAACGGAAGTTCATTCTTCTCGGTACTTGGTACCGTAATTCCTACGACCGTTCGGACTCTATGTCTTAGAGGGTCACAAAACCAGATTTGAAATATGATCTAGCCGATAAGTTTAAGCACACTCATCGGTTTTTGATTCGCATGGGCCAGCATCGAAGTGCTCGCATCCA
>Ga0066852_10001090_pt1 | contig 11587 bp, 9 predicted proteins | sample ETNtaG_27_FD_67283 | JGI IMG/M metagenome (GOLD analysis project Ga0066852, IMG submission 67283) | Marine microbial and viral communities from oxygen minimum zone, Eastern Pacific Ocean - ETNP201406SV63 | ecosystem: Environmental > Aquatic > Marine > Oceanic | place: Pacific Ocean: Eastern...
CATTATTTCTTTACAAAATAACAGAACCAATTCTTGAGCCTGTTCGGCGTATAATTCCATCTATAGGAGGAATAGATATCTCTCCAATCGTTATATTTTTTGCCCTTGGCTTTCTTCAAAGGGCTTTTAGTTAAGTACAACGAACGAAAAGATAATAATCCCTGACGAGATGGTGCATTTCTCTACGACATACCAAATTCCATAACTTTTTTATCGTTTAACCCGGACGATCTGGGCTATTTGCACAAAACAGAAATAATATAGAATCAGTAATGAAATGGTAAATAAAATAATCGTTATCGTTCTTGATAGCGTTGGAATTGGCGAATTACCGGATGCTTATAAATTCGGTGATGATGGTAGCAATACACTGGCAAATACTGCCAAAGCAGTTGGAGGCCTGAATATCCCTAATCTGGAACGCTTTGGTATTGGCAAGATTGACGATATTATGGGAGTCTCTAAGGACGTTGATGAAAAGGCGTTTTATGGCAAGATGGCTGAAACGTCAGCAGCCAAAGATACTACGTCTGGTCACTGGGAGATCATGGGCGTTGTAACAGACAAACCCTTTCCAACCTACCCCAATGGTTTTCCAGACGAGGTGATTGGACAATTTACCAAGTCCATTGGCCGGTCTATATTGGGTAACAAAACCGCATCGGGAACAGAAATAATAGAGGAGCTGGGCGCTGAACACATTAAAACAGGCTACCCAATTGTATATACCTCGGCTGATAGTGTTTTCCAGATAGCTGCGTGTGAAGATGTCATACCGGTAGAATCCTTATATGAGATATGTGATTGTGCCAGAGATATATTAAAAGGCAAGCACAACGTTGGTCGGGTTATTGCCAGGCCATTTATAGTAGAAAACGGTATATATACACGGACAGAGAGGCGGAGAGACTTTTCACTGCCGCCGCCGGAAGATACGCTGTTGGACAGGGCAGCAAGCGGTGGGTATGAAGTTGTGGGTGTTGGCAAGATAGGTGACATCTTCGCGCACAGGGGGCTGACAAGGGAGATACATGCAACTAATAATCATGAAGGCATTCTAAAGACATTAGAGTGTATCAAGGAGGATTTTGAAGGCATAGTTTTTACGAACTTGATTGACTTCGACATGAAATATGGCCATAGGAACGATCCGAAAGGCTACGCAGGCGCACTGGAAGCGTTTGATCATAGTTTGCCTGGGATTATTGAGGCATTAAACGCAAATGACATTCTCATGATTACAGCTGATCATGGATGTGACCCTACGACACCCAGCACAGATCATTCTCGTGAGTATGTTCCTCTACTGGTTTTTGGAAAGAAATTGAATAAGCCGGGGCCACTTGGTATTCGTACATCATTTGCGGATGTTGGTGCCACCATTTCAGAGGCATTACTGAAGTTAAAAAGTGACAAAGGAAAAAGTTTTTATAAGGAATTGATAGGCGGTTAAGATTGGACTGATCTTACCGGTAAGTTTTAAAGAATTAGCATTTTATAGATAAATGGTTGGAATAAAGAAAAGCTTGAGATATCACTTTGTGGGAATTGGAGGGATTGGTATGAGTGCGCTTGCACAGATTACTAAATCACAGGGACACTTTGTGGGCGGCTCAGACAGAAGAAATGATAACAGGCAAACCCCGGAAGTGTTTCATAAATTGGAATCTCAGGGTATCAGGCTTTTTCCACAGGATGGAACGGGTGTTGATAAGGAGACAGACTTTATAGTTATTTCCAGCGCGGTAGAAGAAGACAATCCTGATTTGAAAATCGCGACGCAGCAGAATATTCAAATTATCAGAAGATCTGACCTGCTTGGTAGGCTTTTCAATAATAAACATGGGATTGCAATAGGCGGAAGCAATGGCAAGACGACAGTATGCGCAATGACATCGTGGATACTTGATAAGGCGGGTCACGATCCAACCGTTGTGGGCGGCGGATATGTAATAAACTTTATCACAGACAAGTCATTAGGCAATTCAAAGTGTGGTCGTTCAGAAACCGTCGTAATTGAGGCAGATGAGAGTGATGGCAGCCTGATCAAGTACACGCCTAAGGTGTCAGTCATAACAAACATATCTAGAGATCACAAGACAGTAGAAGAGCTTGGAGATCTATTTAGTACGTTTGCCGAAAACACATCAGGTACCATAATAATTAACAAAAATATCTCTGGATTTATAAAAACTAATAATAGTTCTGCAAATATTATTACGTTCGGAGAGGGTAGCGAATCGGACGTCAGTGCCTCTGAGATTTCCCGTAATCCTTTCGGCTCAAAATTCAGGGTGAGGGATACTGATTTCGAGATAAATATTCCGGGCTTATATAACGTTTATAATGCACTCGCCGCAATAGCCGTAGCACAGGTAGAAGGTGTCCCGGATGAGGAGATAAGGAGTGCACTGAAAATATTTAAAGGCACCAGAAGGCGAATGGAAGTTGTTGGCGAGGCCAATGGAATAAAGGTGATAGATGATTATGCACATAATCCGAAAAAAATTCAGGCGGCAATTGATACCGTAAGGTTAATCAGCGAGAGGCTAATTGTCGTGTTTCAGCCACACGGCTTTGGCCCAACAGAATTTATGAGGGATGAATTAATATCTGCGCTTGCTGGGAAGCTGTTGCCAACCGATACCATGTTAATGCCTGAAATATATTATGCGGGTGGAACGGCAGAGAAAAGAATATCTTCAAATGATATTATTAAGGAGCTAAAAAGCAGAGGCGTAAATGCGGTTTTTGTTCCGGAGAGAGATGACATTGTTACTGAAGTTAAGCAGAGGGCAGCTCCACATGATAGCGTGCTGGTTATGGGGGCAAGAGATGACTCTCTCACTGATTTATGCCATGCGATTCTAGACGGGTTATAGAAATATAATTTAGAATATAATTGACACTAACAGGTGGTAAACTTAATATACTCGACAAGGTTCATATATATTGTACCTGAAATAGTTTTTTTAGAATAATATTTGGTGAAAAATGAAAAAAGCGCTAATAACCGGTGTTACTGGCCAGGACGGCTCCTATCTGGCAGAGCTTCTGCTGAACAAAGGTTACGAGGTGCATGGACTCGTTCGTAGAAGTAGTTCAAGTAATTTTGCAAGAATTGAACACATACAGGATGACATAACGCTTGTCCAGGGCGACCTGCTTGATCAAAACTCTTTAATAGAGGCGATAGAAGGGATCCAGCCGGATGAAGTCTACAATTTAGGCGCACAATCGTTTGTTCCTACTTCATGGAACCAACCGGTTTTAACAGGTGAATTCACGGCACTGGGAGTGACTAGGCTGTTAGAGGCGACAAGGCTGGTGAACAAAGATATACGCTTCTACCAGGCGTCTTCCAGCGAGATGTTTGGCAAGGTTGCAGAGGTACCTCAAACAGAACAAACGCCATTTTATCCAAGAAGTCCTTACGGAATTGCGAAGCTATATGCACATTGGATTACGGTAAACTATAGAGAGAGCTACGATATGTTTTGTTGTTCCGGAATTCTTTTTAATCACGAATCCCCAAGGAGAGGCTTGGAGTTTGTTACCAAAAAAGTGACGAATGCTGTTGCCAAAATTAAGCTGGGCTTGTCCAAAGAGTTGAGAATGGGCAACCTTGATGCGAGGCGTGACTGGGGTTTTGCAGGAGACTTTGTGGAGGCGATGTGGTTAATGCTTCAGCAGGATGCACCGGAAGACTTTGTAATATCTACAGGCGAAACCCATACTATAGAAAAACTGGTAGAAATAGCGTTTACACACGCAGGCTTGAAATGGAAAGATTATGTTGTTCTCGATCCTAAGTTTGTAAGACCCGCAGAAGTGGATTTGCTTCTGGGAGACTCGAGCAAAGCGAGAGAGAAACTAAAATGGGAACCAAAGGTTAAATTCGAAGAATTAATAAGGACAATGGTAGATTTTGATATTAAAAGGCACGAAACCCGGGAGCACTCCTCATAGGCGGAATAAAAGGATTTGGTAATTTAACCGCAATTCATTCTTATAGCAAAAAACCATCATTGTAAATTATTTTATTTTTACCAGATTAAAAGGAAACTCTAATTCTTCTCCTTCCGGAGATGTGATTAACAATTTTAATATTGAGCCCTGGCCTATGTTTTCAACCGGGAACTTGTATACACACCCTGCTACATACGCGGGTTCTTCCGGGTAAAAACTGCTGGGCTCCGCAAAATCTGGAAGAAATGAATACATCGGATATACCGGCTTATCTTCGGAATAAAGAATGGCGTTATAGCCCTTTGCAAACTCCATATAGTCGCCAAAAACGGATACCACAAAAGTCATGCACTCTCTGAAGTGTAGTGCTCTTAATGTCTCTCCTTCAGATAGTTCTCGCTTTTCAACTGCAGCTTTCTTTGCATTAAAAGCGACATTATGATAAGGTGTCCACAAAGTGGCCCAACCACTCTTTTCACCAAGAAGGACAACCCACGGCTTTGCGAAAGCTGTAGGACTTAGTCGTTTGTTATTTTCTCCATATTTGATTGCTTCATTTATCTGACCGGCTGTTAAATTAAGAGATACACAATGGGCAGTTTTGCCCGTTAAGCTTATAATGGTAAAAAGTGCCAAAATAAGAGTTGTTTTTTTTAACATTAATTTCTCCTCTGTATTAAAATCCTCTTTCTATTTTTATCTCTTCGTAGGCTTTGTTAATTATCTGAAACTTATCTGTGGCAAGCTTTGCAAATTCATCTCCCAGGTGAGAAACCCTATCGGGATGGTACTGTTTAGAGAGATGTCTGTACGATTTTTTAATATCGTCAACAGAACTGCTTTTGGTAACGTTTAAAATTTGATAGTGTTTGTCGCTATCGCTGCAAAATTCTGCTCGTATCTCGAATGCATCGTCCACATCGATCTCTACGAGTCCGATAATATCGTTTATCATTCTCTCTTCATTTGCATGTAATTCTTTATCGGCAAACGCAACCAGGTAGACGATACGCAATAAAGAGAGCCTCTCTTCGTAACTGGAATACTGTTTGAATTCATAGCATACTGCACGTAAATCCAGGTCTACTCTGGATGTCTGGTTTATTAAATTTCTGATAAAACTTAAGTCTTCTCCCTTAAAACCAAAACTTACGAACGCCCTCTCTATTATATTAATTTCCTGTTTGCTTATGTGTCCGTCTGCCTTGGCAATTGTTACAAGTATCCCGACCAGGTGTGTTACAAAATTTAAGGATCTCTCCTGATTGCCCTGGGGCATTCCGGTGGGTATCTGTCTCAGAGACTTATCAAAGAAATCTCCTGTCATTGTCCCAAGGATTGCTCCGAAAGGTCCACCGAAAAGAAATCCTAAACCGGCACCAATTGCTTTACCTTTCCATTTTGCCAAAAGTCATTGACCTCCAATTTATTCAACAGACCCATTCCTCACCTGTTTTTCTGGATATGGGTTTTTTCCAAATCTTTTTGTATCTGTTTTTCCTTAATCCTGTCCTGTGCGATTTCTATGTTAAATTTTGCTTCTAGCTTACTGGGATCAAGTGCCAGGACTTCTTCCCATTTTGATATTGCTTCCTCAAAATGTTCTTCTCTGTATAGGCGAATTGCTTTATTCAACAGCCCTTCGACAAGAGTGGTTTTGCGGTTTTCCTGCGTTTCCTTTATCAGGTTCTTTCTGCTTTGCTTGGTATAGCTTTTTCCAGTATCAATATTTGCGGTCTTATCAACAACTTCTTCTGCTTGTGCGGCTGCCTTACGAGCCGATTCCAGAGTTTTCAGCTTTGCATTGAGGCTTTTCACCTCCGATGCCATTTTTGCCAGCTGCTGTTTATTTTTTTCAAGTGCAACTTTTGTTTTTGCCAACTCTCCTTTTAGACGAGTACGTGCGGTCTTATTCGATGCTTGTGTTTTTTCGAGAGAAGCCTGTGTATCCTTTATTTGTGTATATTCTTTATTCAACTGGCCCTTGATGGTTTCCAGTTCTCTAAAGTTTTTCTTCAATTCATAATTTTCAGCAGTCAGGCTTCCCAGACTATAAGATAAAGTTGCCACTTTTCCTTCCAGCACGTTAATTCTATCCTCTTTGCTGCCGCGGGTTTTGACGTGACTTTCGTTGCGGCTTTCGCTTTTGTCCTTCCGTAAAAACCCTTTGGGCGATTTAAGGCATCCTGAGTTGAGTAATCCGACAAGCACGAAAAGAGCGGTGAATATGAACAGATATCTAGAGTTTTTTGCGTTCACGACTTTCCCCCTTTTTATGATCACGTGGTTTTTTGTCCTGAAGTTTTAGAATTGCTATTTGCGAGATTGCCAACTCTTCAATCTTTCTGGTCTGATGCAGAATATGTTCCCAGTCTTTTTTTGTTCCTGACGCAAATCCTTTTTTCAACCTGCTTTCCAGCTTTTTCAGGTCGGTTTCTAATAACTTAAGTCTGCTTTTTATATCTTCCATTATAATGATCTAATTTAAAGGCGGGAGGCCAAAATAAATTAATATATTAATTCTACTTAACATCTAACCGATGTCAATTATTTTCTACTCTTGACTTGCTTAACGGGGAGGGATATAGTTTTGTCATGTTGCAGTTGCGAAAACAGGTTGCCGGCGTAATAAGGGAGTATAATCTCTTCAGTGCGAATGACAGGGTTTTAATAGGTGTCTCCGGCGGACCGGATTCTGTTGCCCTGTTGAGCCTTATTTACAATACAAGCCGAACAGATTCCCCCTATTCTGAAATCTTTATCGCACATTTGAACCATTCGATCAGAGGCAGAGAATCGGATGAAGATGAACAATTTGTCGCCGATCTTGCAGAAAAATATTCAGTGTCACTCATTACCGAAAAGAGGGATATTATTGAAATTGCACGCGAGCGCAAAATCTCACTGGAAGAGGCGGCGCGGGATGAAAGATATAGATTCTTTAAAAGTGCGGCAGAAAAGGTGGGTGCCAATGTTATCGCTGTGGGTCATAACGCCGAGGACAATGCCGAGACTATTCTGCATAGAATAATCCGGGGTACCGGCATTACAGGTGTAAGCGGCATAAGGCCAAAGCGCAAACTTACACCGGTGTCAACAATCAACCTTGTTCGGCCACTGCTATTTACATGGCGTAAGGATATCACTGCTTACTTAGAAGAAGAGGATCTCTCATACAGGGTTGATTCGACAAATATTGAAAAAGATAAACTGAGAAACAGGATTAGATTAGAACTTATTCCGCATCTTGAAGAGAACTACAATGCAAAGATAAAAAAGTCCCTGGCGGCTCTGGGAGAAACGGCATTACAAAATAGTGATTACCTGGAGGCAAAATCAAAGGCATTATTTGAGGACGTTTTGATAAACAGAGAGGAGCCTATAGAAACAATAGCTCTGGACATCCACAAACTAAAAGAGTCACCGCAGATTTTGCAACAGAAGATAATTAAAGAGGCGATCATCCGGTTAGATATTCCTCTCAAGAAACTAAGTAACAGAAACTATAAAGACATTTTAAATACCCTTAATTCTAAGAAAACATCGGCAATCAATGTTGTTAAGGAGTACTTAAATATCAGGAGAGAGGGAAGCGAGCTTCATCTTTCGAAGAGCAGATATTACGAGGAAGAGAGCCCTGTTTTAAGCGAGACGGAGATAGAAATACCGGGCGAGACAGAGCTTGCTGATATGAACTGCAGAGTAAAGGCAGAGATCAGAGAGATAGAAAATGGTTTCCTGGAAGAGTTCAAACAGAGCAAGACGAGCTATGAAGAGGCTGTAGATTTTGATAAGGTCAGCATGCCGCTCACGGTCAGGACGAGAAAGCCGGGAGACAGGTTCCAGCCATTAGGCTCCCGGGGGCTTAAGAAGATAAAAGATTTTTTCATAGACAACAAAGTTCCCGTTATGGAGCGTGACACCGTTCCGATAGTAACTATGAACGGAGATCCGATTTGGCTGGTAGGCTTTCGGATTGATGATCGTATTCGAGTTTCAGAGGAGACAACAAATTTACTTGTGATGAAGTTTGAAACCTGATCTAGGAAATCCCTTTTGAATGTTAAAACGGTTAAGCCATAAACAGACTTGGCTCCTTTCCTGACCTTCTTATGAAGGTGGGTGCCTCAGGAAAAAGGCTTAAAGAATCATTCCTTGTATTTTATATTAAGCTGCGGTGAACTTCTAAGCCTTTTGTAGCTGGCAAATGCCTTATCCGCTTCCACAAGATTATCCAGATTTTTGTATCCCACGCTCTTTATGTAAAACGCACTGGCATTATCCGGGTTTAAATCTAATGCTCTGTTGCAATTTGCTATTGCTTTGTTCCATTTGTCAGCCTGATTTCTATAGAGTTGATATTTACCAGGGTGTGATAGTTGGTGATGATAATGCCGTCGGGACTTACAACGAAACCTGTTGCTGCATGATAACGATTACAGCCTTTTTTAAATGTCAGGATCTTTACGATGGCATCTGTTTAACACTTGAAGAAAATCGTTCATTTGTATACTCATAACCAGCTCCTGCGGCCCTTCTTTGTACTAGCACTGGTGCCAAGAATAACAACAATACGATTGTAGATATGAAACTTCTGATTTTCATGCAATTAATTATTACGCATATTACGCAAGAATCAACAAGGCAAGAGTAGGTATAAAACAGGCATAGAAACTACTTGGTGCCTGTAGAAGCCTTATTACGAGTTACAAATGGCAGACACAAATTTTATGAATTGACACTTCCCGGACAAAAACGCCGAGGACAAGGATACGAAAAATAAAAGGCTAGAAGTAAGAAGCAATAAGCATGCACGATAGTGCACATGGGGATTGTTCAATATGTATCAAATCCAAATGCCAACGCTCAAATAAGTAAACAAAAGGCAAAAGACGCAAAGAAAAATAGAGTAAAACCAAAAGAATTCTTTTTCCCTTTGTGGCTTTATGTGAGGATATGAAAAATTACGAGTTAATTCATTTGCGTTTGTACCACAGCGTTTTTACTAATTTGCTGCCTTCCCATATATACTCCGTTGCAGTGAACGATGCAAGCTCATCAAGAGGTAGCCGGAGTTTTCTATCTTCACTTTTTTTCGATCCGCTTATACCTATGCTGATTATGGGGATATCTTTTACAGGTTCTCTTTCGGCAGGCAGATTTTCAGTATTGAAAGCATTAAAGTATTTCATCTGCTTTTCAATTTCATGGTTTCCTTTGGTGAACGCCGAGAGAATGATCGCTTCTTTTCCGTAGTCCTTCTCAAAGTGAAGCCATTTTTTCACAGGGGGGACAAAGTGGGTCCGGTTTGGCGGCAGGGGGTTTGTCTGCAGGCTGAACTCCTTTCGCGGGAAGACAGGGAATATCCTGCCTGTAGTTTCAATCTTGAAAATGTATATGCTGCATTTTTCCCTGGGTGTAAAGGATATTTTACATCTGTCCTCAACGCTTATCATGTTGCCATTTTTAACTGTTGCGGTTTGAAACGTGCCTGCTGTCTCTCTCATCTTCAGCACATCAAATTCCAGGAGGCGTTGTCCTGTAACGGAGGAATCGTGTTTTTCTTTTCTGAGGAGTACCTTGAACAGCTCTTCTACATGTGATGCGTACTGTTTGCCGTAGTTGTGGTTGACCTGCTTAATGAAGGATTTGAACGAGGAGTCTCTTACGCTCTTTGTTTCCTGCGTTGAAACCGCGAGTGAACTTCCCTTTCCTGCGGCGATTATGCTTATTGTTATAAAGACGAAGAGAAAAGTTCTTGTGTTCTTCGGCAATCGGTGGCTTTGCATTATTTTTTCTGTTTTGAAAATGCCTTGCCCAGCCTCTTTGATTTCTTCGTAGCAGCTTCAACGGCATTTATCAGGGTATTCGAGAGCCCGCCTTTTTCCAGTGCGTGAAGACCTTCTATAGTTGTTCCTCCCGGAGAGGTAACAGAGTCTTTGAGTTCACCTATATGCGTATCCGAATCCAGTACCATCTTTGCCGCACCAAAGGTAGTTTGTGCAGCGAGCTCCGTGGATACGTCTCTTGGCAATCCCATCTTAACACCTCCATCCGCCAGCGCCTCAATAACCGTATAGATGAATGCCGGACCGCTGCCGCTCAAACCCGTAACAGCATCGAGGTATTTCTCATCTAGTAGAAAGGATTTGCCAACAGCATTAAGTATTCGGCCGACCAGTTCCCCGTCATCCTGTATGGCATTTTTCCCCAAGGCATATCCTGCTGCAGTTTCTCCCACAAGGCATGGTGTGTTTGGCATAACCCTGATCACCCGACATCCTTCGTTTAAAGAGGATTCCATGAAGTTCAACGGAATACCAGCCGCGATAGAGACAACTAAATGTTCAGATGTAATATCGTTTTTTAGCTCTTCAAGAATAGTGCCCATTATGTTTGGTTTGACGGCAAGGATTATGACATCAGAATTGGCGGTTACCTCTCTATTGTCCTGCGTCGTCTTCATCCCGGTTTCTTCTTCAAAGACGTGACAACGTTTGCTGTCAACATCACTGACGATAATATTATCTGCCGTGCTCAGCTTTGCCCTGATGAGTCCTTTTGCCAGAGCCTCGCCCATCTTGCCGCCACCGATAAATCCTATTTTTTCTTTAAGCATTATTGTCTCACCAAAAAACAAGTAACAATATTAAAATAATGTACTTACAGAGAACTGAAGAAAAGGTTATATGAAAGCTTTTGGTTATGGTAAAATAACGAATTAACTTTAGTATGTCTGAGATTCTACTTTGGCACATGATAGGTGTCAATTACTTATTTTAAGGATTAAATGGCTAAATCAAAAACCGGATTAGGACGTAAATTCAACGTTGCCGCTATCCAGTTCTGTTCAAATGAGGACAAAGCAGGAAACTTAAAAAAGGCCGGCAAGTTTATTGACAGTGTCGCTAAAAACGGTGCAGACATTGTCGTTTTGCCGGAGATGTTTAACTGCTGCGGACATACAAAAGTAATGGTAGAAAACGCGGAAGAGATACCGGGCAATACAATTAATGCTTTGTCGGACAGGGCGCGAAAACTCGGAATTTATATTGTATGCGGAAGCATATTTGAGAAGGTTGATAAGAACAGGGTTCATAACGCTTCCGTAATAGTTGGACGAAAAGGTGAATTAGTGGCAAAGTATTCAAAGATCCATCTTTTTGATGTTGATATACAAGAGAAGATAAGATATAAAGAATCTGAGAATGTGATCGCAGGTAAGAAGGTCGTTACCGCTGATATGGGTAGCGTAAAGGTTGGCATGAGTATCTGTTACGACTTACGTTTCTGCGAGCTTTACAGGTCTCTTGCGTTAAACGGGGCAAAGATTATTTTTATCCCTTCAGCGTTTACGGCAACTACTGGTGAATTTCACTGGGAACCTCTGGTTAAGGCACGTGCTATTGAGAATCAAACTTTTGTTGTCGCTGCAAATCAGATAGGGACCAGCCCTAATGATATAACATGCTATGGAAAAAGCATGGTGGTGGATCCATGGGGAAGGGTTCTGGCGAAAGCGGAAGATGATGAAAATGTGATTTTGGCGGAGATCGATTTAGATTTACAGGAAGAGGTAAGAAAAGAGATACCTCTATTTGAACATAGACGTACCGAT
>Ga0066852_10001093_pt1 | contig 11574 bp, 8 predicted proteins | sample ETNtaG_27_FD_67283 | JGI IMG/M metagenome (GOLD analysis project Ga0066852, IMG submission 67283) | Marine microbial and viral communities from oxygen minimum zone, Eastern Pacific Ocean - ETNP201406SV63 | ecosystem: Environmental > Aquatic > Marine > Oceanic | place: Pacific Ocean: Eastern...
GGTCCTAGCACCGTGGCTGGAACTGGCTGCCCAGCGGATACCCGTGTTCGGCGATGCCGGCATCAAGAAGGTGATCAGTGGCCCCATCACCCACACCCCCGATGGTGGATATCTCATGGGCCCTGCACCGGGTTTGCGCAATTACTGGATGTGCGTCGGCTCGTCCATAGGCGTAGCTCAGGGGCCAGGCGACGGAAGGTACCTGGCCCAGTGGATGGTGCACGGTCAAACCGAGGTGAATGTCCGCGAGATGGACCCACGCCGCTTCGGACCATGGGCGACCCTTGATTACACGATCGACAAGTCAACAGACGAGTACCACGAGATGTACCAGGTTCGCATGCCGGGCGAACACCGCTCTGCCGGCCGACCCCTTGGGAAGACACCGGTTTGGGCAGAACTCGAGGCCTGTGGTGCCCAGTGGCAGGACGTCTGGGGCTGGGAGAGGGTCAGCTACTACGGCCCTGTCGAGGACTACTCGTGGCGACGCTCCAATGCCTTCGAGGCCGTGGGCGACGAATGTCGCGGGGTCCGGGAGCACGTGGGGCTGGCAGACCTCACAGCATTCGCCAAGTTCGAGGTCACCGGTCCCAATGCAGGCGCCCTGCTAGACCGATTGTCGGCCAATCGGTTGCCTATCCGACAGGGCGGTACCCGCCTCGTACACATGCTCACCGACCTCGGTGGCATCGAGTGCGAAATGACCATTACCAAACTGGCCGACGATCGCTTCTACCTGAACTCGTCGATCTCGGGCGAGTCCCACGACCTTGATTGGCTCGTGCAGCACATCCATCCCGGAGAACAGGCGACTGTCACGGACGTAACCACCAGCCTGGGTCTACTGGCCGTGAGTGGCCCTCGAGCACGCGAGGTGCTGGCTGGCCTGACAGACGCTGACCTCGGGAACGACGCATTCCCCTGGCTAACAGGCCAAGAGATCACTGTCGCCGGCCTGCCCTGTATCGCCCTGAGGATGTCCTATGTGGGGGAGTTGGGCTGGGAACTGCACCATCCGATTGACAGAATGCCCGAACTCTACGCGGCGCTTGTTGAAGCCGGCGCTCCCCACGGCATGGTCCACTTCGGCGCCTACGCCATGAACTCCATGCGCTTGGAGAAGGCCTACAAGGCCTGGGGTAACGAACTCACCACCGAGATCACACCCGTCGAAGCAGACTTGGGTCGCTTCGTGACCCTCGACCGTGAGTTCCTGGGGAGTCAAGCTGTCGTGGCCCGACGGGAACTGGCCGGCGATGACAATACCGGCCTAACCATGGTAATCGTCTACTGCGAAGTCGATTCCACTGACTCCGACTGCCGGGGCAATGAGCCTGTCTACGAGGCGGGAACCGACACCATCATGGGAATCACCACCAGTGGAGCTTGGGGGCACACCGTAGAGAGGTCACTCTGCTTCGCCTATGTCGATCCGGCGTTCCAAGAGCCCGGCTCGACTTTCGAGATCGGACTGCTGGGCGAACGCCGCATAGCGACCGTGCTGGATGGCCCGGCCTACGACCCGGCTAACGAGCGGCTTAGAGCCTGAACGAAAAGCGAAGAGGCTAGGGGGACCCGATGAGCGACACTGCAACCACTGGGGAGGCGCCACGACGCAGGTCCGGTGGCCGTGCCGCCCGGGTCGCAGCCCGGGTCACTGGCCCCTCCGAGTACGAATTGGCTGTGAAACCCGGCTATCCCGGTGGCCGCTACATCCCCCTCACCGAATCGGACTGCGCACAGGTCTACGAAACCGCCCTGTGCTTGCTCGAAGACGTCGGCATGGCCGGTGCCATTGAGGAGTTCATTGAAGTGGTCACGGCTGCCGGAGGTCGACTGGACGAAGACCAGCGCCTCCTCTTCCCCCGTTCAGTCGTGGAACATGCCATTGCAACAGCCGCCAAGACATTCACCTGGCACGGCCTTGACCACAATCGCTCCATCGACATCGGCGGCAGCGGAGTGCACTTCGGCACCGCGGGTGCGGCCGTATCGATCTGGGAACACGAAACCCGTACCCACCGGCCGTCAACGCTCCTGGACATCTATGACACATCCCGCCTCATCGACACCCTCGACCACATCCACTTCCACGGCCGAACCCTCGTCCCAAGAGACATGGCCGACAGCCACGACCTGGACCTCAACACTGCCTACGCGGTAGCTATGGGCACCACCAAGCCGATCGGTATCTCGTTCTTCCAGCCCGAGCATGTCTTCGAGACGATCGAGATGTTCGACACCATGCTCGAGCGCCAGGGTGCCTTTGCCGACCGACCCTTCTGTATGGCGCACAATACTTTTGTCGTACCGCCGCTGCGCTTCGCTGAGGAAGCAGCCAGATGCATGGTTGCCCAAACCAGGCTCGGGATGCCGATCAAGTTGGTGTCGGCCGGACAGGCCGGTGCCACCTCACCGGCTGCCCTGGCCGGATCACTCGCCCAAGGTCTCGCCGAGTGCCTAGGGGCACTGACATGCGTCAACCTCCTCAAGGCCGGGCACCCCTGCGTCATGGCCCTCTGGCCATTTGTGTCAGACCTACGCACAGGTGCCATGAGCGGAGGATCAGGCGAGGAGGCTGTAATCAACGCAGCGTCGGCCCAGGTCTGCAATTGGCTGGGACTTCCCTCAGGGGTTGCCGCGGGCATGACCGACTCCAAGTTGCCCGATGCCCAGGCCGGATATGAGAAGGGACTCACTGTGGCCCTAGCGGGCCACGCGGGTGCCAACCTCGTCTACGAGTCAGCCGGGATGCTTGCCAGCCTGCTGGCTTGCTCGTTCGAAGCCCTCGTCATCGACAACGACATGCTCGGAGCCATCAACCGCTCCATTCGGGGAATTGAAGTCACTCCCGAGACCCTGTCGGCCGAGGTGATCCATGACGTTGTTCGCGGGCCAGGACACTTCCTGGGCCATGACCAGACGCTCGCTATGATGCAGACCGAGTATCTATACCCTGAGGTTGGCGACCGACTTAACCCCGACAACTGGTATGACGCCGGTTCCAAGTCCGTCGACGAACGGGCCCGGGAGCACGTCCAAAATGTGCTCTCAACACATTTCCCCTCCCACATCCCACCCGCTGTGGATGATGCCGTGCGCCAGCAGTTCGACATCCACCTTCCCGTCGAAGAGTTGACCGCCAGCAGTCGCTGGTAGCCACCCAGCAGACCAGGTGCCATGCTTGGAGCCATGACCGCTCCAACAGAACTGGAACTGATTGCCCGACTTGCCTTGGCCGTGGTACTCGGCGCAGTGCTCGGCCTCGAACGCGAGACCCGTCACAAGACCGCCGGACTACGCACCCACACCCTGGTAGCACTCGGAGCAGCACTGTTCACGATCGCCGGAGCGTTCGCCGTGGTGGGTGTTCAAAACGACCCCTCCAGGATTGCAGCTCAGGTGGTGACCGGAATCGGCTTCATCGGCGCTGGCGCCATGATCCGTAGCGGTGTCACGATCACGGGGATCACCACAGCTGCCACGCTCTGGATGGCGGCGGCCTTCGGTGTAGCCGCAGGTATGGGCCTCTACCTGGTGTCGGTTGCATCGGGAGCAATGGCACTCATCGTGGTTCTGGCCTTCGGTCCACTGAAGCCATACGTACTTTCTCCCCGCTCACGGCGCCGTCTCGATATCAGTCACCTCGGGGGCCACGACACCCTTGACACCCTCATCTCCGAAGTGGGCGACTCCGGTGGACGCCTCAGCATGATCGAGACAGCCGATGAGGGCGACATCCGCCGCACGAGTGTGGTGGTGTGGGGAATTGCAGTACCCCGGTTGGACAACCTGTTACTTCAACTCGCCGACCGACCCGACGTCATCGAAATCAGCCCGCCACCCCCGACCGGTTGACTCAGGTGACCGACCAGTTCGCGACGCCGGAACCAAAGCCGTTCATCGACGGTTCGGGACCACGCAACGTCGTGGTCATCCTGCTCGACAGCCTCAACCGGCGAATGCTGGGCTGCTATGGAGGCACTGAATTCGAAACACCGAACCTTGACAGGCTTGCGGCCCGCTCACTTCGCTTCGATCGTCATTACTCGGCTTCACTGCCGTGCATGCCTGCACGCCACGACATCCTCTGTGGTGCCTGGGACTTCCTATGGAGACCGTGGGGTTCTATCGAGATCTGGGAATCCAACATCGCCCGCGAGATGCGAATGCACGGTGTCGCCACCGGCATCATCACCGACCACCCTCACCTCTTTGAGACCGGTGGTGAGAACTACCACACCGACTTTGGGATGTGGGACTACGTAAGGGGTCACGAGGGCGACCCATGGCGGCTCAGAGAGGATCCTTCTTGGGTGGGTACCCCCGCACTGCCGGCCACAGAGGGTTGGGTACACAGGGGCTACGACACCTCAAGAACATGGTTCCGCGATGAGGCCGACTTTCCCGGACCGCGGACCATGCAGGCGACTGCAGACTGGCTTGACCGGAATGCCGGACATCATGACAGGTTCTTCCTGTTCGTCGATGAGTTTGACCCCCACGAGCCGTTTGACACACCCGAGCGCTGGGCCTACCGCTATCACGACCAGCGCGACGAACCCCTTCAGATATGGCCGCCCTATGGCCGCCACGTGATTGAGAAAGGCTTCATCACAGAACATCAGGCCGAGCAGTTGAGGGCCAACTACGGAGCCAAGTTGTCGATGATCGATCACTGGCTCGGGAAAGTCCTGGACTCCATGGACAACAATGGTCTGTGGGATGACACTGCTCTGTTCCTAGTCACGGACCATGGCCACTACCTAGGCGAACGAGATGAAATGTTCGGAAAGCCCCTGTCCCCCATCTACAACCTGCTCGGAGCCATCCCGATGCTCGTGGCGTGGCCCGGGGTCGAACCCGGCAGTCGGGATGCCCTCACCACTAGCGTCGATGTCCATGCCACACTCACCGACCTGTTCAACCTTGAGATTGAGCACCGCACACACGGGGTTTCGCTCCGAGGTGTGATCGAGGGAACCCGACCCACGGCACACGAGTATCTCCTGCAGGGCTATTTCGGACGCGAAGTCAACGTCATCGATAGAGAAGGTAAGTACATCCGCGGGGTTGAGGGTGAACGGACCGACGTAAGTGTCTGGTCAAACAGGTGGTCGACAATGCCCGTCCACGCCTTTCCGCGACTCAGTCTTGCCCGACCTGACGATAGGGCGACACTCGACCGCATGCCGGGAAGTGACATCCCAGTGATCCGACAGCCATTCACCGCCGATGACCTCAACAGCGGTGCTGTCTACCTTGCAGGTCAGACTGCTGGAGCAGAATCGGAACTCTACGACACCTCCGACAGTGAAGAATCCGAGGATCTAGCAGACTCAGCACGCTCCAACCACTACGTGGCCCTGCTCCGCCACGCCCTCATCGAAGTTGAAGCCCCTAGTGAACAGTTTGTAAGGCTTGGACTCGACTGAACCAAACAGGCTCAACCACCGACTAGGTGCCCAACAGGGCCATTCGGATCGACAAACTTTCCGATCTCCAACCACGGTACTGTCACCCTTGGAGCCCCAAGGACACCCGGACCTACCTGGTAGCAATCAAATAACAGGACTACCCCGTCTGCACTGAGGGCAAGGTTCTCGAAGTTGGATGCTTCAACTGCCAGGCCCTCAGTCCAAACCACGTCCTTGCCAAAGCGTTCCGTCAGATCGGCGTTAGCCACCCTCGCGAGAGTTTCCAACCATGGGCTGTCGTCATAAAAGACGTCAAGTGGACCCAAAAGGCTGCCATCAGCAAGATCCACTACAACCGCTGCTACCCACTGGTCTCCACTGGCAGCGCCACCCCATTCAACGGTCAGGTCATATTCGACACTTACCACCCGAGTGTCGAGCAGGGACACGACTCCGCTACCAAAAAGGTGGCTCGGCTCGATGTCTGACGACTCGTCCTCGAACAGGTCGGCTGCGAATAGGGCCCTAGCGTGCTCCACCGGTTGTCGCAGTTGGGAACCCACTCCCGCAGCCACACCCAAACCATCAACAGTCGGAAACGCCATGTCGAACGTTCCATCCGGTTCGATCGTGCCCGTCAGTCGCTCAATAGAAAGAGATGGGGTCACCGGGAGGAAGACCCACGAACCAACAGGTGACACTGCCGGAGGTGCGAACGACACGTTGGAAGTGGAACTTCGAGGAGGTGCTGTGACTGGGGCAGCAACCACCGGGTCATGAGCGTCTGACAGGCCCCGGCCAAGATCAGTCGCACAACCTGGTGCAATACAGACGATGGCGGCCAGAGCTGTGGCGAGGACCGGCCTTGTGGACCATTTTGGCACGACAGCAGGGTACCCACAGGTTGATCTCGGCAGGGGTCGGCCCAACGGTCATCTACCTATTAACGACAAGCTGTGCTCGCGCCACCTACCTCTAGGGGGCACTTAGTACCATCGAGCCGTGCGACGAAGAAGAGAGCGACTGTCGACCGACCTGGCTCCCGACCAGATGTTGCTCGACCTCGTCAACGGGCTCCGTGATGTTGAAGACCGTGTCTCCACCTTGGAGAACCGCTTCGATTCGTTGGGGGAACATGCCACCAGTGGCGACGATGACGCTGTGATGGAACTACGCCTCCACGCAGCCCGCCTGTCCGCTGAGCTGTCGAGAGTGACCGTGGAATTACGCGGCAGAATCGCCGAATTAGGAAACCAGGCTGGGCTCACCTTCGAAGATGACCCCTCCACACCCTCCCTTGCAGACGACGAGGCCTTCGAAGACCTAAGCGCAGACTCACCAGCCCGCGCTCCTGGGAGCCGACGCACCAGTGGTTGGCAACCGGCAAACTAGGCCACAGAAAAACCGGAAAACATGGCCAGACTCACCCGTCTGTCGGATCAGTCGGCGTAGTCAGCCAGGACAGTCACTAGTTCCTGGATGCGGGCCTGGATGCGCCCGAACTCCAGCCAATCAGCCGGATCTTCGGCAAGCGCACCTGCAGCACCAGCCTGAAGCCGTTCAATCTCGGCCACGATCTCGGCCACGCCGTCCACGATGACTGAGGGGATACCAGCTGACTTGTCAGCAGAATCAGCTGCCGTGGAACCCTCCTCACCGTTACCTTCAGCCAGTTTTGGTGCGACAACTCCGCCGAACAGGTCGCTCAGGTCAGCCCCGGTCAACTCCTCGAGCGCCTCCTTGAGCGAGTTAGCCATTACGACTCGCTCGCCAACTGAGGCGATCACGCGCTCCAACTCAGGCACGGTCCTATCCCCCTCGGCCTGCACATAAAGTGGCCTCACGTACAAAATTGAGTTCTCAATCGGTACAAGCAGCAACTCACCGAACAGCACTGACGAGCCACGCTGGCTTAGCAGGGTCTGAAGGCTTGCAACCTCCTCGTCGTTACGGATCCGCTCCTCGGCCAGGGCGGGACCATCAAAGTTAGATGTCGGTGGACGGAAGACGACAGCCTCCCCGTAGTTGGGGCCGTCGCTTCGGCCCACCATGTAGGCAGCTAATTCCTTGCGGGCATCGTCTTCATCAAGCGGAACAAATGCCCTAATGATCACGAACTCAGCTCCGTCGGGATCTCCGCCGGGAAGGTCGACCATTGTGCGGTAAGGCGCCATCCGTGCATCTCTGGTTCCCGATGGAATCCCCTGTTCGTCCCTGACGGTCAGGTTGGCGGCACCCTGCCCGGTCCGGCCCGGGTCCTGGGAGACAGCCCATTCTGCTGCCCGCTGGTAGAAGTTCTCGGTGTCATCGACGTGGTAGGCGCCCCAGAGTTCAGTCTGGATCCGGAAGAGGTCCTCGGCGTAGCGAAGGTGCCCGGCCAGCGATGGTGGCATTTCCGACATCGGTGTAAATAGGCCAGAGAATGCACCCTGATAGGCCCTAATTAATGGATCGTCAGGATCGGAAACATAGAAGGTGACGTCACCGGAGAAGGAGTCGACAACCGCTTTGACCGAGTTGCGCACATAGTTCAGCCTGTGGCGGAGGTCGCTGGTTCCCGGTAGGTCCGAAACCGGGGCACGTTGCGAGTACGGGTACCTGTCGGTGGTCGTGTAGCCGTCGACTATGTAGTAGATCCCGCCGTCTACGAGCACAGGATAAGGATCGGCGTCGACATGGAGGAATGGAGCCAACTTCTCGACTCGCTCACGTACGTCGCGCACGTAAATGATCTGAGAGTCGTCGGTGATGAAGTTGGATATCAGGGGCTCTATCTGACCGAACCTGAGGGCGAAGGCCAACTTGCGCAAGACCGACCCGATCTGAACACCTCCCTCGCCTCCGATGTCGGAATAGCGGATCACCCTGGTCTCTTGGTTCTCATCGGTGAAGTCAACTTCGTCTCGGCTCGCACCGACGACTGCATAGCCCTCAAGGCCTTCCCCGACGTAGACCTGTGGAGTGTCGAGAACCACGTCGACTCCGTCATCGATTGCCACCGGTAGGTCTCCGATAATGAAGTTGGGGTCTCCGGAGCCCTTCACCTGGCTAACCGGCGCCATCGCCGCGCCGTAGCCGTGTGTGAATGCAACGTGTTGGGCCTCCCATGAGCGAGTCGTGTTGAGGTCCAGTTCGCGAACACCAAGGATCACCTGGGCCGTCTCACCGTCAACCTGATACCGGCCATCGTCGAGGATTTCGCTGAACTGGTAAAACTCACGCTCGCCCTGGAGGCGATCGAAGGTTGCCTGGACAATAAGCGGATCCAATATTCGGATGTTCTGCACCGTCGTGACATTTGACCTCAGGTCCGCTGCTGTGATCTCGGTGTCAAAATCGTCAATCGTCACCTCTTGAATCTCGTCAAGGCCGTAGGCGGTCCTCGTCGCTTCAATGTTTCGTTCGATGTAGAGAGCCTCTTTTTCGGACTCGGCAGGCTCAACCCTGAGGCCCTGTATGACGGCCGGGTATATGCCACCCATGACTAGCGCCACAAACGACCACAGGCCGACGGCCAACGTCGGCAGTACCCAACCGCGGCGTCGGATGTTCACCAGAAGCAGCACAACAGCCAGCAGTGAAATTAGGATCAGCAGGTTGGTTGCAGGAAGTTCGGCTTTGACATCCGTGTATGAGGCACCGTCAACAACCCCTCGGGTTGAGGTCGTCAGTTCGAACCTGGCCAGCCAGTAGTCAGCGGCCTTCACTAGGGCTATAGCGCCGAGCAATACCGAAAGGTGGGCCTTCACCTGAGGCTTAACCCTTTCGCCGATCGTCTGGAACCTGATACCGCCGTTTAGGTAATGGGAAATGGACGTAATGACGAGAGTCACGGCGAGAGTCGAGAAGAGCCATCCGACTACAAAGGTGAGCATCGGGAGTTGAAAAATGAAGAATCCAATGTCACGCCCAAACTGGGCATCCTCGATGCCGAAGTCGACGCGGTTGGTATAGAGAAGCCACTCTTGCCACTTGTCTGACACTCCGAAGCCAGCAATCAGCGAGAAGAGAACTGACACCCCTAGTCGTAGCAACCTGCCGCGACTACCCACGATGAGGTGGTAATGAACAAGGAGTTCCTCCTCGGGCCCGGGTGGCCGAACGGCTGGGGCCAGGCGCTCGGCAATGACCAGGTTCCCGTAGAGACTCCCGAAGAACAGCACCGCAAAGAGAACGACGAGGACCACTTGGGCACCGAGTACCGACGTGAACACGTCGCGGTGGCCAAGAGAGTCGAACCAGAGAAAGTCTGTGTAGAAGCTGGCCAGTCCCCGCAACGACACCATGCCAATGAAAAAGACGGCCACTGCTCCGAGCGCCATGAACCGGAACCTTCCCGACCCAACCCGTTTTCCCCTACGGGGCATAGGGCGGGGACGTGGTGGTGGTGCATCCTCAGGGCGCATCGTCGTAGCCTAACGCCGGTTCTGATTTTGGCCCTACGGGCAAGCGTGTCGGTTAGCCGACTTCTACCCGGAAGCAGATGGAAGTGCCAAAGTGTTGGCGTTGCCACCAAGTTCGGCCAACACCGCCAATGCGTCTTCCAGGTTCCCGACACCCTCCACCCGAAGGTCGCCGGCCACATCCCGAGCGTCAGATGCCTCGTGTTCGGGAACCAGGAACAAGTCAATCCCGGCCTGACGGGCCGCAAATACCTTCTGTCTGATCCCACCGATGGGGCCGACGACACCATCGATGTCGATTGTGCCGGTTGTCGCAACCCGCAGGCCCGCTGTCAACTCGCCGGGTGTCAGGACCTCGAGAATCGCCAGGGTTAGGGCTAGACCAGCCGAGTTTCCACCAACCTTGTCAGTCCGGATCCCCACATCAACTGGAAGGTCATCTACGTCCTCCCAGCGTGTCTGGGGACCGATACCGAGGAACCCGACGGTCGGATCGTCCTCACGGGCAGCCAGTTCGACGACCACTGTCCTGAGGTTGTCTCCGTCCAAGTCCTCGACGAGGATCTCGATCTCATCGCCCGGAGATCGCCCCTTGACCAGAGCCACCAATTCCTCAACATGCATTGTCGCAATGCCATCTATTGCCACAATCACGTCATCGGTGGTCAGGTACTCAGCGGCAGGGTCGTGCACAGTGGCCATGCCAACACCTGTTGCCACGAATGGATCAAGGCCCAGGTGCCTTAACGCAACGGCTTCAGCGGTCGACTTAGACACCCGCATCAACTCGATGTTGAACTCTCGGTTCTCATCGCGGCTCCGTTCGCCTAGCACGTCTTCTTGGTTCACGACCAGGCTGGAATCGTCAACGGTTGCCCACAGGTACTCCCAACCGTTCACTGTCGAGTCCTGCTGGACCGTTGTGAAGTACACCTCACCGGAAGCCGGGAAGCTCTCGCCCTTGAAAACGACAATGCGTTCAGACAGTGCATTAACGGTGCCTGGTCGAAATATGAAGTACGGCAACCTCACGAATGTCAGTGCCGCGGCCATCAGGCCTAGGAGGAGAAGGCCAACTGCCACAACGGGCTTCACATGTCGAGGGGCGCCACCGGTTGGATCAATACCCGGCTGTAGTCTGTCGTCTGCTGTGTTCACAATGCTCGTAACCAACCTGTTCCCGTGCCTCATCCTCGTTGCCATGTTCGTGGTACACATCCAGATGGCCCAAGGTTCGACAACTCGTACCAGACCCTCCACAGGGCTGGTAGCACCCAGCCTGCCATGACAGCCGCTGAGTCATGGGGCACGCCATCATGAATACACAACAGAAGTACGAGTACGCCGTGGACCGACAATGGGGTGCTGCCGCCCTCTCTGGCCTGTGGTTCCATCCGCCCCACAAGGTGCTGATTGGGAAACGGGCACGAATACGCTGGTGGCACAGGCTGCGCTCAGTCATCCTGCTGACAGGGTTCGTGGTCATCGGTGGGATCGTCCTCGCCACTGTGATCGGCCTGATGGTCATGGGAGCCGGATTCCTACTCGAACAGGCCATCGGCTGAACGGTGACGCCCCGCCACGAGCACACCAAACCACCTCCGACCTATGAAAGTGCACTCCGCCGCCAGCAGGTGATCCTGGCCGGGCACTTGGGACACCCAGCGGAAGCCCGTCGATGCCTTGGAGATGTGGAGCCATCGGTCCGGTCCGCTGCCATCGGTGCACTCCACAGACTCGGCTGCATCACCGAT
>Ga0066852_10001095_pt1 | contig 11570 bp, 10 predicted proteins | sample ETNtaG_27_FD_67283 | JGI IMG/M metagenome (GOLD analysis project Ga0066852, IMG submission 67283) | Marine microbial and viral communities from oxygen minimum zone, Eastern Pacific Ocean - ETNP201406SV63 | ecosystem: Environmental > Aquatic > Marine > Oceanic | place: Pacific Ocean: Eastern...
TGCATGGCCGTCGTCAGTTCGTACCGTAAGGCGTTCTGTTAAGTCAGATAACGAACGAGACCCTCATCCTTATTTGCCACCCGTATAGCGATATGCGGCGCACTATAGGGAGACCGCTGGTGTGAAACCAGAGGAAGGCGAGGGCAACGGTAGGTCAGTATGCCCCGAATGTCCTGGGCTACACGCGCGCTACAAAGGATCGGACAATGGGAAGCCACGCCGAGAGGCGGAGCTACCCCGAAACCGGTTCATAGTTCGGATCGAGGGCTGTAACTCGCCCTCGTGAAGCTGGATTCCGTAGTAATCGCGTCTCAAAATGGCGCGGTGAATATGCCCCTGCTCCTTGCACACACCGCCCGTCAAACCATCTTAGTTGGGGGTGGGTGAGGCTGCGTTGTATTGGCGTATTCGAGCCTGTCTTCGACAAGGAGGGTTAAGTCGTAACAAGGTATCTGTAGGGGAACCTGCAGATGGATCACCTCCTATGAAACCGGGGGGCAGGAGCCAGAAATGGCTCCTGTCTCCCACTCTTTTTTTTTTCATTCTTCATAACAGGTCAGCGTTCCATGTATCTGCATGGACGATGATGGATTCGATGAAGAGATACAGGAACTGATCAAGAACTTCCTTAAATCAGGTATCAATTACTTCAGGGTGAGTAATAAGCAGAACAAGCATTTCATGAGGATGTTTGACATGGATGATGGACCAGGAAGTTTCAATCCCTCGGGTTCAGGTTTCGGTACCTTCTCTAAAGACGATATGAAGAGATGGAGAAAGGACAATCGTTAGTTCAGACCAAGTTTCCCTCTGAATGAAAGCAGCTTCAGCACGGGGCCTCCAAGGTCCACCTTGATTACCGCCCCTCTGTTGAAATGGTACTCATCCCAACCATCTGGAACTGCATATCCACGATGCATGTCACTGGTGATGATGGTCGCCTCTGAACTCCATGACATCGCTTCCTTTCCAGTGGCCAGTTCTCTTGCCACCATGAAATAATGCGAGTTGGAATCTTGTTGCTGCGCATTCAACGAAGCGAGGTCAGCAACATGGCCTATCCATGCTCCTTGTCCCAACCAAGTCGAGAACAATAGTCCAGAGGATTGCTGTCTTTCATCCACATCGCCTCTTTGGATACGATACTTTGAGGGTGCATATTGATGGGTATTCGCTATCAGCAGGTCATTCACAGCGGGGTCGGTCTTGATGATGTTCCCGCTGGTTGAAGTAATGGTGGCTTGTATCCTTGGCAGGATATTGACCATGGCTTGACCACTGAGGGCTGCTTCGAGGTCTTCAGCAAAGGAATCTACTGTTGAATCCATGTAGAATCCAAGCGAGCCTTCTGAATCATTGGTACGTGGATGGGAATTAACTCCCATCACTGGTGTCTGGTCGTCGACATTGTGACAGATAGAGGTCAATGTTCCATCTCCACCAACCACAATGACCAGATCTCTGCCGATGAAGTCCGCCCTTGAGACAGCCTCTCTAGCACGCATGGTGTGATTCAGATTCTCGATATCAGACAATATCGATTCGATGAACGAGATGCTCTCATCGTGAATCCTTTCGTGGTTCTTTTTGTAGACCACGAGGACATTGGCACCCATGTTCCACCCGAGGGGCCGCTACCTTATGACCCGCACCCTGTGCAGACATCATGCTCCCAGATGGTAGGCCACGTCTACCTCCTGGTCAGTTTTTGACCGAGCGTTTCCCGGTCCTCACCTATGGAGAAACGCCACAGGTTGAGACCGATGATTGGGAGTTCAGGGTTTGGGGCCATGGTCTGGGCAAGGACCTCAGGTGGTCATGGGACGAGTTTCTTGCCGTTGGTAGGGTGGAGTTGAAGAAAGACTTCCACTGCGTCACAACTTGGTCTCGATATGACAATCAGTGGGCTGGGGTGCCGATATCCACACTTTGGAAGGAGATAGAGAAGGAACTGACGGCAAAGCCGGCAGCGGTATTGTTTCATTGTCATGGAGGATATTCCACCAATCTCAAACTTGAGGATGTATTGGTGGAAGAAAATCTATTCGCCACTCATCATGATGGCAAACCTCTGACCAAGCCTCATGGAGGGCCGATGCGCTTTGTTTGCCACCACTTGTATGCTTGGAAATCTCCCAAGTGGATATGTGGAATGGAACTCTTGTCAGAGGACAGAAGAGGGTTCTGGGAAAGGCATGGATATCACAATCATGCAGACCCTTGGGATGAAGAGCGATATTCCTACCAAGAAGGAGCAGATGACAAGAAGGTCAAATGATTCTCAAGATGAAACCAGCAGAGAATATCAACAAAGCAACTGCGCATGACCGCATGACCGTGACGTAGCCTTTGGATTGCAATGCATCCCGCGAGCGGTCAACTATTCTGGCGATACTCACTTTGCAGGTGATGAATACTCCGAAGAAAGCGATGATGAACAAGATGGGAGCGAATGGAGAAAGCCCCCATCCTGCGACTAGAAATGGTGCACCGATGAGCCCCCAGAATCTGTATGGGTTGGGATTGACCATATTGGTCAGGATACCATTGCGTAAGGAATGGTCTTCATCAGGAATTTCACTGATTTCTGGTGGTTTACTGGTCCAAGCCTTCCATGCCAGCCAGATCAGCAATACGGCTGCAGCGGCAGTCAAATAGTTCTCAAGGTCGCTCAATGCATTCCAAGCAAGTGCACACAACACTATGATCGGTCCGTCGGTGATGAGGACAGAGGAGGTCACCTTGGCACCGGCCTTCCAATCATGTTTCATCGTCTCTGAGATGACCACCATCATCAATGGACCTGGAAGAATCCCCTCGATGGCTCCCAGCAAGAGGCCCGCTGCAAGGATTCCAAGAACTGTCCCATCAGCCAATGCGAGCGGGTCCACAAGGGCCGCTGGTGCACCTGAAACTTGAACCGTACCCTCAACATGAGGGGTATCATGGCGGAAAGTGGAAGATTGGTAAAGGGCACAGCAGCGACCTATGTTGAAGAGATGAGCATCAAGACACCTGAGAGATATGAAATTAGATGCATTACTAGAGAAGTTCAGGCGGTTATCGAGCGCTCAGGTATTGGTGACGGCTTGGTTCTGGTCAACCCCATGCACATCACTGCGAGTGTCTATGTCAATGACCTTGAGTATGGATTGCACGATGATATCATGTCGATGCTTGAACGTCTGGCACCATATCATGGCCCTGATGGAAAGAAGGGCAAGGAATACCTGCACCACAGGACCGGGGAAGATAATGGCGATGCTCATTTGCGGCGTCAGTTACTCGGTCAACAGGTCTGTATGCCCGTTCAGGATGGGCGTCTCCATCTAGGAACTTGGGAGCAGATACACTATGCTGAATTCGATGGTCAACGCAACAAAAGAATTCTTGTTAAAGTGGTCGGGGTGATGAATGATGACTGAACTCTCACAACCACCTGAGTTATCTGGAATCGCTCAAGCCATGGATATTAGACGCGGAGAATGGGGGAAAGGAAGCGCTTCTCTCAAGGTCACGGTTTCTGATGAACACACCAACAAAGGAGGAGTTGCACATGGTGGCCTCTATTCGATGATGTTGGATATGGCCTGCGGCGGGGCCTTAGTCTCCACATTACCACTTGAGGAATGGTGTGCCACTACTCAGTTGAGCATCAGTTTTCTTGCCCCATCAAGACCTGGCGATGAACTGGTTGCGAAAGGCACTTTGATCAAACGTGGACATAATGTCGCTCATTTGCGTGGCGAGGTGGTGGCTCTAAATGGGCAGGTGGTCGCAACCGCCAATGGCACATGGGCCATCTGGCAGAAGAAGCCCGATTACATGCCTGGAAGAGATTGAGAATCCTACACAAAGGTCATTTGCATCCTCTCACTACAGGAACCATGACAGATGCAAGTATCGACCAAGCCAGCCTCGACCGCGGGTTCTTCCATTTCTCTATCCCTTACATCTGGTGGATGTGGCTCATCTGGGGATTAGGACTGGCCTTGGCAATTGCAGGTTTCGTTTTCGTAGGAATGGGTGATGTTGGCATGTTTGCACTTTCTGGTTTTGGTTTCCTAATGCTCGCCTTTTCTTCCCCCGGCTCACTTGAGGCGGCTCTTCACAATGTCAGGAAGAATGCGATATCAAGCGATGAATTGGAGGCACAGGCCAAGGAGCGCGGATATGAGATGCAATCGTGGTGGCTACAGCGTTCATCATATGCTCCAACCAATGACCCCAACGATTGGATTCTATCTGCTCCCGGTCCAACACTTTGGAATAAGGAGGACATCTATGCTGCTGATGAATCAGGAGAGCCCTTGGCAGAGCATCCACACAAGGTAGGTACTCCTCGCCCAGCGACTATGTCGGCGTTCGGGCTTTTCTCCATAGCTTCGATAGGATGTTTCCTGTTCTGGACCTGGAAGATTATTGCAATGACACCTGAAGAATTGGCTGAAGCGGGTGGTTCGGGAGACCCTGCTTTACTGAAATGGATAATGCCCATTCTTGGAATCATTGGATTGCTGGTGGGTTGGTATCAGGCCAAGATGTTGGCACAGATGCTCGACACTCCTACCAGTCTGATTCGTAGTATGGCTGTTGGCAGCAATGAGTTAGTTGGCCAAGTACGTCCTGCACAAGAAGGCGATATGACGGCAGCAGTTGGTGGAGCACCACATCGTACCGTGCACAACATGGTCGCATACAAGTGGACTCATGAGGTCTATGAGTGCAGGACTACCGGCATGGAGAGTAGTAAAACGACGGTATGTGATTGGCGTGTGGTCGAGCAGGAACAAGACTCCAACACGTTCATGCTCCATGATGGAACAGGAGGAATCAGAATACTCTCAGAATCCTTCAAGCGTTGGGATTGGGGAAATTTTCTCAAGCGTTGGGAATCCAAGCATGATGATACGATTGGTAAGGAGTTGTTTGGACAAATGGCTTCAAAACTAATGGGTCAAGGCAAGATCAAGAAACATAGATGGACACTTTGGGGGCTACGTATCGGCAACCCAGTCTATGTTATGGGTAATACTATTCCAAGGAGTAGGGAAGAGGCTGAAGCCGAGGGTTGTGATGCCTCTGTTCAGCACACATTGCTGAATGTCAATGGTGAAGATGCACCCGGTGTCAAGACCATCATTCGAAGGGGAACCGAATTATCCAACCTTGGGACAATGAGGTCCGGATTTGAGATGGTCATCATCCCTGCCATCATGTTGCTGGGCGGAATCACCTTGTTCCTCGTTTGAATCGAATTCTCCAGAGATAGTGTCGTGGCAATATGGCTGCTGAACTACCCGATTTTGGAGATATCTCGTTTTCGGGTGAATTGCGTCATTCACAAAAAGCTGCAACTTCAGTAATCATTCCACAACTCAAGGTGGAGAACAAACGCTTGCATATCGTTGCCCCTCCAGGTTCTGGAAAGACCGTGCTTGGGTTGTATGTCTGGGCAGAATTAGTGAGGAAACCGACTCTTGTTCTTTCTCCAAATTCAGCAATTCAGGCTCAGTGGGCTGCGCGAACATCGTTGTTCGATCTAGATGGTAAGGACTCATACATCAGTACCAACCCAAAGTCTCCCGGACTTCTCACATCCTTGACTTATCAATCTGTGACATTACCACAGAAAGGTGGTGAGGACCTTGATGCAGCAGCACTGGAGTTGTGGGCAGAGAAATTGATTGCTGAAGGCGAAGCTGATGACCACGAATCTGCAGAGGCATGGCAGAATGATTTACGCGAACGCAATTCCAAATATTTCAAGAGCAGGATTTCTAGTTATCGAAAGAGAGCAAGAGAAGAGATTTCCAGGGAGGGAGATATTCTTGCAACTCTGCACAAGAGTGCCAAAGAGAATCTTAGACTGCTGAAAGAAGCAGGAATAGGGCTCATCATTTTGGATGAATGCCATCATCTCATGCACCATTGGGGTCGAATTCTCAGTGAGATTAGAGAGATGTTCGATGATCCATATGTTCTCGGATTGACAGCAACTCCTCCTGAAGGTGATTCATTCAAGGCTGAAGATGTCAAACGTTACACGGAATTCTTTGGGCCAGTTGATTATGAGGTCCCTGTACCCGCTTTGGTTAGAGATTCAAATCTCGCCCCATACCAAGACCTATGTTACTTCGTCAGGCCTGCACCACATGAATTGGAATATATCGCTAGAGTCGATGAGGAGTTTGATGAACTTCTTGAAGAATTGCGTACGCCTGATGCTGAAGCGGCTGATGGCAGAGTGCCGAGTCTTGATGAATGGGTATTTACTGCATTGGATGAACGTAAGTCGCCAGGTGGCAAGTCCGAGGATTGGTCAAGATTTCAGAGCAAGAACAAGGTATTCGCTGATGATGCGAGACGCTTTCTGCAAACCCATGGAATTGAATTACCCGCAGGAATTCCAAGAATTGCAATTTTGGAAGATGATCAATCTTGGACTCGAATGAGCATGCTTCGGACTGTTCTAGACAGGTATGTGCGGCATGGATTGCGTCGTTCACAGAGCAGTGATGACCACGCGCTTTCCGAATCTGTAGTCTCTCGTCTGCGATTGCTTGGCATTCAGATAACAGAAACAGGTTCTCGACCATGTGCTTCACCAGTTGGCAGGGTGATGGCATACGCATCAGCCAAGGTCGATGCTCTGAACGAGATAATAGCGGTTGAGTCGGAAGTTATGGGTGAAGATATTCGCGTGGTAGTGGTGACCGATTTCGAGAAGACTTCCGCTACTGCATTGGTCGAAGGTGTCCTCGATGATGAGGCAGGAGGGGCCATCGCAGTGTTCCGTGCTCTCGTTAGCCATCCTGCTGGCGATACTCTGGACCCGATTTTGATGACCGGAAGCACCGTTCTAGTGGATGATGAATTGATTGGAAAATTTCTTTCAAGAGCAGAGGAGTGGGTTGGTTCAAGGAATCTAGAGATTGAATTCGAAGATATTGTTCATGATGGATATCATGAGATTCGTGGAAAAGGTAAGAACTGGATTCCTCGATATTATTCGTTGATGATTACCGAGTTCTTCCAAGAAGGGTTGACTCGTTGCATTGTTGGAACGCGCGGTCTTTTGGGTGAGGGGTGGGATGCTTCCCGAATCAACGTCCTCATCGATATGACTACCGTGACCACTAGTATGAGTATCAATCAATTGCGTGGCCGTTCTATCAGATTAGATTCGATGTGGCCTGAAAAAGTAGCAAACAATTGGGATATTATCTGCCTTGCAGAAGAGTTCACCAAGGGTTTCGACGATTACGAACGCTTCAAGCGAAAACATCAGCAATTGTATGGGGTCTGTGATGATGGCACGATCGAGAAAGGGGTTGGCCATGTTCATGCTGCATTCAACGACGCTCGTCCAGAGGGTATCAGTGAAGGGATGACTCTGTTTAATGAAGAGATGTTGAAGAGGTCTCAGATAAGGCCGCATACAAGGGAATTATGGGGTATAGGGCAACCATTTGCGGCAACCTCCACAACGGCATTGGAAGCAAAACTGAGTGCCGGATTTGGTTCTGGTTTCAATTTTGGCAAAGACAAGAAAATGTGGACGGATGCCTCATTGGTAGAAGCATTTTCCAGAGTAATAGTATATTCATTGAAGGAGTTGGGGGAGATTGATAGTGACAGTTCATCGATGGGTGGTGATAGAGGCGGAGGCTGGTTGCGTTATCACCTCCATGATTCAACTGAGGAAGAAGCAGAATTGTTCAGCACCTCTCTCGAGGAGTTGTTGGGGCCATTGAAATCTCCTCGATATGTGATAAGCCGTTCATCTCGATTCATGGAGGACACATGGTTGTCAAAGATGATGCCCGAAATACTTGCACGATTCCTGCGAAAAACAAGAACAGAGACTGTGATGTATCATACGGTGCCATCTTGTTTGGCATCGAGTAAAGATAGAGCGATGGTGTTCCAGAAGCATTGGAACCAGCATATTGGTCCGAGTGAATTGAGATATGGCCAAGCGCCACAGGTAAGCAATTCGTTGAAACAGTTCGTCAAAGTGGAATGGGTCCCAAGGTCGGTCTGCACAGTAAGCAAGTCTTCCTTTGAACATTTCAGAATAGTTCTGAGGAAGTAAACGTATCACTCAATAACCGGTATCAGTTCGGCTGAACATGGTTGGTGAAGATGTTGTCATCGTAGGCGGAGCACGTACTCCTTTCTGCGAGTGGGTTGGAGGTAAACGAGGCGATGGCAAACCCGGTGGAGCCTTGAAGACACTACGGGCAGAAGAACTCGGTGCAATCGCAATCAAGGGTGCTCTTGAGAAGACAGGAACAGACCCTGCTGCAGTTGATCATGTGGTGATGGGATATGCACTGCAGACCAATTCACAATCCATCTATGGAAGCCGACACGCCGGCCTTCAGGCGGGCATTCCTGAAGATGTGCCGATGCTCACTTTATCTCGTATCTGCGGTAGTGGGGTTCAATCCATCATCAGTGCGGCGCAGATGATAATGCTCGATGAAGCAAAGACCGTGGTTGCTGGTGGGATGGAGAACCTCTCTCAAGCCCCACATGTTCTGCGCGGTGCTAGAGAGGGATGGAGGCTTGGAAGAGCGCCGAAAGTCGAGGATTACATGTTCACTAATCTACAGGATATGACTTGTGGGCTGTTCATGGCTCAAACCAGTGACGAATTGTGTAAGCGCAAGGGAGTCACCCGCGAGGAAGTAGACGAATTCGCCGCTCTCAGTCATGCTAGAACTGCATCTTCCATCGACAACGATGTTTTCGCTGATGAGGTCGTTCCAGTCACAATCTCTTCGAGGAGAGGAGATGTGACATTGACCAACAAGGATGAGGATCACCTCGTTCGAGGCTCTACTCCAGAATCTCTTGCTTCTCTTCCAACAGCATTCGGTCCGGATAGTCTGGTGACCGCTGGAAATGCCAGTGGCGTTGTCGATGGTGCTGCAGCTGTTGTCATCAAGTCGGCCTCGCAAGCAGAAGCGGATGGAGATATGCCACTTGCACGCATCGTTTCATGGGGAATCGTCGGTCTTGAACCTGCAATCATGGCTTATGGGCCTGTTCCTTCCAGCCTCAAGGCTTTGGATATAGCAGGACTTGGAGTTGATGAAATCGACCGTTGGGAGATAAATGAGGCATTCGCAGGTCAGGCAGTCGCTTGTATCAAGGACTTGGGAATTGATGTTGACAAGGTTAACGTCAACGGTGGAGCAGTTGGTCTTGGCCACCCACTGGCAGCCACTGGAACGCGCCTAGTTCTGACTCTAGCGCATGAGTTGAAGAGATGTGGCGGCCGCTATGGAATCGCCACGGCATGTATCGGTGGGGGCCAAGGCATTGCCATGCTCATCGAGAGTCTGTGATTCACAGAATCATGCCGCCGATATCCCAGAGATATCTTCCAAGGCTCAATGACACAGCGAGCAGGAATGTTGTAGTCACCATTTTTACCGGCAGGTACTTGATAGCAAATCGCGCACCGAAGAAGGCTGCAGAAAAAGCCATGATGGGCATTGCGATGATAGTTGCCCAACCCGCTGTTTCAACAACTTCAAAGAGGGATTGATCGATGATGATGTGGCTGAAGAGAGCAACTGGCACCACCATCGCACCAATGAGATAGGAGGTTCCTGCAGAGGTGCGTGTCTCAAGGCCTAGAATGGAACGATGTAGTGTGACATAAATCGATCCGCCACCGATTCCAAGCACTCCTGATGCAATACCACCTAATGCTGTTCCTACCTTGTAGGTGCTGAGGTCTTCAGTACTTTTTGTGGATATCACAGGTGTCCTGAGATTCCTTTCGATGACGAAAACAAGTATTCCAGCAGCGATCACCTTGATTACTACATCTGAGATGTATTCAAGGATAAGCCAAGCGATGATGGTGCCTACTACTGCTCCAGGTACTGCAGTTATTCTTCCAGCCTTCGCAATACGGATATCGGAATGTCCATCTTTTGTATGGGCCATGCTGCTCCCGATAGCGACCATCCATACCATGCTCAGTGAACCGATGATTGCCTGAGTGACCGGCCATTCGGCGATATAGAGTAGAATAGGTAGATACAGAACCCCTCCGCCAAGGCCCAAGGGGCTGAATGTCAATGCTACAAGCAGAATCAGAACAGCGGCAGTGATGGAGTAAGGGTCCATTTCATTCCTCCTCATCGATGAACCAGTATTCTTGGCGCGGTGATAATGGCCGTTTCATCCACAGGGGTCTGCGCTCTCCTCTCGGATGTGTTTCGCGCTCCTTGGCCCAATGATTCCATTTCTTGTAATAGGCGAATGAACGTGCAGTATCGACTTCCACGTCTCCATATTCTTCACCTTCTGCAGGAGTTGAGAGTTTGACTTTCTGCAGCCAGCAATGACTTCCACTGATCGGGTCTGGCTGCACTGCGTGAGTGATGTTCTGATGGACTCCACCATCTCTCCAATACAGACGATTTGTGTCTGCATCGCTTGATTCGAATGGCTCGATGCCCGAGATGGTTCGCATACGCCATTTCCCGTCGCCTCTATCCTCGATAGATACGGTATTGGTCATCATTCGATTGCCAGCATCCTGTTTTCTTCGCCATCTGCCGATGTGGTGTGAACATCCAACCACTCCTGGCTTGATGGCCTCAGTGACCCAGACTTTGTCGACGAACCAACCGATTTCAGTTTCTATCTTGAGCAGACTCCCTTCTTCAACTCCAAGATTCTCAGCATCTTTCGGGTGTATCCAGATAGGGTTCCGATGAGCGATCTCCACCAACCATTTTGCATTGGCAGAGCGGGAATGAATATGCATTGGTAATCTGAAATTTGGGAGTAGACAATATTCATCATCTCCTTCAAGTTTTGAGGGGTGAACATGCGATTTGATTCTGTAATGTGGGATGGAATGCTCCGGGTAGCCAAACTCGATCATCGTAGGTGAGTAGAACTCTTGTTTTCCAGAGGGGGTAGGCCAACCTTCCTCCTCATGCTTGTTGTAGGTCGCTTCTTCGATGAGGAATGCTCCATGTTTGCGCATGTATCCAAGTGGGTCGGTATCTTCAGCCTGTGCGGCCTCTGGAAGCCCAGGTATTCTTTCGAAGATGTATTGGTAGTATTCGTCGATATTGATGGTCTCTCCTTCGCGATAAGGGGACATGAAGTGTTGCTTGATGCCCATCTCGCCATCTGGGTCAATGCGCAGGCTCAGTTCATTCCAGAATTCATCCTCTTCCCAGACCTGACCGGGATTGACCTCATGGGTGAATTTGACTTCTTCGCCCTGTCTTCGGGCGAATTCCCTGAGCACCGGTTGTCTGAAGGCGACCCATTTCCCAGATGAAGTGGCGTAGGAATTGATGTCGTGCCTTTCACTTGCATGTCCCATTGGAAGCACATAATCTGCGAAGAATGCGGTTTCATTCCAAGTTGGCGTCATGGCAATATGGCAGCCGACCGCTTCCGTGTTCTGTAGCATCTCTATCCATGAGAAACCATCCGGATATGTCCATACAGGATTGAATACTCTAGTGAAATAGACATCCATGCTGCCTCGACCATCCTTGATGAGATGAGGTAGGATATGG
>Ga0066852_10001101_pt1 | contig 11550 bp, 8 predicted proteins | sample ETNtaG_27_FD_67283 | JGI IMG/M metagenome (GOLD analysis project Ga0066852, IMG submission 67283) | Marine microbial and viral communities from oxygen minimum zone, Eastern Pacific Ocean - ETNP201406SV63 | ecosystem: Environmental > Aquatic > Marine > Oceanic | place: Pacific Ocean: Eastern...
TGGTAAAAAGAGGGTAAGAAATAAAGTATTTTTCCCGGGATACTTGCTTATAAAAATGGATATGGATAAAGAAACAAAGTATATGATAGAAAATATCTCTGGAGTAATGAGTTTTGTAGGACCACAGGGTTTGCCCCAAGCGCTGAAACAGGAAGAGGTAAATCGGATACTTGGTATTGTTGAGGGATCAAAGGGGAAAGAGATTGTAAAGTCACTTTTTAAAGTTGGAGATCACGTCAAGGTTACGGATGGTCCATTTTTAGATTTTTCCGGTTTTGTTAAAGAAGTTAATGATGAGAAGCAAAAATTAAAGGTTTCTGTGAGCATTTTTGGAAGGCCTACGCCAGTTGAATTGAATTATTTACAAGTAGAAAAAGAGAAATAAACAATGCCGCCAAAAAAGGAAATAGGATTTATAAAACTTCAAATTCCTGCGGGACAGGCTAATCCTGCTCCGCCAGTTGGACCTGCGCTTGGACAGCATGGTGTGAATATTATGGAATTTTGTAAAGCGTTTAATGATCAAAGTAAAGACCAAATGGGAATGATTATACCAGTTGAAATCACAGTATTTGCTGATCGCAGTTTCGTTTTTATAACAAAAACACCACCTGCAGCTGTATTACTTAAAAAGGCTGCAGGATTAGATAAAGGTTCGGGTGAACCGAATAAAGAAAAAGTAGGCTCGGTATCTGAAAATGATCTTGCAAAGATTGCTGAAACAAAAATGCAAGATTTAAACGCAAACACAATTGAAAAAGCCGTGGAAATGATTCGAGGTACTGCTAAAAGTATGGGCATTGAGGTTAACTAGTTTATATGAAATTGACTAAAAACAAAAATTCAATAGCTGAAAAATTAGACCGACGGAAAGAATATTCACTTGAAGAAGCAGTATCTTTAGTTAAGGAACTAAAATATGGACAATTTGATGAATCTGTTGATATTGCGATAAATATGGGAGTCGATCCACGTCATTCAGATCAAAATATTCGAGTTACTACTAGTCTTCCCAGCGGAACGGGACGTGAAGTTATTGTACTAGTTTTAGCTCGTGGCCCAAAAGAAAAAGAAGCTAAAGAAGCAGGTGCAGATTTTATTGGAAATGATGATTACATTGAAAAAATGAAAAATGGTTGGACAGAAATTGATAAAGTTGTGGCAACTCCTGATATGATGCCAGCGCTTGGAAAATTGGGAAAAGTTCTTGGGCCGAAGGGATTAATGCCTAACCCTAAAAGCGGAACAGTGACTATGGATATAGGAAAGGCAGTTAAGGAATTAAAAACTGGAAGGGTTGAGTTAAGAGTAGAAAAAAATGGGATTATCCATGCTAGCTGTGGGAAAACGTCATTTAAAGAAAATGATTTAATTGAAAATATTCGAATTATTTATAATACTATCATGAAAGCAAGGCCAGCATCTGCAAAGGGTCAGTATTTAAAAAAAATTACATTATCTTCAACGATGGGTCCAGGTATCAAAGTTGATCAAACAAGTATAAAGTAATATTATGCCAAGTGAGAAAAACCAAGACGAATTAGCACAATTAACCGAAAAGCTCGATAAAGCAAAAGCGGTCTATTTCACAGATTTTCTTGGACTTGATGTATCAAGTATCACTGAACTAAGGTCCGAGTTTTTTAAAGCATCAATCGAATTTAAAGTGGCTAAAAATACATTATTGAAATTAGCTGCAAAAAATATTAACCTTGAAGGGCTTGATGATTTTCTTGTTGGATCGACAGCAATAGCAATTTCTTATGACGAACCAACTGCACCTGCAAAAGTTTTGAAAAAGTTTACCGAAGATCATGAAAAGCCGGATGTAAAAGCAATATTATTTGATGGTGAAGTGTTGGATGGAAGTGAATATTTGAAATTTGCAACCCTACCAACGAAGGATGAATTACTTACTAAGCTAGTTCTTATGTTAAATAGTCCGATAACAATATTGGCTCGTACACTAAGTGGATCAATGACAAATTTTGTTAATGGCCTAAACAATTTGAAAAATACAAAATCTTAATAACTAATAATATAAGGAGTGTCTATAATGGCTGAAACTAAAAGAGCAGATGTCCTATCTTACCTGGAATCTGCAAATATGATTGAAATATCAGAGCTTATAGCAGAAATCGAAGAAAAGTTTGGAGTAACAGCTGCAGCGCCAGTAGCGGTGGCTGCAGCAGGCCCTGCGGATTCTGCTTCTGGCGCTGAAGAAGAGAAAACTGAGTTTGATGTTATGTTGGAAAGCGCAGGTCAAGCAAAGATCAATGTGATAAAAGCAGTAAGAGCTATTACCAGTTTAGGTTTAAAGGAAGCAAAGGAATTAGTTGACTCTGCTCCAAAGGCTGTCAAAGAGGGGATTGCAAAGGCTGAGGCGGAAGAAATCAAAACACAGCTTGAAGAAGCTGGAGCAACTGTCGAGTTAAAGTAATTATTTACTTTAATACAATAATCTACCCGTTATTTTATTCATATCAAATATAGGAGGTTTCTTTGGACTCTGTAAAAAATAAAAAAGTAGAGAGGGTATCCTTTTCTAAAATACCATCTCTTGTTGAGATGCCTGATTTTCTGGCGTTACAAAAAGAATCATTTGAACGATTTTTACAGCTGAATGTGCCCGAGGATGAGCGAGATCATGTGGGTCTTGAGGGAGTATTCCGCGATGTATTTCCACTTGAAGATTCACACCGAAATTATATACTAGATTATAATAATTATATTTTAGGCCTACCCAAATATTCGCCTGATGAATGTATAGATCGCGGGGTTACATATTCGGTACCATTGAAAGTTCGTCTCACTTTGAATATTACTGATGAAGATAATAAGAGTGAATTTGCGCAAAGTATTCAACAGGATGTTTATTTTGGAAATATTCCTGCGATGACAGAAAAAGGAACATTTGTTATTAATGGTGCTGAGCGTGTCATAGTATCTCAGCTTCACCGTAGTCCTGGAGTCTTTTTCGATGAGGCAATCCATCCAAACGGTGCTAGGCTTTTCCAGGGAAGAATCATTCCATTTCGTGGATCCTGGTTAGACTTTACAACTGATATTAATGATTGTCTTTTTGCAATCATTGATCGTAGACGAAAGTTTCCTGTTACAATGCTTTTGAGAGCACTCGGGTTCTCCACGAACCAGGATATATTTAGAGTTTTTGACTGTATCACTACAATTTCTTTAAAGAGTAAAGATATTGAAAAATATCATGGCACTACGATAATTAATGATATTATCGATGAAAATACAGGTGAAATATTTTTTGAAGGTGGTACTGTGGTTGATAGCAATGTAGTAGAAACATTGGTAAAAAATAAAATATCGAAAGTAGAAGTAGTTGATGGTGACCGTGAATTCTCATCAATGTTACTTCTTAATACTATGAAAAAGGATCCTACTAACAGCACCGAAGAAGCATTGGGTGTGGTGTATCAATTAATTAGATCGGGAGAGCCGCCTAATTTAGAAACTGCACAAAAATTTATTGAAAGGCAGTTTTTTAGCCCGAAGAAATATGATCTTGGTCAAGTAGGGCGTTATCGGTTGAACCAGCAGTTTGATCTTGAAGTCCCAGTTGATGATACCGTACTAACAATGGATGACATTGTATGCGTGATAAGATTTCTTATAGATATGAGGAAAGGTGAACGTGGATCAGATGATATTGATCATTTAGGCAATCGAAGGGTAAAAACAGTAGGTGAATTACTGACAAATCAGTTTAGTGTCGCTTTAAGTCGAATGTTGAGGACAATTTATGAACGGATGAATTTACGAGAATCTGAATCAATCACTCCTCAAGATCTTATAAATTCCAGAGTAGTTACTACTGTGATAAATACGTTTTTTGGTACTAGCCAATTATCCCAGTTTGGTGATCAGACAAACCCACTTGCTGAAATCACACATAAACGACGTATTTCTGCGCTTGGCCCAGGAGGGCTTACAAGAGAGCGGGCTGGTTTTGAGGTCCGCGATGTTCATTATACTCATTATGGAAGATTATGTCCGATTGAAACGCCTGAAGGGCCTAATATTGGATTAATATCTTCATTGGCCTTATACGCCACAATAAACCGTCATGGGTTTATAGAAGCGCCTTATCGATTACTTGATAAAAAAGGGAATAGTTCCTATGCTACGGAATCAATAAAATATTTATCAGCTGACGATGAAGATCGAGTAATGATTGCACAATCGGACTCTAGAATGGACAAAAAAGGCCGTTTAATGGATAATATATTACGTGCCCGAATCAAGGGTGATTTTCCCGTCGTTGATTCAAGCGAAATTGAATTCATGGATGTTGCGCCAAACCAAATATTAAGTGTTGCTGCCGCTTTAATACCATTTTTAGAACATGATGATGCAAATCGTGCGTTAATGGGTTCAAATATGCAAAGACAATCTGTTCCACTGATGAACCCTACGGCTCCAATTGTAGGTACTGGTATAGAATATAAAGTAGCTAAAGATTCCTACGCAGCGCTAGCCGCTCCTGTTGATGGAATAGTGACATATGTAGATTCGAAGAAAATTATCTTAAAGTCTGATGATTTACCTGATGATTTAACTTTATCAAAAGGATCAAATCTTTTCGAATTATCGTTGAAAAAGTTTTGGCGTACTAACCAGAACTCATGCCAGAATCAGAAGCCTCGTGTTAAGATTGGACAACGCGTAAAAAAAGGTGAAATTGTAGCTGATGGCGCATCTTGCCAAAATGGCGAATTAGCTTTGGGGCAAAATGTTAGAGTCGCATTTATGCCTTGGCGCGGATATAACTTTGAGGATGCAATTGTTCTCAGCGAGAGACTGGTGACGGAAGATATTTTTACTAGTCTGCACATTAATGAAATAGATCTTGAGGTGCGAGATACAAAACGAGGAGAAGAGGAACTAACAGCAGAAATACCAAATGTGAGTGAAGATGCTACAAGAGAATTAGATGAGAATGGTATTGTTAGGATAGGCGCTAAAGTACAAGAAGGTGACATCCTAATTGGCAAGGTATCTCCAAAAGGTGAAACTGATCCGACCCCAGAAGAAAAGTTGCTTAAGGCTATATTTGGTGAGAAAGCCGGAGAAGTTAAAGATTCATCCCGCCGAGCCGATCCTGGCGTACAAGGAGTCGTTATTAATACGAAGCTTTTTCAAAAAAGGGCACGTATGTCGAGAATTGAATTAAAAAAAGCAATTCAAGGTTTACAGTTAGAATCAAGATCAACTAAGGCAAATCTAAAAGAATCACGTGATAAGAAATTAATGGATTTATTAAAAAATCAAATTTCCAGCGGTATTAGGGACATTTCAAATGGTCGTACTTTGATAAAAAAATCAACAAAGTTGACAGAAAAAAGACTAAAGGCATTTGATCTGGAGAGGTTCGCGCAGGATAGCCCATGGATTGAAAATAAAACATCCTGGAAAGATATTAAGACTGTGTGGCGTACTTATCGCAGAGAGTGGTCTGAGGCAGAGGATAATTTAGAAAGAGAAGTATTTAAATTACGAATCGGTGACGAGCTACAGCCTGGAATTCTTAGGTTAGCAAAAGTTTATGTAGCAAATAAAAGAAGGGTAAAAGTTGGCGATAAAATGGCTGGACGCCATGGAAACAAAGGAATAGTTGCTACAATCGTCCCGCAAGAAGATATGCCTTTTACAGAAGATGGGACACCGGTCGATATTATTTTGAATCCTCTTGGTGTGCCCTCGCGTATGAACTTAGGGCAATTATATGAAACAATGCTAGGCTGGGCAGGCGAAATACTTGGATTAGATTACAAAACGCCTGCATTTGATGGAGCAAGCCCTGAACTCGTTGAGATGGAGATGGAAAAAGCAGGGCTACCCGTAAATGGTAAGGTAAAGTTAATTGATGGTCGTACCGGTGAATATTTCGATAATACTGTGACTGTAGGAGTAATCTATATGATGAAACTGGCCCATATGGTTGATGATAAGATGCACGCAAGATCAACGGGCCCTTATTCCCTTATTACCCAGCAGCCACTAGGAGGTAAAGCGCAATTTGGAGGTCAACGATTTGGTGAAATGGAATGTTGGGCTTTGGAGGCTTATGGTGCAGCGCACACGCTTCAAGAAATTTTGACCGTTAAATCTGATGACGTTGAAGGAAGGTCTAAAGTATATAATGCAATAGTCCGTGGTGAAAATTTACCAGATTATGGTTATCCAGAATCCTTCAATGTTTTAATTAAAGAGCTGCAAGGCTTAGGTATTGACGTTGAATTAAATTAAAGAAAAAGGTGAACTCTTGACATACATACAATCTGCAAAAATCGAATTATCCAAAAAATATGAATCAATAACTATTGGGCTTGCTTCACCTGAAATGATTTTAGCAAGATCATATGGTGAGATCCTTAAACCAGAAACCATAAATTATCGTTCTTATAAGCCTGAAAAAGATGGATTATTCTGTGAAAAGATTTTCGGTCCTGTTAAGGATTATGAATGTCATTGCGGTAAATACAAGGGCATTCGTTATCGTGGGATAATTTGCGATCGTTGTGGTGTAGAGGTTACCCGAAAAAAGGTTCGCAGAGAAAGAATGGGACACATCACGCTGGCTGTTCCAATTATACACATATGGTACCTGAGATCAATACCAAGCAAACTAGCCTATTTAACAGGATTAAAGACTAAGCAACTGGAACGAATCATTTATTATGAGACGTTTATCGTAATTGAGCCTGGGAAAAGTGGTCGTGAGGCAATGGAATTATTAGATGAAGATGAATATTTTGAACTGGAACGCGAATTTGGATTTTATGCAGTTAGTGAAGAAGAGCGAGATAACGATGACTATTTTTACGCAACTATGGGTGGTGAAGCAATCAAAGAAATGTTGGCCCGTATAAATTTATTTGAATTAAAAAAATCACTTGAAGAAATTATTGAAACATCAAAATCAAAACAGAAGCGAACTGAAGCGTTAAATCGCCTAAAAATCGTAAAAACATTTTTACCAACGCTTTCTAAAAAAAGGATCAACCAACCAGAATGGATGGTTATTTCTGTATTACCTGTCATTCCGCCAGAATTACGTCCTTTAGTTCCACTTGAAGGCGGAAGATTTGCGGCTAGTGATCTGAACGATTTATACCGCCGGATTATTATTAGGAACAATCGATTAAAACAATTGATCGAAATTGGGGCACCTGATGTAATACTTCGCAATGAAAAACGTATGTTACAGGAAGCAGTCGATGCATTATTTGATAATAATCGTCGCAAAACTGCGATTAGAAGTGGTACTAGGCGTCCATTAAAATCAATTTCTGATATGCTGCGGGGTAAAACTGGTAGATTCCGTCAGAATCTTTTAGGAAAACGTGTTGATTATTCCGGTCGGTCGGTAATCGTAGTGGGACCAGAATTACGTATGAACGAATGCGGTTTACCAAAGAATATGGCACTTGAGCTATTCAAACCGCATATGATCTATGAATTAATCGCGAGAGGCTATACGGAAACTCCGCGAAGTGCTAAATTGATGATCGAAAACCAGGATCCGGTAGTTTATAAGGTATTGGAATATGTTGTACATGATCATCCGGTTTTACTTAACAGAGCGCCTACGCTCCATCGTCTAGGCATACAAGCTTTTCAGCCTTTATTAGTAGATGGTAAAGCAATCAAATTACATCCACTTGTCTGTGCGGCGTTTAATGCTGATTTTGACGGTGATCAAATGGCTGTACATGTGCCACTAAGCATCCAAGCGCAGATGGAAGCACGCTTACTTATGCTTTCAAGTCATAATGTGCTTCATCCAGCAAATGGAAAACCAATCTCTATTCCTTCGCAAGATATGGTCCTGGGTTGTTATTACTTAACACGTCCTAAAATAGGGGCTTTAGGTGAAGGAAAATCATTTGGGTCTATCGATGAGGTTCTAATCGCTTTTGAAAATAAAATGGTTGATATGCATGCCATAATTAATCTTCGTCATGATAAAAAATGGTATAAAGAAACGACTGTGGGTAGGGCGATATTTAATTCTATTTTACCCAAAGAGCTTGAATATTCAGATTTAACAATTTCAAAAAATGATCTGGTAACAATTATTAATCAGGCATATTTAATTGCAGGAAATTATGAAACTGTTGAGTTTCTTGATAATCTTAAGGATCTTGGTTTTGCTTCCGCTACTCAGGGTGGATGCTCAATATCAATAAGTGATGTTATGATACCCGACCAAAAAGATGATATTATACAATCAGCCCAAAACAAGGTGGATGGTATTACTGAAAAATATAATCGCCATATTCTTACTGATGGTGAACGTTATAACAAAGTGATAGATGTTTGGACGCATGCAACTAATCAAGTAGCTGCCACTATGATGGAAGGATTAAAAAATAACGGGCAAGGATTCAATCCAGTATTTATGATGGCTGATTCTGGTGCTCGTGGTAGTCAGGATCAAATAAAACAATTAGCAGGAATGAGAGGCCTTATGGCCAAGCCTAAAAAATCAATGACTGGTGGTAAAGGTGAAATTATTGAATCGCCCATTATTTCTAATTTTAAAGAAGGTCTGTCTGTACTAGAGTATTTTATTTCCACACATGGAGCAAGAAAGGGTCTTGCTGATACTGCGTTAAAAACTGCGGATGCAGGTTATTTAACGCGCCGGTTGGTCGATGTGGCTCAAGATGTGGTTATCTATGAACAAGATTGTGGTACTATCAATGGCCTGTTAATTTCAGATCTTAAGGAGGGAGAAGAAATTATTGAACCATTGGCTGATCGTATTCTAGGTCGAACGATACTTGATGATTTTATTCTTGATGGCAAGAAGCTTATTAAAACTGGCCAGATAATAGGCGATAAAGAAGCAGAAGTTATTGCTGATTCTAATGTTGAAAGTCTTAGGATAAGGTCAGTTTTAACATGTGATTCACTACGTGGGGTTTGCGCAAAGTGTTACGGTTGGAATTTGTCAACCCATGATATAGTGGACCTTGGAACAGCTGTTGGTATCCAGGCTGCGCAAAGTATTGGGGAACCAGGTACTCAACTTACATTGCGTACATTTCATATTGGCGGTACAGCAACACGGATTATTGAGCAATCTGAAATGAAAACTAACCGTGCCGGCATAGTAAAATTTTCTGAAGATATTGAGATAGCGAGTACAAAGGATGAATCCGGCGCTAGAGTAAACAGATGTATGGTTAGAAATGGTAAAGTTTTCATCGTTGACAAAAAGGAAAAAATACTCACGCAGTATAATGTTCCCTACGGATCTAATATTTTGGTTGATCAAGATGAGAAAGTGCCATCAGAAAAAGTGTTATTTCAATGGGATCCTTATACAGATGTAATCCTGGCTAGACAGAGCGGTATTATATCGACCAAAGATTTTATTGAAGGCGACACCTATCAGGTTGAAGCGGTCGAGGGCGGAAAAAAACGGATGGTTATTATTGAAGCCAAAGACCGGAGTCTAAGTCCGCGTGTTGAAATTATCGATGCTAAAGGCGATATTCTTGCTGGCGGTACAATCTTGCCTGTAACTGCAACATTGGTTGTAAGCAAAGGTCAAAAGGTGTCCCGAGGGCAAACGCTCGTTAAAATTCCCCGCGACATAGGAAAAACGCGTGATATTACGGGCGGTTTACCTAGGGTTGCGGAATTATTTGAAGCCCGGAATCCAAAAAATCCTTCTGTAGTGAGTGAAATCGATGGTATTGTAAAATTTGGCGATACAAAAAGAGGCGTTAGAACCATGATTGTTGAAGCCGATGACGGTGAGGTTAAAAAGTATAGAATACCTTACGGAAAACATGTAATAGTCCATGAACATGATCGAATTATAGCAGGTACGCAGCTTTGCGAAGGTTCTACTTCTCCTATGGATATCCTAAAAATTTTAGGAGCTGGAAAAGCACGGGAATACTTGGTGAATGAGATCCAAGAGGTCTATAGGCTTCAAGGGGTAAAAATTAATGACAAGCACATTGAAGTCATCGTGCGACAAATGATGCAAAAGATTAGCGTTGTTGAAACAGGAGATACGGAGTACCTGCCACAAGATCGTATAAACAGAACTGAATTTTTTGCAACTAATAATAACCTACTATCAATGGTAAAAATTACAGATCCTGGTGACACGGATTTTGAGGAAGATATGTTGGTTGATAAGAAAGAGTTTATTGAGCTAAATAAGGAATTGAAAGAAAGTGGAAAGAAACCTGCTAAATACACCAAAACTAAACCTGCGACTTTTGAGCCGCTTCTAATGGGCATCACCCGGGCATCTTTAAATACCGAGAGTTTCATTTCTGCAGCTTCCTTTCAAGAAACTACGCGAGTATTGACTAATGCTGCAACAGCTGGTCAGACTGATTATCTGCGCGGTCTTAAAGAAAATGTTGCTGTGGGACGTTTAATTCCTGCAGGGACGGGGTTACATGGCTATAGAGATATTGTTGTTGATAATAAAAGGGAAGAGCAGGATGATTCCGAGTCAATTCAAAAAGCTGTAAGTTGATTTAATTAAATATGAATAATATAAATTGCTGTGTACGAAAAATAATGATAATTTTCTCGGCTTTTGAGCAAGTGTTATGCCGACGATAAACCAATTAGTACGAAAGGGCAGGCGGCGGATAATAAAAAAGACCACCACGCCAGCCCTAAAGGGGAACCCTCAGAAAAGGGGCGTATGTACTCGTGTATACACTACTACGCCAAAGAAGCCTAACTCGGCTTTACGTAAAGTAACTCGTGTACGATTAACAAATGGTATGGAAGTCACTGCTTATATTCCAGGCGAAGGTCATAACCTCCAGGAACACTCAATTGTTCTATTAGAAGGCGGTCGTGTAAAAGATTTGCCAGGTGTAAGATATCACATTGTTCGAGGTACGCTAGATACTTCAGGCGTTTCTGATAGAACTACAAGTCGTTCACGTTATGGCACTAAAAAACCAAAGTAGCAGATAATTATGCGACGACGTCGGCCAGAACGTAGAAAAATTTTACCGGATCCGGTTTATAAAGATCTTGCAATTTCAAAATTCATTAATTTTCTAATGAAAGGTGGTAAAAAGGGAGTTGCTGAAAAAATATTTTATAATGCATTAGATAAGATTAAGCAAAAAACAAAATCTGATGGAGTAAAGATTTTTGAAAAGGCTATAGAAAATACATCTCCAATGGTAGAAGTAAAATCGCGGAGAATTGGCGGCGCAACCTATCAGGTCCCCATAGAAGTACCAAGGAGCCGCAAATTCTTTCTCGCATCTCATTGGATCATCAATTCTGCCAGTGGCCGTGGTGGTAAGCCGATGGCCGAAAGACTTGCCACGGAATTAATTGCTGCGGCGAATAATGAAGGTGGTGCAATAAAGAAAAAAGAAGATACCCACAGAATGGCAGAAGCAAACAAGGCATTTGCCCATTTTCGACGGTAAAGAAGGTAAAATAAGTGACTAATAATTCTCTAGAAACTGTAAGGAACATAGGTATAATGGCGCATATAGATGCCGGAAAAAC
>Ga0066852_10001104_pt1 | contig 11541 bp, 6 predicted proteins | sample ETNtaG_27_FD_67283 | JGI IMG/M metagenome (GOLD analysis project Ga0066852, IMG submission 67283) | Marine microbial and viral communities from oxygen minimum zone, Eastern Pacific Ocean - ETNP201406SV63 | ecosystem: Environmental > Aquatic > Marine > Oceanic | place: Pacific Ocean: Eastern...
ACAATATAATCTAAATCAAGATATTTCTTTATATCAAGTTTAATTCATGGGCCAGCCCTAGTAATATATTAGTATTGTTAGAAGAAGGATTTATACAATAAATAAATTTGGGTACAATTAATGGAAGTACCAAGAGGCGATAACAATATGAAAAAGGGCTTTAGAAGCGTTTTGATTGCATTTGGACTATTGCTTACAATTCAAGCATCAGGTCTTTATGCCGAGACTTTACCTCAGTATGGTGATGACATGCATCTTGGTGTGCAGACTTGCTCAGGTTCTACTTGTCACGGGGCAATTAAACCTTGGCAAAATTCATCAGTACTTCAAAATGAAGCAATCACTTGGAAAAAACACGATCACCATGCTCGTGCCTTCAAAACACTGGGGAAGGAACGTTCGCAACGTATTGCAAAAAATTTAGGCATAGAAGATCCCCAAAAAGATGATACATGCCTTAATTGTCACGCCAATAATGTGCCAAAATCAAAGCGTGCTAAAAATTTTACATTAAGTGATGGCGTTACCTGCGAAGCTTGTCATGGCGGCGCTGAAAAGTGGCTTGGAATTCATGTTTCTGGGGTAGGAGGGCGCAAAGAAAACATAGAGGCTGGCCAATATCCAACCGAAGAACCAATAGCAAGGGCGAAACTTTGCCTGAGTTGTCATTACGGTACAAAAAATAAGTTTCTTACGCATAAAATAATGGGTGCAGGGCACCCTAGGCTATCTTTTGAGCTGGATACTTATACGGCTACTCAGCCTGCGCATTATCGAGTCGATGCAGATTATCGGCAACGAAAGAGCTGGGACAACGGCGTTAAAACTTGGGCGATTGGCCAAGCTGTTGCTGTTGAAGAAACCCTAGAGGCATTGACAGATGCTAAGCGTAATCGCCAGGGCATTTTCCCAGAATTGGTCTTTTTCGATTGTCATGCATGCCATCATCCAATGTCTAATCTTCGTTGGGAGAGGCGAGATAGCGTAGGTCTTGATCCGGGTATACCGAAATTAAATGACGCAAATATTGTTTTATTACGCGTTGTCACATCTGTTGTTGACCCCGAACTTGGAAAACTCATTGAAAATGAAGCAAGAGCATTACATCAGTCTTCGATGAAGGGTGGTGATGCAACGTATGATGCGGCCAACACACTAAAACAAACGCTTCAAGGTGTTGTTAAAAAAATCAATGGACATAGTTTTACAGGCGGTGAAATGAGTAAAATACTAAATGCATTATTAGAGTTTGGCCTTCATGGTGAATACGTAAATTATATAGCGGCAGAGCAGGCTACTTACTCAATTGGTAGTGTTGTAGAAGCTATGAAGGATGCAGGAATATTAAAGGACGCGACAATACAAAAAGTAAAAACCGCGATGGATATGGCTTATGAAGCGGTTAAGTATGATGAAAAATATCGTCCCTCGGATTTTGTCAAAGCAATTGAAAGCATAAAGGCTGCTATGGAACCTGAACTACAGCTATCGAAGAAGTAAGAAAAAGTAAGACTCTAATTTATAATTAGGGATAATTGTTACTCAAACACGTGAGTGATACGTATAGGTTAATATTGTCGAATAATTTATTTATATATATGAAATCACAAATACTGCAAAAAAAGTACTTGATAATATTTTTTAAAGCTAAGCTTTATTTGCTGGCTTGCATTATATTTTCTGGATTTTCTTTAGCTGGTGAATCAATTATAGATCAAGATCATAAGTTACCCGAAGATTATGAAGCCCAGTGGGAAAGGTTGGTTAGTGATGTCGAACCAAAATTGCTTGGTGGCGGAGAAAGCATTGACCCACATTTTGAGATATTAAAACAATCGCAATATCCTTCGGCGGCATTATGCGGTCGTTGTCACCAAAAGATCTTCAGTGAATGGTCATCTTCTAATCATGCATATGCATCAATATCTCCCATGTTTCATAAATTTGAGCAAGCAGTCAATGCACTAACATCGGGTACTATGGGTAGTTTCTGCGTGCGATGCCATCAAACGGTCGGCACCCAAATTGGCGAACCCAGAGAATCACCGTTATGGGAACGATCCTTAGTAGCAAGAGAAGGAATAACCTGTATTACTTGTCATAGGGTCAATCAATCATTTTTTAAGGTTAATGGCGAGCGCCATATACAACCGGGGAGTATTTATGAGCCTGTTTATAATACTGGAAATGCCCCTGGTGTTGCTGAAGTATTAGCAGATCGTGATTACTATAAAGTATCAGGGAGTCCTGAGGAAGAGGGTTTTCCTATTCATGCAGGGGCTTCAGTTTTTGAGACGATCGGACAATCTGAGTTTTGTGTTTCATGCCATCAGGTAGCAGTTAATTTAGGTATCAAGCTGGAAGTAGTATGGGAACAATATCGCGATAGTCCTGCGCACGCGAAGGGAGTGACTTGCCAAGCTTGTCATATGGGCAAAATACCTGGCGAGGCAAAAGGCTACGATACCGCACCTGTTGCAATTGTTAATGGTCGTGTTGTGGGAGATACAAATCGTAAACATTCGAACCATGCTTTTTATGGCCCTGGATATCCCATTGCACATCCCGGTTTATTCCCATTTAATGCTCGCGCACTTAAATGGTCAGTTAAAGAGTGGTTAACTTTTAATTATCGTGAACTATGGGGAATGCCTGATTGGGAAGATAAACTTGAGCAGGGACTAGTTGAGGCACCCGAATTTCCAGAGATATGGTCAACCCGAAAGGCACGAGAAGAAGCGCGCTATATAATCGGGCAAAATAATAAGCTTCTTGAAAATAAACGACTTGATCGTCTCGCAGTTATGGAAAATGGAAGTCGAATAGACGGACCATTTTTTGATAAAGGCGCCCCAGAAATAGGTAAAGATTTGAGTTTCCGCTATCGGGTTACCAATGTCGATGAGGGCCATAATCTCCCGTCCGGTTCACTGGGAGCACAACCTGAAATTTGGCTCAATGTTGTACTTACTGATCCCGATGGGGAGCGTGTATTTGAATCTGGTTATGTTGATAAATATGGAGATATGGTTGACCTTCATTCAATAGAATTAGCTGAAGGGACAATTGAACACGATGACCAGCTTTTTAATTTACAAACAAAATTTTTAACAACAAATATTAAAGGGACTGATAGGGAGATGTATCTACCCGTCAATTTTGATATCGATCAACTCCCCATGTTAAGACCAGCGGCACAACCAACAACAGTCATGAATCACCCTCCATTTGCTAGAATGGAAGGTCGTTCAATTCCGCCACTGGCGTATCGTGATGCAAAATATAAAGTTCCAGGAGATTTAGTCAAAAAACAAGGCACATACAAACTACAAGTGAGACTACGTAGCCGAGCCGAGCCGATTTATTTTATGAAATTTGTTGGCGCAACACTTGATATGGAAAAACGAATTAATGAATGGATGATTGATATTCATCCATACGCAACAGAATTTGATATTAAATAAAAGATGATTTTTATTAATTATAAATTGCGAAAAGAGGGCAAACTATTTTTTAGCGGACTTCTCTTTTTTATTTACATACATCCCGCATATGCCGGCATAGAATCTTCGGTAAACAATTGGGTAAACGCATGGACTTCACAGGATGTTTCTCTTTATCTTGAAAGCTATAGTCAAGAGTTTGTTCCATCAAAAGGATTAAACCGTGAAGCATGGGAAAGCGAAAGAAAAATAAAGTTGATAACGCCTGACTATATTAAAGTCACCCTATTCGATATAAAAGTAAACCAGTACGGCGAGAATCTTGCTGATGTTGATTTTATACAATACTACCAATCAAATACTTATACCGATGAAGTAAAAAAGCAACTATCAATGCAAAATATTAACAATCAATGGCTGATTATTGAAGAGAAGGTAATAGTAGCTGATGTAGAAATAAAAAATTTATTATCTGAACAAGATCTGCCTGATAGTAACTTAAGTGAAATTGAATCTAAACCAAATAAAAACGCTGGCGTAATTGAAGAAGAAGTTATTTCAATCAAAGAGACTGTTGAGGCAGTACTAGAGCGTTGGTCAGATTCTTGGTCAGCTCAAGATATAAATGCTTATCTTAAAACTTATGCAGAAACTTTTATTCCATCAAAAAAAATCAGTCGCGGGAGATGGGAGAAACAACGTCGTGAGAGAGTTATTACCCCAACCTTTATAAAAGTAACTTTAGCAGATTCAGAGATTAAATCGCATGATTCAAACCATGTTGATGTTGAGTTCTTACAAAGTTACCAATCAGATAGCTATAGTGATGATATTAGAAAACTTATCTCTTTAGAAAAAATTGATGATAATTGGTTAATAATTAAAGAAAAAACAATTGATACAAGTATTAAGAAACCAAATACGACTCCACTTAGAGAAAGATACCTTGTCGCAGAATCGGAACATCACAACGAGAGCGTTTCAGACTATATGGAAGACGTAGTTGCTGAAGAAGTGTCTGCTGAGGATAAAGAAGGTGTATTGCGTCGCAGAGATGTCCCTCCAGATACTGTACTAGAAGAAAGAAGCGGCAGCCCAAGATATGAGGGGCATCAAGCACCACCTGAGATGGATCCGATTGCTCGTTCATCTGAATTTGAGCGTGATCTTTTTGGTAGTGACCCAACCTATCCAGATGATGTTTATGATGTTGCTGAACAAATAAAAATCTATGGCGGAAAGACTCCATTTAATGAACCACGCCCAATTTTGGAATGGGGTTATCCATTATACACTGAAGGTGTTTTGGGGCAGACTTACGATACTGTCGGCACAAAGAACCTTCTTCGGCCACAACTATTAGTTTTTGGTGATTTCAGATCGGCCCTTGCCTTTAATGATAATGGCGGTCAAGAAATTGGCCAACTTGCCGCCCGATTAAATCTTAATGTTGATTTAAAACTGACATCAACAGAACGTATTCACATGTTTCTACGGCCAATAGATAAGAATAATAATTTTCTTCGTCACGAATTTTTTGGTGATGACCATGGCGAGTTTGATTTTGTATTAGACGGTAATATTGAAACTCTTTTTTTCGAAGGCGACATAGGGGCTATTCAGTCTGGATTAACTGATCAGTGGGCAACCTATGATTTACCTTTTGCATTTGGTTTTATGCCATTACTTTTTCAAAATGGAATTTGGTTTGATGATGCAATTATTGGCGGCGCATTTGCCATTCCGGCAAAAAATTCACCAAAATTTGATATTTCAAATATGGATATAACTTTCTTTGCAGGCATTGATAAAGTAACAACTGCAGCGTTAAAAAATGCTAATAATCAATTAGAAGATAATAAAGGTAATGTTTTTGGTGTTACAACTTTTATTGAAACACGAGAAGGTTATTTTGAGGGTGGGTATGGTTTTATAGATGATAAACGTGATGGAAACGGATTAAGTAATTTTGATCATCATAATTTGACTGTTTCATGGACAAAACGATATGGCGGTAAACTTTCAAATTCGGTGCGCGGTTTTTGGGCGTTGGGACAAAATCCTAATGGCGGTAATACGCAGACAGCTGATGGGTTTGCAATTTTGGTAGAGAATTCACTCATTACGCATAAACCGCTTACATTAATTCCTTATGCGAACTTTTTTGTTGGTGTAGATAGACCTCAGCCACTTGTGCGTGGGAATGATGGATTGCTTAAAAATACTGGCATAGCATTTGAGACAGATGGTCTTACCGGATTTCCGAAATTAGACTCATCTGCACAGGATGCGTATGGTTTTGCTGTAGGCATCGAAAATCTTTTTGATCTGTCTCGCCAGATTGTTTTTGAATTTGCAACGGTTCAACCGTTTGGAGGCCAATCAGAGACAATTGTTGGAGACCAATATGCATTGAGTGCGCGTTATCAACATAATTTAAATGATCGTTGGATTCTAAGGGCAGATGCAATACTTGGTATTCTAGAGGATGTAGATAATCTTTCTGGGATTCGCCTCGAACTGCGTCGTAAATTCTAAAAAAAGTTATAGCTGTTCTTTTGGCATCATCAGTTCTTCACGGTGAAAGCTATGACACTCAACACATGTGCTCTTAACTTTCGCAGTTGCAAATTCCCCCCCATGACATTCCTGGCATGTTTTAACTGATGGAAGCAGCACATCAGTTGCCTCTTCACTTTCTCTGGCGTTATGACAAGTAGTGCATTTTCTATCTTTATGAGGTTTGTGGTTAAAATGACTTTTAGGTAGCCATTTTGTCGGAATATGAACTGGCGCAACATCCCAGTTTTTAGTTTTTTCGTTATCTACGATTTCATGACATTCACCGCAGAGCCCACGTCCAAATTTTCCCTGCAAGACTTCTTCTGCTTTAGATTCCGCCCATTCAAAAGCTGCTTTTCTTTGTTCTTCCGTTACAATTGGGCCCTCGCCAATTAATTTACGAAAACTAGAAACATTTTCTACTGGGCTAGCCGGTTCAATCCAGTTACCACGTAATGCAAATTCTGCATAAGTACCTGCCACATAGTCTTTTGCCTGTGATAAATTTTTATGTGGCATTTCTCTATTAGGAGCTTGAGGTTCAAATTTTAGTTCGTGGCAGTTTGAGCAGTGTTTTTCAAAACTAATTGGTTGTAGTGCAACACCACCAGTTTCTGGTTCATGGCAAAATCCACATTGCAGCACTGTTCGCGTACCATTTGGATGTCGAACACCATTTTCTTTTAAATGTTTATTGTGCGGAAACTTCAAATTAGAATGATCGACCGGTTTTGGTTTATTTGCATCAATGGCGATTCTCTCAAAAGTTTCAGGCTGATGAGTTTTGATAAGTGTTGGATGAAATTGAGGGTGTTTATCAAAGTCAGAAACATTTTTTAATTTTGAATTTTCAGCTATCTCTAATATTTCACTATGACAATTCGTACAAAATCTCTCGGTTGTAATAAGTAAGCCCTTATCTCCGCTATGTTCCTTATGACAATCCTGACATTGTTGCCCGTCAAGTGACGCGCTTGGAAATATGGAAGGGTCAGCATGATGTCCTGCATTATTATGGCAATCAAAACAAACTTTATTCATCACTTGTTTAAATGCATTTGTATGACAAGTTTCACAGCGATCACCAAAATGAGCATGGACACTTGAATGTGGACCAGGCAGCCATACATGGTCGGCATCTGCCAGTAATCTAGTAGTTTCAGCCCTAGCTAAAGGGTCTTCACCTTTAGGTTTGGTAATGAATGCGGTTAGCGGACCTAAAACTCCAATCGTTATGATCACAATGAATAAAAACCAAGCCCACCCACGAATACTTAGGCCAAGTGTTGTAAATTCTGTGTTCGAACGTTTTTTTAATGCTACCAATTCATCTCCTAGAGGGCGCGAGTGCTCAATAGTAAGAACAGCATCATGTTTATTATCATTATCCAGAATTTCAATATCATATGGCCCTAGTTGAATTTTATCTCCGGGTTTTACGGAAGCTTTAGTTAATATTTGACCATTAACCTGAAAATCACTATCTCCTTGGCTTTCAAGATGTAGTTTTCCTGAGCGTTCAGTAATTTTAACTTGAACTAGGAGAATCCTTGGGTCGGTTAGATGAACTTCACATTCAGAGCCCCGCCCAAAACTGACGTTTTGCGCATCTATTACCTCATCACGTTGAGCATACCCACCTGTTCGAGTTTTCTTCAAAAGATGTTTGATAAGAACTTTCATTGCGTATTATTTTTCCTTACCAATAAAAAAACACAGCTAGAATGTGAGAAAAAAGCGTACCTAATAGACCTATAGCCAGTGGAATATGAAAAAATAACCAGATTCGTAAAATGACTTTTATTTGAATATCACGTCTTGCGCGGCGTAGAAGCTTTGTTTTTTTTGCTAATAACGCGATAACTTTAGATATATGTTGGTCTTGTAAAGACATATCAGCAAATTTTGTTTCAATTAAATTTCTTGCCTCTGTTGTTGGGCAAATAACATTTTTAGGTGATAGTTTTTCAAATATATTTCCACCAATACTTGTTTTTCTCACTGCTTTAAGCAGCGCTGAATTTATTTCTTCGGGTAGTTGTTGTCCTTCTTTAAGAATATCTTGATCTAATTCTGAGATTTTCCCCATCATTTCATCTAATGAAAGTCCTGCACGATTTTTTGTCATTAGTTTCGGGTAACGGACATATACAAAAACTCCAAAGACACCACTTGCAACTGTTAATAATACAAGAATGTAGGCAGCAGAATGAATATTCCATCCAATTTGAAAACCACTATGCAAGGTGGCAATTACAACAAGAGCAAGTCCAAAATAGATGTGAGCAGAGAGCCAAACTTTAAGTTTTGTGGCACTTAGCGCATATTGTCGTTTGCGTACACCAAACCAGGTTAACCATAACACTAGTGCCGCAGAGATAACTCCTAGCGTGTATCCGAGCCAAGATCCTCCGTTTGGCTCGTCTAAAGGTTCATGCCAAATATAAAGTACTATCACAACAAATACTAAAGCTATTGCTAACCAGAAAAATTTTAATCCTCTATAAATTAAAAATGATTCGTGGGCGTTATTGGAACTCATTAAATTGATTCTCCACCATCTCTGATGAAATCCATAAATTCATCTGGTTTTACACGGATTGCTGCACCTGTTGGGCAGGCGCGTACACAAGATGCTCCCCCGGTAATATCTTTACACATATCACACTTGACTGCTGTCTTACGCGCATCCTCTGGCGCAGTTTTCCGATAACCATAGTCTTCACCTGGTCCAGGGCCTTTTCCAAAAAGAAGCCAAGAAAATAAACCAGGTTTTTCTGGTGGTTCGGGCGCCATTTGAATGACACCGTAAGGACAGTTTCTTACGCAATTACCACAACCAATACAATCATTGGTAATATAAACTTCACCCTCTGAATTTCGTTTAATTGCGTCCGGAGGGCAATCTGTCATGCAATGTGGATGTTCACAGTGTCGACAACTTGTTGGAACATGAACATTAGCAAACGTTGGCCCCGCTTCGCGGTTTAGTCGTGAAATACCACTATGTGTTTCAGCGCAGGCTTTCTCACAGTTGTTACATCCAACACATATTGATTCGTCAATTAAGAGTACATCGGTTGCTTCACCAATACCTTCACCCATTAGAAACTCTACAATACTTCCGGCTTCGGGTTGTTCAATCATCTTTTCAGTTTCAACAATACGCTGACCATATTTTTCTTCAATTTCTTTCTGAAGAGAAGGGTTTTCATTGACTAATTTACGGAAGATATCGCCATCTATTTTAATTGTTTCACAATCAACAGCGGCTTTAATCGTTGCTGTACGGGATAAATCTGACATGAGCGCCATTTCACCGACATAATTGCCAGCAGCAACGTAGGCTAGCGTTATCTCTTTGCCACCAATTCGTTTTGATACCATTAACGAACCTTTACTTATAAGATAAAGTGCATCTCCTTCATCTCCTTCATTAAATAAGACTTTACCTTTATGAAAGTTTTCTATTGATGCCGATTCTGCTAGTTTATGTATGACATCAATGTCGAGGGAGCTTGCAATATAAGTTTGAATTTGTCTTACGATAGCTTCTTTATCCATAGATTTTCGCAAGGAAGATACGTCTTCTCTTAATTTAAGCATCGTACGGCGAGGTGTTTCAATTAGTATCGTATCATCCTCATTAGATAAAATTGTTGCTGAACGTCGACGACCCGATATTAATCCTACCTCTCCAAAAAATGCACCCTGTTTAAGAACTACATGTTGCGAGGAGTCATTTTCATTGGTTTGTATTTTGACTGAGCCTCTGAATATTGTGTAGACACTATTTGTATAATCTCCACGTTCAAATATTACCGTTCCATCGGCAGGCGCAGTTACTCTTGATTCAACCATCATTTCTCTTTTCATTAATGGGTTTAGTTCTTCAAATATGGGAAGCCTCATTCTTATTTCTTTTAAAAAAGTTTCATTGTCAAAATCTTTAATATCTTTTAAGGTTTTTGTAATCAGCGGTTCATCAGCGGGGTCTAAATCTGTATTACCACTAATGAACTCAATAACTTCATAACCCTGATTAATGGCTTGTTTAATTAATGGGTAACCGCCTAATGCACCCACTATGAAGAGACCTTCAATATTTGATTCATAGGTTTTACTGACTTCTGGTAGCGCATTGCGGGCATCAGATGGAAAGTTAACCCCACAGGCTTCAACAAATTTTCGTGGTGGTGATGCACCTAGCCTAGCAATTACGCGATCGCATTCGATTGTGATATCACCATCAGGCGTGTCAAAAGTTAAAGTCCCTTGCGTACATTCTTTTGAGTTACTGCTGTATAGCGGGATGATTCGGCCCCTATCAATTTCAGCTAGGATGGCTGCTTCATTTGCTTCTTTGGCTCGCGAAAATTCATTACCGCGATTAGCGATATAGACAGTGTTGTGTGTGCATAGCCCAAGGGCATTTTCTATTGCTGCATCACCAGCACCGATAACAATGATAGTTTCATGTTCATACTCATCCGGATCATCCAATTGATATTGTAGATGAGTAACATTTTCAGCGCCTGGTATGCGCAAAGTATTAAGGTTACCCTGCAAGCCAATTGCAAGCACAATCGTTTCCGTTTTAATAATATCTCCATCAACTAATGTCAGTTCAAAGTTTCCTTTTTGACCCGAAACACTTTTAACCTCAGAGTTGTATCGAATATTAACTTGATGTTTGCTAAGCGCATCATTCCAGGTATCTAGAACATCCTCTCGGCTACCCATACTAAAATCTACATCTGCACGCAGAGGTAAAACATCGGGAGTTGCCATCACGTGCTTACCTTTCTGGAATTTGTAGATTGTATCTGAGGCATGGTCTGATTTTTCAAGTAAAATATGCCGTAAACCCAATACAGCAGCATGCGCTCCTGCACTTAGCCCCGCTGGCCCAGAGCCAACTATTGCGACTTTAAAGATATCATTATTATTTCCCATGCGACGATTATAGGCCTTTGTTTAATATTAAATTTTAACTTCGAGTCTAATTTTTGTTGGTTATTTATTATTTTTTAAAGATTACCAAAAAAAACAAAAATTTACTTCTATAAACTAATAAGTTTAATAGTTTTTTCGTCTAAATTTGACTCAATCTGTATCTAATATATTATTCGAAAGTTAGCCCAAAAGCTTAGAAACCTGTCTTTTGTCAATTTTTGATATATGACAATATTTTAATGAATATTAAGCATTGAATTGTTGAGCTATATCAGAGTCAGAAAATACTTAGGGATTTTGGAAAAATTAATGCGCCCGTAGCTCAGTTGGATAGAGTACCTGGCTACGAACTAGGGGGTCGGAGGTTCGAATCCTTCCGGGCGCGCCATTATCTCTGTTAGTTACAATAACTTAGTGAAGTGTGCAGTTTCTGCTATGCACTGTCAATTGCCCTGATGCTATGTTGGCGCTATGACCGGACTGTTTTTTTTACACAAGAATCATCCCAATAAGCATGCTTTTTTTTCAAACACCCCCCGGGTGGGGCAAAAGTAGTGAGGATTGAAAAAGACAGATGGAA
>Ga0066852_10001109_pt1 | contig 11517 bp, 13 predicted proteins | sample ETNtaG_27_FD_67283 | JGI IMG/M metagenome (GOLD analysis project Ga0066852, IMG submission 67283) | Marine microbial and viral communities from oxygen minimum zone, Eastern Pacific Ocean - ETNP201406SV63 | ecosystem: Environmental > Aquatic > Marine > Oceanic | place: Pacific Ocean: Eastern...
AGTTCATCCAAAGAACAGATTCAGGAGAGATTGCTTAGCATGGTCCGTTATTGAAGGAGCCCTATCAGCATTCAAGACATCAGCCACAGTTTCCAAATGGATTTATCCAAACAAATATTGGGTTTCATTTCCATATGGCTACTTCGATCCCGAATTGATAAGGAAGCATCGACCACAAATCTCTTCACCAAAGAATTTCTACGTCACACACGACGGCAAGTCTCCGGAACAAGGGATACACACGAGTTTTTCATTTGGAAAAGACGAATTCATAAGATTTCGACGACGAATAAGGAAAGGCACCAAGATGTTTAAAAATGAAGTGGACGAAGACGGCATCCCGAGAACGAAACTACCACTTGCCGAGAGATACTCCGCACGATGGTTTGAACTAGAAGATGTGTTCATCGACTTGGACATAACAAAAGAAAATTCAATTGAGATTGAGGAGTTCTATGATTTATCATCATGGGACAATTATAGAAACTACTTATCATCAGAACTCGCTCAAACAATCAAGCGACCTCCGGAATGGCTAATGAAATTTTCAGAATTTGGTTCGATTGGACTTGACAGAACAGACTAGGCGTGTTATAATGAACTATACAATAGAATTAAGAAAATACAAAAAGCATATCATGGAATTGAAGTTTCTCAGATCAGAATTACAATATCAAAAAGAAGTGTTGGGAGTCGCTCATCAAGATTTTGAGCTATGGTATAGAGATTGGTGTGAAAGAAACGAGGTAAACTTGCAAGAATTAAACGAACAGAACCAAGAAAGGGTAAGCGAAATAATGCCGGACATTGTGCCAAAGCACGATCATGATGAGAAAGGAGCCTTAATTCTTCGAGATAAACCTGTTGAAAGAAAGGAGCAAAAGAAGTTTACAAACCTATATAAACAGATTGCGAAAGTTGCACATCCGGATAAACCCGGAGGAGATGGATTAAAATTTGCAGCAGCCTCTGCTGCATACCAGATGGGCGATTGGTCAAAACTTCTAGAAGTAGCAGAAGATTATGGAATCCTACCAGAAAACATTGAAGAAATTTATCCTTTAATGAAAGAAGAAGCAGTAAGGCTAAGAAACAAGATAAAAACAAATGAAAGCATGTATTCATGGAAGTTCTATCAATGCGCAACAGAAGAGTGTAAAGAAATACTCGTAAAACAATTCTTAAAACATTTATTTAAATTGGAGTTACCATAATGCTATTATTACTATTATTATCATGCCAAGGCGACGTTGGCATAATCAAAAGACTTGAAGAGGAAACCGGAACGGGAGAGCCATCCGAAGATCCTGTTATGCCAACAACAGAACCAAGTCACGATCCGGAAAGATCCGGGATTACTGGATATAACTATCTTGGCTTACGCCAAGTTTCGTGTCCGGCATGCGTTGGGGAATCTCAAGAGATAACGATTGAGTATAGGGCGAACTTTCACCAACCATCATCAAATGGCTGGACCGAATGGATACCCTCGCAAGGAGCATGCACAACAGAACTTATTGAAGTTGTCCCTTCAACTGTGCCTCTCCCTGTTGGAGATCAAATTATGATATCAAACCCTCAACATCAATTTCAAGCTCAGCAGATAGGTTTGGCATCTTATGAGAACAACTCAATATGGGAGCCACAGATACAACGTGATGCTCCTTATGAAGTCACAACAGAATTTGGGTCTTATACTTTCTTCTCTTCTCATGGCTACGACTGGGTTGAGCCTTATACAATGTTATGGGTTGATCCTTCCTATGCGTTTGATGCTGCAATCTATCGAACAGGTGCTGCATTCTCATGGGCTCCGACATCAACTAACCATACCTTTACCGTAACAGTTGCGGTATATTCATGGGATGGGTCTCAATTTCTAGGACAGGTTACATGTGCTGGAGCTGATAGCGGTTTTATGCAAATTCCTGCACAACACCTTCAGCAGTATCCGGCCGGTTCTTTAACCGCAATTCACCTAATTCGACATAAAGTCGAACTTGTGGAGACAGATATAAACAATTCTTATATTGAAACTCACACACAATGGGAAGTTGTCGGCACAGGACACATTGAATGACTACTTATAGAGACAAGGAGGATGTGTCATGCAAAAATCACAAATTGCCGATTGGGCTTGGAAAGGGTTCACAATTTTACTATCAATGATCGTTATACCATCATTCATATGGATCTGGGACTCAGAAATGAGACTTGGAGCACTAGAGTATAAAATGGACGATGCTAATAAAAGTTTAGATAAAATTGTTCAACATATTGAAAGCGAAACTGGAGATAGTGCTGTTGAGAGAGAAGTTAAGATGAAACTTATGGAACAAAGAGTTATAGCATTAGAAAAAAAACAAGCAACTCTCAGAAGAGATGTCACTAGAATGAAAACAAGGAGATAGGAAGTGGAAAAATATGAATGCTGTGGATGCAATCCTATAACTTGTAAGTGTGGGTGTTGTGATCATAAATAGATGTATTTACTGTGGCTGCGATCCGTGCGATTGTGATTGGGGGATAAATGAGCTTGTTGAAGAAAGGACAGCTGATCTTATACAGGTCGATGAAAAACAATGCGATGGAGATGGTGGGGTTAGTTTTACACCCACCATCCCGGACTTTTCATCTATATACGACTGTATATCTGATTTCTCAGGGTATCCAAGAGACCGTACATATCGCAGACATAATTCGAATCTTATAGGAACTATTGCAATCTTTAAAATTGGCGACTTGGTTCGATGGTATCCAGTGCATGGCTTCTCTAGGCCAAAGAAGGTCTGGATCATCAAACAGATTCTGAATCCAAACTTGATGGATTCCGGTTGGTATGATTATGAGTTGACCGATGGAATTGAATCACACATGGCAACGAAATACGAATTATTTAAACTAAAGGAGGGTGAAGATGAATAAAGATAAATCCAATTATATGTGGGAAGACCGACTTCGCCATCATATGTCGGAAGAAATGAAGGGTGAGGTTCTCGAGCTTTATCGAGATTGCTTTGACTATTCTCCTTATAAAGAGCATGACAAGATTATGGCATTTGTTACAAAATGCTTTATTGAAAGAAACAAACAACTAAAAGAAAAAGCAAATATAGTGCAAGTTAAGATGAAATGGGGAATTCTTACTATTTACTATGACGGCTGCTATGACCCTTATCTTAACGAAATAGTTAATACAGCCAATGAAATGGCTAAGACCGTTTCTAGAAAGATTACAGAGACTTATGGAAAGGGGGGACCTTGGAATCGAAAAATTCTTCAGCCAACTAAAGGTAAGTGAATTGCCGAATGGCCAAAAGCCTAAATTTAAAGTTGGCGATCTTGTTGCCATTAAATTCACATCAGGCTATTCTGCCACATCTACTTATGTACTGAATGACGGGATGGGTATCGTTGCAGAGGTTACGATTTATGAATGTGCCGACTACAGCGTTTTAGACTATTGCGATAGAGCACCTTTTTATATAACTGAGTATAGGATAATTTCGACAGACAAGAAGACTGCCCCACGTTATGTTTCGGAACAACATTTAGAATTAGTGGAGAAGCAAAATGATTAGTTTTTTATTTAGTTTAGCTATGGCTACAACAGTATACATTCCAATGACAACACAGTTGGAAGCAACAGTAGCACATCATTTCGTAAACAAGGACTTCCATTCAAAGAAAAAAGATATGATCGTTGTCTCTTGGATAGGCTGTCAAAGCCCAAGCGACAGAGAGTGTGCTATGGTGAAAGGATTTTGGTATTTAGATATCAAACAGTTCGATGATGGAGACTCCCTTCAGATTAACCTCTTCCTTTATGATGAGAAGAATCAAATTGTATCAGAGGCAATTATCCAAAAGAGATACAGAATAGATAAGATCCCACAAAAAACAATCATCAAGGGAACAGAGGTTCAGGGTGGAACAATCACTCCAACGAAAACCGAAATTGAAAAGCCTCCTTTGTTGGTGAGAAGAAAGCCCGAGATAACTGGCCAAGACATCAGCCAAGCAGTGATTCGTCTATTAACAAGAATAGAAAAATAAAAAAACTTCTTGACAAACTTGTATAATGTGTTATATTCTAATTAATAAACAAGGAGGAAAAAAGATGTTTGAATCAATATGGAAAAAAACAGTTAATTCTAGAGGATATCATACAATAGATGAGATGAATAAGGTTAAAAAACAGATAGACAATCTTAAGGTAAAGATAAGAAGTAGCCAAGATGTGATTGAGGCTTTTATGTCTCATGAGAATCCAAATCAAAAAAGAATTAAAGCAAATAAAGCACACATCCTTCATCTTGAAAAGCAAGTAACTGTGTTAGAAGAACAGCTAGCTGAAATGGAGGACAAAAATGTCAACAGAAAAAAAGCGTAAAGAAGGCACCGGGCATGGTGTGGATCTTCAAGACCGACAAAAGGTCGAACCACCAAAAAAGTATAAAGTTATCTTACATAACGATGATTTCACTCCAATGGATTTTGTCATTGTGATTCTTATGGATGCCTTTAACTTTGGTTTTGAAAAAGCTTCATCGATCATGATGCAAGTTCATGAACAAGGCAAGGGGATTGCTGGAGCATATTCAAAGGAAATTGCTAACATGAAAGTTAAGAGATGCAATCAGATCGCTCGATCAGAGGGACACCCTCTTATGGTGACGATGGAGGCAGAATGATTGAGTTACATTGCCATTTAGATGGCTCTCTTCGAGAGTCAACCATAGCTAATTTCTTAGGCTACAAGCCTGAAGATATTTATTTTTTTAAAAGTATGGGTTTGGTGCAAGCTCTCAATAGTTTTTCAACAACACTTGGGACAATCCAGACAGCAGATCTAGTAAAAAAAGCAACAGAAGAGTTGTGTATGGACCTGACCCTTAATGGAGTATATGATGCCGAAATAAGATTCGCACCTCAACTTCACTATGGAGCTCCATTAGAAGATATAATAGATGCAGCGCAAGACGGACTTTGTGGAAACAAGAGGCTTATTCTTTGCGGTCTTTATGGTGAACACCCAAGAACTTTAGATAGACTCGTAGAGGCTGCTAAGACCCGTGAGAAGGTCGTTGGAATTGACTTGGCTGGTGCACCAAACCCTAATCATAGGTGGGCGCTTATGGACTATTCTGACGCCTTTACAAAGGCAAGAGACTATGGGCTTGGAAGAACTGTCCATGCCGGAGAAGGCAGACCAGCAAAAGAGATTGAGGTTGCTATAAATTTCCTCCATGCTCAGAGAATTGGCCACGGATTATCTGTCCTAGATGATTGGAAAGTCGTTGACCTTGTGAGAGAAAAAGACGTAATCATTGAAGCCTGTCTTTCCTCAAACTATCACACAGGTTGTATCAAGGAATATTCAGATCACCCAATGAAAGAATGGTTTAAGAAAGGTATAAAGTTCACTCTGTGTGCTGACAACACTCTCTTATCTCAAACCTGTTTGGAGAAAGAAATGTATCTTGCAAACAAGCATTGCGGCTTATCAAGAGAACAAATCTGGCAGACGCAATTCTGGGCAAGAAATAAAGTTTTTTATTAAGGAGACAGAATGTCTTTATCAATGGTATATGGTACTATTGGTTTCCTCTTTGCAGCTTATTCTGTCATTGGGAACGATAGTGCTCAAACACTTGGAACTTTCATTAGCTCCAACAGCAAAAAGGTTAAATGGTATTGGATGTGGGCTTTTGCATCTGCTATCTTAACTGCGACTCTCTTGTATGGGTGGTCGATAGATGACATAGCATTTGGAAGATTGGATAAGATCCCACTTCCATCGCAATTTTATTGGTATCATGCACTAGCGCCGGCGCTGTTATTGGGTCTTACTCGATTTGGAATTCCTGTATCTACAACGTTGTTAACCCTAAGTGCATTCTCAAGCAGTCTTATCTTGGAGAAGATCATAATCAAATCAGCTCTAGGTTATGGTGTAGCAGCAGCTTCTGCATATGTTATGTGGATTGTGTTAAGCCACTTCCTTAATGAAAAGTCACCAGTCAAAGAAGAACACAAGAAGCGTTGGGCGATTGCCCAGTGGACTTCAACAGGATTTTTATGGTATATGTGGTTATCGCATGACATAGCTAATGTGTTTGTTTATCTTCCAAGAGAGGGAACAACGTTGACAACAATGCTTATGGTAATTGCTGTGCTCGTTATTGGACTCGCTCACTTGTTCTATACAAACGGAGGAAGAATACAGGAGATTGTCTTATCAAAAAGTGGAACAAGATTCATTCGCTCTGCTTGCATAATTGATTTCTTTTATGCTCTTATACTTTGGTACTTCAAGATCCACAGTTCTATTCCCATGAGCACGACTTGGGTCTTTGTGGGATTACTAGCAGGTAGAGAGATGGCCGTCTATCGCACATTTAACAAGGGAAAGAAGATTAAGATGATCTTTCCAATTCTTGTTAGAGACTTTATGAAAATAATGATTGGGCTCGGAATGTCCGTCGCAATCGTATCAGGTGTTATTTATTTCGATTCTTTGTAAATAATGCTTGACAAAACAACAACAATGTGTTATATTAAAAATGTATCTCGGAGGATATATGAAATTAGAATGTGTGCAAATAAGCATCAGCCCATTGAGCAATTACAAAGGCTGGATCAAAAAAGAAGGAATAGGCTTAAAATTTCCTGTTGAGTCTTTAAGTAAGATTGGAATAACTGAGCGAAATATAGAAAGAATCACTGGTGAATGGGATACTGACATAATTAGACAAACTGAGAGTTGTTTTAGTTATGCAATCCAAATCAATGCAAGTGGTACAGTTAGTGATACTGAACTGGCATATGCAAACAAAGTTATGAAAGAGATTATCAATTATAACGAAAATATACGAAGAAGACAAAGTACAATTAAATTTGTTGGGCTTCATGCCCATAGCGGCGTTGGTTCGCCTTTTGACGGGTTTGGTTACCCACAAGAGCACATGGACTTTGCATTCGACAACGGAAGCGAAGCTCTTGCACTGACCGATCATGGAAACATGAACGGCTTTGCTTATCAAGTGCTTCATGCAAAGAAGATGAAAGAAGCCGGAAAGAACTTCAAGCCAATCTTTGGTGTTGAGGCGTACTTTATTCCATCGGTTTCCGAATGGAAAGTGCAACTTGAAGAACTCAAGAAAGATAAGAAGAAAGCCAAGACTATCGACTCTGATAGATCTGGTACAAATATTGAAGCTGATGGTGAATCTAAGGGTTTATCTAAGTCAGAAATCAATAGAACAAGTCACTTGGTTCTTGTTGCAATGAACCAAACAGGACTCAACAACATCTTCAAAATGGTCTCGGAGTCTTATCACGGAGATCATTACTATCGCAAGCCACGGATGGACTTTGCCTTATTAGAGAAGTATAATGAGGGCGTCATTGCCCTCTCTGCTTGTCTTGGTGGTGTCTATGCTGGTTGCTATTGGCAGAGCCGAGAAGAAGGTTCAGAAGCCGTTCTTAAATGCATGAGAGAAATGACGGAAGAAATGTTATTCATCTTCGGTGATCGTTGGTATCCTGAAGTTCAATGGAATGCTGCTATAGAAAAGGGAGTATTTATACAACACGAGTTGAACCAATTCGTCATTCAAATTGCCAAGGAATATGATATGAAGTTGGTCTCGACTGCGGATTCTCATTATCCTAATCCCGATGCGTGGAAGGATAGAGAATTATATAAGAGACTTGGGTGGCTTGGGAAAGAACCACCCACATGGATGGGCGAATTCCCCAAAGCGAAGGAAGACCTAGAACATGAACTCTACCCAAAGAATGGTGACCAAATGTGGGAAGCTTACAAGAAATATTCTGAAGAATGTGGGTTTGCCTATGATGATGATCTGATCCTCCAATCAATTGAAGAGACCTATCGTATTGCCATGGAACGTTGCGAAGACTTTCTTCCTGATACGACTGTAAGGCTTCCTGAATTCATTGTACCTGCTGGGTATGACGAAAATGAATATCTAGAGAGACTTTCGTCGGAAGGTTTATTCTCTATTCTCAAGTCAAAGGGGATGACCAAGAAACAAACTAAGTCTTCTTCTACTATTTATGAGTATGAGGCTCGCTTGAAGCACGAACTAAAAGTAATCGCAGATCGTGGCTTTTCAAAGTATTTCCTCACAATGAAAGCAATCGCGGATAAAACTAATGAAGTACAATTATCGGGACCTGGGCGTGGTTCTGCGGCTGGTTCTCTTGTTGCTTATAGTCTGGGCATTACTCAAGTTGATCCAATTAAATACGGCCTTCTATTCTCACGTTTCCTTAGATCAGATGCGACTGATTATCCTGATATTGATTACGATGTTTCCGATCCTATGGTTCTTAAGGACATAATGATTGATCAGTGGGGCAGTTCGACTGTTGTCCCTATCTCTAACTGGAATACACTACAGCTCCGTTCTCTTATCAAAGATATTTCTAAATTCTATGAGATACCTTTTATGGAAGTAAACGTTGTTACTGGCAAAATGATGGCGGAAGCAACGCCTCTTGCTAAGAAAAAGCATGGTATCAAGGCTGGTATGTATACTCCAACCTTTGACGAAGTGATCGAATTCTCCGAGACTCTACAAAAATTCTTTAGGAAGCATCCTCGGGTCAAAGAGCATGTCAAAAATCTTCATGGTTCATATAGATCTTGTTCAAGACACGCTGGAGGTGTGGTTATTGGAGAGCAGCTGGATCGTTACATGCCGTTGATATCTTCTAAGGGTGTTAGACAGACTCCGTGGTCTGAAGGGCAAAGCGTTCGTCAATTAGAGCCAATGGGTTTCATTAAGTTTGACATTCTTGGCTTATCGACTCTTCGCATGATAGAGGATTGTGTGTCAAAAATTCTTCGTAGACATCATGGGGTTGAAAACCCAACGTTTGAGCAAGTAAAGGAGTTTTATGACTGCCATCTCCATCCGGACCAAATTGATCTTCATGATCAAGAGGTTTATGAAAATGTATTCCATAACAGCCAATGGGTCGGCATCTTTCAGTTTACCGAACAAGGAGCACAAAGTTTAGCCACGCGTGCTCAGCCAAGATCTATCGTTGACATCTCAGCTATCACTTCTATTTATCGACCAGGTCCGTTGTCAGCAGGTGTTGACAAAGCTTACATAAAAGCAGTGGCCAATCCAGATGAAGTTAACTACTTAAATGATACGGTCAAAGAGATTACTGAAGAGACACATGGCTTTTTAATTTTTCAAGAACAAATTGCGAAACTCGCTTATGAACTTGGAGATAATATAACAATGGACGAAGCCAATCTCCTCCGTAAAATACTAACCAAGAAAGGAACAGGCAAAGGCCATGAAGTCAAGGAGGCTATCTATGAGAAGTTCATTAGAGGCTGCGTTGAGAAAGACATTCCTAAGAGATCCGCTCAAGAGCTTTGGCAAACCTTTGAGTATTTCTCCGGCTACGGCTTTAACAAATCTCACGCTATATCTTATTCTATCATATCTTATCAGTGTGCTTGGCTTTGTACATACTACAAGCCAGAATGGACTGCTTCCTTCTTGGACAAAGAACCTGAATCTCGTAAAGAGAAAGCGATCAACCTTGCTAAACAGCATGGGTTTGAGATCAAGCCTCTCAACATCAATTATTCCGAGGCAACTTGGAAGATAGAAGGAGACAAGACACTTATAGCACCACTCACAGGTATCAAAGGTTTCGGAGATGCCGCCTTTGAGCAGGTTTTGCAACACAGACCGTTCGCAAATGCCGAAGAGCTGCTGTTCAGCAAGGATATCAAATACTCTAAGCTGAATAAAAGAACTCTCGATGTTCTTTGTAGAGCAGGAGCGATGGATGACTTAATAGATGAAAGGTTTGTAGGAGATAAGCACTTTTGGTCAGCCGTGTGCGTTGACCGCCCAAAGAATAAGAAGAGGCTCGATGAAAACATCATAACATATAAACCGGAAGGGTCATTCACAGAGCAAGAAAGGATAAGTTACATAGCAGACTTGACAGGTATCTTCCCAATCTCGATGGTTATGTCCGATCACATCCTTAAGAAATTAGAAGACAAGTGTGTCCCTCCGATTTCTGAATATGATCAGGATCTGCAAGTCTGTTGGTGTATCCCAAGATCTATAATTAAAAAGAAGACCAAGAATGGAAAAAACTTTTATGTTGTCAAAGTTATTGACTCGAACTCCGTGGAAACTCAAATTCGTTGTTGGTCTATAGATTCAGATCGAGACCATCTAAGTCTAAATCGCCCATACATGTTAAAACCAAAATATTCAATTGATTGGGGATTCTCGACCTATGGGCAACTAACTAACACTTGGTCAATTTTAGTGTAAAATAATATTTGACAAATCTTATAAATGCGTTATAATATAAACACATCAAGGAGGAAATGATGATTGATAAAATTTTGAATATGCCACTCGGGCTAAAGCAACTAGCTAAATTATTTGGTACTTACAATACTAGTATCTATAAAGAATGGAAATTGTTTTTTGAACTAAGTGAGAAGTTAGATCCCGGGCATTCTAATGGTAGAGTAAACCACACATGGATACAGAAGATGATTTGTGATTTATCAAATGGTTATATTAAATATGGAGGCCAAGGAAGTAAAAAATCTGATTGCACAATAGAGGAGATGAGGGTAGAAACAAAATCATTTATTTCAGGTGCAGATGAGTTTCATTCTGCTGCTAGTAGCTTCTTTGCCAATAATTGCAAAGTTGCTGATTATAAAAAGTTGATGAAGAGAAGTAAACGAAAGGCTAGGAGATTTGTTTTTGAACATTCGTATGATAAAAATGACTATTATCTCTTAACTGGGACTGCTAAACTTAGTTGTAGTTTTGATAAAGTTGAGATCATGCTGGTTGACAAGCAAGTAGTAATTGATAACTTGAAGCCAGATTTTATAAAATGTAGCATGGCGAATGTAAGGAAATCTTTAAAGGAGACACTCAATGACTAATAATGTACAAGCTGGGCATAAACAGAAACAATCTTATGCAAATACAAGAACCACTGGCAAAGAACAATATTATACTAACTCTGATGTTGTCGACATCTGTTTAGAATTGGTTCAAAAGCACATCGACTTGGAAGATAAGTTCATACTTGAACCTTGCGGTGGAACTGGTGAGTTTATTGAAGGCTTCAGAAGAATTGGAATAGCAGATGATAGAATAATTTCTTATGACATTGAACCAAAGCATCCCAAAGTTATATTAGGAAATTACCTAGAGACTGAGTTTGGGTTTAAGAAATACATTTCCATTACCAATCCGCCATTTGGAAGAATGTCAACATTGGCAAAGAAGTTCTTCAATCATGCTGCAAACCACAGCGACTATATCTGCTACCTTATTCCAAAGTCATGGAGAAAATGGTCAAGCCAAAATTCGTTGGACAAAAGGTTTCACTTGATTGCAGACATTGAAATGCCAATGAACTGCTTCTACTTGTCCGAAGGCGAAGAGGAGAAAAAGAAAAATGTCTTGA
>Ga0066852_10001123_pt1 | contig 11413 bp, 10 predicted proteins | sample ETNtaG_27_FD_67283 | JGI IMG/M metagenome (GOLD analysis project Ga0066852, IMG submission 67283) | Marine microbial and viral communities from oxygen minimum zone, Eastern Pacific Ocean - ETNP201406SV63 | ecosystem: Environmental > Aquatic > Marine > Oceanic | place: Pacific Ocean: Eastern...
CGATTGGTGGTGCCCTGATCGAGTCTGGGAAATTTCCGTGGGACAATGGAAATTTTCCCGGGATGACCGAGCCTTCCAAGGGCTATCACGGCATTCGGTTCTACGAGACTTTCGGAGACTTCGGGTTTACCATGAAGGCGAGAATGGAGACCCTGCGTACCATGGGCCCGACACTGAGTCCCTTCAACTCGTTTTTGTTTCTCCAGGGACTCGAAACGTTACCCCTGCGAATGGACAGACACTGCGACAACGCTATGGCTGTTGCACAGCATCTTAAGGACCATCCTGCCGTTGCCTGGGTGAAGTATGCGGGTCTGGCAGACAGTCCCTACCATGATCTGGCCCGCAAATACCTGCCCCGCGGGCCGGGCGGCCTGCTGGCATTTGGAATCAAAGGGGGACAGCAGGCTGGAATCCGGTTCATAGAGGGGGTGCAGTTTCTCAGTCATCTGGCCAATGTTGGTGACGCTAAAACACTGGTCATCCATCCGGCATCGACCACGCACCGCCAGCTGACCGAAGAAGAACAGATCACCGCTGGTGTCAGTCCCGACATGATCCGCCTGTCTGTCGGGCTGGAGACATTGGACGACATTTTGTGGGACATCGACCAGGCGTTGTCCAAGTCACAGGCCTGAGGGTGGGGCGGATCGCTGCCAGTGAGGCCGGCACACTTTCCCCGGGCGCCTCTCGCTTAGTGCACGACCCAAAGATTCAGATAAACACCCGGCGGGGGTTCTAGCTCGATTCTCGTACTTTGGTGGACAACATTCGACCCAGTGGTTTTCCACCGACCAGGTGCATGTGAAGGTGAAGAACCTCCTGGTTGGCGTGATGCCCGCAGTTCACGAGCAACCGGTAGCCGTCACTGGCAATGCCTTCCTGCGCCGCCAGGTCTCTCGCCACTACAAACATGTGCCCCAGCGTCGCTTCGTCGGCTTTTGTGACGTCATTGACCGTTGCTATGATCTTGTTCGGTATGATCAGGATGTGGGTCGGTGCCTGGGGGTTAATATCCCGGAAAGCCGTCACGCGGTCATCCTGGAAAACGATATCTGCTGGTATCTCACCGGCCACGATCCGGCTGAAGAGTGTGTCTTCACTCATGTCTTGGCAACTCCTGGATTAAAGAGGGTAGAGATTGAGACCTTTGTCAGTGACCGGTCCTGAACGTGACGCACGTCTTGGCACTGCTGTTCGAAATAGGGTCAGATCCCGGCTAAAATTCCGGTTAGTATTTGTCGGGTCAGTCAGCGTCCAATTTTAGGTCGTTTAGGGTATTGAAGATACACCGCGCGGAGAAAAGCGTTGCCACAAGTTAAACGAGATATGACGGCAGTCGAGTTCAGATCTGCGCCTTTCCGTGCGGTGACCCTGCTCGGTATGTCAGGTTCCGGTAAAACCACTCTGGCGAGCAAGCTTCCCAGGGAACGCTGGTTTCATTATTCAGGCGACTACCGCATCGGGACCTGGTACCTGGGCGAACCGATCCTGGACAATATCAAGAAAGAAGCTATGAAGGTGCCTTTCCTGGCGAACCTGTTGCGTTCGGATTCGATTTGCATCTGCCACAACATCACCATCAACAACCTTGCTCCAATCGCGAGTTATCTGGGGATGATCGGTGACCCTGCCAGCGGAGGCTTGTCGGTGGAGGAGTTCAAGAGACGCCAGAGACAGCATCGGGACGCAGAGATCTCTGCCATGTACGACGTTCGGACATTCATCAATAAAGCCCAAGAGACTTACGGCTACCCGTATTTCATCAATGATGCGGGCGGCAGCCTGTGTGAACTCGAGGAACCGGATGTGATTCGCCAGCTGGCTGAAGATACGTTGATTATCTATCTGAAGCCCTCCAACGGGCTGCTCGACCAGATCATTGAACGGTCGCTGCAGGATCCGAAACCGATGTATTACCAGGAAAGCTTTCTCGACAGGGTCCTGCCGCAGTATCTCCGTGAACAAGAGCTTGAAGTTCCATGGCAGATCGACCCCTCCGACTATTTCCGTTGGATGTTTCCTCGGCTGGTTGAACATCGGCTGCCGCTTTACGAGTCTATAGCCCGGGATTATGGCGTAGTCGTGCAAGCCGATCAGATCGATGCGATACAGGGCGAGGAGGACTTTATGGACCTTATCTCTGACAGCCTGGGATAGCCATGCCTCTCGTTGCCAATACAGATCTTCCCAGTTTTGCCCGTTATCAGGCCGAAGGCGGAGAGGTTCTGGATCCTTCTCGTGCCCAAGGGCAGGAGATCCGGGAGCTTCACATTGGTCTTTTCAACATGATGCCTGATGCGGCGCTGGAACCAACCGAGCGGCAGTTCCTGCGGCTTGTCGGTGGCTGCAACCGCATTGCGCAGTTCCATATCTACCCGTTCACTTCCAAGAAGATTCCCCGCGGCGAAAACGCAGCGCTTCACATTGAAAGGTTTTATTTTGATTTCGAAGAGCTAAAGGACGCGGGGCTGGATGCCCTGATTGTCAGTGGCGCCAACCCGATTCATGCGGAACTGACCGAGGAGACGTTCTGGGAACCCCTCTGCGACCTGCTGGACTGGGCACGTACCAACGTCACCTCTACGCTGTGCGCTTGTCTGGCAACCCATGCCGCGCTCAAGTATTTCCACGGTATTGAACGACAACCATTGCCGACCAAGCGCTGGGGTGTCTTTGCCCACCAGGTCAGTCTTGCCCACCCGCTGGTTCAGGGTGCAAACACCCGCTTTGACGTGCCGCATTCCAGGTGGAATGAGATTTTCCCGGAACAGATGGTGGCCGCAGACCTCAAAGTACTGGTCTCTAGTGAGGATGCCGGTGTGCATCTCGCCACCAGCGCGGACGGTTTCCGGTTTGTCTATTTCCAGGGTCATCCGGAATACGATCACAACAGCCTGCTCAAGGAATACAAGCGGGAAGTGGTCCGTTTTCTGACCGGCGAGATCAGTGACTATCCGCCCTATCCTGACCGTTATTTTCTTGATGATGCGAAAGCCGTACTACGGCAGTACCAGAACAAGGCAATGAATTGCTCAGATAGGACCAGTCTAGTAGAAGAATTTCCTGAATCTGACGTACAGGTCCACAACACGTGGGGGGATACCGGCAAGGTGGTGTTCAACAACTGGCTCGGTACTGTGTACCAGATCACGCATCGGGACCGACGAAAGCCCTTCATGCCCGGTATAGATCCAGACAACCCTCTCGGTTAGAGGTGGGTTCGAATCGATCGATACCTGCCAGTGGGGTGGTTTGACAGTCCAGCCGATAGTCGATACCCTTTTCTTTTCAGAGCGCCGATTTGATTGTCAGCTTGCGGGCGCTAAACAAATACGCTAAAGCGAGTGTGTCGAGGCAGACCCGCTCTAGCACCAGCTGGCGCGGGTTTTTTGTTCCCGTTGCTGGCGTTAATCCGCGTACGGGAGGTACCTTTGCCGAACATAACAGAATTGCTTGCAACGCGCCCGTGGTTGCTTGCTGATGGCGCGACAGGCACCAATTATTTCGATATGGGACTTCAGTCCGGCGATGCGCCGGAGATGTGGAACGCAGACCATGTCGATCGTGTCGCATCTCTGCATCGCCGGTTTATCGAGGCCGGGGCCGACATTATCCTCACAAACAGCTTCGGTGGAAGTCGCTACAGACTCAAGCTGCACCGGATGGAGAACCGAGTTGTTGAGTTGAACCGGGCTGCTGCTGAGATCGCCCGGGAAGAGGCGGAGCGTGTCGGGCGACCCGTCGTAGTTGCAGGATCAATCGGGCCGACCGGTGAGATCCTGGAACCGGTCGGGGCGCTTTCGGTAGAACTTGCAACGGAAGCGTTTACCGAACAGGCGATGGCCCTTGCTGACGGCGGTGCAGACGTCATCTGGTTGGAGACGCTGTCGTCCAAGGAAGAGATGAGAGCAGCCGGAACGGCCGCTGCGGCAACCGGGCTGCCGGTCATCGCGACCATGACCTTTGACACTAACGGCAGCACCATGATGGGCGTCTCCCCGGTAGAACTGGTCGATCTGTATCGCGAAACGGTACCCAGGTTGGCAGCTTTTGGTGCCAATTGCGGTATCGGAGCGGCAGACCTTATCGGTGCGTTGCTGGCCATGTCACAGCAACTGACTGACGATGATCGGTTGGTGGCAAAGTCCAACTGTGGAATCCCAGCGTTTGTCGATGGGCAGATTCACTACAGTGGCACCCCTGAGTTGATGTCCCGCTATGTCGAGTTGGCACTGGACTCGGGTGCCCGCATCATTGGCGGGTGTTGTGGCACGACACCGGAGCACCTGGCAGCCATGCGGCAGGCGCTTGAAAGCCATTCCAAGCGTGGTGCTCCGGACCTCGACGCTGTTGTTGAACTCTTGGGACCAGTCACGGCGGGAACCAGAGCCTGCTGTGATGGGATGCATGCTAGACCGAAGGCAGTTCGCAAGCGCAGGAGTCGGCGGCGGCGTGACGCGTAGCGGCATGCCTGGCACAGCGGTTATGCTTGCAGTATGAAACATGCATTTGTGATGGACCCGCTGGAGCAGGTCAAGGCGTACAAGGACACCAGCTACTTCCTGATGTTGGCGGCTGCCCAGCGCGGGCACGATGTGTTCTATCTTGACGCAGGTGACCTGTCAGTTGACGGACATAAGGTCATTGCAACGACTCAGCAGGTGGAGGTGCGTGAGAATTCGGAGCGACCGTTTTCACCGGCAACGCCTAGGTCTGCCTGCTTGGATGAGATGGATGTGGTCTGGATTCGAACCGACCCGCCGGTGGACCGGTCCTATTTCTATATGACGATGCTGCTCGACCTACTTCCCGAGCAGGTGACGATCATCAACAGGCCATCGACGATACGCGACTGGAACGAAAAACTGGCGGCGCTGCGCTATCCCGATGTGATCCCGAAGACGCTTGTTGCCAGACACAGCGAGTCGATCGTTGATTTTGTGAACCGGCACGGCCGAACCACCATCAAACCAGTTGATGGCCACGGTGGCGCTGGGATCATCTTTGTGGAACCGGGTGACACTGATCTTGAATCAAAGATCCAAAGTGCGACGTCCAATGCCGGTCACTGGGTGATCGTTCAGGAGTATCTTGACGCGGCTCGAGAGGGAGACAAGCGCATTCTTCTGCTGAACGGAGAACCACTCGGAGCCATCCTGCGACTGCATGCCGACGGTGTGGAGCTGAATAATCTGGATCAGGGCGGTGCGGCGCTTGCAAGCCAGGTGGAAGACCGCGATCTTGAGATCTGTGCGGCGCTCAGGGAAGATCTCATCAGGCACGGGGTCATATTTGCCGGCATCGATGTGATTGGCGGGATGCTCATTGAGGTCAATATCACCAGCCCGACCGGGCTGCAGGAGATGAGTCGCCACGACAACCGGGCCTACCACAGTGAGATCATTGCCAGCCTCGAATGAGCCTTGCCATTTTGCTAACCGCCAAGTGCCAGCCCTTCTCGTCGTGGGTCCACGCCCGCTTCCAGCTGGCCGTCCGGATTGCGCCGGATTACATGCAGGCCGCTATTGAGTCGGCGAACACGGACCTCGTGTCCGAGTGACTCGAGCGCCGATTGCAGGTTCTGGTTGCGGGGCTCGTTTTCCAGTTCAGTTGGGCCGTTGCGGTTGATGAAATGCGGCATTTCAACGGCCTGCTGGGGTGCCATTCCCCAGTCCAGCATGGCGATCAACGCCTGAACCACATAGCCGATGATCCGGCTGCCGCCCGGTGATCCTGCGACGATCACCGGCTGTCCGAGATGGTCAAATACCATCGTCGGCGCCATCGAACTGCGGGGGCGTTTACGGCCCTCGACACGGTTAGCGACCGGCAGGCCGTGGCGTTCGGGTAGGAAAGAGAAATCAGTCAATTCGTTGTTGAGCAGAAAGCCGCCCGTCATCAGTCGACTGCCGAATCCCGACTCGATCGTGGTGGTCATCGAAACGGCATTGCCGTAGCGGTCGACGATACTGATGTGACTGGTGCCCGGCAGTTTTTCCCGATTGTCTGGAGAAAGAGCGGTTACAGCTTTCGGGGGTGATCCGGCCTGCGCCTTACCCATGGACGAGTCGCGCCGGATGAGTCCGGCGCGTTGCCTGAGATAGCCGGCGTTCAGTAGGCCGGCCTCGGGAACTGATACGAAATCACTGTCCGCCATGTATTTGGCGCGGTCTGCGAATGCCAGCCTGGATGCTTCAAGTACCAGGTGGAGGCCCACAGCACCCGAACCTGCAGCCCGGAGATCGAAGTGTCTCAGCAACCCGAGAATCTGCCCGACCGTCAGGCCTCCGGAGCTTGGAGGGCCCATCCCACAAACCCGGTAGCCGCGATACGCCTGGCAGACCGGCTGGCGGATGATGGTCCGATAGCTTTCCAGGTCCAAGCGGGTGATCAGGCCGGGTGAGTTCGCTGCCGAGCGTACGGTGTCTACGATTCTGTGGCCGATCTCTCCACTGTAAAAAGGACCAATTCCATCGTCAGCGATCCGGCGAAGCGTCGTGGCGAACGCCGGGTTCTTCAGTCGGTATCCCTGCGGGAGCGGGGTACCGTTTTCGGTGAAAAAATATTGGCGTGTCGGAGTAAAGCGGCGTAACCCGCGGTCCGATGCCGATGCGATGGCACTGGCCAGGCGTGGCGAGACATTGAAACCGCCCTCGGCCAGCGCGATGGCCGGCTGGAAAAGAGAACGCCAGGGGCGGTTGGCGAATCGCTGGTGGGCAGTGTGCAGCAGGTGCAGGGTACCGGGAACACCGACGGCGCGGCCGCCGACAACCGCCTCGCGCCAGCTGAGGGGTGTTCCATCGGTGTTGAGAAAGTGCTCCGGACCGGCGGTGGCGGGTGCTGTTTCGCGCCCATCCAGCGCGTAGAGTGTGTTGTCTGCTGCATGGTAATAGAGCATGAAAGCACCACCACCGATACCTGAAGACTGCGGCTCAACCAGGTTGAGAACCAGCTGTGCGACGATTGCCGCGTCAACCGCTGAGCCTCCGGCACTCAGAACATCGACAGCGGCCTGGGTTGCGTGAGCATTGGCCGTGACTGCCAGAAAATTTTGCGCACTCACCGGATCGGGATATTTTTTTGTCTGGCTAGGTTCGCTTTCTGAGGCGGTGGCCTGGAAGATGAGCCCGGCAAAGCTGGCCACGGCAAGAAACCATGAGCGCCAGTTGCATGAGTGTAGTGGCCTGATCAGGTCGGTCATGCGAATCGCTTTCTACGCTTGGTCAGAAAACAACCGTTGAGCCGTATCTGTGGACAAGGGATGTCCGTCTCAAGACGCCGGTGGCAGGACGATGATCCTGCTTCGTGACCAGCGGTCGTGCCAGGCCCTTTTTCCTGGATCGACAAGTACCCAGAAGAAGCCCAGCCCGAGGATCAACCACGAGACCAGTGCCCCAAGGAAACGCATCCCGGCTGTTGACCACAGCGGTTCACCGCCATCGTTCCGACGAAGGCGTAAGCGCCAGGCCTTCATCCCGAGGGTCTGACCGCCATGAGTCCAGAACCAGCCGAAGAACAGGTAGCAGACCAGTAACAGGTAGACCGGTTTGAGAAGCTTTATCCACAGCGCCGGGGCTGCTGCTGCATCGACCAGTGGCACTGGCAGGAATGCGACAAACAACACCCCGATCAGAAGAAAGCTGTCGTAAATCATTGCCCCGAGGCGGCGAAAAAATCCAGCCGGGCACATCGGTTTTTCAGAAGAGGTCATGTCGTTTGTCATTTGCTGCCGAGAAAGATCCCAGTTTCGGGTCGCGGAGCTCCTGAACAGCGTTCACGGCCTGGCGAGATCCGGCCTATCTGTCCGGGGCAGGGTGAAGAGCAGGAAGTGGGATAGCGAGAACATTTGTCAAAGTAGTCAACAGCAGATCCACAGGGTTATCCACAGGTTATCCACTTCACGCCGCTGACAGTATGGCGCCCCCGGCAAGATTCGAACTTGCGACCTATCGCTTCTTACCACTGCAATTTTCATTGCCGGCAATGGCCGTTTGTGGTCTGGACTTTATCTTCACCGGTAGGCCGAAGCCCTTAGGTGCTGCCCGTCAAGTCTCTACACCTTCCCGCCTGCACCACTAGGCAGGCTTGGCTCGGTATTGCCACCACCCGGGCGTGCTGAGGGTTCACCGAGTTTGAGCAGATTCACGCAGGACGTTTCCGGTCCTGGTGCCCATGTTCGATACAGGAGGCGATTGCTCTATCCTAACTGAGCTACGGGGGCGCCGAGAGCCGAGTATAACAAGCCACCTGTCGCCCGACGGACGGTCTTGCGGATTTCCCGCAATGTCTGCCGGCAGTTATAGCCGGCAGACATTGACTACTCTGCTCTTAACTATCGTTTTCCGGGGTGATGGCGTTCAGCACGATGGCAATGATTGCGACCGGCAGCAGGCCTGTCTTGAGCAGCATCTCGAGCGTTTCTGGCAGGTGCTGCAGCGCGCCGGGTACTGACTGCAGCCCCAGGCCGAGCGACAACGAAAGCGCCAGGATCATCATATTGCGTCGGGTCATCTGTACGTCCGCCAGCATGTTGAGTCCAGCTGAGGCGACCATGCCGAACATCATGATAACGCCCCCGCCCAGTACAGCGATGGGCATGGCCGCGATCACGGCCCCGACCTTGGGAATGACGCCGGCGATCACCAGGAAAACAGCCCCGATAGTGACGACATGCCGGCTCATGACCCCGGTCATCGCAATCAGGCCGACGTTCTGACTGAAGGAAGTATTGGGCAAGCCGCCGAAAAGACCGGCGACGGCGGTACCGAGACCGTCAGCCATGGTGCCACCGGAGATCTCCCGGTCCGTGGCTTCACGACCAGCGCCACCCTTGGTGATACCTGAGATATCCCCTACCGTCTCGATGGCTGAGACGATTGCCATCAGGCACATTCCGATGACCGCAGCTGCGTTGACGTCAAAGCCGAATTTGAGCGGTTGCGGCAGGGCAAACCAGGCAGCCCCGGCGACTCGGCCAAAGTCGACCATTCCAAACACAGCAGCCACGATGTAACCGGCTATCAGACCTAGAAGAACGGCAGCAGTACTGGCGAACCCGCGAACGTAGAACTTGATGGCAAGCGTGACGATGATCACGACCAGTGCCAGTCCCCAATGCTGAAAACTGCCAAAGGCTTCCTTGCCCATCAGTGGCACGCCACCCGCTGCATATTTGATCCCAACCGGGATCAACGCAAGCCCAATAGTCAGAATCACGAGCCCGGTCACGAGCGGCGGCAGCAGGTTGCGAATGCGGCCAATAACCGTACCCAGGAGAAGATGGAAGATCCCGCCGATGACTGTGGCACCAAAAACAGCCCCAATGCCGGCAGTTTTGGCAATCGGAATCATAATCGGAACAAAAGCAAAACTGGTACCCTGCATGATCGGCAGGCGGGCACCCACCGGGCCAAAGCCAATGGTCTGCAGTAGTGTGGCGATGCCGGCGAAGACCATGGCCATCTGGATCATGTAGACCTTGTCTGCACCGGCCAGTCCGGCCACACTGGCGATGATTATTGCCGGAGTCACGTTGCTCGCAAACATGGCGAGTACGTGCTGTATCCCGAGTGGGACAGATTTTGTAATGGGTGGGGTTACGTCTGCAGTACTGTAGTTGATGTCAGTCATAGTGCAACCTCCTCTAAGGGTTGTGACTGTGGCCGTCCGCCGACTGCCGGTCGGCACTTGGCAAGATGCGGCTAGAAAATTCTAGACCGGATCAAGGGGCATGACAAACGGGCCGGTTACAGGTCCGAGTATTTAGAATGGTGCAACCACGGGCCGGTTGATGGCTTGTTATTGTTTTGGCAGGTATTTTTCTGACCAGCGCAGAACAACGTTGAAAGACACAGAAATCCGAGCCTCCCGGGAAAGGTTCGGGTGCACCATGTGATGCAGGAAGGCCAGCCAGACCAGGAGACACCCCGCTTCCGGAAGAATGCGATGCTCAGCCTCGACCTGACCGTCACCGCGAATGGCGCCGATGTTGGCTTGTGCTCTTGGATCATAGAATGAAATCGCACCAGGATTCCGGTCCTGACGGCCGGCAAGCGGCTCGCTGGTGTCGGGGACTGCGACGTAGTAGGTTCCGGACAGCCAGGCATGTGGGTGATTGTGCAGGTTGTGATAATCACCGAATCGATTGACGTTGGCCCATCCCTGGAGCTGCCAGTCCAGCTGGTAGTCGATCCCGAGTCGGCGAATATAGACAATCGTCGCCTGATTGATGCACTCACGCAGCCAGCTGATTGCCGGGTGTTCCTGGATCAACAGGTTCCCCGACAGGTAATCGGTTGTCAGGTCAGAATGTTCGGAATCGATCCGCAGAATCTCTGATTCCAGTGCCCGGTTGGCATCCTCACAGCCCGGTAGTCGATCACGCATCAGCAGTGTCGGCCACAGTTCGAGAAATTCAGTAGTAGAGGGAGGATCATCCACGGCACGACGTTAACCTGCGTCCTTGGAAAATGCCAGTTGTATCCCGGCAGGGCGTTCGATCCCGGTCTTTATTGGGTACACTTGGAATAACAGTACCGATCGCCTGTCGCCGGCAACAGCCGTCACCAGGACCGGGTGCCCGTCAAACGCTGCAACATTCACCAGGAGGAAGAATCAATGACCGAAGGACTACCCCGACGGGCCCAGGTCGTCATTGTGGGCGGCGGTGCTGTGGGTTGTTCGGTGGCATACCATCTTACCAAGATCGGTATCACCGATGTATTACTGCTGGAACGCAGACAGCTGACCTGCGGCACGACATGGCATGCGGCTGGGCTGGTGGGACAGCTTCGCGCGACCGCCAATATGACCAAGCTGGCGAAGTACACCGCGGAGCTTTTTCTTGGCCTGGAAGCAGAAACCGGCCAGGCGACCGGTATGAAGCAGAATGGTTCGATCGCAGTCGCTACGGACCTGGAGCGGCTCGAGGAACTGCAGCGCGGAGCCTCGATGGCCCGGGTCTTCGGCCTGGAGGTCGAAGAGGTCACCGCAGAGTGGATCGCCCGGAAATACCCGGTCATGCACACCGACGATCTGGTCGGTGGTGTCTTTTTGCCGCGTGACGGACAGACCAATCCGATCGATGTGACCCAGGCGATGGCCCGGGGGGCCCGCACAGCCGGTGCCAGGGTCATGGAAAACACACCGGTCCGCGGTGCCACCATTGAGAACGGTCGGATCAGTCGTGTGCAGACCGATGAAGGTGAGATCGAGTGCGAGTTCCTGGTGATCGCCGGCGGCATGTGGTCGCGTGATTTTGGTCGGCAGATCGGCGTCAATATTCCGCTGCACGCCGCAGAACACTTTTATATCGTGACCGAGCCGATCGACGACCTGCCGGGCGAGTTGCCCGTGTTGCGTGAACCGTCGTCGTGTTTCTATGCCAAGGAAGATGCCGGCAAGCTGCTGG
>Ga0066852_10001133_pt1 | contig 11367 bp, 10 predicted proteins | sample ETNtaG_27_FD_67283 | JGI IMG/M metagenome (GOLD analysis project Ga0066852, IMG submission 67283) | Marine microbial and viral communities from oxygen minimum zone, Eastern Pacific Ocean - ETNP201406SV63 | ecosystem: Environmental > Aquatic > Marine > Oceanic | place: Pacific Ocean: Eastern...
CATCTGGTTTTGATCGTCGGCCAGGAAACCATGGTTAATGGCATGGTAATATTTTCCCGCCTCGCTGCGTTGCTCATCGATGGATCTGAGCCGCGAGAGATAGACGGGTACCACGACGGCCCGTGCTATTTCACCGACTCCGCCGATATCCCTCTCCAGGACCTCCCAGTTGAGACCAATTTCCCAGGCCGAAAAAATGTCCTGGTGGGTAGTGATCAGGTCGCGGTGGCGCGGGGAGGGATTGCCGAAAGAGAACAGGGTGAATTCGTGGCCGTGGGATTTCAGCATGCGCAGGCGATCGATGTTATCTGGTATCTGTAGATCCTGGAATGGGATCCGAATCTTCTTAACCCCCATTTCCCAGAGCGCCATCAGCGGGTAGTCGTTGCGAACTTGCTTGCGGTCAAATTCATCGAGGCCGCCGGTGGGCGGGATCTCGACGATCTCCATCCAGTTCTGGCGCATGTCGAAGCCGAAATCACCGCGCCTGTTGAGGCGTGGATGCACGGGAGCGATGCACGATGGCTCGGCTACGACCGGCGAGCCCAGTGCGGCCTCATTACCGTAGGTGCGAACGATATCGCAGACGTGACCTCCCTCGTGAACGTGGACGATGAAATAGCCCAATTTCGGTCTATCGTTGCGACCGAATTCGCTGCCCGGACCGGGGGAGATTCGATACATCTCGCTGTAGTCCAGTCGCACGAAAGCTGTCGACGGCAACAGGTAACAGTCCGTTTCGCCATGGCGATAGAACCAGAAATTGTGCACGTGGCCCATAAAAATCGCCTCGACATCATACTTTTCCAGAAGATTCAACATCCAGGTGCGACCCGGTTCACCGATGTTGTCGTAGTTCTCTTGCTCGTCGGGTTTCGAGAAATAGGGCGGATAATGGCTGTACAGGAATAGGCGTTTGTCTCTGTTCGCTGCCAGGTCGGTTTCCAACCAGGTCTGTTGCTCCTCCTCAGCGGTGAAACCCGAATTGATGATCTGGGCATTGACGATGATGAAGTGGCAGCCGTCATGGTCGAAGGACCGATACTGAGCACCGAAGTGTTCCTCCCAGAGCGCCAGGTAGTCCTCATGGATGCGGGCTGCCGGGGCCCAGTCGTTGGGCTTGTCACCAACATCGTGGTTGCCCGGTGTCAGGTAGAGAGGGTGTTTCAGCTCTTTGACCTGCTCATGAAATCGCGCCGCTGCTGCAGCGTAGAGGTCTGGGATGGCGGGCACTGGGTGGACCAGGTCGCCGACGTTAACCACGAAGGCCAGATCACGGGTATTCAGATCACGGATCACATGGCGCATACGCCGATTAGCCAGGCGGTTAACCTCAAAAGGAGAATTACAGTCGTCCTCACCCTGGTTGACGTGCGTGTCGGTGATCACGCCGAAACTGAACAGGTGCCGGCCGAGCGGGTCAGAGTTCAATGGTTCGCTGGTCATGGATAGCTTCCAATTTGAGTCGTGGGAAAAGACCTATACCGCATATGAAAATACCTTACCCACCGATACCCCGTATCCCATCCAACGGAGGTGGATGGACGGCGATCAGCGCTCACCAAAATACTCAGAGTAGTTCAACGATGATCTCCGTTGGCCCATCGGGCGCGTTGATCGCCCAACCAGGCCCCGCCAGATCGTAGGGGCAAGAGGAGACGGCACAGATGAGATCCATGCGAGCCTTCAGCACGACATAACCACCCGGCTTGACCACAGGCGCAGCCGGTGTATTGAACATGAAGCCGTCCTCCACCGTTGTGCTGGTGAAGAAATTGACTGCGAGGGGGATCACGGTAATGTCATGACCCAACTCACCCATCGCAATTTCGAGGTTTTCAGCGCAGCTCCTATGATGGCCCTCGACGCCGAACTGCTTGTAGCGAATAGCATCGCAGGGAGCGATGATCAGGTCGTGGATACCATCGGCCCCGTCCTCGACAAAATCAAGCATCGGTCGGCGGAAGCAACTTAGAAAGGTGTCGCCAACCCGAGGGTGTAATGCCCGTGTCGGCATCCAGGTATGCGGCGGTGACAACCACTCGCTGATGTCCTCGGCACAAAAAGCAAAGAAGTCGGCGGACTGCTGGCCCTTGGGGGTGATGATGCGCAGACCCTGGCCCTCACTGAGGTGAAACGCGCGGCCTTCACCTGCTGGAATAGTCAATCTTTCCATCTGCTGACCCTCTCTTTCACTGTGCCGTGTGGATGGTTGCAAAGGCTAACGGCTGCTATCGGTTACTACAACACACTATCCCAAAGCGTGCCTGGCTTTGAGCAGGCAGATCTGGCCGAACTAAAGAAACTATCTTAGCCAACAATGCAGCCATGTTTCTTTCACGAGCAAAAGGCATGTCGCAGGCCCGGCCACCGAGAGCATGGGCCACAGCATTGCCAGTCACCATCGCCTTGGTAACAAACCCTCTGAAACAGGAATGACCTTACAAGATAATCGGTGGCGCTTATATCGGTTTAGTGATTCTCCTAAATATCAAAGTCGAGCCAGATCGGGTTAGGAGATGAGAGACCCCCGGAGCAAGGCGGAAACGTCCGCCGTCGGCAGAATCGCAAGATTCTCCGACGATACGAAGCGCTCGGTCAGAACAGCTGCGTCGGCCCCGAACTGCGGGCCCAGGGTCTCCTCTGCCATTCGCTCTAACAACAATCTGATAAGTTTCACTATACATCGCCATGATCACTTACATTTTGGCGGAGAGGTGTTTGGGAGAACAGTAGGTTCCTGCACAATTCTGTAACAGCAAATTGTAGATATCAGATCGGCACAAAATGAATTCTGCTGGGGAAAACAACACGAACAAGAGTCCAGGCTGGTCCTCTATACACATTTAAGAGCAGAGAATTTGATAGATAGTATGGATTAAGATAATAGAATTTCATTACAAGACCGATTCCAGCCTACGCCTATGAGAACTTTCGCTAGAGCGAAAGAAAACCGTCTAGGAGCCTTAATTTGTATATAACAATGTACAAAATAAACGCAGCGATACATCCAAATACTAGATTTCTTGCGAATTTTCTAATAGCAGCTTCTTTTTGTTCCTTTGTTGGTTCTTCCATGCGGTTGAGTTCTTGGTAGTGGGTTTTTAGATCTTTTTCAACGCTGTATTGTTTTCTCGCCTGAACTATAGATAGGCAGCTGCCCCAGGGAGAAAAGCGGCCTTAATAGCTTTCTTTTCTAGAATGCGGTCTCGTTCTTCCATCATGGCGATTCAGTAACTGTTCTTTAATCAACCTCTAAATGAGGTTTATCAACTTTCATATAGGCCAATTTCTTTGCCAGCTTGCTTCCTTGGAACTCCAACACATCGATGCCGCGGATTACCGAGACATCACCATTATTATCAAGACTCAAACGCCAGCTGGCCAATACTTTTCCCGTCTCAACTTCAGCAAAAACATCCTCTCCGTCGAACCGAATTTTTCCTCGAGACCCACCAACCAACGGCTCAAAGGCGACTCGTATGGCTTCACGGCCAACGTGCCGACCTCCGCTGGAGTCTTCATAGACGGCATCCTCTGAAAAAAATGAGATCACATCATCAAGACTCATGCGATTAAACGCGTCTACAAATTGATCAGTGAGGGCGAGAAGCTCTTGTCTTCGATCTGTCATAATTAATCCTCGATTTGTTGGCGCTCATGGGCAATTGTACCTATTTCCAACACTGCGCTAATACCGAAAACCTCTCTGAACCCTTCATAAGCCCTGGCGCTTGAGGGCTCTTCCTGGATCTGTTCAATCAACTCATAAGCTTTCTGATAATCTTGTAGCCACATACAAACAAAGAAAACCGGGATTTCCCGATCCACTGCTTCAAGATCAAGTGGGTCAGTCGCTAATGATTTTTTACGAATTTTTTCGAATTGTTGGTAGTTCCCATTGTGGGTCATTGATTGCGCAAGCCTCAGTTTATGCCTCTATAAAGAAGGTATCACGAGCCCTCTTGTGGGCTTCGACGCATTATTGGATCCACACTTGTTACCCCACAATCGAATAGCCTCATATGTAACATTTATTCCGTACTCAGAAAGTAAATCCTAAATACTTGGGTGACTGAGATTAATCGACAATAAAACCATACGGTCAATTGAGTGCTTTCTGTCAAAACCTGTACCGCTGGTACATTTTTCACCCGACAATTGACGACGAACCACAGCTAACTTGTCGGTATCAAAGAGACAGATCTAAAGCAGATGAGCGGACATCGTGCAGGCCCCAAGTTGGTGGACAGCTAGTAGCGCTATGACTGCGTTGTCTCGCCAAAAAAGAATTCGTTGCATGATCGCGCTCGTCGCTGCAATGGCGGTGGTGTCGATCACCAGTTCCTTGAACTGGCCGATTTTGTCTGAAGCTCTGCGCAATCAGGGTTATAGCGAATCCATGATCGGTATTAATGCAGCTGCCCAGTTCGCCGGTATTATCCTAGTGGCGCTAGCCGCACCGCGGGTCATCCCAGCTCTGGGATTCTTCAAGGCCATTGTGCTCGGGCTGATAGTGCTCGCGATAACGTTAATTGCTTTACCGACATTTCGCAGCTTCGAGACCTGGCTGGTGATTCGTTTCCTGCTTGGTATGGGCAATTCGCTGTTATTTACCACTGGTGACACGTGGATGAACCTCATTGTCAATGATCGGGTGCGCGGGCGTTGGATGGGCATCTATGTCACGGTCGGCATGGCCGGTTGGGCCGTCGGTCCGGTGCTCGGCGCTTATCTGGACCCGGACACTTACTGGCCCTTTGTTTGGGGACTGCTGGCAATCGTGGTTGCGGCAGGCTTGCTGCTGCCCACCCGAAGACTTGATGTCAGATTAAGGGTTTCCGAACAGGGAGTCGCTCTGGGTTTGGTGGCAGTATTTCTTGCCGCGCCCACGGTACTGCTGGCATCAGCCATGTTTGGTGTCGTCGAAGGTGCGATGCAATCTTTCGCCCATCTCTACACCATGGATGTACTGGGGGTACAATTTCGTCAGACCGGGTATGCAGTTATCTGGGTCGGTGCGGTAGCAGCTATTTTCTTTCAATACCCAATCGGTTGGTTGGCTGACGCAGTTAACCGTAGCTGGCTGCTGATTGCCTGTGTTCTGGCAATGATGATTTCGATCTTTTTGTTTCCGCTGCTTGTCGAAGGCGGGCGCGATGCCTGGTGGAAACCACAGTCACTGGCGCTATGGACCGTGGTCAGTATCTGGGGTGGTTCCATGGGGGGAATCTTCACCGTTGGCATAACCCTACTGGGAGAACGTTTTCGTGATGTAGAACTGGTTTCCGCCAACGCTGTGTTTTCCGTTCTGTTTGGTGTCGGCGGCCTGCTTGGCCCGTTCCTCACTGGCACTGCAATGAGCGCAATTGGTCCCGCTGGCTTCCCATTGTCTCTCCTTGTAGCAGTCGTGGCCTACGCGTTGTTTGCGCTCTATCGGCAATTTACCCGCAGATAGCATCTTCCTTCTAGTTCAAGACATAGTTTTTTGTGGCTTCACCGATTTCTTGACTGTTGAAATTCAGCCTACCCAACTGAACGCTCAGTTCATCTTTACCGTGAACTTCTACGAACTGACTGATCTCCTCGTCTCTTTCTTCCAACCGCTTGAGAGCGCCAAAGCTCGCAATTTTTAATAGCCACGTATTCGGTCTGATTTTTCTAATCTTATAGGAGTATTCAATACAGGTATCGTAGTCGCCCAAGGTATAGGATCCCCAAACTAAGTCATCGACCAGTTGCTGACTCAAGGGATCGAGTTCATGAGCTTTCTGGAGTAACTCAATTCCCCTCTCATATTTCCCATTCAATATTAGCAATTTCCCATAAGGAGCGAGCACCATAGGATTGTTTGAATTCAGTTCAAACGCTTTCTTCCCGTGTGCTTCTGCTTTGTCGTAGTTCAAATCAAGGTGCAGAGAAATGTTGCACAGCAACCGGTGGCAGTCCCAATCATGATCGGTCAGTTCGTAGGCCTCTTCCAGTGTTGTTCGAATTCTCTTGTGCAGATCGTCATCGGATTCGTCGAACCAATTGTGGCCAAGTCCATCGGCCCAGGTGCAACAGCGTTCAGCGTATGCTCTTCCATTATTTGGGTCACTCTCGATAGCGTTGGTGAACATATCAACCGCAATATTGGCGTCCTCCTTGGTTAACTTTCGCTTGTGAAACTTACCCTGGAGAAGATACTCATAGGAAGTCATTTTGTTGGTCGGTTTTCGTTTGGCCCGACTCAAGCTAGTCACCTCGATTTCATTCAGAACCGTATTTGCCATTTTACTGACGATTTCATCCTGGATCTCGAATACATCATCCATAGTTCTGTCGTAGCGTTCACTCCATATCGACTCACCCGAGACAGGATCTCCCAATTCTGCAGAAATGCGCACCCGGTTGCCCGCTGACCGAATACTCCCGGTGATCACATAGTTCAATTTGTATTTTTCGGCTGCTTCTTTCACATCGATAGGATTATCTTTGTAATCAAAGGTCATATTACGTGACATGATTTCAATCGAATTAATCATTGATAGTTCTGTGATGATGTCATCCACAATACCATCGACGAGAAAATCATTGTCTTCGCTTTTGTTTAGGTTTCTGAAAGGGAGCATCATCAGGCGCGGTTTGAGATTGCCATCTTTCGTTGCCTTTGCGACTCCATTATCTGAAGGAGAAACAATTTGCGCATTCAGTTCCGCTGAAGCAGTTCTATCTTTCAGGGAAGGTGAGATTTGATAGATCTCAAAATCACCTTCTATATTCTTGAGTTTAGTGTTACCCAAATTGTCAATCGCAATTTCGATACGCTTAACGATCTTTTCATGCACTGTTCGAGACAATAGTATGCAACCAGGTTCACAGAGGCTCTCAAGTCTTGCTGCAACGTTGACCCCGCCACCATAGATATTGTCACCCTCGATAATGACATCGTCTAAATGGATACCAATCCTGAACTCCATCTGGGATTCTTCTGCGACATTGTCGTTCCGATCGGTGAGTGTTTTCTGAAATTCAATAGCGGCGTTCACCGAATCGACCACACTACTGAACTCAGCGACCACGGAATCACCGGCAGTATGGAAAATCCGACCACCATGCTCCTCGATAATTGGATCAATTAATCCGCGACAGACCTTGATATTGTGAAGGGCTAATTCTTCATTGCTGTCCATCAACTTGCTAAAGTTGACACAGTCAGCTGCCAATATTGTTGCGAGCTTTCGAGTCGGTTTTATAGTTTCCATGGTTTAGGCCCAGGGCAGAAATTAGGTAGAAGATTGACTCCCAGCTGAAAATTATAGAACGAAATTCCGCTAGCCAATGAGTTTATGCCCTTATGTTAAACCAACTTTTTCGCCGGCCCAATATCAGAATTCGTGTTTTATACAAAGAGCGTGGGCATCCACCAAGTTGGTGTGCTGAAATTGTACTGATCGGGGCTCCATTCCCGTCCTCTCCAGTCACAATCAGTCACATTCGCCTGGGATCAGAATGCGCATGTGATTGATTTCACGTTATCTCTCGCACAGGGAACTGTACCTATTCGAGACTTGACCTCGCCTCCTAAAACAGAACAACTTAGAAATCCTTAGTTTCCTATCCCCAACCAAGTTCCTTCAGCGCCCAGGATGCGTTCCAAATCTTGCACATCTTTTCCACTTTACCTGCCTCGTTCATTGTCAAAGCGTATACATAGTCAGTATTGGTCTGTTTCTGAGTTGGTTCGACCGGCCCTCCTTCACCTACATGGGTAGCAGAAAAAGTTGCAAAGAATAGAGCAGTCTGCTCTTGCTCGTCATAAGATGAGCTGTGGAGTTTGTAACTGCACCCTTTAAGAGGCCCATTCCCGGCGGCTGCCATCCATTCGCAATACTCTTGGACTGTCGTAAGTTCAGTCAGTGGCTCACACTGAGCTGTAAACAAGGCCCCCTCTGCAACGAATTCCTTACAACCCTCCCACCCCTTCAAAGTTTCACAGGCGTGAAAAAAATCGGTCGCAGTTTGAAATTTTGACATGTCCTTCTCCTTTACCAATTGTTAATTCATCTATTAAACATATTAATGAAGATACTACGCCAGAAAAATAGCAATCCACTTACTCGATCACCGCTGTCATCACCTCGCGGGCACTGACTTCCCACTCAACGAGTACCGGAAGGCAAGCTGATTTGTCGAACTAACCTTCGCTTCGGCGGAGTTTTGTGCTTGGAACCGGGATAGTTAATTACTCTGTCCTATTGTTTTGAAGTTTTCATCCCCTCGCGCAATTTGATCAGCAGTTCCTTCCCAACTTGAGGCTTTTCCAGCCGCTAGGAAAAAAAGCCTATCTTGTTTCATCATCCAATCAGTCTCAGGGCTACTTGGGTATAGCATGCTCATTGACGTGACTGCTAACGCACACCAGCCCCCATATGCCGGAGCGTATCGTTCAGGGTCTCCAATGAAGAGATTCATGTGCCCCTCGCTTTCAAAATACCAGACAACATCCTCCCACTTATACGAAAAGTCTTTTGAACCATGGATCGCATTGTCTTTCTTGAAATAGGCAACTGCATCCATGCCGTTGATCGCAATTCCGTTACTGGCATACACATTTTGGTCCGCGTAGACTGGCAAGTTAAATGAATAAGCTACAACAATTAAGAAACAACACAATAGTCGTTTTTTCACCGTGACTCCCCTTTAGGGATGATTGCAACTACCAAATAGTTTGATAATGACAGTCGGTGAGATCAAAACGATTGTCCGGTGTTTGGCACCATTACAGGACATAAAGGCCTTCACATGCTGATGGGTATACACGCTTTATTTCCGTATATTCAAAGGTCTACAGCACGCCTTCTTGAGTCCAGTCGGCACCGCAAGATCTCCCCCGGGGGATAGGACGAGATTCTGGTACCTGATGAATTGAGCAATCCTGACAACCATAGTAAGAACAGTAATCGATTCACAATCTAGCCAGGGTCTGGACGAAATCGAGCGCAACCTCATGAACATCGGATGGCGCTTTGCCCGGCGAATACAACGCCGATCCGATGCCAAAACCCGCTGCGCCCGCAGCGAGATAATCACTCATCTTTTGGGGAGTGATGCCTCCAACGGGGAAGAACAAAGTACCCGGCAGGGTGACCGCGAGCAACGCTTTGACCACAGGTGGTGAGATCAATTCTGCCGGGAAGAGCTTGATTGCACTCGCCCCGGTCTCCTGGGCCGCAAGCACTTCAGTGGGGCTCATCGCACCCGGCATTGAAAGCAGACCAGACTTGCGTGCATGACAGATAACGTCCGGATTGGTGTTGGGTGAGACAATCAGCTGGCCCCCGGCATCAGCCACTTGCGAGACCTGCTCGACCGTGAGCACCGTACCGGCACCGACCAGGCACTGACTGCCGAAACCATCAACGATTCGGGCAATTGAATCAAAGGGTGACGGGGAATTGAGGGGGATTTCTATAATGGAAAATCCGGCACGTACGAGCGCTTCAGCCACCGGAAGCGCTTCATCTGGTGTGATGCCGCGCAGTATCGCAATCAGCGATCGCGCTCCTAAACTTTCCGAACTAGCCATTACGTTGATCTCCATACAGCCCGAGCTGCCGGCCTAGCCCGGAAAGCCCTGCGACCGTTACGCTCTCACCCGACCAGACCTTCACCCTGGCTCCCATGGCCCGCAACGCGTCGGCATAATGCTGAGCTGCGGCGTTGCCTCCAATGAGATGAACTTCATCTTCGATATAGCCTTGTTCGCTGACCGCGCGAACCTCCGAACCGATCACGATTCCAGACAAATAGCTTCTGACATCGTCACCGCCGAGGTCACCGACAAGACAACGCGTTCGCGCACTGAATACTTGATGGAGTAATCCGCCCGCGGCAGCCGATTGCTCGAGCCCGAGCATGAAGGCCTCCGGTGCGACTGATTCACTCGTCATCAGGCGGCCCAGCAGCGTATGCTCACACAGTGCCGCAAACAATTCGCCGGTCAGGAAAGTGGAAAACCCCTCAATGCAGTTATCTTTCAAGGACACCCATTTGGAGTGTGTGCCTGGCAGGCAGATTGTGCCCGTCAGACCGGGCTGCAGCGCAGCCAGGCCGACAACCTGTGTTTCCTCACCCCTTATCACATCCGGCGCACCGGATAGACCGGAGCCACTCACTCCCGGCAGCACGTAGCCTGTCAGTCGCTGGCTTGACAGAGCGACCGCATGTTGGTGGATGGTGTCAAGGTCACAAGGACAGGGACAATAGGGCGCTTCGACCCAGCCCTGCCGACTGCCGATCATTCCGGAAAGCAACAGCCGTGAGTCTGGGTGGTTCGATAGCCAAAGACCGCAGACCTCCTCCAGGGCCGACGGAAAGTCATTGTTCTGTACGTTACCAATACCTCGGGTACTTGACGTCTGTTCGAGTATGTCTCCGCCGGGGCTCAATAAGTAGCCCCGAAGGTTCGAGGTACCCCAATCAATACCGATCAGTGGTGTCGTGGTTGACATGGGAATCAGAAACCGATGACGCGAAGTTAGCGAGGATAGACGCGTTCCACTCCGGGAGCAATCAAGCGAAAGCGTCTGGACTGCCTGGATGGACAATTTGCTTTCTGAACTGTTCTCCGTCCAGCTTCAGATTCTTTCGAAACTCCCGTGGACGTTCGCCTGTCAGGCTTGTGCCATACCTACAGGAAGACCGCAAGAAGGCAAATCTCTGTTCTGACCACTCCCCTGTTTGGCCAAGCAGAACAATCCGAGAACTCGTGGACTGGGTCTGTCACTGGAATAAAGCTCCTCTACATCCCGGCCGGCACTTTTTGATGGGAAGTCCTTGTGGAAATACGCAGCCCACGCTGGGACAACGACCATCCGTTACTGGGGCGATTGAGTCGGGAAAACCATGTAACCTGTAACGGCTAGGGCAACCGCTGGGACCGCAAAGAAACGACCCCGGTGAAAAGCTTCACCTCCAATGCTTTAGGCCTCTTTGACATGCTGGGCAGCGTCTGGGAGTGGACCTGCTCTGTTTATAGGTGGTCTTACGATGGAAGCAAATACAGGTGCGGGAATGAAAAAGATAAATTGAGAGCGGTTTAAGTCTGAAGAAATTTAGCGCTGAATCGATGTTGACGCCTCAAGAGACTGGCTACACGATTGGCATCGCAGTAAGACTAATCGAATCGATTACCTATGTTTCGGATACCCGAACCCCCTTTCAAAATAACTGGACTCGTTTATCGGTCAGTAGAGTATTATTTTTTCAGCTTAAATGGATAGGTGTACTCGATGATTTTCTCAGCGAGAAAAAATTCGATTTTGACTGGCAGCGGATCTCCTTCTTTGAGCTCATCTCCAGGCGGATAAAACCAAGAACCAA
>Ga0066852_10001139_pt1 | contig 11335 bp, 9 predicted proteins | sample ETNtaG_27_FD_67283 | JGI IMG/M metagenome (GOLD analysis project Ga0066852, IMG submission 67283) | Marine microbial and viral communities from oxygen minimum zone, Eastern Pacific Ocean - ETNP201406SV63 | ecosystem: Environmental > Aquatic > Marine > Oceanic | place: Pacific Ocean: Eastern...
TACATTTAATGGTCTTTCTGATTATATAAAAATAAGTCCAACTGATAGTTTAAGAGAAGTTACAAGTGGTAATTTTACAATGGCAGTTCTTGTTCGAGCTGAAGATAGATTTGACATTCCAACATATTTGATTGGTGATGTAGAAAATAGACAGTTTATTCATCAATACATTTTAGGACGACCAAGTTTTCAAATGGGGTTGGGTTGGGATAATTCAAATGCATATTCATTCGGATTATTCAATCAAAAGAATAGTCATTCTTATATGTGGATAAAAAGACATCCTGATGTTTGGACACATTTGATGGTAACGGTAAATGTTGATGAAGGTGAAATGAGATTTTATTTAAATGGAGAAGAATCTGATTCACGATTCGGACACGGTTCAGAATCACCATTAGAGTTTCAACCACCATTAAAAAGGTATGGTGGGAATCCATTTTATATTGGTGTAGGTAATCCTAATACAGATAATAAAACAGATTTCTTTGCAGGAGATATAGCACAAGTTTCTATTTTTGATAGGTCGTTTGGTGAAGATGAAATAAAAGATTATTATAAAACGGATTATCCTAATAGTTTAGATTATGAACCTAAATTATATTACGATTTTACTAAGTCAAAAGACGGAATTGTGTATGATTTAAGTGGTAATGGAAATCATGGTATTATGAGTGGTGGATATATGAATTCAGAACCTATTAATAAAATACCAAACACAACATTACCACATAGAAATCGTCCAGGAAGATATAAATCATTATCACATCCACGTAACGATATAGTTGGAAATAGGTTTGTTCATCAGAAAGATACAAGTGTGAACGAAAAACGATTTGTAGAGGAAGTTCAAGGTGGGATAATAAATACAGATGAAGATGGACTTACTGATTTAAAATATGATATTACAAGACGATATAAACTTTTTGGAACAAAACACGAAATAATAGATTTCGGATGTGGACAGGATATACCAAGTCATGTCGAATATTAAAAAAGATACCATGTGTGTTTTGCCATGGAATCATGTCTATACTAATACAGATGGAATAATTGGACCTTGTTGCATTGCAAAAAATATTTATAGACGATGTGGTTTAAGTATAAGTAATCATAGTGTTCTTGAAGCTACAAATAGTAAATTTATGAAAGAACTTAGAGTTGATATGATGAATGGTATAGAGAATCCAGCCTGTGAAACTTGTTATTATCAGGAAGGGTTGGGAAGTGGAAGTCAACGTATTGGAAAAAATAATGCTTTTAAGTTAAAAGAACAGAGAGATAAACTTTTAAAGAATACAAAAAAAGATGGAGAATTAAAATCATTAAAAGATATACAATATCTTGATATTAGATTCAGTAATTTATGTAATTTTAAATGCATTATGTGCAATCATCCCTGGAGTTCAGCATGGTATGAAGATGCAAAAAAATTACACTCCAATAATTGGTATTTATACGAGGAAAATAATCCAAAAGTAATTACTGCAGGAACTGATGATGATTTGTGGAGTAAAATAGAACCATTATTACATGGACCCGTTGAATTTATATATTTTGCAGGTGGAGAACCATTGATAACAGAGAATCATTATAAAATATTAGAAAGATTGATAGAATTAAAAAAATATCCTGATCTTTGGTACTCAACCAATTTTAGTATTTTAGAATATAAAAAATATAATTTATTGGATATGTGGAATACATTAAATAGTGGTGGTAGTACTATTCATGCCAATGCAAGTATAGATGGTAGTTGGGAACGGGGTGAGTATATAAGACATGGATTATCTTGGAAAAAATTTATTGAAAATTATAGTAAATTTAGAAAAGAATGTTTAAATATAAATTTTAATATTGTTTTTGTTTGGCAAAATACCAATTGTTTACACGCATTAGATTTTTTTAAAGAGATGTTAGAGGAAAAATATGTAGACGTTCCTAATCGATTGGAGATGTGTGGGGTAGGTGGTGTTGATTTTTTATGTATTACTACATTATCACCTGAATATAAAAAAATGGTTGAGAATAAGGCGGAGAAATTAAAAGAATGGATTAGAGATAGATATGATAAAAATGATTATAATGGATTTTTCAGTTCAATTAAAAGTTTTATAACATTTATGTACGATAAAGATAATTCATCACGATTACCTTTGTATTTTGAAAATATGAAAAGATTAGATAAAGTTAGAAATCAAAGTTTATTTAATGTTTTTCCTGAATTAATTAATTTAAAAAAATATGAGATAGTTTAATGATATTTGCTTTTGATTTTCCGTATAAACGTAAAGATAAATTTTTTAGACCATATGATAATAAAACAAAAGTAAAGTTTAATGGTTTAATAGATTTACCTAAAGATGGACATCCGTATTATGGGCCAGCACCACCTTCTTTGATTGATTTGTGTTATGATAGTATACCAGTTGAAATTTTAGATTCTAAAAGTGCAATAGAATCTGGTAAATCATTTGTTTATTTATTAGAAACTCAAGGTTCTCCCCAATTTTGGTTAGGAACTGAAAAGAAATATAAAAATACTTTATTATCAGGAGTTAGTAAAGAAATAATAGAATCAGCGAAAAATGGACAGTGTAAAATAATTTTATGGTCTGCAAATGAAGGATATGACCCATTTCAATATAGAATTTTTGATAATATTTATAGAGAATTAGAATCAAATGAAATTCCTATAAATAATTTTATTTATATTTCTGGAAATTTAATTATAGATACTTTACATATGGTGTGGGCAAGTATAAATGATAAACCAGAGTGGCCATGGGGAGAATTGATAAAATGTATTCCATTTAATAATGAAATATATGATAATTATAAAGCTATGCAATCACACGTTATTTTTGATAAGGATTCTAAACAGAGAGATAAATATTTTTTATTATTGAATAGGGCACCGAGAATTCATAGAATGGCATTAATTTCTTGGTTACATAATAGAGATTTATTAAAGGATACGCTTACTTCTTTCCCATCTGAAAAATTAGCACCTTATAAATTTAGTAAAAAGATTCATTTATCTCAATATTTTTCAAATACTTTATTTGTTAATAGAAAAATAAAAAGTGATGCTTTACAAGGTTGGAAGGATTTAGAAAATAATCATTTACCATTAATAGTTGATGTTGATGAGTGGGATACTAATCATTATGGAACTTCTGTTGATTGGTTATACAGTAGGACATTTTTTAGTATAGTAACAGAATCTATTTTTGAAGATGTTTCACTTTTTTTAGATGAAAAGGTATGGAAACCTATTTATAATTACCATCCATTTATAATACTTGGTTGTCCAAATTCGTTAAAAAAGTTAAAAGAGATGGGATTTAAAACATTTCATCCATTTATAAATGAAAGTTATGATACTGAGGTTAATCCTGGAAAGAGAATGGGGATGGTTGTTGATGAGGCTGAAAGATTGTGTTCTATGAGTTTCGATGAATTAAAGAAATGGTATAAAAAATTAGTTCCTGTTTTAGAACATAATAGAAAGATATTATTATTTGGAGACAGAAAAGAATTATTAAATATTTTTAATATATTACTAAGAGAGGTAAAATGAATATAGGATTTATAGGATTAGGAAAACTTGGTTTACCTTGTGCATTAGCAGTTGAATCACGTGGTCATAAAGTAGTTGGTTATGATCCTTCTGAACAAGTTAAGGATATTATTGATACGAAGAAACTTCAATATCAAGAAATATGGGCACAAGAACATTTAGATAAAAGTAATATAGAAATTAAATCTATAGAAGAAGTTGTTGGAGAATCTGAAATTATTTTTGTTCCAATACAAACACCACACGGTGAACAATTTGAGGGAATAACACGAATACCAGATGAGAGGGAAGATTTTGATTATACTTATTTGAAAAAAGGTATAAAAGATTTATCAGAAGAAATTTATTATCAACAATCTAAAAAAGTTGTTATTATTATTTCTACAGTTCTACCAGGAACGATTCGTAGAGAAATAAAACCACTTATAAAAGATAATCCATATTTTAAATTATGTTACAACCCATTCTTTATTGCAATGGGAACTACTATGAGAGATTTCTTAAAACCAGAAATTGTTTTATTTGGAGTAGATGATAATTGGGCATCAAAGAAGGCAAAAAAGTTTTATAGAACTTTACATCATTCACCATTTTATGATACTACTATTGAAAATGCTGAATTGATAAAAGTAATTTATAATACTTTTATTGGTACAAAGATAGCATTTGTAAATACAGTAATGGAAATGTGTCATCAGTTACCAAATACTAATGTAGATGATGTTACAAATGCACTAAAGATGTGTGATGAGAGAATCATTTCAGATAAATACTTGAGTGGTGGTATGGGAGATGGTGGTGGTTGTCATCCAAGAGATAATATAGCATTGAGTTGGTTGAGTGATGAACTTGGATTGAGGTTTAATTGGTTTGATAATATAATGAAACAAAGAGAAGTTCAAACAGATTGGTTGTGTGATTTAATTGAAGAACATTGTGAAGATAAGAAAATTTTAATACTTGGAAAGTCATTTAAACCAGAAACTAATCTTACAGTTGGTAGTCCATCTATTCTATTAAAAAATATTTTAGAAGAAAGAGGTCATAAAGTTTTAATGTGGGATCCATATGTAGATACTCATAAGTTACTTACTGGTGAAGAACCAATGATTTATTTTATTGGAACTAAACATCCCGATTTTACTTCTTATGAATATAATGAAGGTTCTATTATAATTGATCCTTGGAGATATATTCCCGAAGTAAAAGGATGTGAAGTAGTTCATGTAGGAGATAGTTTAAATGGGCAGGTGGTAAATGAAAAAATATAAATATGTATATGCAAATGGATGTAGTTATACTCATGGAGAGGGTTTAAATTATATATCACATTATAATAAGACGGGAGAGTGGAAAAATTCTGATATGGGAATATCGGATGATGAGAGAGATGAAAAGTATCGAAAAAAATGGAGATACAGTAAACTTTTAGCAGATAAGCTTGGATGTAAAGAAATTAATAAGGCTTGCAATGGAACAAGTATGGATAGGGCTTATAGACTTATAACAGATTTTATTTTGACAGATGAAAGAGCAAAGGATAGTCTTATAGTTTGGCAATTGACTTATATAGAAAGAGGAGAACAATTTAGAAATCTACCAGTAGGAAATTTTGAATCTTATCCACCTGGTTATGATAGCGATTACTATCTGTATAAAGAAATAAAATGGCTTAAAGCATATGATAAATATTATTTTCATCCAGTTGTAAAATTAATTGATTTTATGAAAAAAATATTATTTCTTGATTCGTATTGTAAAGAAAATGATATAGGATTGGTTATATTTGATGGTTTGCTTGGTATTGACCATTTTGGACATACAGAATCAGAACAACTTGAAGAACACTTTCACCCAGAAGATGTCAGTAACTTTAGAGGAGTTATTGATAAGTTTTATGAAAGAGATATTATATATCCTATTTGTGGAGAGTCTTTCGTTGTAGCGGCACAAGAAAAAAGACATAAAAAATATCTAAAAATAGTAAATGGGGCCTATGCATGTGCTGAATTAGACAATAAAGGAAAGTACAAAGATACCCATCCAGGTAAAGATATGATGATTGATATTGCAGAATCAATTTATAATAAAATAGTTAAAGGAGATATTAATGATTAAGTGGATAAAGTATTTGTGGTTTAAAATTAAATCACATTACATATATAAGAAAAAAATAAAAGAATTACGAAAACGGGACCCATTTATTTATAAATAATATGAAATATTTATATGTAAATGGTTGTAGTATGTCTGATGGTACTTGTCTCGTTGATGATCCAACTGTTGATGATATTGGATATGATATCAGATGGAGTAAATTATTATCAGATAAACTTGGAGTTAAAGAAATTAATGAAGGAGAACATGGTGGATCTAATGATAGAATTGTTAGAATGACCATTGATTGGTGTGTTAATAATAAAGATAAATTAACGGATACGATATTTGTTGTATGTTGGACCTGTCCTGATAGATTTGAAATATGGTCTGAATATTATAAAAGATATATTCAAATATCAACAGGACATACAACCCATGATGATGTAGACTTAGGTATGGCAAATAAATTGGTAAAATCTTTTATAATTAATCATTTTAATTTGTCGGAACGGATAAAAAAACATTTTATTAATAATGTAATTTTTTTACAATCTTTTTTTAAGTCAAATAATATTAAGTATATATTTTGCGATGGTGAACCAGTTATAGATAACCTTGTTGGCAAATATAAAAAATATAAATTTTTCATTGATGGTGAAAATTGGTGGAATTATAATGATAAAATAAATTGTTTTGATAAGTTAGCCAGAGAATTAAATAGTTTTGGAATTGATTGGTCACCAGAAGATAATCATGGACATCCAGGAGTTGAAGCACATAAATATTTTGCAAATGAATTATATAAATTTATAGAAAAGGAGTAATATGAAATATTTGTATACCATCGGATGTAGTTATTCAGAAGGTCATGGTTTAGATGATCCAGAAAAAGAACGATATTCTAAATTTCTTGCAGAAAAATTAGGATGTGAAGATTTAAATAGAGCATTGGGTGGTGCATCAAATCAAAGAATATTTAGAAAGATATTTGAGTATATCGTGGATAACCCAGATAAATTGACTGAAACTATGTTTGTTATACAAGTAACATATCCACTGAGAAATGAAGTTACTATTAATAGTGCTTATTCTAATTTTATTGTTGAAGATGAACAGAAAAAGCTTGTTTATACAGGTGAAGATAGTGGTGTACCAACTGAACTTTCGAGTAACGAAAGGGATTACTGGGTTCACAGTCAAGTGGGAAATGAAGGCAAGATAACCAGATGGGGGGGAGCTTGGGAAGAATGGCAAAAGCCAGATTCAGAAGGAAGAAATCTTATGTATATTCCTAAAGAAGAAACTATGCAAGATGTTACTTGGAGATGGTTGATATCATTACAGTCTTTTTTTAAATTAAATAATATAAAATATATTTTTTTTCAAGGATCAAGTGATTATGGATTGGAACATCATCTTGATGCCAACCAATCTTATATTAGAGATGATCAAACAATATGGAGTAGACCAATTCATAAGTTGTGTGATACAAAATATTTTTATACAGAAACATTTTATCAATATGCGGGAGAGGATAGATTAACTAAATGTAAACATCCTAATGCTGAGGTTCAAGTAGAATGGGCAGATAAATTATATAATTTTATAAAAGAAGTTTATGGAGATTAAAATAAAAAAACAAGAAAAACATATAGTAATTGGTGGGTGTAGTTTTACTCAATCAACGGGAACGTGGCCATATCATATAGAACAAGAAAAATATGGTTGGGTTCAAAATGTAGGAGATACAGGTGCTGGAAATTCATATATTAGTAGGGCAGTTATATATGAAGTAAATGAACAATTAAAACTTGGGAAGAAACCCGAAGAAATAGTAGTTTTGATAATGTGGTCTGGAATAACAAGAAAAGAGTTTTTATCTACGATTAGGGAAAATCCAATGCACAAACTTTGGATAGACGGACCACATAAAAATTGGATGGGAAATTTTATTCATGATAGGGGATGGGAAAGACATCCAGATGAGGATTCTACTTGGATAAAAAGTAGTATTCCTTATATGAGTTGGGACAATAAAGCAGTGACTAAATTTTTAGATTTGTATTGGAAACATTTTTATTCAGAGGAAGAAAGTTTGATAAATACATTTGAATCTATTTTAAGAGTTCAGTGGTATTTAGATAATCTTGGAATAAAATATACTATGATGTGTTGGCAAAATATTTTTAACCAATATTCATTTAAAATTCCACCTGGGTGGGTACGACAAGAGGGTGATGAAATATTTGGACATGAAATATGGAATTTGGCGTGGAGAGATAATACTCATTTTAAAACAAACAGATATTGGCCAGATAACGCAACTGGAAAAATATCAAGAGATACACCATTATTAAAAGACTTATATCCAAATGCAACTTATTTATGGGATATGATAGATTTTGATAAGTTTTGGTTTTATGAAGATGACCAAGTAGAGTATGGTGGACTTGCAGAATGGGTTTGTTTAAAGGCCCGTGATCCTTGGGGAAATGGATATGAAGATCCAGGACATCCATCACCGCTTTCACATAAAAAGTTTTGTGAACAAGTTATAATCCCGATTTTAGAGGATTAAGATGATAGGATTATATGATAAGAATATAAAAGATAATTTAATAAAACGTGATGGTACATCGTTTTATGAATATTGTGGTTTACATCCTGGTGAAAGTTTTATTAAGGAGTTACTTACTGAAAGAGGATACGAGGTAAGAATTTTGAGAGGGCTGTCGTATCATGGAAAACGTACCCACAAGCGAGATTGTGCTGCATTTAGTAAAGAGTTATATATTTCAGCTGATTGGGATAGTAGTGTAGATATTAATATATTGAGATCATCTTTTTTACCATTTTTCTCATCACCAAATCCAAACACGATTTTTTTATACAGCAATGATACAGAATATTGGATACGTAAAGATGAACTTAAAGAAATTCATAATAATATTAAGAAAATGAATATTGATCCAAAAAAAGTTATTTTACTTACTTGGGGATATATTGATGAAATAAAGGATTTAGTTAACGATGGTTTTGATTTATTAAAAGACATTCAAGTTGTTACTTGGTCAAAATTTGCAATGAGTATAAAATTTTTTTATGAGTTAAATCCAAAATTAAAAGAAGAATTGTTTATAACTAATGATAATAAGAAAAAAGTTTTTTTGAATTTGTGTGGAAGTTTAAGGCCGTGGAGAAAAGAATTTCGAGATTTATTATATAAGAATGGTTTGAATGAACACGGGTATATGAGCGCGGTGGGTGCACCGACAGGAGAACTCAAAGATGATGAATATAGTTTGGATGGATATAAAGTTACTGATGGATCAAAGAGAATTAGAGAAGAATTAGAAGTTTATTTTTATAGTGGATGTTTAACATTACCTTATTCTGATCTTTCAAAGTTTTATTCTACAACATATTTTAGTGTAGTATTTGAAACAATAGAACCACCAGGACCAGGACCAGATAGTTACCAGACTATTTTGCGAGGAGATAGTCCAAATCATTTCCTTATGAGTGAGAAGATATTTTATTCTATTGCGAATGGTCATCCTTTTATGGTAGTTGGATATCGAGGTATATTAAGAGAATTAAGAGAATTGGGATTTCAAACTTTTCCAGAAATTTTTGATGAAAGTTATGATGAGGTTTGGGAAAAAAATATCTATATGGAGAAAATTTGTGGAGAAATAAAAAGAATATGTGATATGGAAGAGTCTAAAAGAAAAGAGTTATTTAATTCGATAAAAGAAAAAGTAGAATATAATCAAAATCTACTTTTACATACAGACATTGGTGCTGAGAAATTAAAAGGTAAACTTAGTCAATTTAATATTTATTAAAAAGGAGAATTTCTATGGAAAGAGTATTAATAGTTATTCCAGATAGTAAAAAAATGGATGCCACTCCTTTTGCTTATGCACCATTGGGACCATTATATTTAGCAGCTGTTTTAGAACGGGATGGATTTGATGTTAAAGTTTGGGATATACGAGAAGATTTTAATGATTTAAATAATCCACCAGAAGCTGACATTTATTGCCTTGCAGCAGTTACAGCACAAATAGATGATATGAAATATTTGAGTAAAATTATCAAAAAGAAATATGGTGATAAGGCATATACTATCATTGGTGGAGTCCATTCAACTTGGATACCCGAAGATTGTGTAGATGATTTTGATTGTGTGGTACAAGACGAGGCAGAAAGTATTATAACTAAAATATGTACTGAGAAGCCCACAGGGATACATAAAGCTGAGAGAATTATTGATTTAGATACAATACCACATCCAGCAAGACATCTGATGCCAGATCACAGAGCAGTTAGTGAGGAATTGTGGGGTGGTTATAGGTACAGTAGTGATGGACATAAAGGTGGAACTCTTATGACCAGTAGAGGTTGTCCTTTCGCCTGTGCCTTTTGTGCAAATGTGGTACAAAAAACAAGATTTAGAAGTGCTGATAATGTTGTAGAAGAAATAGAATTGATGATGGATAAATATAACTGTAGACATTTTAGATTTTTAGATGATAATGCTATTATAGATAAAAAAAGGTTTCAAGAACTTGCTCCTAAATTACATGACTTGGATATTAGGTTTAGAGGTTCAATTAGTTCAGTATTGGTAAATCCAGAATATTGTGAACTTTTATATTATGCTGGGTGTAGAGAGGTTGGTATAGGATTCGAATCCGCAGATGATGATATATTAAAATTAATGAATAAAGCTGGAAAGGCAACTACTAATATGCACGCGGAAGCAGTACGAATGATTCAGAAGTCAGGAATGAAAGCCAAGATTTATATTATTACTGGGTTACCAGGTGAAACAGAAGAATCAATCAAAGCAATTAAACGATTTGTTATAGATTTGAAACCAGATAAATGGATTGTTAGTTTATTTACACCATATCCCGGAACACCAATATTTAATAATCCTGAATTTTTTGGAGTTGAAATTTTACATAAAAGGTGGAGAGATTATCATGCATCACAACCAGCAATATCTAATGTTAATATAAAAGGTGCAACACATGATGTGTTAGAGAAACGATTTAATGATTTAATTGATTGGTTAGATAAACATGATAAAAAATCTTTTGAAAGAGGGTTGTCTGATGTACCCGTACATTTTGAATATAGTTCTATGTATTAAAAAATAAAGAGGTTATATGAAAATATTATGAAATTAATCACAACTGGTTGTAGTTTTGCGGGACACGCCTCTCCCACAGAACATGATGAACAAGAATCTTGGACATATTGGTTAGATAAATTAGTTAAACCTAATGAAGTAATTAAACTTTGCCTAAATGGGGTTGCATTAGATTATATGTATCGAAGTATAGTTGATTCGGTTATAGATAATCTACATGATAATTTAATAGTTGTGGTGGGGTGGACATCAATTCATAGGTGGGAAAAATTTACGGATGAGTTTGGAAATTTTAATGGTGGTTCATTAGAACCACATCAAAGAGCATCACAATATTGGATGTCGGATTATAGAGATAATTCAAAATATAAACAACATTTATTAAATTATAGTAGATTTCAAGAACATATGAGAAAATTACATTTGATAATTATGTTAGCAGGATTTTTAAAATCTCATAATATAAAATATCTATTTTTTAATGCATT
>Ga0066852_10001141_pt1 | contig 11330 bp, 9 predicted proteins | sample ETNtaG_27_FD_67283 | JGI IMG/M metagenome (GOLD analysis project Ga0066852, IMG submission 67283) | Marine microbial and viral communities from oxygen minimum zone, Eastern Pacific Ocean - ETNP201406SV63 | ecosystem: Environmental > Aquatic > Marine > Oceanic | place: Pacific Ocean: Eastern...
AGGTGTTCCTCATTTTCAATAAAGATCTGTGGGTTAAGTGACCAACTTAAGAAAACATTTTCCGGTACATCTGCTTCAAGAAAATAAGAGATATTCTTTGATTTTGTTTTCAGTTCTAGGATAATGTTTGAATTGTTACGGGCAAAATTGAATTGAGCATCGAGTACACCGTTTTTATTACCCAGAAAGAGTGAGTCTGAAGACTGTCCGGAACCGATATGGTATTTTTTCTGAGGATCGAGGGTAATCCGCTGCAGTTTTTCGTGGAGGTTTGCGTCAACGGTGATATGATTCGAATCATAGAAGGTCTGGATACTGCAATAACTACAGCCAAAGCCACAACCCTGAACCGAGTCAATTGTCCGCAGGTTGCAGCAAACAGTTTTTTCAGAAGCCACTGGGCACCATCCAAAGACAGTGTTATCACTATTTTGGACATTTACTTTTTTTCCAGGAGAAACCGATGAATATGAAGGAGAATTTATGGGCGGATAGACCGTTCTACTTTTTTTGAGGGAGAGCCATCTATCCTGGAGCTTTCGAAACAGGATTTTTTTTGCAGACTGTTCATTTCCTTCTAATGTTCCTTCCAACTCGTACCATTGTTCGGGCAGACCAGGTTCTCCCCACATTTGGAGATCTGCAGCGATCTCGGTTATCTGCCGGAGTTCCTGAAAGGTCAAGCGGTGCTTAACACCGATCTTGCTTATATTTTTCTTTAGCGTTGGGTCAAGACTTGAATAGAGTTTTTCCTCAGAAAACAGAGCGAATCGCTCACTGTACTTAGTGGTATTTTTTGACCTACTCATATCTTAATCTGTTAACCAAAGCCTTTATGATCTTATTTGAAATGATCTTACTTCTCATGCCTGTGTTTCAGAAATTTTTTTTCAATAACTCTTCACTATTTTTGTATATAGTAGTTATGAAATTATGAGATATATTGTGATTTCAAGTAGTTTTATTAGTTTTTTGTCAAATTCATTTTCGAGTGGGTTTAATTATTTTACCACCCAAAAGTATTTCCAGGTTTTCAATGATATGGTTATAGTTAATCTCTTTATTAAAAAATAGAGTTGGGATAAATTGAAGGTAGATTTGGGAATGTTGACGATCAGAAACAAGCACTTGATTCGGCTTTTTCTTTGACTTAATTTTTCTCTTGAATTGCAGATAATTGCAATCTTAACCAAACATTTTTTTTAATCCATTTAATAAAAGGAATATCAATATGGCGACTTTGATTTTGCAGGAGACACACCGCGCATTGGAAGAGAAAATGGATTCTCTTGATAAATTAAAGAATGAGACTTCAATAAAGATTAGAGATGCAGCTAGTTATGGAGATCTTAAGGAAAATGCGGAATACCACGCTGCCAGGGAGGTGCAGAGTTTAGTAGTACGTAAGATACAATTGATGCAGACCCATTCGCCATTCCAAATCATTGAGCAAAGCGAAATTGATACCGACAAGGTAGGATTTGGCAATAAAGTAACAATCCGTAAAGAGGGCAAAGATAAGGCCGAAGACTATTACCTATTAGGCCCAATCGAATTTGAGTTGGATCTTTATCCTTTGGTTGTAACCTACCATTCACCTTTTGGCCAAGCCATAATTGGGAAAAAGGTTGATGAATATTTTACGCTTGAGATCGAAGGTAAAGAGACGAAGTTCACAATTACTGCAATTGAAAAGATTTCTGCAAAATGATGATCAATAATATCCCACCTCTTTGAAAAAAATGGCGATGGGGTAAATTGAAGATCATGTCTTCTTTAAAATAAATATGAAAAATAGAATCGGTTCTATATTATTTATAGGATTGTTAGGTGCTCAACCAAATTCTGATCTTGATCAAATTATATCAGACCATATGAACTCTGGATATATACCAGGTCTGTCTGCATGTATTGTTGTAAATGATCAGGTTATATGGTCAAATAGTTACGGAACAGCTAACATAACACTAAATATCCCTGTTGCTGAGGATACACACTTTTTGTTAGCATCTATTTCAAAGTTAGTGACAACAACAGCTATAATGCAGCTATATGAAGATGGCAGCATCGAGCTCCATGATTCTATAAACCAATATCTTCCATTTACAGTGACCAATCCCTTTCACCCTAACACTGAAATAACTCTCTATATGCTCTTGACACATACCTCCAGCATATATGAGGATCTAACCTTTTCAGAAGAATACTCCATTTTCGGAAATAACCCGGAGCTTGAATTAGAATATTTTCTCTCCAATTATTTGATGATAGGTGGAGAATTTTATTCATCAAACAACTACCATAATTATGGGCCTGGTAATCAGTGGAACTACAGTAACATAGGATTTGCGCTAATTGCCTTAATAGTTGAAACCATAGCTGAACAATCATTTGAAGAGTACTGTGATTTAAATATTTTTAACCCTCTTGGCATGGAAGAAACCTCATGGCATTTTGAAGAGATGGGTGGATCAACGGTTGCTATGCCCTATGAATGGATGCCGGGGTGGGAGGAGATGGGACATTACTTTATTCCATATTATCCGTCAGCACAGCTCAGGTCAAGTGTTGGTGAGCTTAGTTCCTTTCTAATTGGCTATATGAAAAATTTTTCAGGATTATTGAGTGATGAGACTATTGAATTAATACTCACAGAACATATTGATGATGGCTGGAGTTGGATGAATATGAGTGAGGGGTGGGGCCTTGGTTGGTACCATAAAATTATAAATGGAAGGGATGTTTGGGGTCATAATGGTATGATGTGGGGAGTATTGACTGAGATGTTTTTTAGTCCAGAAGATAATGTTGGTATTATTATCTTAACCAATGGAGGTGACTATTATGGCAGTTGGTATTCTGATGTTATTGCCATTGAAAATGCAATGCTAGATTATGGATATGAATATTTGGAATTAAATCAAGTATTAAATATAAACTATAATGCTAGTTGGAATATTATTGGGCTACCCTTAGAGGTAGAGTTTGCACACTATCAAACACTATATCCTGAGTCAATTGAAGGGACACTTTACTCTTTTGATGGGAACTACGATCTTGCAACAAACCTAATTAATGGGAAAGGCTACTGGTTGAGATTTAATGAGGAATGCAGTACCAATATTTCAGGCACCGGGATCAATGAACTAACAATTAACCTGCATGAGGGATGGAATCTCATTACAGGTGGAAGTATTTCTTTTGATGTTTTATATATACAGGACCTAGATGGGATAATAATTTCAGGCACTATTTATGGTTTTAACAACGGTGCATATATTAATACAGAAAGCATAGAGCCAGGAAAAGGGTATTGGATTAAGACAAATAGCTCTGGTTCTGTTACCTTAATAGAAAATTAATTTTTCCCCTTTTTGTAAAAAAGTAGGATGGGGTAAATTGAAAGGATTCAAATCTGTGATACTTTGAATAGATTTAGGTATAATAAAATGAAAATAGTTTTTGATTAGGAACACTAAATTTTGACTAACTACAAATTACTTGATGATGCAACAAAACAATATTATAAAAAACAAATTACTAATTGTGCTCAATCGTTAGGAGGTAAAAATTATTTCCTACAACTACTTGAGGAGATTAGAGTAACTCACCCTCATCCATTAATGGCAAAAGATTCCTCATTTCGTTTTGCTCATGGAATTGTAAAATGGAAAAAAGTTATTTTTAAAGAAAAAGTTTTATTATTAATAGAATTGTTCAATAATAAAACAAGCAATGAAAATATTATGCCAAAAAATGGTACTAAGAGGTATAAATCTACTATGAACCTTTTGAGAACTGTAGGCCCAATAGAATTTGAAATCCGTCCCAAAAATAGCAAAAATGGATATGGTTTTACTTTGCGTCCGTTTGATATAACTGATAAAAATACTGTACGTTTAAATTTTATGTTTGAGGTATTATTTTTTTTACCGCTTTACATTGTAAAACAAGTATTTAATGGTCCGATAAATAATACCCCGACTTCTACTTAAAGTTTGTAATTGATTTCATCTCTTTGTAAAAAACTGGGGATGGGGTGAATTGAAGAGATGAAGAGACTTTTATTTTTAGTATAGACAGATTGTCTTTAACCTCTTGTAGAGTTAAACTCTATATAGAGTTATGGAATTATAATCTTCTATACCTTGTTGACGAAAATATTAATTAATGAAAGGATGTTATGAAAGAAAAATGTAATAATAAATGGTGTTGCTATTTGTATGGGCTATTAGATTTGGTTTGTTTTGTTGGCGGTGCATACTTGCTCAGTGCAGCAATTTTTGGTGGATGCTGTGGTTTGACTACGTGTAGCTGTGGAGTACTGGGTTTGCCGCTGATTGTTTTGGGTTGCATCATCCGCTGTTGGACTGGTAGAGGTTGTTGTAACACGAAAGAATGCTGTGTACCTAGTAGTAAAGATTCTGATACTACTGATTAATTAATAATAACAGGCAGGCAACCCTGTTTGTAAGCAGCACCCACAGGCAGGAGAGTTTGTACAGACGAAGATGAGGGCTCTCCTGAAGGAACCAACCTCTTTGGAAAAAGAGGGGATGGGGTAAATTATGTTATGGGTTTTAAATTGATAAAATATAACTTCATTCTACTTTTCACTGCTTCAATTATTGCCCAGGAATTTTCTCCAGGTCCCTACGGAACCAACTACTACGACACTGCAGGCCCATTTCAGATTCCCGATGTGAATGCCCAGGTTTTGGGTGACATCAATTATGATGAATCTATCACTGTGGAGGATGCGGTATGGAGCAACAGAGCTTTTACCGGGGAACTTGATCTGACAGAAGAGCAGTTCATGATGGCTGATGTAAACCAGGACAGTGTTATAGATGAACTGGATGTCATCGGAACGGTGAACCGGGCATATCAATCAGAATATTCTTACTGGAATTTTGAAGAAGAGTGGAACGGTGAGGAAACCTACATTTTCATTCATTACAGTCCGGAAGTAGGTTATTCTACTCCTTTGTGGATATCTAATGAACGTGAAGCCCTTTTGAATAATTCTCCGATGAATGTTCATTATTTTTTTGTTTCCAGCAGGGAGTCGGCATTGGAAGATGTTCTGACAGTTAAAGAGTTCTATGATGAGATTTTGGATGGAATGTCCGATGAGATCCAAGTCCATTGGAAAAAGCACCTGCATTTTGTACCCATACCGGTTGATTCCCTTGATAACTGGCTCACAGAAGCACTAAATGGGAATTATGCACTTGGAATCGACCGATTTCAGAAACTGAAACAGATAGGCTATCTGGGAAATCCAAATGGATTTACGGGAACCTATGTCCATTATTTAGCACATGAAGCACTGTACTTTGATTACGAGTATGAAGCGCTAACTGAGGATGAAGAATATTTTGAGATCAGCGTATTTGACAGCACACTCTATTCTGGAGGGTGGTCGCCAACCATTTCCACCATTGTAGACCTTCCGGACAGTGATTATATCTCAACAGTTTCCCGCATGGAGATAGAAGCTCTTTTACCTTGCAACGGATATCTGGACTCTAATTGTGATGACTATGATAGGATCGCCTATTTTTATGTGTGCCAGGGGCAGTGTTATGAATATATCTATTATCCCTTGGAGGAGGAGGCCTGTTTGGAGGCCGGGTATTCCTGGAACAGTGACGAGGAGCTGTGCTACTCCATAGAGTACCTTGATGGTGTGTCACAGGATGAGTGTCCAGAAGAAAACTGGAACTACAACCGGGAGTGTCAGGAGATCGCCCGGTGGATCACACCGTTCGACCGACAGCCAAACTCTGTTACGGATATTACACCCTATTTGGGAATGCTCTACTCCGGTGGAAGCAAAATGTTTAAGTTTATGATCGGCGGATGGCCCAACCGGATACTCACCGTTAAACTGAGACTGTTTGAAGCGGAAGAGCAGACCCCTGTGAGGCAGGAATTTCATCCAATGTGGTTTGGTGGCGGATTTTACTCTGGGGGAGAGCCCGTTTATAATGATAACCTGGATCCGGTTGTATTTCATGTTCCTGAGGATGCAGTGAAGGTTGAGTTCAGCACCTATATCACTGGCCACGGTTGGGGTAGCGATACGGGTAATTGCGCTGAGTTCTGCAATACACGGCATTTTTTCACTGTGAACGGCGGTGTCTACGAGTTTGACAAATCCCACCCCACAGCAGGCGGAAATACCACCTGTATGGACCTTGAGAGCATCAGTGATGGTGTGATACCGAACCAGTGGGGGACCTGGGGCTATGGCAGGCAGGGCTGGTGTCCGGGAATGGATGTAGAACCGTTTGTGGTGGATATCACAGATTATTTAATTCCAGGGGAAGAAAATGTTATGGAGTATGAGGCCTGCTGGGCATCCGCATCAAACCAGTGCTATGGCTACTGGCCCACCATTACAGATCCCAGTGGTTATCTGGCAAATATCGTCATGTCATCCTTTATTATAATTTCACGTTAAGTTGGAGCGTATTATGAAGAGATTTCTCCTTTTTTACATTATTTCTGGTCACCTGCTTTTAGCGGATGATGTCACTCTCTGGATCTCATCTGCAGATGACAACTCTGTTTCTTTATCGATGGTAGCACAAGAGGAGATATATGGATTTCAAATGATGATTGGCGTTGATGGGGGACCGGAAAATATATTTGCACCGGTGGACAGTCTTTTTTATAATGAAGCAGGTGACAGTGTAAGCTCAACAGTTGTTTATGCCCTCTCAGGAGCTGTTTTAGACTTTGGATATACCTGTTTTATAAATGCCGAAGGTTTAGTGGTGGCATTCTCTTTTGACAATATGGTGATTGCTCCCGGGGACACGGTCGTTTTGGCTGAGTTCCCCTGGATGGTACCAGGAGTGAGCCCGGACCAGGTCAACATTGTCGATCCGATTTTTGTCGGTTTGAATGAAAACGGAGTGCCTGTCAGCCTTGAAGTGGAGTACGGTCTCGTTGAGTACCAGGATGGATGGCCCTATGAAACCATAACCCAGGTCATTTCCTCACCGACTGTGGCACCATTCGAATCGGGGAATAAAGTACTTTTTGGAGATTATAACGGTTATTTCAGGATTGTAAATCCTGATGGAAGTGATGAGTGCTGGTTCGATACCGGAAACCAGATATGGGGTTCCCCTGCAGTGAGCGATATTGATGGAAATGGTGACCTGGAGATCATTATTACTTCCAAAAGCCAGCACCTATATGTTCTTGATGATGATTGCGGCCTCGAACTGGATTTTGATGCGGAACAGTATTTAATGGGGACTCCTGCCATTGGAAATTTGGATGATGACCCGGAAAAGGAAATTGTATTTGGTGGATACACCAATCCCGGAACCATATTTGCCATCAATCATGATGGCTCTCCGGTGGATAATTTTCCTCTTGAACTGGATGAAAAAATTCAGAGGGGTGTTGCTCTAGCAGATTTTAACGGCAACGGAAAAGATGATATAGTGTGCGGGACCGACGATGAGCATCTTTATCTCATTTATGATGATGGAACCATCGCAGATGGGTTTCCCTTTGAGGCCAGTGGTGACTTCAGGAGCGCTCCCATTGTTATTGATGTGAATGGAACAAAGACTATATTCGCAGGTTCTCGGGACAACTCATTTTATGCGCTGAATTCTGATGGAAGCTTGCTGTTTGAAATACAGACCGGTGACGATGTACCGTCATCTGCAGCTATCCTGGAAACTGATTCAGGGCCTGCCGTCTTTTTTGGTTCAGAGGATGATTTTCTCTACGGAGTAGACTTAGATGGTAATCCACTTCCCGGGTGGCCAGTTGATACAGGAGTTGATGTGATCGGCTCACCGGTGTTTGCTGATCTGAACGGTGATGGTTCACCGGAGGTGATTGCCACGAACGGCGGTGTAGATCTTCTGGTATTCGGATTGGATGGGACACCTTTTGATGAAATTCCTATTGATTTTGAGTTGCCTTTTGTCAGTTCTCCCAGCGTCGCCGATATGGATATGGATGGTGACCTGGAGCTATGTGCAGGAACAAGTGAGAGTGTTGTCGCGGTGGATATAAAAGATCCCGGAACAGCGGAAGGATATTGGAACGTGTACCGGGGGAATTTGGACCGAAATGGTTTTTACCAGACTTCAGGTGGTGGTATGGAGATTTCCCACATTGCGGACTGGAACCTGGTAGGCCTCCCTTTGAATGTGGAGGATGCTTCCGTGTTGACTCTTTTTCCCGAATCGATTGAGGGAACACTTTTTTCGTTTGAAGGAAGCTATGTTCAGGAGGATATGTTGGTACCGGGAACCGGATATTGTTTGCGGTTTGAGTCTGGAGGGACAACCGTCTTGACCGGAACAGCCATCAATTCATTGGTCCTTGAGCTTGCTGAAGGGTGGAACCTTATTTCGGGGATCTCATCCGCTGTGAGTGTGAATGATATCGGTGATTCCGGAGAAATTATCATTCCCGGGACGATCTATGGATATAACGGCTCTTATCTCCAGGCGGAAACCATAGAACCGGGGAATGGCTACTGGACGAGAACGGATGAAGCAGGCTCGATCACAATTTCTAATACTTTGAGCAGGAAAGAGGGAAGCAGATCTCTACTTACAGATGAGCCAATGGGAAATACTCTGCAGTTCCATAACGGAATGAATTTGTATTTTGGTGTTGAGCTATCTGAAAATAAAATTTTGAATTACAGCCTGCCCCCTAGAATACCCGGCGGGTTTGATGTACGCTTTACAGGGGATATGAAAGCAGTGGATGATATTGGTGTAATTGAGCTCACACACTCCAGCCCAATGATACGCCTTTCCTATGACGCAACGATCATTGGTGAAAACTGGGTTTTAGTTGATAAGGAAAATGATGAGAAATATGCACTCACAGGTATAGGAGAACTCCAAATCTCTGGTGCTGTTCATTCCCTGGAATTGAGAAGGTCTTCTTCATCAGCAATACCTGAAACGTTTGCCCTCCATCAGAATTTTCCAAATCCATTTAATCCGATTACGACGTTAGGCTATGGCCTACCCAAAGGCAGCGATGTAAGACTTGCTATATTTGATATGTTGGGCAATGAGGTTGCCACTTTGGTTAACTCCCACCAACAGGCAGGTTTCAAGTCAGTACAGTGGGAAGGGACAGACAGCATGGGGAGAGCAGTAAGTGCTGGAGTATATCTCTACCGGATAGAGGCAGAGGAGTTTGTTGAGACCAAGAAGATGTTGCTGTTGAAGTAGCACCGCTTCATAAAAAGTGGGAATGGAATAGACTGAAGAAATACATTAAAACTAACTTTTCATAGGAGTTATTTATGATCAAATATTTTTTATTACCATTCTTTATTATAACAGGAGTGTTTACTCAAGATATATCATCTATGAAGACTTGGGAAAACATATTACAGACTCCTGAACTGGTTGAATATTTTCGTGGAATCTTTAATCACCTAGGAATTTCCATAGAGGAGACAGGCGAAAGCTTTACGATTCATCACACTGGCCAGGGGTTTTCCTTTGAAAAAGGTATAGATAAAAACAGTGTTGATTTTATCGTCCCTATAAAACTGAAAAATATTCAAAACATGGTTCACCATGCAAAGGACGGAAAAATCAGTGCGAGCGAATCGTGGAGAATATTGGATGTGCTTTTTACTCCCATGACTAAGGTTACCTTGCAAACCCCAGTTTTATCCGTAAACTGGAGGCGAAAACTGGCGGGCGTGGAAGACTTAATTCATGTGTATCTCTTGAGCCCATCCAATGAGCCAGCATCTTCTCATACATTGATTTATGTCAAGGGTCAATGGCTAGTTTTAAAAGGATTACATGGAAAACCCAGACGTACATACCGCATGACCTCCGCACAGTCACTTGAGTATCAAAGAGAAATATTTTCTGCAATGCAGAAAGACACAATATGTGCTTGGTGGGAGTTTTCCAGATTCTATAAAAAATGGAGAAAATCCTGTTCGACTACACATGGATAAACCAAAACCTGTACATAGTGTGATTTCCATCACACCACACAATAATACGAACAGATTTATCACCCATTTAATGAAAAATGTTTTGATAGGATGTCTGGTAGTATTAGCCGGGTGTAATAAGGTTTTGGTAAGATTTGAAGTAAAAGTACAGGGAAATGCTGAATCGGTATTTATCACTGGGGATCACCAGGAGTTGGGGACTTGGAATCCGGGAGAGGTTGAAATGAAAAAATCAAGTGACAGTCTTTTTATTCATCAAATTGCTGTAAAATCAGGCACAAATCTTGAATATAAGTTCACCCAGGGGAGCTGGAACAGTGAGGCCATTTATGAAACAGACATCGTTCCCGCAAACCATATGCTCACTGTGGGTACAGACACAACGGTGGTACACACAGTGAGAAAATGGAAAGATGAGCTGGTCACCAGCTATGAATCTATCACCGGTAGTGTCGTGATTCATGAGGAGCTCTTTTCACCTGAGCTAAACAATGGTCGAACAGTTCTTGTCTGGCTTCCGCCATCCTATGAGATAATAACAGAGAGGAGGTATCCTGTTCTCTATATGCATGATGGCCAGAATATTTTCAACTCGCAGAGCTCCTTCATTGGTGCGGAGTGGGAAGTGGATGAGACAGTGAGCGAGCTTGTAAAAACGGGACAGATGGAGGAGATCATCGTTGTCGGACTTTATAACACCGATGACAGGAGCGCAGAATATTCTCCAATGCACAACGGAAAAAAGTATAGCGAATTTCTGGTAAACACTGTAAAACCTTTTATCGACAAAGAATATCGCACGAGACCGGGGCGGGAAAGCACAGCCGTAATGGGTTCGTCCATGGGAGGAATTATCTCTTTTCATTTAGTGTGGGATTACCCACATATATTTTCACGTGCGGGATGTCTCTCCCCGGCATTTTTAGTTGACAACAGTGAGATTGTAAACCGGGTCAGCTCTGCTCGAACTGCACCGGATAATATTCTGATTTATATGGACAACGGCACTGTAGGGCTTGAGCAGGAGTTTCAGCCTGCTCTTGAGGACATGAATTCTGCTCTTGAGGAGAAAGGGTTTGATGGGTCCAACCTGGTCTACAAAATATTTAGCGGAGCCGTTCACAATGAGACCGCCTGGGCAGAGAGAGTTCACCTGCCTCTTTTATTTTTCTTTGGAAAATAGGATTTATAACAAATTTCGGGTCAGCGAATCTTGACTCACCTTCTGAGTCGTCGGTAAATTCACCGGCTCATGGATGTCATTCGTCTTGAAAATATGCAGTTTTATGGATACCACGGTGTTTCCGAAATGGAAAGGGAACTGGGTGGAAAATTTGAGGTAGAC
>Ga0066852_10001146_pt1 | contig 11317 bp, 12 predicted proteins | sample ETNtaG_27_FD_67283 | JGI IMG/M metagenome (GOLD analysis project Ga0066852, IMG submission 67283) | Marine microbial and viral communities from oxygen minimum zone, Eastern Pacific Ocean - ETNP201406SV63 | ecosystem: Environmental > Aquatic > Marine > Oceanic | place: Pacific Ocean: Eastern...
CCAAAGATGAAACGGAAGAAGCCTCAACTGAAGAAGTAAAAGAGGGATCGGTTGAAGATGAAAATAATGAAAACTTAGATAAGGTTGAATTATAAATAATTATGTCTCAACGTAGAATATTCCAGATTGCTAAAGAACTAAATATATCTCATACAGATATTTTATCCTTCTTAGATGGAAAAAAGATAAAAATTAGTAGTCATATGGCACCTGTCAATGATGAAATATATCAATTGATTTTATCAGAATTTCATAAAGATAAGGAATCCGTTGATAGATATAGAAAAGAACAAGTGCGAAGAGAAATTCACGATACAAGACTCCTTGAACAGCAAAAAGCTAATAAAAAATTAAATATACTTACTCTGGCTGAACAGCGTGACATAGAAAAGAAAGAACGTGAAAAAGCTGAGGAAGAAAAGATAATCATAGATAATGAGAATAAATTAGCTAAAGAAAAAAAGAAAAAAGAGGAAGATGCTGAACTTCGAGCTTTAAAAGAACGAAAAGAAAAAGAAGAAGCAGAAAAAGCTAGAGAAAATCAAAATAAGCCCAAAAAGAAGATGCGCCGAATTGATTTGTCTGAAATCCAATCTCAAGTGGGTGCGGGTACAACTCATCGAAAGAATATAAAGAAAGAAACTGATTCCAAAAAAAATAAAACCGCTGCAGAAACTGTAAGAAAAATCACAGCAAAAATTGATACTAAAACAAAGAAGAAGATTTATAAAAAAGAAAAAGATTTATCTAATGAAGATATTGAAATTGAAGCAAAGCCAATAAAAATTGCCGACTATTCTAGCGTTGATGAATTATCTAAAATTTTTGATACTAAACCTAATAATATTATCCAAAAATGTATGTCGCTAGGTGTATTAGCTACAATTAACCAGAGACTAGATTGGGATGTAATTGAATTATTATCAGAAGAATTTGGTTATATTCCTGAAAAAATTGAAGATGTAGGAGAAGAGTTATTTACTTTAGATGAAACTAAAGAAGATATAAAAAAAGCAGTTCAGCGTCCGCCAGTTATAACTGTAATGGGTCATGTAGATCATGGCAAAACGTCCTTATTAGACTATATTAGAAAAACTAATGTTGTTGATGATGAATCTGGTGGTATTACTCAACATATAGGTGCTTATACGGTAAAATTTAAAGAAGATCAAACAATGACATTTCTTGATACTCCAGGCCATGAAGCATTTACAGCAATGCGTGCTAGAGGTGCTCAAGTCACAGATGTTGTAGTATTAGTTGTTGCAGCGAACGATGGAGTTATGCCTCAAACAATTGAAGCAATTGACCATGCTAAAGCAGCAGAAGTGCCACTTATAATTGCTATTAATAAGATTGATTTACCTGACGTTGATTTGGAAAAAATAAAGAGGGAATTATCGGAAAAAGATGTTCTGGTTGAAGACTGGGGCGGGAAAGTGCAAGCGATACCAATCTCAGCTATATCTGGTGATGGAATTGATGATCTAATTTCCTCCATGTTTTTAGAAACGGAAATGTTAGAATTAAAAGCAAACAGTGAAGCTTTGGCAAGAGGTACTGTTATTGATTCAAAGTTAGATAAAGGACATGGGCCAATTGCTACTGTTTTGGTTCAGAAAGGAACACTCAAAGTTGGTGATCCTTTTATTTGTAATAATATTTCTGGAAAAGTTAGAGCAATGATGAATGAAAATGGGAAACGAGTCAAAGAAGCAGGACCTTCTGTTCCAGTTCAAATATTAGGTTTTGACCAAGTTCCGCAATCTGCTGACATATTCGCAGTTGTTGATAATGAACGAGAGATAAAGCGTATTGCGTCAGAGCGTCAACGATTAAAAAGAGAAATTGACCATAGAAAAATTAGTGCTCAAAGCTTAGATGCAATGTCTGCACTTATTAAAGAAGGTGCAATAAAGAATCTACCATTGATCATAAAAGGTGATGTTGATGGGTCAATTGAAGCTTTAGCTGAACAACTTGAAAAAATTTCCAATGATGAAGTTGGTGTACAAGTAATTCATAAAGCCGTAGGAATGATATCAGAGTCAGATGTTTTATTAGCCTCAGCTTCAAAAGCTGTTATAATAGGTTTTCATGTTCAGGTATCATCAAATGCTAAACTCCAGTCTAAACAAGAAGGCGTAGATATAAGAACTTATAATATTATTTATCAAGCAGTAGAAGATGTTAAGCTTGCAGTAGAGGGGTTACTTGAGCCAGAACAAGTTGAAGAGATATTAGGCCGAGCAGTTGTTCAGCAATCATTTAAGATTCCGAAGATTGGTTTTATTGCTGGTAGTAAAGTTATAGAAGGAACTATAGTTCGTAATGGACAGGCTCGCGTTATTAGAGATGAAGAACAAATCGCAGAAGGTGAAATAAACTCTTTAAAACATCTGAAAGATGAGTCAAAAGAAATACGTGAAGGTTTTGAATGTGGAATTGGAATAAATAATTTTTCTAAATTTAAAGAAGATGATATAATTGTTTGCTTCGAAATAAAATCAATTAAACGAAAATTAGAACTCGCATGAGAAGTGCACGACCCTACAAAAGAACGGATCGGGTCGCGAGTGAATTATTACATATACTTGGAGACATTCAAACACAATATATTGATTTATCAAATTTAGGCTTCGTAACATTTACCCATGTATCAATTTCTACCGATTTAAAAAATGCCAAAATATTTTTTAGTGTAGTTAATAATAAAAAACCAGTGGATAAGGTAGAGTTAGAACTTAATTCAAAAGCAAAAGCTTTCAGAAAATATCTTGGTCAGAATCTCCGAATAAAATTTACTCCTCAATTGAAATTCTTCTACGATGATACAAATTCATATATACAAAAGATTGAAAATATTTTTCATAATATTGAATCCAAGGAATAGAAGTTATTGATTTATAATATATATAAACCTGTCGAATGGACAAGTTTTGATGTAGTAAAAAAAGTACGAATTATCACGAAAGAAAAAAAAGTTGGACATGCAGGCACTCTTGATCCATTTGCGGAGGGGATTTTAATAGTTGGAACAGGCAAAGACACAAAAGTTCTTTCAAGCATATCTAATAATCCAAAAACTTATAAGGCGAAATTAGTATTAGGAAGTACGACCGACACTATGGACAACAAGGGTAAAATAATTGAAAGCAAAACTGTTCCTAGACTAGAAATGGCAAAAGTAAATTCAGTTATAAATAGCTTTGTAGGTGATTATAAACATTATCCACCTATGTACTCTGCTAAGAAGGTTAATGGCGTGAGACTATATAAATTGGCAAGAGAAAATAAAATAGTTAAAAGAAATCCTATTTTATCCAATATTTTAGATATAAGACTTAATGATTTTAAAGAAACAGAAGTGAGCTTTTCAGTAAGTTGTTCCAAAGGAACATATATTCGTGTTTTAGGTCGTGACATAGCTAAAAAGCTTGGGACTGTGGGCTATTTGAATCAGCTTATAAGGACAAAGGTAGGTCCTTATAACATTTCAAGTTCAATTAAGATAAAAGATTTTGAAGAACAATGGAAATCTATAACAGACTAGAAAAAATTAATAAATCCCCAGGAAGCATAGTTACGATAGGTACTTTCGATGGGTGTCACCGTGGTCATCAAGACATAATAAAAAGAGTGACTTCCCTTGCTGAATCCAATGGTTGCAGTTCTGTTGTGGTTACTTTTGATCCACATCCAAGGCATGTTCTTGAAAAATCTTCAAAATTACCTTTGCTAATGCATGTAGATAAGAAATTAGAAATATTTGAATCATTGAATTTGGATATTGCAGTTATAATTCCATTTGATATGGAATTTGCTCAATTAAAAGCAAAAGACTTTTTGGAAAAGATAATAATTAATTATTTTGATCCCGAGAGTATAATAGTTGGTTATGATCATCATTTTGGATATAACCGTGAAGGCTCACCTGAATTCTTGAAAAAATTTGGTATAGATAATAATTGCAATATAAAGATTGTAGAACCTGTTTCTGACCAAAGTATTATTATTTCAAGTACACATATAAGAGAATTAATTGCAAAGGGTTATGTTAGAAGAGCTTCATTCGAGTTGGGATGGGTATTCGGATTCCAAGCAGAAGTAGTGCATGGGTCAGGTCGAGGATTAGAACTTGGATATCCAACTGCAAATTTCATCCCACAGGAAAAAAATCAACTAGTTCCTTCAAATGGTGTATATTTTATACGCGGAAGGATTAATGGTGAAAATCTATATGGAATGTGTAACTTAGGGTTTCGACCAACCTTCGATGAGACGGATTTTGTAATGGAAGTTCATTTTTTCAATATGGATTCATGTGAAATTTATGGAATGTTGATAGAAATAGAGTTTTTAGAACGGATCCGAGATGAGATAAGATTCTCAAATCCAAAAAAATTAATTAAGCAATTAAATAAAGATAAAGAATACTGCATGAGATTAATGCAGAAGTATAAATAGGAGACATAATGTCTTTAGACAAGAAAGAAATACAAAAAATAGTAAAAAAATATGGTAAAAATGATAAGGACAGTGGTTCGTCAGAGGTGCAAGTTGCATTATTGACATCCAGAATTAGAACCCTTACGGATCACGCCAAAGAAAATAAAAAAGATAATCATTCTAGAAGAGGGTTAGTCTTGTTGGTTTCACAGAGAAAAAAATTATTAAAATATCTTCGTAGAACTAATCCTGATTCATATTTAAATATAACTCAAGAATTAGCAATTCGTCGTAATTAAAAATTAGTATTAAGAGAAAGAAAAATGAAAACATATGAAACAAAAATCAATGGAAACACACTAACCATTGAATCAGGTAGAATAGCCCGCCAATCGGCTGGCTCTGTTATTGTAACACACGGCGAAACAACCGTTTTAGTTGCTGTAAACGCAGCTAAAGAAGCAAGGGAAGATATTGATTTTTTCCCACTTCAAGTTGAATATCGTGAACGTCACTATGCAGGGGGGAAAATCCCTGGTGGATTTTTTAAGAGGGAAGCAAGGCCATCAGAGCATGAAATATTAACCAGTCGATTGACCGATAGGCCAATTCGACCACTATTTCCTAAATCATTTAAGAATGAAACTCAGGTTATTATTACAGTGTTATCTAGTGATGGTGAAAATATGGCTGATACTTTAGCTGGAGTTGGTGCATCAGCAGCGCTAATGCTTTCTGATATTCCTTTTAATGGTCCGATTGCTACTGTTAGAGTTGGTCGCGTTAAAGATGAATTCGTTGTTAATCCAACCAGATCGCAAATGGAAGAGTCAGATATGGAAATAATTGTATCTGGAAATGATCAAACTATTGTGATGGTTGAAGGTGAAGCTGAATTAATAACCGAAGAAGTCTTTTTGGATGCAATGAAATTTGCACATGAACCAATTAAAGAACTAATTGACTTGCAAAATAAATTAGCAAAAGACCTTAGTGTTGATAAACGAGAAGTTCATGAAGAGGAATCTGATGATGATTTAGAAAAAGCAGTATCAGATTTAGTTTCTAGCAAGATTGACAAAGCAATTAAAATTCCAGATAAGAGTGATCGAGAAAATGCAATTTCTTTATTAAAAGATGAAGCAGTAGGCGCATTTGAAGAATCTCATCCAGAATCTGACAAAATGGTTAATAATTTTGTTAATTCTCAATTGAAAACTGCTTTCCGAGAACAAATACTATCCGATGGAAAGCGTTCCGATGGACGAAAAACAACTGATATTCGTCCAATAACAATTGAAACTGGACTTTTGCCTAGAACGCACGGCTCAGCTCTTTTTACGCGTGGCGAAACTCAAGCTATAGTCGTTTTAACAATGGGTACTCCCAGAGATGAGCAAATAATTGATAGTATGGATTTAGACGAAAAGAAGAAATTCTTTTTACATTACAATTTCCCCCCATACTGCGTAGGTGAAACAGGAAGAGTTGGATTCACAAGTCGAAGGGAAGTGGGGCATGGTAATTTGGCCGAAAGAGCTGTAAAGCAAGTTTTGCCAGATTACGAAGATTTTCCTTATACAATCAGAATGGTTTCTGAAATTACAGAATCTAATGGATCTTCTTCAATGGCGTCTGTTTGCGGTGGATCGTTAGCGTTAATGAATGCAGGCGCACCATCAAAGGGCCATGTAGCTGGAATCGCAATGGGACTTATTAAAGATGAAGATCGATATGCAATACTAAGCGACATTCTAGGTGCCGAAGATCACTTAGGTGATATGGACTTTAAAGTAGCTGGTACTCGAGATGGGATTTCTGCTATACAATTAGATTTAAAAATAGATGGAATTTCTTTTGAATTAATGGAAGAAGCTCTTGCTCAAGCAAAAGCTGGCAGAAATCATATATTAGATGAAATGTATAATGCAGTTCCTGAGCCTATGGAAATGTCAAAATATGCTCCAAAAGTATTATCATTACAGATTAACCCCGAAAAGATTGGTGGTTTAATTGGTCCAGGTGGAAAAACGATTAAAAAAATTATTGCAGATACAGAATGTGATATTAATGTTGATGATGATGGTATAGTTACTGCAGCTAGTTTAGATCTTAAAAGATGTGAAGAGGCGATTGAGATAGTACGTGCCATAACTCTTGAGCCTGAAGTAGGAATGGAATTTGATGGAAGCGTAACACGCTTAATGACATTTGGAGCATTTGTTGAATTTGCTCCAGGTCGGGAAGGTCTGGTTCATATTTCAGAATTAGAGTGGAATAGAGTAGAAAAGGTTGAAGATGTGGTTAAGCCTGGCGATCCAATACGTGTTAAATTGATAAAAGTAGATGATCAAGGTCGCCTAGACTTTAGTCGTAAAGCATTACTTGAAAAACCTGAAGGTTGGGTTGACCGACCTCCAAGGGAACGATCTGATAGTAGAAACAGAGGTTCGCATGGCAATAGACGCGATGGAGGGAAGCGACCTTTTAAACGTCGATAATTTGTAATTTATTGTTAGAATGGCGAAGCAAATACCAGTAACATCTAGAGCTTCCCAAATAGAGTATGCAATTAGGGATGTCGTGGTTCCTGCTAATGCTCTAGAAGCTAAAGGACACGAAATTATCAAACTTAATATTGGTGATCCTCTTGCTTATCCTGGACTACCAACCCCTGATCATATGATTTCTGCTTATCAAAAGGCTCTTCTTGATCAAAAGAATGGTTATTCACCTGCATATGGAATTCCAGAATTAAGAGAAGCAATATCTAATAATGAACAAAATAAAATAAATGGCGGTTGGAGCTGTGATCCGAATGATGTTTATATTTGTCATGGGGTGACAGAAGCATTGCAAATTATTTTTGCAACTTTTTTAGAACCTGGAGATGAGGTGCTGTCACCTGGCCCACATTATCCACCATATATGGCATATCCTCAGCTATTTGGTGGCAAAACAGTCGAATATCGACTTGACCCAGATAATAATTGGAAAATAGATTTTGATGACCTCAAAGCTAAAATGAACGATAAGGTCAAATTATTAGTTCTAATTAATCCTAATAATCCAACAGGAAACGTAATTACAAAGCAGGAAATTGAAGAAATAGTTGAACTTGCATCACGATGGGAAAATTGTACAATTATTTCTGATGAGATATATGATAGATTGAATTTTAATGGAAATCATATTAGCACAGCTTCAATATCCTCTAATGTTCCGGTAATAACATTAAATGGAGTATCTAAAGTATATTATGCTCCTGGATGGCGTATTGGCTATATGGCTTTGCATGATCCAAGTAATAAATTATCAAATATAAAAGATGGCTTAGAGAGATTATTGAGATCACGATTATGCGCATCAACTCCAGCTCAATATGGATATTTAGCTGGACTAAATGACGACGACACCTGGATGAATGATTATTTATCCACTCTTAAAGAAAGAAATGATGTTTGCGTAAGCTTGATTAATGATATAGAAGGCTTATCTGTTGAAAAGCCACAAGGAGCATTCTATATGTTTGTTAAATTAACCGAAAATCATTGGAATAACAGAGACAAAGATTTTGTTCTTGATCTATTGCATAGCAAACACGTATTAACTGTTCACGGCTCCGGATTCTCTAATCAATTTGGAAAAAATCATTTTAGAGTAGTATTTCTTCCTTCAGAAAAAATACTCATAGAAGCATTTAATCGAATAGATGATTTATTGAAAGAAAGAAGAAATTAGCGGTTGATATAAACCAATTGTTCATCTTTACTAAATATATTGACAGTTGAATATTTGTTAATTAATATAAAGTATTAGTTTAATAGTAAAATAGATGGACAACCCCCAAAAAAATATCAAAAAATTATATTATTCAATTGGCGAGGTAAGTAAGATTACCGAATTAAAGCAATACGTCCTCAGATATTGGGAAACTGAGTTTAAACAACTAAAGCCAACAAAAAACAAAGCTGGTAACCGTACTTATAAACAAAAAGATATTGATTTAATTGTTCAAATCAAGGATTTATTATATAATCAAAAATTTACTATTGATGGTGCTCGAAATATTTTATCTGGAGAAGCTCAACTCCCTAAATCATCAAAAATTGAGAAAGATCAGCCACAAGATGTAAATTTAGATTTACTTATAAAAATTCGTACTGAATTAAAATCTGTTCTTGATGATCTAAATAAATAACGGAGCGTGGCGCAGCCCGGTAGCGCACCTGCATGGGGTGCAGGGGGTCGCAGGTTCAAATCCTGTCGCTCCGACAATCAAAAGCTCTAGTTCTCTCGAGGAGAAGATGAGCTTTTTTGCTTTATGGATATATACTTGGTTATTTAATAGAAGCATTTTTTGAAAAATGACTAGATGAAACGCCTCTGGTTAATATAAATGAGAATAAAATGAAAATTATAGATGCGATTGAATTACTAACTGAGATATTGGTAGGTAAGAAAGAAGAAATTCGTTCACAGAAAAAGACAATAACAACGAATGTGAAAACAAAACGAAAGACTAAATGAAAAATATACTCGCACGAGGGGGCATTGAATTTATAGCAGTATTACTAGGTATTAGTGGCTCGCTTTGGATGGAAAATTCAAAAAAGTTAAATATCGAAAATGAAAAAATCTATTCTACTTTATCTAGTCTTAACCAAGAATTAATCGAAATGAAGAGCTATAGCAAAACATTTAGTGAACGTTTAAATCGAGATTATAATATATGCGAAGATATTCTTAATAATTGGGGACAAAATGATGTTGATATATTAATGAATAAAGAACTTGAAGGTAGAAGAGGTTTAATATTAACTATAAAAGCTTATAGAGCATTTCATCCCCCCATTTCAATTTTTAGCTCCTTAAAGTCAGATGGAAGTATTGGTATAATAAAAAATACTGACATTAAGGTAAAAATTAATGAAATTTATGAGATCATGTTGTCCCATATTCAGGAAGGCATTGAGAATGAAAGGTCTTTATATCAGTCTCTCAATGAATACATCATATTAAACTATCCTTATTTAATAAGTGACACTAAAGACGGTAATTATAGATTGGATCTCTTAAAATTCATAAATGATAAAAAAATTATGGGTTTTATGCTTGAAAAAAATCAATTCAGATCTTTTTTAATGAGATTAATAGGTAATTACATAAATAATTTGGAAGAATTAAATGTGATGGTGCAATCTGAACTAAAATAAATGAAACGTTTCTGAATCAAATAAAGAAATTGAATATGAAAAATAGAAAATTTATTGAGATTTTAGGTTTGTTAAGTGTTGTCGGTTCTCTCATATTTGTTGGTTTAGAAATAAATCAAAATACTACTGCAGTTCGTGGGGCGACTCAACAGGCTGTCTCTTCACAAGTTGCTGAAATGTATAGGATAGGAGCTGAGAATGAAAGAATAGCTGAGTTAGTTAGCAAAGCATTCCAGGATATAAGTAAAACTGATATTAGCGAAAGTGATTATGTCAGTTTGTGGATGTACCAAATGATGGGATTTAGGCGTATTGAGAATATTTATCTTCAATATAAAAATGGATTATTAACAAAAGATGCATTTAGCCGTATTGGGATGGGTATTTACAGAACAAAAATAGTTCGAGAAATATGGGATGAGCGAAGAGGAGATTTTGAACCAGATTTTGCAGAGTTTTTTGAAGAACTAAGAGATAATAATGATAGGAGTTTTTAATGGCTAAAAACGAAAAGATAAAAAATAATAAACCATATCCTAATAGAACATTCACAGATGAACAAATAAAAAATATGAGCCCTGATGATATGATTCTATCAACATACCAATGTCAATTTGTTGATAAGAAAAATAGTAAAAAGGTTGCCCATCAGTTATTAAGAATACTTTTGCGAATTGTAAATCACCATTCTATTGAAATGAATCAATTATGGTATAAAGTAGAATTAGGTAACTTAGATGAACTCCGTTTGAATGAAGTGATTTCAGATGAAGAGTGGGAGAAAGAGCAAAAAAGACTGATTGATGTTTGGAAACCATCAAAAAACTTCAATGATGATTAAATTATCTTCTTGAAAAGAATTTGATGAAACTCCTACTTAATTAACTAAATGAAATACCTAACATTTCTCTTAGCATCTTTTTTCATATTGTTAGGTCAATCTAATGAATTTTTTAATATTCCAGTTTTAGATCTTAATAATCGACACGACATTCAAGTTATTATCGATAAAGAATCTGGCGTTTATCTTGGGCATCCATCTACTGTACTTTTAGAAGATGGCAAAACTATTTTAGTTGTTTATCCAAAAGGTCACGGTTCAGGTGAAATTATTTATAAACGTAGTTTAGATGGTGGAAAGTCTTGGTCAGATCGGTTACCTGTTCCTGATAACTGGTCTACAAGCAAAGAAGTTCCTACTATTCATCGAGTTATTGATAAGAATGGTACGAAGCGGTTGATTATTTGGTCAGGTCTTTACCCAGCGCGTTTATCAATATCTGAGGATGATGGATTAACTTGGTCATCATTGACAAAGGTAGGTAACTGGGGAGGTATTGTTGTCATGGGTAGCGTAATTGCGTTAAAACCACCCGGGCATTATCTAGGGATGTTTCACGATGATGGTCGCTTTTTTACAAAAAATAGTACAGGAACTGGAATATTTACACTATATAAAACCATTTCTATAGATGGAGGAAAAACTTGGTCTCATCCGATTGATATTTATTCCAATTCAAAAATTCATTTATGCGAACCAGGAATCATTCGTTCTCCAGATGGTAAACAGTTAGCTATGCTACTTCGAGAAAACAGTCGAACTCAAAATTCTCATATAATGTTTTCGAATGATGAAGGAGAGACTTGGTCTT
>Ga0066852_10001150_pt1 | contig 11295 bp, 10 predicted proteins | sample ETNtaG_27_FD_67283 | JGI IMG/M metagenome (GOLD analysis project Ga0066852, IMG submission 67283) | Marine microbial and viral communities from oxygen minimum zone, Eastern Pacific Ocean - ETNP201406SV63 | ecosystem: Environmental > Aquatic > Marine > Oceanic | place: Pacific Ocean: Eastern...
AAACGGAAGACCTTGCCGGCTTCATCGCTGAGTACGCTGGCAATCTTGTTAAATGCAACATAGTGGTAATAGGGGTCATAGGACGAGACGACATGCACCTCGGCATCAATGCGCCGCACAATTTCAAAAGCACGTTTAAGTACACCGTAAGATTTCGCTGAACCGTCTATCGCCACCACAATGGGGCCATCGCCGATCTCTTTTTGAGTATCACGGATCACCAAGCAATCAATGGGACTGCGGCGGACAACGCGCTCACAAACTGTGCCAATCAAACTGCCAGGTACGGCACCAAGTCCGAGCGAGCCCAAAGCCAGCACATCATGCTCGCCGGTTTCAGCCGCTTCGATAATTTTGGTGTAGTTTTTCCCCTCCGGGCTCAAACGCTGAAATTTAAGGCCTCTTTTGTCGCATTCGGCTTTGGCAACATCGTGATAGCTGTCGGTGACGATTGAGAGGCCATCGGTGATCAGATCTTCATGCACATCACGTTGATACTGCATCTCTTCTTCATCGAGATAACGGTCCGGCAAACCGCCTTCCATTTGACGAAACCGCGCGTCATGCAGCCGTGCGGCATAAGCATGAATACCAGTAATTTGGCCGTCCGCTGCCGGGACCAGCTTTAATACTTGAGCGAGTGCGTGATCGGCATATTCCGAAGCGTCCAGCGCCACTAAAAACCGTGAGAAGGTCTCTTGATTTTCCGCCGTGGATACAGAGTTGGCATCAACCTTTTTGGCTGCCTGGGTAACATTCATTTAATTAACTCCTACCTTAGAAGTCAAAATTAGCGAGATTCTAAAGTGCCTTCCTTGATGTGGATCAAAACCTGCAAATTAGAGCTATTCTGATCTTCGCCGAACCTGGCCGATCACCAGAAAGAACAATCCTGCGGCAATTAGAAAAATGTAGAAATCCTCTATTGCATTGCCAGCACGCCACGACAGCATGGCATCGAGCACGCCAATAAAGATCAGCGCCACGCCGAACATGCGCGGTATAACACCGCACTGCGGTTTCAAATCTTTTGGTAATTCAGAAGCAGATTGCATCAGCTAACCCTCCCGTTTGGTAGCCGCATTACGTGCCCACCAGCCCAACAGGCCGAACAGCAGCAACGCCATAATCACACTGGAAATAATCGGCTTGGCGCTGGTTGGCGGCTTTAACAATAACCAATACCAGGTCGTCAGCGTATAGCTGCGCGCTTTTTCCGAGTTACTGCCATCCCACGCAGCAAACGCAATCGGCGTGAATCGGCCTTCTTCGAATTGGATATCGCTGTCGGTTTCTTCAGTCTTCAACGGACGTTTTACCACCACACGCCAGGTACCATTTTTGTAAGCGCCTTTAGCAGTCAAGCCAACGGCTTTGCCGTCACGGGCTTCAAGTTTTTCGAGCCCCTGACCGTTCGAAAGCTCAACTTTGGCCGCAGACTTGGTGGTGCCGGCGCTCCATTTCCAAATATTGACCGGCTTGGCGCCATCACCGGCAACAAAATAAGGTTTCTCTAATCCCTCAACCGGTTGGATCGGTAACTGAACGGCGACCGCATCTTCACTCATTTCAGGATCGGCGATTTTGGTAGCAGCTTCGTCGCCGGGAATGCTTTTAGTGCGGTCATCCCATTCCAGCAAAAAGGCGACTTCCTTGTCGTTGTAGAGCGCCTGCGCTGTAATGGTGTCATTGGCGGCTTTGAAAAAGCGCGGCTTAACGACAATTTGCGGCACCATGGCAAAGGTCGTTAGCTTCGCCACATCCCAAACCTTATCATCCGCCGAAGCCGGCAAATCGCCGTCAATTTTCTCAGCGATGACAACCGTGTTTTCAGCGCGGACAGTGCGTTTTGTTTTGGCCAAGGATTGAACATAGTTGGCAACATGCCAGCGTTCTTCGATAGAAAGTTTTTTCTTGCTTTTCTCATCAGCAAAACTCGGCATTTGCGTACCCTGGATACCCACGGTCACGCGGGTGAAGATATCCTTTGGATCATTACTGGCTCTGAAGGTCCAGGGTTTGGTCAAATTACGCGGCCAAGTGCGGGCACCGGCGTCATCTTTTAGCCGCTTGACCGCATCTCCTTTACCATCCTGGCCGTGACATTCCGAACACCGGTCAGCGTCATGGAACAGCTTTTTGCCTTTGGCGATACTTTCTGGTGAGGTCGCCACTTGCGTACCGTAATCCAATTGATCTTCCGGCTTTTCATCTTCGAGCTCGGCAAAGGTTTTAAGATAAAGCACAAGGTCCAAAATTTCCTGTTCCTTGAGGATATCGGTCCAGCCTGGCATGGCAGTGCCCGGCATACCGTCCCTAATCATCCGGTAGAGGTCATCATCATTTGGCACGGGATCATCGGCACCGGTGGTTTTAATCTTATAGAGCGCTTCCGAAAAATCACGCGGCGGCGGGTTGAGCTGCTCGGCACCGGGGCCAGCACCATCACCTTCTTCGCCGTGACACATCAGGCAGCGTTTTTCATAAACTTTTTTGCCGTTATCGGCATTGCCCGGTGCGGCAATAGCGGGCAAGCCGAGAAAAATTGTCAGAAGTGTAAATGCGGAAATTATCAATTTCATGCGCTCAGCCCTCTACTCGTGTCCGAAACTACGGGGCTGATACCCGGTATAATCATAAAGGAATAAAATAACCTGCCAGATTTCCTCTTCACTGAGGAAGTCCTGCCAGATCGGCATAGAAGAAATCCAGGGTGCTGCTTCTTTCGGTAGGCCCGGCCCGCCGGTGGCAATACGCCAAAACAAATAGGATTCTTGGAGTTGCGCAATGGTACCAACATCCTGGAAGTTTGCCGGTGTCGGATTGAGCCCGGCAGCATAAGGCCCTTTACCATCAAGCTTATCGCCATGGCAGAAGTGACAGTTCTGGATATAGACCTTGGCGCCTGCGGTCACGTGTTCTTTAAACTTTTTGAGGTCCATTTTTTCTAGTTTACGCAGCGGATTTTCCAGCTTGATAATATTGTAGCGTTTACCGAACGCTTTCATTGAAGTTGGTGGTGCCGGGTGAATGGTGCGCAGTTCCACTGGCGCTTCAAAACTCAGTCTGGTTTTCTCGAACGTGTACCAACCGGCCAGCAATGGCAGGATGACAAAAACCACATTGCGGATCATTTTTTTATTAGGGTCTTCGACCAGCGCTTTGATCGGCGCAATCAGTTCTCTTGTACCATCCTCAGTCGCCGTGAACACCATGAAGACGCCGGCGACAACAAAGAACATATACATGGTTAGCAGGCTCGACGGAATAACGTGGTCGAGAATAACGTCAAAAACCAGGATAAAGCCATAATAGACGATGGCGAGAACGATAACGGCTTGCAGGAGCTTAGGTATTTTCATATCAACTCCTCGCTATTTCAATTTCGCCAAATAATCGACCAGCATTTCAAGCTCGCTGGCGTAAAGCTGCGTGCCGTAATCTTTCGGCATCAAATCTTTTTCAAACCCTTTGGAAAGCTCGGCATTTGGATCAAGGATCGATTTTCTGATATGAGTGGCAGATCGGGTAGCACCGATTTTGGTCAGATTAGGTCCCTGCTCGCCTTCATCTTCGCCGACCTTGTGACAAGCACCACAGCCGACCTCGGACAAAATATCCTCTACGGTCTCATACGGTTTACGCTGTTCTTCTTCCTCTTCTTCAGCGCTGTCACCAGCGTCTTTGGGAATTTTAACGGTTACTTCAACGCCACTCAAATCCTGGAGATAGGCCGTAACCGCTGCAAGCTCGACCTCGTTGAGGCCAATGCTACCGGTTGACACATCCGGCATTGGACTAACGGCATCATTGGTGCCTTTTTTACCAAACCCGGCAACAACAAAGGCGGATGGCTTAATCATCGATTCGACGAGATAGCTTTCAATATCCGTCGCCTCGCCCTTGTAACGCGAATTATTTAGACGCGCGGCGGAGACAGCCGCTGCTTTTTCAAGCAATGGGGCGCGGCCGCCAAGCGCATTGTGGCAGAGCGTACACGTGCCCTTGCCCTTATAAATTTTTTCACCGAGCACCAGGAACTGATCCATGGTTAAAGAACTAAGATCGACTTTTTCCTCGGTCGGCGGTGGCGCCGGTTCAATCCGGGGAACGCCGAAATTGGCAAAGCCGGCAAACAGAAAAATGATTAGCAGGCTGAAAACAGCGACTTTGAGGAAGTTCTTCATCCCTTGCCTCTAGTCGAGGCCATCTTATCGACCGCTTCGGGTGCCCAATAATTCTGCGGCTCAGTTTTGTTGGCGCTGATTTGGCTCAGCCAGAAGACAAAAATCACCATCGAGAGAAAAATTATTGCACCGATGGAAACCACATTGGCGGCAAAGCCCATGGTTGGCGTGAAGGCATCGGCTGAATTATCCCGCATGATATCGACAACATGCCAGTGCTGGCGAATACCCGAGCGGATATAGCCCATCAGCCCCATCAACCAGGTGAAAGAAACCGCCAGCAGGAACAGCGCATATTGCGAACGTTCCGGCACCCGGCCCCATTTGAGCGGCGCGACTTCTTTGGCATTTTTATACATAAAGCTGTCGATCAAAATACTGATGACAATGATGACTAGGGTCGTGCAAACCTGCGGGATCGAAGCTGCGATCTTGTAAACCGTATTGGTGAAATAGCCGTAATAAACGCCGAGGATAAAAATATTAATGACGCCGGTGACGAACAGCGCGACCTGCGCCGCGTTACCCGCATTTACCCAGCTCACGGTCGCCACTTTGTTGGCGCGGCGATAAAACAGGAAGCTGACAAAGGTCGCCAGGATCATCAAATTCACGGCCGTGTTCTTGGCCGGCATAATTCCAAACGGTCCGATATATTTATGATACGGCCCGCCAAGCGCTTTCAATTCTTCATTGGTCAACACTAGGGTATGCGGGGTGAACCAGACCAGAAATGCAGCGACAATAACGATGGCGATATATTTAATATATTTGTAGTAGCGCACAGCACCGTCGCTCCGGCCCATGCAGCACCAGAGATAATAATTAGCCGACAGAAACAGGGCGCCAATCAACACGGCTTGGATAATAAACAGCCAGGCGAAAATGCCGCCCATGAGGGTGATACCCATCTGCTGGCTGAAGGCATAAATCTCGGTTGTCAGGTAATATCCGGCAAACGGCAAAGGCAACAACGCTGAGATGGCAATAAAATTGGCGGTATAGCCCATCCAATCGTAATGCGCCCGGTCTTCCGCCCGGCTCGAACTTAAGAATTTAAAGGCGGCATAAGCGCCAACAATAGAACCACCAAAAGCCACATTGGCGACCACCCGGTGCAGGTTGATCGGGTTCCAGAGATGATTCTGAATGGCCGGCCAGATATCACCGGCAAAGACGCCCGCTGCATTGACACCTTCCGGGCTCATCATGAAGGTCAGCCAGGAATTCGCTAGGAACATCAGCATGGTGCCAACCGCATTGAGCAACAGACCGATCGTCAGATGGACCCATTTGCGGTCACCGCCCTGAAGCCAATGCCAGCCATAATAATAAAGATAGAGGCAAGCACTCTCGGCAAAGAATAGCACCGCATACCAGAACATGCTGTCTTTAAAGATGGTCGCGAGGTAGCTCCAGAGATCGGGATAGAACAGGACCAAAGAGAACAACAGCAAGCCGCCCAAAATGGCGGTTAAGGAATAAGCGGTGATGCTGACCTTGATAAACTCGTAAGCCATGTTGTCGTAGCGCCGGTCCCGCGTCCGCATGCCGATGGCCTCGATGATGAAAACAAATATCGGCACGGCGAGCACAAAGGCGGCAAACCAAAGATGCAATTGCGCCACCAGCCAAATGACGATGCGGCTGTTAACACCTTTGACGGTCGGATAGCTGGCAAGTGTGGTTTTGGGCGCCGGACCATAAAGCGAGGTTGCTTTCTCAGCGTCGCCACCTTCTGCTGCCGGCTCCGCTGCTTGTTCGGCGGCTTGAGCGGCAATGTTAAAAAACTCACCGCTGAAATTTCCACTGATAATGATTGGGGTTAGAAAAAATATGAGAGCCAGAAATGCAACGTCGACTACTTTTAATCCCCACCTGTTTTCATTTTTAAGCTTCATTCTGGTACTTGCCTTCAAATCCTTACTGGTGGAAAAACAGGGATATTCCCTGCAAATTCATGAGCCCCCAATCGAGCACAAAAAAACCGACGCCGCTGATAGCGAGCGAGATAATGAAAGGCATCAGATAATTTTTCACCTTGGCGTCTCCCTATCTAACCGGTCTAAAACAGCATTGCCCAAAAAACCACACAGATGGCGATCAGCACGGCGGTGAACAGTGCCGGTCCGAACCAGGTGGATTCATTATTCTGTGGAGCTTCTGAATTCATGTTTTCAAACCGTCTCTATTACCAAGATTGATCAACGTAGTTTTGAAGGATAAAATGAGGCCGAAAAACAAAGAGAATTAAGCATGTTTAATTTCAAAAACTTCCGGCCCATTGACTGGGTTATTTTTTTCGGGGCCGCCGTCAATTTTGTTGTAATCGTGCTCATTTTAATCTTTTTCGTTTTCTAGCCTGCCTTCCCTTTACATTTGCATAGACCACGCAAATGCTTTATCAGACCGTTAACGTCGACATCTAAGATCGTTTTGCTCCATGGCGGCATCAACGGTGATTTGCTTTGTGACGGCCCGCCATCCATGATGATGCCACGAATATAATTGTCTGAAAGCTTGCTCATTTCTTTGGCATTGGTGAAATCTCGCGGCGTAACCGGGAAATCCTTGGTCACATTAGGACCTTTGCCTTTGCCTTCAAGGCCATGACATTGGGCGCAATAGAATTTGAAGGTTTCCTCAGCGCCAGCAGCTGTTGCGGTTTGGCCGTTGATCAACCAGGCCAGCCCAAATACGGCGGCCAATAGAGATATTTTGATCAGTTTTTTCATTGCTCTATTCCATCCTTATTTGAGGTTGCTGACATGTTTGGCGACTTTTTTGAGATCCTTATCCTTCAAAATTCCAGCGAAGGTCGGCATCGCTTTGAACGGTTTGAAGTGCGTGGGGTTTTTTAAATAGGCATAAATCCAGTCAGGGTTGAGCCGCTTGCCGACACCAACCAAAGTCGGGCCACTAAAGCCACCGGTAACTTTGCCTTTTTTACTGGCTGATTGATGACAGCCGGTACAGGGCATTTTCTTAGTGAAGATTTTTTTGCCTTTGAGGCTTTTCTTCGGCTTAATAACACCGGCTTTAACTTCGCTGGTGGTTTTTCTCATCAAAAAGTCGGCGACATTAGCGGCATCACCAGCGGATAATTTGGGATGATCACCTGCATTCTTTTTGGTCAAAGAATTATAGGCTAAATGACGTATTGGTTTTGGGTCCTGGAGCCAGCCTTTGAGCCAAGCAGCTTGAAACTTAGAACCCGCATACCAAAGTTCTGGGCCTTTTTTGGCCAATTGGTCGGCAATATTTCTTTCCTTGGCCGGACCATCCGTATAGTGGCAGCCGGTACATTTTTTAGCCGCGAAGGCAGCTTTACCTGCACCTGCATCAGCATGTACTGTGCCGACAACAAAGCCCAACAGGCCGATTGCCGCAAATGTGGTTAATATAAATCTCATTTTCCTACTCCTTTTTTGCTGGCTTAGTTGCTCGATTATGCAGTTTTTGCCAGCGCTTTTTTCATCAGCCAAATACCTAATCCACCCGTGATCAGGAAGGCCAACATTGCATAGACATAAATGACCATGGGCGTTGGTGCTTCGAGGAAGACGAAATGCCAAGTTGACAAGCTCATTATCAGGCCATGCTCACCGTTCGAACCGTCCCAGGCATTAAGCGACATGGGAATGAACTTACCGGTGCTAAATTGAATATCGTTGCTGTCTTCAGTGACCAGCCGGCGTTTCATAACAACGCGCCAACGGCCGTCTTTCCATTCTGACGTCGCCGTCACCTGTTGCTGGTCTTTGGCTTGCGCCCTGGCCGGCTGCTGGTAACCTCGCGCAGTTGCCTCTTCCGCGCCCGACTTGGCTTTTTCCGCCAGATCAGCTTTCCATACCCAGAGGTTAACCGGGTTAGAAGAATTGCCCCGCAGGAAATGCGGCTTCTTGGTGCCGGGCTTAAACTTGGCTGGGAATTGCAACGCCACAGAATCACGGTAGGTTTCAAGCGCGCGGGGGATCATGTCATTGGCAGCGACATAGGAATTAAAGGCGCCGACTTTGTTGATGTCTTTAGCTTTAAAGACCTTATCCATTTTGTGGATGGCATCTTTAAATGGATCATCCCATTCCATCAGGAAAGCGATTTCCTTATTATTGAAGGCAGCTTTGACGGTCACCAATTCAATACTAGGATTTTGCCAGCGCGGAGCGGCGACAACTTGGCCGGCCAAACGCATATCCATCGCCTCGGCCGTCTGCCAGGCAGTGTCGTCCGGTTTCAACGGCACTTCACCCTCGACTTTTTTGGCTTTGAGCACCTGATGGCTGGTCAGCTGGTGCTGTAAGGATTTAATAAAATTAGCCAACGCCCAGCGGTCTTCATTGGAGAGTGCCTTAGCAAAGGATGGCATCGGTGTGCCGTTGATGCCAGTCGAAAAGCGCATATAGATGTCTTCAACGTTACTGCCACCTTTGATTTTCCACGGCAGGGTGACGTTGCGAATACGGATCGGAAAACCCCAATCATCTTTGCGGTCGAAAGCTTTCTGGCCATTGCCCCGGCCTTGCTTACCATGACATTCCCAGCATTTGGCTTTTAGGAAAATTTCTTTACCCTTGGCAATCAGCTCATCATTATAAGGCGGCAGGTTTGATGGCAGACTGACCAGCTTATTGGTTTTAATAGGATCAAGCTCTTCATCACCGAATTCCTGAGCGAAAGTCTTGATGTAGGCGATGACTTGCCAGCGTTTCTCTTCACTCAGGCCATTTTTAATAATTTCGCTATCGAAAGCCTGCATGCCGGTGCCCTGAAGGCCACGGCTAACCGTGCGGAACAGATCGGCATCGGTCGGCAGCTCACCCGATTGGGTTTTACGAAACTTAAATGTACCGAGAGTGAAATCACGCGGCCGGGGATCCATGTAATCGGCGGCCGGGCCATTACCATCGCCCAACAGCCCATGGCACATCGAGCAGCGGCGGATATAGATCTCGCGTCCTTTTTCAACGAATTCTTCAGTCGCTTCCGGCATCGGTTTTGCCGCCACATCGGCTGCATGAACCGGCGAGTTAAAAAGTGCCGAAAGCGCGATAACGGCAGCAAAAGTAAATTTCATAATGGTCGCTTTATTTCTCAAGCTGCCCCGCATTATTCAGACTCCGGAATTCGTGGCGTCTTTTCGGCGAGGTCGTATTCCGCCAAAATTATTTTCCACCGTTCTTCATCGGTGAGGTTCTTTTTCCATTCCGGCATGGCTGAATCCCAAGGCGTCGCCTCGGTCGGCAGGCCTGGTCCACCGTTCATCACCCGCCAGAAGGTGTAACCTTCGACAATCGTTTCGATGGTACCGTTATCGGTAAAGTTGATCGGGCGCAGCTTGAAACCATCCGCCATTGGACCGTCACCGGCCACACTATCACCGTGACACGGGCGGCAGTTCATGGCGTAAAGTGCCCGACCTTCAAAGAGATCGATTTGATGCAGCGCCTGCTTGGCTGTCGCCTCGGTAATTTTTTCGGCTTTTAATTCAGCCAGTAGCTTTTTGACTGGTTCTCCAGGTAGGAATTGCAAGGTATGGTCGGGATCGGCTTCTTCTTTCCAGGTATCGATGTCTTTTTGCACTTGCGGAATAAATTTGATTTCATCCTCTTTCACCTGCTCAATGAAGGTGGCAACCCGTTCCTTACTCGGTTCATTAAAGGGATTTTTTATGGCCTCGAACTTCTTTGGGAAATTCGATGACGGATGCTGAATACGCAGGCTCGACGGTAACTGCACCTTCGGTACGGTAATGTCGTAAATCTGCCAGCCGACAATCAGCGGCACCACAACCAATACCACCAAACGAAAAGCTTTGGTATATTCACCCCGCAGCATTTTCCGGATCGGGCCCCAGAACTCTTCAAGGAACTCATCGGAAAAAGTGACCAGGGCAAACAGCGCAACACAGGTCAGGGTCATATAGATAAAAACCAGGGTGCCCGGCACGGTGAGCGGAAACGGCAATGAGGTAATATTTCGGGATACTGCCGGGATTATCCATTTGACGATCCCGTAGATCACCAGAATTGTCGCGACGACAGACCAAAAACGATTTATTTTAAATTTACTCATCTTTGTTCATCCGCCTTATTTTTTCTTGCCTTTTTGCATCAACATGAATGAAAGGACATCCTGATAGTCCTTCACGGTCATTTCTTCAGACAGATCATCCGGCATAACGCTTAACAGTTTGTCTTGGGTAATTTCCTTGATGTCGGATTTCTTAATCGAAACTTCGTCGCCATCCTTAGTGACCAGTTCAATTGTACCGTCTTCTTCACCGGCTTTTAGGCCAACAACTTTGCGCCCGTTTTTTTTAACAACGACATAAGTCTCAAAACCTTTGGTGATGTTCTTGGCCGGTTGGAGGATCGCTTCCGAGATAAATTTAAGGCCTTTGGTGCCAATCGTTGAAAGATCGGGACCAACGTCACCGCGCTCACCCTCAAGCGAATGACAATCGCCGCAGGTTTCTTCATAGACTACTTTGCCATGCGAGGGATCACCACCACCGGCGGCCGACGCAACGGCAATTTTGCCGTAAAAGCCTTGGGTTATTTCGCCTGGCTTATTGATTGCCGCGGCATCGAACTCACCGCCTTGCGATTGCAGATAGGCCACAGTTGCTTTGATTTCATCCAGGCTTAGCGAAATTGGCGGTGCATAAACTACGGCCATTTCATTTTTGTAGCCTTTAACGACGTAGGCGCCGGGTTCGGCCAGGCTCTCGACCAGATAATCAAGAGCGGTAAATTTCTTGCCGGTTTTTTTCTCGCGTTCCTTGGCACGCTCAACGGCGCGCTCCCCCATCGGCAGCGGGAATTTCTCTCCGAACTGGCCATGATTGGGTCCACGCACCGCGCTGCCCCGGTCACCAACTGAATGACAGGTAAAGCAGCGGCCTTTGCCCCAGTATATCGCTTCACCACCTTCCGGTGTGACTTCAACGGCACCAGTCCTCGCCGCTTTCTTTTCACCACCCGTTAGCTCGGTGACCGAATAACCGACCCAGTTAAAGACGCCGAAAACCAGCAATAAGAAGATAAAAACTTTTCCAACAGCTTTTGCCATAGAGTTATTCCTTACTCGCCCGGCTGTTTTCTGG
>Ga0066852_10001161_pt1 | contig 11238 bp, 8 predicted proteins | sample ETNtaG_27_FD_67283 | JGI IMG/M metagenome (GOLD analysis project Ga0066852, IMG submission 67283) | Marine microbial and viral communities from oxygen minimum zone, Eastern Pacific Ocean - ETNP201406SV63 | ecosystem: Environmental > Aquatic > Marine > Oceanic | place: Pacific Ocean: Eastern...
CAGATATTTCAAAACCGCTTCGATGTCGTCGGGTGACTGAACCGAACGAGCAGAGAGATCACGGTCAATACGCCGGGCAAGACCGCTCAACACTTTGCCCGCGCCTAATTCCACCAATTCTGTAACTTTCTGCCCTTTCATATAGAGCACACTTTCACGCCACCGCACCATACTGGTGACCTGTTCGACCAAGAGCTGACGAATCAAAGAAGGATCATTTACGGACTCCGCCGTTACATTCGCCACCAGCGGCACCACGGGCGGAGACAGTGGAACATCGGCCAAGGCCGTCTCCATGACCTCAGCGGCCGGCTTCATCAACGAACAATGAAACGGCGCACTGACGGGAAGAACAACATTGCGCCGGCACCCTCTTTCAGCGGCCAGTTCCAAGGCGCGGTTCACCGCCGCCTTGTCGCCGCTGATCACTATCTGGCCAGGGGCGTTATCATTGGCCGGCATACATACCTCCCCATCCGCCGCGTCGGAGGCAATGCTCTCCACATCGTCAAAATTAAGGCCGATAAGGGCCGCCATCGCCCCTTTGCCCACGGGAACCGCGTCCTGCATGGCCCGCCCACGGACTTTCAGCAATCGCGCAGCATCAGCAAGTTCAAGGGCGCCCGCTGCGGCAAGGGCCGAATATTCCCCCAACGAATGGCCGGCAACGAAACTGCAGGATTTTCCCAGATCAAGGCCTCCCTCCTCCCGAAGAACCAGGACCACGGCCATGCTGACCGCCATCAGAGCCGGCTGCGCGTTTTCGGTGAGCACAAGCTCCTCATCCGGCCCCTGGAACATAAGACGGCCAAGATGCTGGCCTAGGGCATCATCCACCTCTTCGAAAAGGTGGCGGGCCACTGGAAACGCCTCCGCCAGATCACGACCCATGCCCACCTGCTGGGACCCCTGGCCGGGAAAGATAAACGCGCGCGTCATGATCTATTTGTTCACAGCTGTCTGGAAAGTGAAAAAGGACAGGAAATGCCTGTCTTTCATAACCAGCACCCCACCTTCATGCAAGCTTGTGCTGGGGGTAGAAACATGTATAGTGCGCCGCCTTACATAACTCCTTGCCGGTGATGCCGGCTAGGTCCGGAAAGCTGATGCGGGCTGTGCCCCCAGCGCCGGCCCATAAACAGCCATAAGGAGCCTTTGATGCCTTATTACGAGAGCGTGTTCATCGCGCGCCAGGACGTATCGGCCAGCGGCGCCGAAACCCTTGCCGATAAATTCGCGGACCTTCTCAAAACCAATGGTGGAGCCGTCGCTAAGCGCGAATACTGGGGCCTGCGCCCCCTAGCCTACAGAATCAAGAAAAACAAGAAAGGCCATTATTTCCTCTTCAATTTGGAGGCCTCTCCACAGACGATCCAGGAAATGGAACGCAACATGCGTCTCGACGAGGACATTTTGCGCTATTTGACGCTTCGCATCGACGAAATTGAAGAGGCGCCATCCATTATGATGCAGAATCGCGGACGCCGCGAAGAAGGGAACGGCGATCACGGGTCTTCCCGGCCCACCGGGCCCGCGCCTCGGGAAACCAGGTCGGAAACCCCGGATGAAACCAAAGCCGGGGAATCCTCCGGAGAGGAGGAAGCCTCCAAAGAAGAGACTTCTCCGGATTCTGCCGAGGAAAGCGCCACCGCCGCCAAGGAAGACAACGAGGGCTCCACTGAAAAGGCCAGCGGTCAGGACGAAAGTGGAGAGAACGCGTCATGATTACCGAAAACAGAAACGAATCCACGTCCACTTCTGGCCATTCTGGGGGCGGAGGTGACCGCGGCGGACCACAACGCCGGTCTTTTTTCCGGCGCCGCAAGAGCTGTCCTTTTTCCGGACCCAAGGCACAAAAGATAGACTATAAGGACGTTAAGCTCCTGCTGCGCTTCATCTCCGAACGCGGCAAAATCGTGCCAAGCCGGATTACCGCCGTTTCCCCGAAAAAGCAGCGGGAATTGACCAAGGCGATCAAGCAGGCGCGTTTCCTGGCCTTAATCCCCTACATATCCAAATAAAACCCACGCCACGGCCATCACGATTCGTCATGTCCATTTCCCTCTCCAGAAACAACCTTTTTGCCCTTGGTGGTGGCGCTTTGAGCGGAGCCTGCTATCTCTCCGTTCTCAGCGGAATTCCTGACGCCCTGATTTTGGCTTATCTGGCGCAGTTCCCCCTGATCCTGGCCGGGCTAGGAATGGGGGTGTCGGCCTCGGTCCTGGCGGCTTTTGCCGCTGTCTTTCTTATTGCTTTGATCGGCGGGCTCTTCAGCGCCATGAGCTTTACCATATTCGGCGCCGCGCCTTCTATTCTATTGACCAAGCTAGCACTTTTGGCGCGTTCGCGCTCTTTGGAAGGAACCGGAGACGAGGCCCCGGAAGACGACCTTGAATGGTATCCCCCCGACGCCATGATCATGTGGCTTACCGGATTCGGCGTTCTTGCCTTCATGGCCGCCCTGTTCGCGGCCTCCAGCCAGAGTGGGGGACTCGAAGGCGAGATACGAGAGGAACTGGTTCTTACCGTAAGCCAGTTCCTGGCCAGTTATGATGAAAGCCTTCAACAGGCCGCCATTGATACAGTTGCACCTTTTTTCCCCTCCGCCTTGTTTGTTTTTTGGCTTGTCATGATGGTGGTCAACGCGGCCTTGGCTCAAGGGATGCTGGTGCGGTGGAACAGAAACCTCAGACCCACGCCGGATATTACGCAACTGAAACTTCCAAATATCCTGCCCATGGCCATTGCCGCCGCGGGTGTCATTGCCCTGCTGGCGGAGGGCACTTTCACCTACGCCGCACGTAATTTGGTGGTTATTCTTTCAGTTCCCTATTTTTTCTCGGGGCTTGGCGTCATTCATGCCCTGATGCGGCGGGTTGCGGATAGCATTTTGCCGTTGGTTCTGTTTTATGTTTTTTTGCTGTTTCTCGGCTGGCCCATATTCATGATCACCGGTCTGGGTTTAATTGACCATTGGATGGGACTTCGAGAGACCCTGAATGCGCCGGAAACCGGTGAGGAGGATTAAGCAATGGAAGTAATTTTGCTAGAACGTATTGAGCGTTTGGGGCAAATGGGCGACGTGGTCAAGGTCAAGCCCGGCTTTGCTCGCAACTATCTTCTTCCGCAAAAGAAAGCCCTGCGGTCAACGGATGAAAACCGCACCTATTTCGAGAAACAGCGCGTCCAGCTTGAGGCCGCCAATCTCAAACACCGTGAAGAAGCAGAGTCGGTCGCCTCAAAACTGGAAGGCAAATCTTTCGTGGCCATCCGCCAGGCCGGAGATACAGGGCACCTCTATGGTTCGGTCACGGCACGCGACATTACCGAAGCTTTAATCGAAGAAGGCTTCACCGTTACCCGCCAGCAGGTTCTTCTTGAGCAAAATATCAAATTGCTGGGCTTGTATGAATGCCGCGTGGCGCTGCATCCGGAAGTCATCGTTACCGTTACCTTTAATGTTGCCCGCAGCGAGGAAGAGGCAAAGGCACAAGCCGCCGGGGAATCCTTTGTAACTGATGCGGAGGAAAAACCGGAGGAAGAAGCCGAGCCCAAGGTCAAAAAGAAAAAGAAGAAAGCTAAGACCGCCAAGGAAGACGCCGGAAAGTCAGAGACCGCCGGTGACGGTGAAGAAACAGAAAAGCCTGCTGAAGATTCCCCCGCTGAAGCGTCGGAAGAAGCCCAGGGGGACAAGGACGAAAGCGCCGACTGACACCAGCCAAGACCACCGCAAAGCCAATACACACCACGCCGTTCACACAAGAGAACCGGTGCGGTGTTTTTTTGTGGATTCTCCTGCCCTTCTGGAATCAGACCCACAACCCTGCTATATGGGAACACGGCTATGGAGAGGACGCCATTTTAATGGGATGACACATGAGAGTTTTTCCGAAGAAGAATTGGTCACGGATTCTTATCCACAACTTTCGACTCTTATGCGCGTGATCCACAGGGCCGACCATCTATCCACCCAGAAATGGTCCTGCTAGTGTCGCCCTCATGGAAACGAACTCCTCCCCTCCGGAAACGAAGGTCACCCCACTTCACCAAAATGACGCCCAGACGAAGGACGAGCCCGGTTATCGGACGCCCCCCCTCAACTACGATGCCGAACGGGCGCTTCTTGGCGCCATTCTTGTCAACAATCCAGCCTATGAGAAAGTTTCGGACTTCCTGAAGCCGGAACATTTTGCGGATCCCGTTCACGGCCGTATTTATGCCGCCACGGGTAAGCTCGTAGAACGTGGCCAGATCGCCGACCCACGGACTTTAAAGAATTTCTTCGAACAGGATGGAGCGCTGGCCGATATCGGCGGCAGCGGATATCTGGCGCGCTTGGCAGAGGAATCGGTGACAGTTCTCAATGCCGCCGAATACGGCCGCATTATCCACGATCTTGCCTTGCGCAGGGAGCTTATTGCCCTTGGCAATGACGTGGTCAACGACGCCTATATCCACGACCTGGAGGTGGCGGCCACGGACCTGATCGAAAGCGCCGAACAGGGTCTATTCGAGCTCGCTACTACCGGTCAGTACGAAGGTGGATTCCAGACTTTTGGTCGCTCCCTTGAGACCGCCATCCGCGAAGCCGAGGCCGCCTTCAAGCGTGAAAGCCAGTTGACGGGCGTGGCTACCGGGCTCAAGGACCTCGACAAGCTTCTTGGTGGTCTTCATTCCTCCGACCTCATTATTCTTGCCGGTCGGCCATCCATGGGAAAAACGGCGCTGGCCACCAACATCGCCTTTCACGCCGCCCGCCAATTCCGCGAAGAGCGGGACGAACAGGGCGGTACCACCGTGAAAGACGGCGCTATCATTGCCTTCTTTTCCCTTGAAATGGCCGCCGAACAGCTCGCCACCCGTATTCTTTCCGAGGAATCCCGCGTCGGCTCAGACAAGATTCGCCGTGGTGACATCAGCACTGACGATTTTCAGAGAATCTTTCAGACCAGTCAGGAATTGAGCGCCCTCCCGCTTTACATAGATGATACGGCGGCATTGACCATTTCCGCCATCCGCACCCGCGCCCGCCGCCTGAAACGCAGCCGCGGGCTGGGGCTGATTATCGTCGATTACCTGCAACTTCTGACCGGCTCCAGCCGCCAGCGCAACGAAAACCGGGTCCAGGAGGTCTCGGAAATCACCCGCGGGCTGAAAGCCCTGGCCAAGGAACTCGACGTGCCGGTGGTCGCCCTTTCCCAGCTTTCACGAAAGGTAGAGGAACGCGATGACAAGCGTCCGCAACTGGCAGATTTAAGAGAATCGGGCGCCATCGAGCAGGACGCCGATGTGGTCATGTTCATCTTCCGTGAGGAATACTATGTCGCGCGCCGGGAACCCAAAGAGGGAACCGAAGAGCATATGGAGTGGATGCAGGCGATGGAAAAAGTCCATAACCTGGCCGAACTCATCATCGCCAAACAGCGCCACGGCCCAATCGGAAAGGTTACGCTTTATTTCGATTCCCTCTCCACTAAATTCACCGACTGGGCAAAAAGCGACCATCTTCCCGACCGGGACTCTTAGGCCCCCGGCTGGACCCATGTCCCATAAACGGCAGGGCAACGATCTCTCCAGGGCGGTGCTGACCATCAACCTTGGCGCCATTGCCGACAATTTCCGCAATCTTTCATCCCGCCTCGCGCCGGACTGCCAAGCCGGAGCCGTGGTGAAAGCCAATGCCTATGGGCTGGGATTTGAAGAGGTTTCAAAGACCCTAGCCAAGGCCGGGTGCGGGCATTTCTTCGTGGCCGACCTGAAGGAAGGCATTGCCCTGCGAAAGATTCTGAAGAAGGCGGATATTTTCGTCTTCAACGGGCCTGAGAGGAATTCCGAGTCGGTTTTCGACGAACATTCCCTGACGCCGGTACTCAATACCCTCGGTCAGATCGAGTCCTGGGGTGCCTATGCCAGTGACAGGGGCGGTCTGGGCGGGGTCATCCATATAGACACGGGAATGTCACGAACGGGGCTGGATATAGCCCATGTGGAACAGCTTGCAGATGATGTCAAAAAGCTGGGGGGCATGGACCTGAAGTTCCTCATGAGTCACCTCGCCTGCGCCGACGAACCCAGCCATCCCTTAAACGCCCGGCAGCTTGATGAATTTTCCAGGGCGCGGTCTCTTCTCGGCGCACCACCGGCAAGTCTCGCCAATTCCTCAGGCATATTTTTAGGCCCAGAATACCATTTCAACCTGGTGCGGACAGGCGGCGCGCTTTATGGAATGAATCCCACCTCAAATACCAGCAGCCCGATGGATTCCGTAGTCAAACTAGAGGCGCCGATTCTCCAGTTACGCGACGTTGACAGCCCCATGACCGTTGGTTACGGTGCCTCCTCCCGAGTTGAGGGGCTGGGCAGAATCGCTACTGTCGCCGTGGGATACGCGGATGGATATCTGCGTTCCCTGAGCAATAAGGGGAGTGCTTTTGTCAATGGGGTCCGGGTTCCCGTCATGGGGCGTGTTTCAATGGACTATATCACCCTCGACGTCTCCAAGATTCCGGAAGACAAGGTTCGTCCCGGTTCAGTGGTGGAGCTCATCGGTCCCTATCACAGTATCGATGCCCTGGCGGAGGAAGCTGGCACCCTCGCTTATGAAATCCTCACCGGACTTGGCACCCGGCATACCCGAGTCTATTGCAGCGACGGCACCTGACCCCATGCACGAATTTCTGCATCCGATAAGGTTTCTCAAGACCGTGGGCCGCGTTTTCTTCGTCTTTCTTGGCGCTATGGGAAAGCTGGCGGGCTTTATCTTCACCTCGCTGATGCATACCTTGACACCGCCTTGTCACCCCCTGGCCAAATCGGCATTACTCAAAGAGGAAACTCCATGATGTCTCGTGCTGCGCAAGCTTATGACACTCTGGTGCTCCACAATCCCAGGTCAGTTCTGGTCGTGCTGCTCTCAATTCTGCTTTTCTTCTGTTATCACACAAAAGACTTCAAGTTGGACGCATCAGCCGATTCCTTGTTGCTGGAAGACGACGTGGACCTCAAAAAGTTCCGGAAAATACACGAGCGGTATCCGAGTGGGGACTTACTTGTTGTGACTTACACCCCCAACAAAGATCTCTTCTCAGACCAATCATTAGAGCTCTTGAAGCAACTCCGTGGAGAACTCGAGAAAGTCACCAGCGTAGACACGGTGTTCACGATACTCGATGCCCCCCTATTCAAAAGTTCGGAGGTGCCGTTGAAGGAAATGATCAACGATTTGCCAAGCCTGGAGAAACCCGGCATCGACCGAGGCAAGGCCAAAGACGAGCTACTCAATAGCCACATTTACCGCGAGCTCATAATCAGTGTAGATGGTCGAACCTCCGCCTTGCTGTTGGGACTAGTCGAGGATCAGCAGTACAACACCTTACTCCGATCTCGAGATGAACTGCGTGCCAAACAACGAAATACCGCTCTCTCCGTTAAAGAAATGCAAACCTTGGAACGTATTACCGTTGAATACGATCAGGCTCATGAAGCGTTAAATAAGCAACGCCACCTTGACGTTGTACACATTAGAGAAATCATTAAGCCATACCGCCAGTATGGCGTTTTATACCTTGGCGGTGTACCGATGATTACCGACGATATGGTGACATTTGTGCGCAATGATCTGATCGTCTTCGGTGGTGGTGTCCTTATATTTCTCATCATTGTTCTCACCGCCATCTTCCGGGAATTGCGCTGGATCATACTCCCACTCCTCAACTGCTTTTACGCCGGATTAATCATGGTGGGCGTACTGGGTTTGATTGGTTGGAAGGTCACCGTTATCTCATCTAATTTTCTTGCCCTTATGCTGATCATCACCATCTCGATGAACATTCATTTAATCGTACGTTATCGGCAGCTCAATCGAGACCATCCTAGTGACGATCAGTTAGCGCTGGTCAGAAACACCACGCATAAGATGGTGAGACCCTGTCTATACACCGCGCTAACTACCATTATGGGTTTTAGCTCCCTTGTGGTGAGCGGAATCAAACCGGTCATCGACTTCGGGTGGATGATGAGCGCAGGTTTAGCCGTGACATTTGTCACTTCGTTTCTACTATTCCCCACGTTGCTGATGGTGATGAAAAAAACTGGATCCAAACCCACCTCCGACAGTGACCGGTTTCTCTTGCCTGTATATCTGGCCCGTCTAACCGAGACTCAAGGAAAAAAGATCTTGGTGTTGGCAGTAATGTTGACCATCGTGAGTGTAGTGGGAATTACCCGGCTACGTGTCGAGAACAGTTTCATCAACTACTTCAGCGATGACACGGAAATTTATCAAGGTCTCAAGCTCATCGATGAGAAGCTAGGTGGAACCACCCCACTAGAAATACTGGTAAAATTTGAGGATAACTCCGGCGACTTCATGACGCCTGAGGACCTTGAAGGATTGACCGAGCAAGAAATACAAATGGAGCGTGAGTATGCGAAACAACTCGCCAGTTCACCACAGTATTGGTTTACCCCCAGCAAGGTCCAGCGCATAAAAGAAGTACACGACTACCTCGATGGACTGCCCGAAATCGGCAAGGTGCTATCGCTTGCCTCACCCGTGCGGGTTGCCGAGGAATATGCCGAAGGGGAGCTGGACGGAATGGATTTGGCACTCTTGTATACTAAAGTTTCCCCCGAGGTAAGAAAGAGTCTCATCGACCCTTACGTCTCTATCGATGACAACGAGGCACGGCTCCTTGCGCGTGTATTGGATTCAGAGCCGGATTTACGCCGCAAGGAGTTGCTGGAAACAGTCCACCATGACCTAGTGAATAAGCTCGGATTTGATGAGCAGGGCGCGACCGTGAGTGGGCTGCTAGTGCTCTACAACAACATGCTGCAGAGCTTGTTTAAATCGCAGATCAAAACCATAGGTGTAGTGATGCTGGGAATTGCGATCATGTTCCTAGTTCTGTTCCGGTCAATCACCTTGTCGATTATTGGCATTCTTCCAAACCTGCTGGGTGCCGCGGTGGTTTTGGGTGTAATGGGATGGGCTGGAATCCCCATGGACATGATGACCATCACGATCGCCGCCATCACCATCGGTATCGCAGTAGACAATGGTATTCACTATATCTACCGCTTCAGAGAAGAATATGCACTTTCTCACAGTTATGTGGAGACCATGCACGTTTGCCATTCCAATATCGGAAAAGCGGTGTTCTACACGACCATGACCATCATCTTTGGCTTTTCCATCTTGGTGTTTTCCAATTTCATCCCCACTATTTATTTTGGTGTGTTAACCGCTGCAGCAATGTTCATCGCCCTTTTGGCAGCACTCACAGTGCTGCCAAAGCTGATTCTAATGTGGAAACCATTTGGCTGATCGCGCTGACCGTACCGCATCAACAATCCGCAGATTCCGAAAGGATTGGGAAAATTGGCGAAAACCACGGCACATTACGTCTGCCAGGAGTGCGGTGCAGACTACCCACAGTGGAGCGGCCGCTGTGAGGCCTGTGGCGCGTGGAACAGCATCTCCGAAGAAGCCCCCCGTGACAGCGTTCCCCTTGGCGCAGGAAAGACCCGCAAGAGAAGCAAGGAACATGTGGAATTCCTCCAACTGGACAGTCCCGCCGCCGAGTTGCCCCGGCGGGTAACGGGAATTACCGAGCTGGACCGGGTCTGCGGTGGCGGCATGGTCCCGGGCTCGGCCCTGCTGGTGGGTGGCGATCCCGGCATCGGTAAATCGACCCTGCTTCTTCAGGCGCTGTGCGCCATAGGCGGTAAAGCGGCCTGTGTTTACATCTCAGGCGAGGAATCGGTCGAACAGGTGAGAATGCGCGCTGGCAGGCTGGGCCTTGCGGAAGCCCCTGTTCGTCTTGCCGCGGCCACCAATATCCGCGCCATTCTCGACAGCCTAGAGACCGACCGCAAAGCCGACGGCGCTGAGGTGCTGGTGATCGATTCCATCCAGACCATGTATATGGACGCTCTCGATGCCGCCCCCGGCACGGTAACCCAAGTGCGCGCCTGCGCCGGGGAACTGGTGCGTTTCGCCAAACGTCACGGCATCACCGTTTTTCTGGTGGGTCACGTGACCAAGGAAGGCCAGATCGCCGGCCCTCGCGTGGTCGAACATATGGTGGATACCGTCCTCTATTTCGAAAGCAAACGCGGGCACCAGTTCCGTATCCTACGCGCGGTGAAGAACCGCTATGGCCCTACCGACGAAATCGGTGTTTTCGAGATGAGCGACGCTGGCCTGCGCGAGGTGACCAATCCTTCCTCTCTGTTCCTGGCCGACCAGCCCGAGGATGTGCAGGGGGCCGTGGTTTTTGCCGGAATCGAGGGAACGCGGCCTCTTTTGGTGGAGATTCAGGCACTGGTGGCACCATCGGTTCTGGGGTCGCCGCGGCGCGCCGTGGTTGGCTGGGATAGTGGCCGTCTTGCCATGACGCTCGCCGTTCTCGAGGCCCGCTGCGGACTTGCGCTCGGCGCCCAGGATGTCTATCTCAATGTAGCCGGAGGACTTCGCATCACCGAGCCTGCCGCCGACCTTGCCGTGGCGGCGGCCATTGTATCCTCCCTGACCGGCGAGCCGCTGCCGCATAATACCGTGGTTTTCGGTGAAGTGGGTCTTTCCGGCGAAGTGCGCGGCGTTGGACAACGCCAGGTGCGGCTGAAGGAAGCCGCGAAGCTGGGCTTTACCCGGGCCCTGGCACCACGGCAAACAGCGGAAGCGGAGAAACACCGCAAACCATCCCTGGAAATCCTTGAGATTGGACATTTGCAGGATCTACTTGCCCATTTTGCCACCACTGCGCATATAACAGCGGAACATACTTCCCAGGAAGATCCTCTGGCACTCACACGCGGAAGAAGACACTAGGCCATGGAAAACCTCCCAGCCAACGCCGCCGACCTGATTGTTATCGCCATATTGCTTGTATCAGCCTTGCTTGCCTTTTCCCGCGGTTTCGTGCGTGAACTTCTATCGGTTGTCGTATGGATGGGTGCTATTTTCGCTACCCTTTACGGATTTTCCTACGTCAAACCCTATACCCGCCAGTGGATTTCCATAGATATCCTGGCCGATGCCGCCGCCGGCGGGGCCATCTTTATTACCACGCTGATCGCACTTACCCTCATCAGCAATATGTTAACCAGCCAGGTCCGCGACAGCGCGCTGGGCGCGGTTGACCGGTCCTTGGGATTCCTGTTCGGCCTGTTCCGGGGTGTTATCATCGTTTGCCTTGCCTATCTTCTGATAGCATGGATTCTTCCCAAGGAGGA
>Ga0066852_10001174_pt1 | contig 11164 bp, 8 predicted proteins | sample ETNtaG_27_FD_67283 | JGI IMG/M metagenome (GOLD analysis project Ga0066852, IMG submission 67283) | Marine microbial and viral communities from oxygen minimum zone, Eastern Pacific Ocean - ETNP201406SV63 | ecosystem: Environmental > Aquatic > Marine > Oceanic | place: Pacific Ocean: Eastern...
GTCGCCGACACGGGCCAGACCACCATGACCGGTGGTCGCGTCAAGCGGATCCAGGACCACATCGGCGACGAACGCTTCATGGTCACCTACGGCGACGGCCTCGCCGATGTCGACATCCCTGCACTGCTCGACTTCCATGAATCCCATGGGAGGCTCGCAACCGTCACCACGATCAGGCCGTTGTCGCGCTTCGGTGTCATGGACATGACCGAGGAGGGCGCAGTCGAGCAGTTCCGCGAGAAGCCACTCACCGACGACTACGTGAACGGTGGCTTCTTCGTGTTCGAGCCCGGTGTCTTCGACTACCTCGACAACGAGTGCGTCCTCGAGCAGGCTCCCCTCGAAGCCCTGGCAAAGGACGGCCAACTCATGGCCTTCCGCCATGAGGGCTTCTGGCAGCCCATGGACACATACCGCGAGTTCACGATGCTCAACGAGATGTGGAACCGGAACGAGGCCCCCTGGAAGGTCTGGGCCTGATGGCCGTCAATCCCTCCAACTGGTCGGGCCGTCGCGTTCTTGTCACCGGCGCCTCCGGCATGGTCGGCTCCTGGCTGACCCGGTGGCTCGTCGAAGCCGACGCCTACGTGGTTGCCCTGGTCCCCGACTGGGACCCGCAATCGGAATTGATCCGCTCCGGCACGATCGACCGGGTCAGCGTCGTCAACGGACGGCTCGAGGACTACGACGCCGTGGAGCGGGCGATCAACGGGCACGAGGTCGACTCGGTGTTCCACCTCGGCGCCCAGACGATCGTCGGCACCGCCCACCGGGCACCACGCCAGACGTTCGAGTCGAACGTCCAGGGCACGTGGAACGTCCTCGAGGCGTGCCGGGTGCTCGGTGATCTGGTCCAGCGGATCATGGTGGCCTCGAGCGACAAGGCCTACGGCGCTCAGGTGGTGCTCCCGTACACGGAGGACACGCCGCTCACCGGACGGGCCCCCTACGAGGTCTCGAAGTCGTGTACCGACCTGATCAGCACCTCTTACGCCGAGACCTACGACCTGCCGGTGCTGATCGCCCGGTGCGGCAACATCTACGGCGGTGGCGACCTGAACTGGAGTCGGATCGTCCCCGGCACCTTCCGATGGCTTATCCGCGACGAGCAGCCGATCCTCCGCAGCGACGGCACGTTCCTGCGGGACTACCTCCACGTCGACGACATCGTCGACGCCTACCTCCACCTTGCCGAGTTCGCGGACAAGCCTGACCGACGCGGCCAGGGGTTCAACTTCTCGGACGAGACCCCGCTCACCGTCATGGAGATATACGAGGCCTGCTGCGCTGCCGCAGGGAGGCCGGACACCGAACCGATGATCCTCGACGGGGCTGTCGGCGAGATCCACGACCAGTACCTGGACTCTTCGCGTGCCCGGAACGAGCTCGACTGGAACGCCTCGGTCGGCCTCGAGGCCGGCCTCGAGCGCACCTTCGCCTGGTACGCGGACCTTCTCGCGGGCTGAGCAGACCGTGGAAACCGGACAGCCGACACGCGCCAACGCACTCCGCTCCCAGATCCTCGATCTGGTCACCGAGTACCACGCCGAAGCGTTCCCGGAGCATCCGTTCGTCGGCGGGATAAGCAACATCCCCGTGTCCGGCAAGGTCTTCGACGACCACGAGATCCGCCTCCTGGTCGACTCCTCGCTCGACTTCTGGCTGACCACCGGCAGGTTCGCCGAGGAGTTCGAGGCCCGGTTCGCCAAGACCATGGGCGTCCGGCACGCCATGCTCGTGAACTCGGGCTCGTCGGCGAACCTGGTCGCCCTGAGTTCGCTGACCTCGCCCCGGCTCAAGGACCGGCGGCTCGTGGAGGGCGACGAGGTCGTCACGGTCGCCGCCGGCTTCCCGACGACGATCAACCCGATCCTCCAGAACCGGCTCGTACCGGTCTTCGTCGACGCCCAGCTCGGCACCTACGAGGCCGACCCCGAGCAACTTCGTGCCGCCATCGGTCCGCGGACCCGTGCGATCTTCATGGCCCACACGCTGGGAAACGCCTTCGACCTCGACGTCGTGATGGGCCTGGCGGAGAAGCACGATCTCTGGGTGATCGAGGACACCTGTGATGCCGTAGGTGCACGATGGAACGGCAGGGCGGTCGGCTCCTTCGGCGACCTCGCAACGACGAGCTTCTACCCGGCCCACCACATCACCATGGGCGAGGGCGGCGCCGTGCTCGCACGAAAGAAGTCGATGCGCAAGATCGTCGAGAGTTTCCGCGACTGGGGCCGCGACTGCTGGTGCGCCCCGGGTGACGACAACACGTGCGGCAAGCGCTTCGACTGGCAGTTGGGCGAACTCCCCCGTGGCTACGACCACAAGTACACGTACAGCCACCTCGGCTACAACCTCAAGGCGACCGACATGCAGGCCGCCGTCGGCGTCGCCCAACTCGACAAGCTCGACGGGTTCGTGGCTGCCCGGCAGGCCAACTGGCAGCGCCTCCGCGACGGCCTCGTCGACCTGGAGGAGCACCTGATCCTCCCTGAGGCCACGCCGGGGTGCGAACCCAGTTGGTTCGGCTTCGCCATCACCGTCCGCCCCGATGCCCCGTTCACACGCTTCGACCTCGTACAGCACCTCGAGAGCCGTCGCATCGCCACCCGCCAACTCTTCGGCGGCAACCTGATGCGCCAACCGGCGTACCTCGACATGCCCCACCGGGCCGTCGGACCAATGCCCAACGCCGACATCATCATGGATGGCACCTTCTGGATCGGCGTCTACCCGGCGCTGACCGGGGAGATGCTCGACTACATGGTCGCGGCCATCCACGAGTACATCCGAAGCGCCGTCTGATGGAACGTCGGCTCATCTCGGTCATCGTCCCGGCGTACAACGAGGAGGACTGCGTCGAGGAACTCGCTCGACGCCTGACCGCTGTGTTCGACGCGAACCCGTCGTATGACTTCGAGGCGATCATCATCGAGAACGGCTCCGAGGACCGCACCTGGGACCTCCTCCAGGAGGTCAACTCGCGGGACCCGCGCTTCAAGGTCGTGCAACTCGCCAGGAACTTCCGGATGGATGGAGGCATCACGGCAGGCCTCGACTACGCCTCCGGCGATGCCGCCGTGATAATGACGGCCGACCTCCAGGACCCTCCCGAGCTCATCACCGAATTCATCACCAAGTGGGAGGAGGGCTACGAGAACGTCTACATGGTCGTCACCAAGCGGACCGATGCCGGCTGGATCCGCAGTTTCAACTCACGAGCCTTCTACTGGCTTGCCGGGAAGTTGACCGACAACCGGATTCCGAGCAACGCAAGCGACTTCCGACTGGTCGACCGGAAGGTGTACGAGACCGTTCGGCAACTCGACGAGCGCAACCGCTTCGTCCGCGGCCTGTTCGCCTGGGTCGGCTTCCGTTCGACCGGCATCGAGCACGAGCGTCCCGAACGATTCGGTGGCACCTCGAAGGCCCATTCATTCAAGGTGATCGACCTGGCCTTCAAGGGCATCTTCGCCCACTCCTATGTTCCCCTCCGGCTCATCACCCTCATCGGGGTGGTGCTGTCGGCCCTCTCGGTCATCACCACGGTGGTCATGGCCCTCGTGTGGTTCACCATCGGGGTCCCGTTCGCCGGGTTCGGCACGCTGTTCTCGTTGGTAGTCCTGCTGTTCGGACTGCTGTTTCTGATGATGGGGATCGTGAGCGAGTACCTCGGCCTGGTGTACGAGGAGGTCAAGCAGCGTCCCAACTTCATCGTCCGCGGCGACATCGGGTTCAACGGACCTGCCGACGGTGGACAGACAGGCGACCTACCGCGACGAGCACCATGAAGTACGCCGACCTGCTGGTCGAGTGGCTCCGCCGGGACGGATACACCCACTGCTTCTTCGTGGCCGGCGGCAACAACATGCACCTCCTAGACGGGGTCCGGAGCCAGATGGACTGCGTCGCATTCGTGCACGAGGTCGCCGCCGGGATCGCTGCCGAGTACTTCAACGAGGTGGCAGTCGACGAACGCGCCTTCGTGCTCGTCACGGCAGGACCGGGTCTCACCAACATCACCACCGCCATGGCCGGCGCCTTCCTTGAGAGCCGCGACCTGCTGGTGGTCGGCGGCCAGGTCAAGTCCACCGATCTTGCCGACGGCGGTGTCCGCCAGCGCGGCATCCAGGAGGTCGACGGCATCTCGATGGTGCGCCCGGTCTGCGTCGACACGATGCTCATGACCGAGCCGGCCGGCCGCAAGGAGGTCCTCGCCGCAATCCACCGGGGACGCACGCCCCGGAAGGGCCCGGTGTTCATCGAGATCTGCCTCGACGCCCAGGCTGCGCCGGTCGAACGCACAGGACTCGAACTGGACGAACCGAGGGGGTTCGACTGGTCGCCACCGGAGGCCTCCAAGGGTGAGTGGAACGAGGTTGCCGGAATGCTCGAACAGGCCGAGCGACCCGCCCTGCTCCTTGGTGGAGGCGTGAGCCGAGAAGCTGCGACAGCCAATCTCGAGCGCCTCCGCGACTTCGGCATCCCGCTCCTGACGACCTGGAACGCCATGGACCGCGTCGGGTCGGATGAGCCACTCCACTTCGGCAGGCCCGACACCTGGGGCCAGCGTCGGGCCAACATCGTGATGCAGTCGACCGACCTGCTCATCGTCATAGGTGCCCGGTTGGGCCTGCAGCAGACCGGCTTCAACTGGCAGCAGTTCACACCGGTAGGGCGCGTCGTCCAGATCGAGATCGACCAGACGGAACTCGACAAGGGCCATCCGGTGGTCGACCTCCCCATCCGCGCTGATGCCGACCGCTTCCTCGAGGGCCTCCTCGACCTCCCACACGGGGACATCTCTCCGTGGATCGGCTTCTGCGAGGAGGTCAGAGACCTGCTCCCCCTGAGCGAGCCCTCGAACTCCTCACACCCGGGCTACCAGAACCCCTATGGGTTCTCCCTCGCCCTTGCGGATCTCTGCACCCCGGAAGACATCTTCGTGCCCTGCAGCAGTGGCGGTTCCCTGACCGTCCAGATGCAGGCATTCGAGCAGAAGCCCGGCCAGGTCGTGGTCAGCGACAAGGGACTCGCCAGCATGGGCTACGGACTCGCCGGCGCCATCGGCGCCGCGATTGCGGGCAATGGCAGGCGCACCATCCTGACCGAGGGCGACGGTGGCTTCTCACAGAACCTACAGGAACTCGCGATCGCCGGCCTTCGGAACCTCCCAGTGAAGATCTTCCTCCATGTGAACGAGGGCTACGCCTCGATCCGCATGACCCAGAAGAACTACTTCGGTGGCGACTACCTGGGCTGTGACACCTCGACCGGACTCGGGTTCCCCGACTGGCTCAAGTTGTTTGACGCCTACGGAATCCCTACCATCGAACTCGACGAGCACGGGCTCGACGATCCGAGATTCGACGCCCTGTTCGACGCTCCGGGACCTGCAGCCTTTATCGTGAACATCCACCCTGAACAGACATACCTCCCCAAGATCTCCAGCCGGGTCCTGCCGGATGGCGGCATGGAGTCGAACCCCCTCCACCTCATGTCGCCGGACCTCGACCCGGAGGTGGCCACGCGGGTACTCCGATTCATCGATCCCACAAACCGACAGACAGGCGGACAACGCTCATGAACAACCACGAACGCCAGATGCGCGACATCCTGCGCAAGTGCGCCGAAAAGCACGGCGTCTGCGCGGTCAAGGCCGAGTTCGAGGCCGAGGGCACGCGCATGGACGAACTCCTTCGCCTCGTCGAGATCGCCTCGGCCGCCGACCTCCGACTGGCCGTCAAGATCGGCGGCTGCGAGGCAAAGCGCGACCTCCTGGAGTCGAAGCAGATCGGCGTCCAGTACGTGATCGCCCCTATGGTCGAGACCGAATACGCCCTGTCGAAACTGGCCACCTCGGTCGAGTCGATCGTCGCCGAGGACGAGCGCCGTGACACCGACTTCCTGTTCAACCTCGAGACGATCACCGGGTACGAGAACCGTGCGATGCTGGTGGACCTCGCCGCCTCCTCGCCACACATCGACGGCGTCGTCTTCGGTCGCGTCGACTTCGCCGGATCACTTGGCAAGGACCGGGACCTGATCAACACGCCCGAGATCACCGACTATGTCGTGGACGTAAGCAGGCTCTGCAAAGAGGGCGACGTCGACCTCGTCGTCGGCGGCGCCGTGTCCCTCGATGCAATCCCCTCCCTCAAGGAGATCCGCCAGGTCCACCTGACGCGCTTCGAGACCCGCAAGGTCATCTTCGACGCCTCGGCACTGGACGAACCCACGCTCGCCGACGGCCTGCTCGACGCCGTCCACTTCGAGCTCCTTTGGCTCATCAACAAGCGCGACTACTACGGTGCCATCTTCCGCGAGGACGAGCGCCGGATCGAGATGCTCGAGTCGCGCTGGAAGGTGCTCAACGGGGGCCTTGGGCAATAGCGGCAGTCGGGACGGAACCTTTACGAAAATGCCGGCCGACGGTCGGTCCAGTTCCCTCTGGCGGCGACGTGGTTCGCCCGAAACGACCTGCTCGTCGGGCACAGGTTGACTCTCCCTGAACGAACACCGGATGCATTTCGGTCCGCCGACCCATCGACTCCGTTCATGCCTCTACCTGCTCCGTCCACGATTGGGTAAGAATGCGACGAATGGCCTCACCGCCCTGTACAGAAGTCCGGGCCCCGTCGCCCACCTGCACCACTCGTGCACACATCGACGGGGCACCGGTTGCATCGTGTGCACTGGTCGGTGGCCGGAACCAATGAACGGACCGAACGGATAGAGCGGATGGACGACGACACCAGGACCGCGATCGTCACAGGCGGATCGCGTGGCATCGGCGCAGCGATCGCGAAGAGACTCGAAGGCGACGGTTGCACCGTTCGACGACCGCTTCGCGAGGAACTCGACCTGTCGGACGTGTCGGCCGTCCGCGTCTGGGCCGAATCCGACGACACCGTGCCCGATGCACTCGTTCTGAATGCCGGCGAGAACATCCCCACTCCCCTCGAGGAGATGACGACCGAGCACTGGCAACGCACGCTCGACGTCAACCTCAATTCATGCTTCGAGTTGATCCGCGTCTACGGGCCACGCATGGCAGCACGGGGCCGGGGGAGAATCGTCGCCATCTCAAGTTTCCTGAGCTTTCGGGGGCGTGTCGGCCGAGGGCCGTATTCCGCGTCGAAGGCCGCTCTGGACGCCCTGATCCGCGTCGCCGCACTCGAGTACGGCCCATCCGGGGTCCTCGCCAACGCCGTCTGTCCGGGCTTCGTGATGACGGACCTCACTCTTCAGAACAACGACGAGGCGACGCTTGCGCACCTCGCCTCGACGACGGCACTCCGGCGACTCGGCACACCCGAGGAAGTTGCGGAACTCGTCGTGTTCCTCGCCGGCGACAGGAACACCTATGTCACGGGTCAGACCCTGGTGATCGACGGCGGTTACACCTGTCAATGACTACCGACCTGGCCCCGCTCGACATCGCCTCCCTTCACCACGGCTACCGCGTCGCCTTCCACCGGGAACTCTCCGCTGCGATCCATCCGCTCCTCGACATCCCCGAATCGGTCTGCATCGTGGACCGCAGGGTGGCCGAGCTCCACAGGGAGGAACTCGCCCCGTTGTTAGGTACGCGGCCCACGCTGCACCTGGACGCGCTCGAGACAACCAAATCCCTCGACGGTGCCGAGCAGGTCGTCGACTGGATGCTCGAACAGGGCTGTACGCGATCGAGCACCGTCATTGCGATCGGCGGGGGGATCATCCAGGACGTCGTCACGTTCACCAGCCACATCTACTATCGGGGCGTCCGCTTCATCCTGCTGCCGACCACGCTTCTGAGCATGTGTGACAGTTGCATCGGGGCGAAGGCGAGCATCAACCACCGCTCGTTCAAGAACCAGCTCGGCGTCTTCCATGCGCCGAACGAGGTGCACATCGCCACGCCCTTCCTCGACACCCTCGACGACAACGACGTTCGGTCGGGATACGGCGAGATCGTGAAGTTGGCGCTCACCGAAAACGCCACCGACATCGACTGGGTGATCGGGTCCGTGGACCGTGACGGCGTGCGTGGCCCTGAACTGCTCACCATGGTCCGGCGGTGCCTCGAGATCAAGAAGGTAGTCATCGAGCAGGACGAGTACGAGTCCGACCTTCGGAGGATCCTCAACTACGGACACACCTTCGGCCACGCCCTCGAAGCCCTGACCGATCACGCCGTACCCCACGGCCTGGGTGTTGCCTGGGGCATCGACCTCGTCAACCACCTCTCCGTCCGCCGTGGGTTCCCGGTCGAGGATCTAGCGAGCCGCCTGCACGGATTCATCGAGCGCCATCTCGGCTTCGAACTCGTGGAATTCCCGTCTGCGGAGGAACTCATCGACATGACCCGGCGCGACAAGAAGGTCGCCGCCGGACGGTTGAACCTGGTCCTCCTGCGCGGCCCGGGAGACCTCGTCGTCGAACCGACGCCTTTCGATGACCTGCTCGAAGGTGTGACCGAGTTCCTGGAAGCCACTGCCGGCGTTCACCAGGATTGACGCCGGGGGCGGTTTCCCCGCCGGAGCGCATCTCGGGCCTGAATTCGCCATCCGGGAACGGACAGCCGGACCTGAACCCACGACAACCCGTTCAGTTCCAACTCGACCGCTGGTGGTTCGTCTACCGTTCCCGGACCCGGTGCCATGCTGCCGTCCTGCGGATGGCCTCCTCGAGGGAAACAGAATTTGCGAGGCCGAGTTCGGTTCGGGCCCTGGAACAGTCGGGTACGTACCGCTCCGCAGGCCGGGAAGGATTTGGAGTCCCACTGATCTCGACCGCCACGTCGCCCACCTCTGCCGCCACTGTCCGGGCAAGTGTCGCTATGTCGACGGCCTCGTCCGATCCGACGTTGTAGGCACGGCCCGATTCTCCGCGGACAAGGAGGGCGAGCAGCCAGACGACGAGGTCGGCGGCGTACTGGTACGACCGGAAGGGGGTGCCATCGCCACCGACCACGACCGGACCACCGTCGAGTGCGTCCCGGATGAAGTTGCCCACCGCGAAGTGGGCATCGATCGGGAGGTACGGCCCGGCGAAGGCGAACAGGCGGCCCGTGACCACCTCGGTGTCTCCGGCAGCGACGGCCGCCTCACCGAGTCGCTCCGCCTCCCGCTTTCCCCGGTGATAGGCGCCGAGGTCCGCCAGCGCCTCGACTCCGGGCTCGTGGCCCTCCGTCAGGCCCGGGACATCCGGCGGCTGGCGTCCATAGACGGCCCCCGAGCTCGTGAACAGCAACCGTGGCCTCGACGCCGAGGCAGCCACTTCGAGCACGTTGCGCATGCCGTCGACGATGGTGTCGTACATCAGGCGCGGCGACGACTCGTTCAGGACAGCACTGGCCGGGGTCGCCGCGTGGACGATCACGTCCGGAACGGCCGATGGCATGAACGGGGATCGGATGTCGCCACGGAGCATGCCGACGGCACCGGTGACGGCCAGGTGCGGAGAGCGGACGGCGAAGCCCTCGGGGTCCCGTGTGAGGACTTCGAGGTCGGGTCCTCCGCCGCGACGGTGACGGGACCAGACGAGCGCCTCGAGCAGCCAGGTCCCGACGAAACCCGTTCCGCCGGTGACGAACAGTCGAGCGCCGTCGAGTGACGCCAGGTCGTCCGCTGCGACCTCGACGATCCGGTCGAGGTCTTCGACGAGGGGATGCAGGTCCTTCGTGGACACGTGGTCGTGCAGACCCGGTCAGCCGATGGGCAACACGGTGGCTTCCACCCCTGTCGGAGGTTGCGCACCGGACGTCCAGCGCTTGTCGCAGAGCGAAAGCACTACGAGGGCCACGACGAGGGCTGCCACGAGCACCACGGCGACCGTGCCGGCCCGCGTCCGTTCCCGAACCTGGACGGGTGCTCCTCCATCGGCCACGGACCGCGATGATAGCCTCCGCTGCTGTGCGCCGGACGCCCCACGATCGGCCGAACGACGCCACGGGCCGGCCTCGCCGGATGGTCCGACGGTTCCACATCCAACCCCGGAGAGGATGGATTCGTTGAACACGATCACGGATCGCGTGTCCCTCCTCAGGCAGCGGTGGACCGCGGCGGCGGCAAACACCGACCTTGCCCGACTCTTTGCCGCCTGGCTCGTCGTCTTCGTCCTGGCCGGGTTGGCCGCGACGTTCGTCGCCAGCCAGTACTTGCAGGACGGGTCCTTCGGCTCGATGGTCTCGTACAAATCCGCCGACCGTCCGGGGCGACTCTGGCTACAGATGTACCCCCAGCCATTCGGAATCCACTACTTCGGTGACTTCCTCGACACGCTCCGGCACAGCCAGGTCGACCAGCCATTCGCGACTCCCGGCCTGAGCCCCGTGGGCTATCCACTCTTCAGCCTGCTGGTGATCGCGCCGTTCGACCTGGTCGACTACGCGACCGCCGTCAGGTTGTTCCTTCTCCTCACGGTGCTCCTTCTGCTCGTCCCCCTCTGGCGCCTCCTCGACGGCCGGACGGCAACCGACCGACTCCTCCTCGTCGCCCCCCTGTCCGTCAGCGCGCCGCTACTGGTCACGCTCGACCGCGGCAACCTGCAGGGACTCGTCGTCGGCTTCGCCCTGCTCGGCATGTGCTCCTTTCTGCGCGGCAACCGGGTCGGGGCAGGCTTCTGGTTCGCGATCGCCGCAGCAATGAAGGTGTATCCCGTGCTCCTCCTGCTGCTCCTCGTCCGGGCACGCGACTGGCGCGCACTCGGGGTAGGCGTACTCACCGGTCTCACCGCCACATGGATCTCGTTTCGCGTCTACGGCGGGGGGATCTTCGAGAACTCCGAGGCCCTCTGGGACTCCGTCAACCGCTTCCGTTCCGAATCCCTCGATGTCCTGCTGACAAGGAACCACTCCTTCAAGGGTGGTCTGGCGACGCTCGTCGTCAGCGGACCGGACTGGATCGACGGCATCGCCCGGTGGGGCATCGACCACTACGACACGCTGTTGGGCCTGACGGTCCTCGGGGCTGCCCTACTCGTGGTGAGTCCGACCACCAGGCTGTTCAACGCGGTGACGTACCTCATGCTCCTAATCAGCTTCGGCGTCGGGGTCAGCTTCGGATACGTGCCGGTCTTCCTGTTCCTCGTGGTAGCCCTCCTCTACGCAGGCCAGGCAGAGCAGGGGCGCAGCGCCGTCGTGGCGACCGTGGCCCTCGCCCTGCTCCTTGCGCCCAAG
>Ga0066852_10001179_pt1 | contig 11126 bp, 6 predicted proteins | sample ETNtaG_27_FD_67283 | JGI IMG/M metagenome (GOLD analysis project Ga0066852, IMG submission 67283) | Marine microbial and viral communities from oxygen minimum zone, Eastern Pacific Ocean - ETNP201406SV63 | ecosystem: Environmental > Aquatic > Marine > Oceanic | place: Pacific Ocean: Eastern...
CCTCGGAAAATCTTGTTCGTGAAGGAATAGATTCTGGGAAGATTCACTTCGTCGGAAATGTGATGATTGATAGTTTAACATACGCAGTCAATAACATGGCAAATTCAACAATTGTAAGTGAACTGAGTTTGGGGGGAATTGACTACGGAATAATTACGTTGCACAGGCCGTCCAACGTGGATGATTATGAAACTCTATCTGGAATGTTGGATGCTATTAAACAAATTTCATTGGAAAAAAGACTGGTGTTCCCAGCTCATCCTAGGACGATTAATTCACTCAATAGTTTCGGATTTATGGAAACTATTGATGCAAATGACAACATCTCAATTACCCAACCATTGGGGTATCTTGACTTTGTGAAATTAGTCTCCCACTCAATTTTCGTAATGACTGACTCTGGGGGTCTACAGGAGGAAACCACCTTCTTGGGGGTCCCCTGTATTACTCTAAGAGAAAACACTGAAAGACCAATTACGGTAACTCAAGGGACGAATATCATTGCGGGAACTAGCAAGCAATCAATATTGAATTCATTTAGCAATCTTGACTTCCACAGTGAATGGAGTAAACCCGAACTCTGGGACGGCCGTTCTGCTTCTCGTATTGTCAAAATTATTGAAAATATTGATTATTAGTGCCAATATTTTCTACCCATTCTTCAATAATAATCATCCATTATTGGATTCGTAAACAATTCAATCTCCTTAGGAATTGTAATTTCGTGCGAGGTCTGTAATCTGACTCTCTTCGCTGCCTCGAGTGATTTTTTCATGAATAGTTTAGAGTCGTCGATCAACTCTCCGATTCCTGCCGCCAACCCCTTGAAATCTTCAGGATCGGCCAAAATTGCGCAACTATCATCAGCAAACTCAGGTATCGCAGAAATTCTGTTTGTAGCTGGAACCACTCCACAAGCCATTGCTTCGTCCCTCCCAACTCCTTGCGAATCCCATCTCGTGGGAGTCAGAAAGATTCCATATTCGTCGAAAATCCGTTCATATTCATCATTCGATAGAAAGCCCCTATTCAAGGTTACATTGTCCATATCTGCCAGGGGGGTTGTCACTTCTTCGAATAGCGCACCGTCCCCAATGATTAGGAAATCCAATCTTTCGAAGTCTTTCCGTTCAGAGAGCTCAATAATTGCGTTAACTGAGATGTCGTTAGCATATTTTGCCGATGCAAATGTCCTGATGGATAATATCCGAAATCTATCCTTGGGGGATTTCTTCCTATAGGTAAATCGGTCTGTATCAATCGGATTGTGAATTACGGAGAAGCCATTATCCCTGATCATTATCCCATAATCGTCCATAACTTCCTCAGAGAAATATTCTGAAACGAAAATCAGGTGCATCCTAGGATGGTGATCCCTGAGAATTGAACTCCAGAACTCTTCCTTCTTCTGACTAGATTCTTTCGCTTTGTTCAATTCCTCTTGACTTTCATAGTTGAATTTTCGACGGTGCCACGGTTGAATCTCCGAGCCATGTAGCCATACAAACACATCAATATCATCGATATAGTTTGTAAGCACCTTCCACATATTTTCATCAAGGAAATGGACTAATACTGAATCGTAGTTATTCGATGACAACAGATAATCCAAAGCAACCTCGGAACCAGTCATTACTTCCTGCCCCTCGAATTCGTGAAATTTCAGCGAAGAACCCGGCTTGAGTCGGAATACATCGACCCCCACATTGTGGGAATTGTAACGCTTAATCCTGCTGTGTATGAACGCGTTTCTGTATAGGTCATCATATTCCGGATAATTATTTGCCAATACCAAGTGACTGTTGTTTCCACCGATAAAGTTTCTAGGCGTGAGATCCTTGAATTCTAATAAAATTGAACGTATCAATGATTTTCCCGAGGAATAAATCCTGATGCCAAGTAAGATTGTCTCAGTCCCTTCTTCGAGAGAAACTGACTTGTTGAGACTACCACCAATGATTTCCGATCCTATCCTTTCTCCTTCTCCATTAAAGAATATGAATGCAAGTGAAAGAGTTAATCCCGGTTCGGCGTCTAAGTGAAACTCACCAACCCCATTGACAAAACCTAGTTCGTTCGGGGAAAATTGAACATTCGAATAATGGTAGTAGTGCGCCCCATCCGACAGGGTTGAATCTATGAAAAGTGCCTCATGATCCTGAGAAATTTGTATTTCTTCACTTCTCAAATCTCTGAAAATTTCTACTAACTCCAAACTCTTCTTTCCGCGGCCTACTTCAAATTCTTCTGGTTTCCCGTGAGCTATTTCATCTATCACAACCAAGTCAATTCCTTGATTGACCCCCATTAGATCGTTCACATCTTCCGGCTCGTTGCCAATTCCGTTCACTTCGTACCAGTTTTCAAAATAGTTGAACTCGTCAATCGAGATACATGAATCTAGGACAATCGATTTATCCGCGACACGACTCGATAAGCTTCCGATTGTTTCGGCCTTATCCAAACATTCGATTTTTAGAGAGAGCGACCCCGAGTTCCAGATTTTCGTATGTTTGTATCTACTACCTTCATTGAACAATTCTGCATTACCCTGTTTGTTTTTCCCCCAGTAGCAAGACTTAGTGATCGCATTCGCATCAGAGTACCTGGTTGAAAGGCCAATATCTGTAAGATAGTTCGGGCCATAGTAATCCAACGGTGACATGAAGCACAATAGTCCAGATTGATCTATCTTATTACCAATATATTCCTCCATCGCCACTTTTTGTGAAACTATTTCTACCTCACAATCACCCCACATCAGACTCTCAGAATCAACATTCGAGATAAGCAGAATTTTCGAAGGGGTCGATAATTGCCTTTCCACAGAAGTTCTTAGATTGTCCATTTCCTTTTCCGTAGAACACCTCGAAATCACAGTAATACTTGGGCGAGTCCACTGCAATTCTTTTTCTGAAATGGTGCCAATTATTCTGGCTAGTCTATCAGAATAGGTATGCTCCGTCATAACCTTCCTAAGGGCTAGTAGTCGCCGCCTCCGACCTTCACTGTCAATTGATAGCCAATTGTCGAAAATCTTCTTTGATTCCAAACCACTGTCACTTGTAATCATCAGATCTCCAAAGATTACTTTACAGGATCTGGAATAATTTGAGACAATCAGAGTATTGGAAGCCATCAACTCAAATATTCTTCTCGCCATCATCGTTTGTGAGTCTTTTATCGAGTTGAAATTCATCGCATAATTGAATCCCTTGTATGCCTTTCCAATCTCCTGGTAGGGCAAGGTACCACGGATATATTCGTTATATTTGTCTGGAAATCGGTATCTTTCATCGGTCGTCCCATAGTTCCTATCAAAAATTACTACAGGCATTTCCTTGCTATCGAAATGTGGAATTATTGACTGCATGTCCTTACTACGACGACTATAGCGCTCGTAGTGCGCACCGGCAAAACAGATTCCAGGATCTCTTTGAAACTCCTCTATTGGATTGTGAATTGAAGGCTGGCTCGCAAATGGGAGAAATCCCACTCTGCTATGTCCAAGTGAATTAATGTAACGAGGGATGCAGTCCACATCTGTAGTAAATACGTAGTCGAAAAGGCGTGCCGAATTGAGGAATGTGTTGAAGTGGACAGGGTCTTCTTTATTCCAGAAAACAGTACCTATGCCCCTTATTTTGCACCAATAGAGCAATTTTATTAGTTCGAATCCTCTATGAGAAATTATCTCCGACCAGCTCCCATCTTTTCCATTCCATGCAGATTCAACGATGAGAATGTCTGGCATGTAATCTCCCATCTCATCTTCCCAGTTTTCGTGTGACAATTGATACAGTTGACAAGTATTCTTGAAGCATGAATGGGAAAAGTCATCCATTACGCAGGCAACTCTGAGATTTCCTAATTGTTCAAACTCCAATTCTTTCAATTTTTCAGTAATTTCTAAGTCAACCCCAGCTCCCTCTAGGAATGCTATCAATTTGGAACTCCTCTCCCCATCCATGGTACTAGCAACTGCATCTTTGAAACCCGACCTATTCTCTAGTTCAGCTAACATTTTGTTCTTCCAATCTCCTTCTTCCACTCGAGATAGCAGCTCCAGAGACTTTTCGTACCTCCTAGCTCTATTGTTAAGGGTGACTGCCGTCCTCAGGGACCTACTGTCACCATATAGCCTGTCAAATTGTTTGAATAGGGATAAAGCCTCATTATTTTCGACAAGACCTAAGACACGAATTCCTGCAGTAAACAAGTTTCTCCCAGCACGCTGATTTTCCGGATTCCAATTTTCAAGAGTCGTTGCTAGTAAATCTCCTTTTTTCATTCCCAGTGCAGGAGCAAAGCAATCCATAATCTCCCTAGTTTTCTCTACCTCCGCATAGATTCCTTCACTTGAGGAAAGTAGATTTAGAATGGTATATTGTTCCATCAATGGTTTGACAAGTTTACCCCAATCTCTCCTATCAGCAACCCATCTTTCACCTCGTTCCCCCATGCCCTCCACAATCATTGGATTCTGAATAATGTCCTTAATAAGTTCAGAGAGACTCTTGGGATCGCTTTTGTTGAACAACAATCCACACCCACTCTCTTCAACCAGTTCTACCGCGGGTGCAACGTCACTCATCAGTAGTGGTTTTGAGAATGCCATGGCCTCAATTGGCTTTAGCGGAGGAACTAGTTCGCACACTGAATCTCCTGTTCTCGGCAACACAATCGCGTCGACTCCGTGGTAGAATTCTCCAACCCTGCCCTGTGGAATCTTGCCCAAGAAGTGGAAATTCGTTGCCAACCCCAGTTCTTCCACAAGCGCTATAACTCCGTCAAGTGAACTTCCCGCACCAGCAATCCTGCACTGAACCATGCCTCTGATCTTCTTGGGTAAAAGGCCAATTGCTCGAACAAGCGTTTCAAGACCTTCATAAGGTACAATTGAACCAATGTATCCCAAAATTAACTGTTTTCCCCCCTCTTCTTCTTTGACTTCCCTTCCTTTTCCAACCGCCTCCACCAGTTCTGCAGTGTGATCGTTGTTGACACCGTTTGGCAGCAGGAAAATATTCCCGGGTGCAACCCCCCACGTCTTTACTTCGTCTCGAATAGCCTTTGAAATTACGAAAACTCTGTCTGCCGACAGTGCACATTGCTTCTCTAGTCTCATCATCAAGGTGAATTTTGGATTCGTCAAGAATCCAGGATTATTTGCTGCCCTCGAGTGTGCCCATAAGCCTCTAATTTCATACACAAACGGAACTGATAATGCCTTAGCAACCATAGCAGCGGCTAATCCAATTGTGTGATCAGATGCAGCATGGATTACTGAAGGTCTATGTTCCAATGCTTTGGAAAGGATTGAGGAGGCGGCCATCCTAACGAAATCTTCCATCTTATGTTTGATCATCCCTTCAGAATCCGGAGAAAACCGATATTCTACGCCTTCTTGTATTAACGAGGGAGGGATTTCCCCTTCTCCATCGTAGTCCCTCCTATCTTTGGGGAAACCCCATCTTGAATTGACTATCACTTCAAGGCCGGCATCCTTCATGGATCCGACAATCCCCCGAGTACGAATTGTGTACCCTGAAGTCACATATGGCAAGGACGAATGAACATTGTACAGCACGACCCCAATCTTTGGTGAGTGATATTCTGACATATCGCCGAGGAAGTCAAGATCATAACCATCTTGGATCCAATTCTTCCACTTCTTCATTTGCTCCAATAGATTCAATGAGGATGGTTGCACCCTATTTTGCAAAAGCTCAATTGCTGCTGGGTAATCCCCCATCCTCCCATGACACTGCGCAGCAATTCTAACAATCCTCTCATCAGGATTCTTTTCATTCAAATCGCCCCCCATCAATTCCAAAGCCGCTTCCGGATTTTCTTGTTTTAGCTCCTTAGATGTAGCGAGAACAATTTGTAGTCTTCTGCTCTCTCTCATATTTCCTTCAGAATTCAGGAGCATCAACTTCTTCAGTACCTCGTCGGCACCAACCTCCCCCAGTTCCATAGCAACCCTTTGTCCAAGTGCATGGAGTGGTATATGTCTGACATCATCATCAAAGGCTCCAAATCTAACAACTTCTTTATCAAATAGGGTGGACCCAGACTCCTCAATCACAAAGTTTCTGAATTTTACCAGAACTTCCTGGAGGGTAGCCTTTGCAACTTCAGTTTCCTTGTTTCGTTCTAAAAACTCGCAGATAGCCACAGAAAATTCTTTCAACTTGCCTATCGCCCTGAGAAATTCGATCGAACCCAAATCGGATTTCTCAATTGACCCAATCTGACCTATTAACGCCTCCACCTCTCCGACCGTCCCCCCCATCAGAATCTTCTCGAGATAATCGAGTAATTTCCACTTCTCAAAGTCTCTATCGTCTTCCGAATCAAACGTCCCTAGGAGTTCCAATGAGTCAAGAACCATCTTTTCTCTTTTCGAAGCATAGAATGCCGCCCGACCAATCCTATCATCTACCAAGTCGACTCTTTCCTTTGAAGTCTGAACAAAGATCTCTTTGTCTTTAATTAACGAAAAATAGCTCATTGCAATCTTTCTCGATTTTTTCGAGAGAACCCCGAATATAGCCAGGGAAACTTCCCTGGCCAGCATTGGATTATTGTTGTGAACATCTTCCAGTACAACTAGTAATCCTTTGGGAATAGCGTAATTATTTGCCTCAAGAAAAACCTCGATAAAACGCCCCAATCTTGCTGTGAAAACCCCTATGCTGGGCGTCTCCCCGGTCCTGAAATACTCAATCTCGGTAGCAAGTATCCCAATAAACAATGCCTCATTTCTAGGATTAATCCGCAAGCATTCCATCAGAATTATGTGCCTGTGAATGCCATCTGACAGTTCGGCCAACAAATGGGCGGCTTCTAGATTGAATGGATCAATTATGAGCTCGTCTAGTATGAGTTTTCTCGCCACCTGAATATCGCCGTCATCAATGAGATCTTGTATCCGTTCTTTGCTAGGAAGTGAACGGGGGGTTTTGAATTCTGACTTTAGTTGGCTGCCGGACGCCCCAGTTTTCCGAACCGACTCGTCTTCAGAAATATTTTTTGAATCTGATTTTTTCCCTCTGCGAAGCCATTGAAATACCTTCAGCATAAACATCAAACTTCCTGTTTGAGTATGGCTCTGTATGCGAGCAAGGCTTCTTCGATGCCCCCATCACAGATAATTTTACCATCTTCAAGAACAATCCCTCGACTGCACATTTTCCTTGCAAGTCCCAAGGAGTGTGTTGAGATGAGTACCGTCCCCGATTCATCGACAAATTTTCTGAGCTGTTGTTTGGCTTTACTCCTGAATTCCTCATCCCCAACTCCAAGTGTTTCGTCAATGAGCAAGATGTCGGGCTCCAATGAGGTCATGAACCCGAATCCCAATTTGCCCCTCATTCCACTCGAGTATCCACGAAAATTACGATCCAAAGCTTCTCCAAGCTCACAAAATTCAGTTATTGAGGCAGTGAAATCTTCAATTTTATCGTGATCTATTCCATAAGCCATGGCGAGGTCACTGACATTCGCCCTGCCCGTCATATCGGGGAAGAATCCCGGGTCTGCTGACGACATCAACACTACTCGCCCATTAATGATGACCGAACCACCGGCTGGCCTCAATCTTCCAGCAAGAGTGCTCAGCAAGGTCGATTTCCCCGCGCCGTTTTTCCCAATGATTGCAACGATGTCTCCCCTGGACGTTGAAAAAGAGATATTCTTCAGTGCTTTTATCCTGTGCGGACTCCCAAAGAGGTTGAATCGTGACCTTTTGAATTCGATGTAATCCAAGTCAAGATCATTGACTGAGATTGTCACCTCACTCAACTCCAAACCGATGCCTCCCACCGCCGTCTTCCCATGCCTACATAACCACGAATCGCAAACAATATCACAACAGACAAGACAATCGCAGTCCGAATGTCAATCAAGGCCGGGAACGCCGATTCCACCTCAGCGCTGTATCTGCAGAATTCAGCGAAATATGCAAACGGGTTGTAGCGATTAAATTCGTAATGTATCCCAGTTGTGTATGTCATTGAGTAGAAGGCTGGTGAAGCAAAGAACATCAAGAGTAGAAAGTGATTAACCGGGCTTTGCAGATCTGGCAGTTTCTTCATCATCAGTGTGAGGTTCATCGCTACTCCCTGCGAAAGAACAGAGAGTATCATTGCAGAAATTGCAAACACCACTAGTCCGTATATAGCAACGCCAAAAATCACCAGAATTCCGCAAATCCCGACGCAGGACAGCGTCGCTTCCACGAGCCGATATCTAATCTCTGAACGCAGGACTACTCCGTCAGTGATACGTTCGGCCTTGATCCCCATCGAGAAATCTTCGGAGATATTGATTCCCGATTTGAATGCAGCACGGAAGACACGGTACAGACTGACGCCGATGAATAGTACGGTCGCGTTCGGATTACCACGAATCACGGTGAACACGAAGAGGTAGAGGACCGATATTAGAATCGGATCCAGTATAAGCCATATCACCCCTAGTCTTCGTTGGCCAACAGTACGCCTAAGATTCCTCCTGATTATGAAACCGACCCTCCTCCTATCAAGTCGTTCATCGAAGTCATCATAATCTGAGGCAACGCAGCCCGCCGGGTCGATTTTCCATTTCATCCTTCTTCCCTCGCTAGGTAAGTTCAACTCAACCTCGGTGGCGTATATCCGAAGAGTTCGATGTCCTTTTTGTAAATCCTACCGACATGATCGATCGTTGATTTACTGAAATATTCGGCTGTATCGCTTTTGCGATTTGATTTGTCCCGATGTCCCAGATTGGGGGGCCCCATTCCCAAATTCGAACAGATGAATTCAAAGTCTGTTTGTAGAGATTCGGTTTTGGCAATGAAATCCATCTCGTACCCGAAGAGATTGACATATACGGATTGCCTTTCCAGGCTTCCATCCACGACATCGTCGATCGAATAGAATCGGTGGTCGTATTCGGTCGTGTCCGGGTGGTTGAATTTAGACCCATACCACCTCAGCATATTATTCGTGATGGTTGTAGACTCCTTACCATAGAAGAACGGTGAATACCTAAGCATACTTACGGAACGTTCCCACGGATCCCGAACTATTGAGAATTTGAAGTAATCATCCCAGTAATCGGAGTAGATCTCTTTGGCCTGCTTCCATGTGAGATGTTTGGTTTCCTTGCTGATTCTCCACCAATTTTCACCTACCAAGGCATGTTCGATACTTGTCCCCCCAGTTCGAGGAATGTGCACCATGATACACTGCAACTCGTGCGAAATCATTGTTAAGCCGATACAATCTTAGCATCTATACCTTACTTGCCGTTGAGGGGAAAGAAGGAGTAATGTATTCGCTATTTTTCTGAACAATGCCGGAAATGTCTACGCCATGAAGGGACTGACACGGCGTTACTTTCATGGAGGCTAATAACCTCCTTTTCTTGTCCACTTGTAATATCGACGCGCCCTTGGTTTCCGAACACACCAATGTGAAACTTATGAAAATTGATAACTTTAGCCCATGTCTTGATTCCCATTATCCTTGTATTGAGTAAATTTAATTTATTTATCAATTCGCGTGTCAATCGAAGCTATACTCAAATTTTTCAATGTCAAAAGCGAATCTTTCCCCGACCTTGGTCACCAACTCATCGTCGTAGTATCGCCGAAAATCCCTGTGCGGGGATTTATTCACGTGCGGAAGTTCTTCTACGGGGATTCCAATCGATTTACATGCCTTGTTGAAATCACTCTGAAGATTCTCGAATCTTAGCACCATATCCATCATCAATTTACCGCGGTGGAAGTAGTGATGCCGAAAACTCTTCAACTGCACCTTTGATCGAACATTTCCTTCGACTATCTTGATGAATAAATCACGGTCAAAGATGTGGTTAGGTTGAGAGTTGATATGGAAATAAAATGAGATCATTCTGCTCCACGGATTACGAACCACACCAAACTTGAAAAAAGACTCAAACGGCGCAAACTCGTTTTTCCATCTGCCAATGTAACTACTTATCGGGGAGTGTTTATTGCCAGCGAAATTTTATACGCCGAAGGTACTGAGGACCGATCCTTGCCGCCTCGAATCATCCTTTTCCAGTATGGCGTCATCCGAATATTTTTTTAGAATATTCTGAATAGAATTCCCTGCCGTTTTTGGCGCATGAATGAACAGGAACATCTTGAAGTGTGAAATCACAAACGTCGCAAGGAGTTAATGATTTCAAAATTTCTTAGCCAATAACGGAGATTAATCGAAATCTAGATTATTGAGATATTGATGCATCGTTATAACATTCACCACATTACGAGGACCGGCCAACATGACAGTAGTTTCCCATGAGTATAAGTTCATTTTCGTCAAGACGGGGAAAACAGCTGGGACGGCTATTGAGGTTGAATTATCAAAAATCGGCGGACCGGATGATGTGTTTACCAAGGTATTCCCCCCTGTAGAAGGACATAAACCCCGCAACTCTTCGGGTTTTGGCCCGTTTATGTCGGCAATCCAAATCAGAAATAATATCGGGCAAGAGCGGTTTTCTAATTACTTCAAATTCGCAGTTGAACGCAGTCCCATTGATAAATGCCTCAGTCAGTATGGAATGAAAATTAATTCCCCGGATCACAATTCAAAAACAGCGAATCTCAGTTGGGGGGAATATATCAAAAAGGGAAATTTCCCGGTCGACGCAAAACTATACACGAAAGACGGTAATATTATCATCGATCGAATCCTGAAGTATGAAAATTTGGAGAACGATTTGTCCCAAGTATTTTCTGAGTTGGGTGTGCCGTGGACCGGTTTGAAAATTAGGCCCAAGAGTGGGTTCCGATTTGGGATTCCCTCTATTAATGAGGTACTACCGAAGCATCGAAAGGTTATTCGGAGTGCATTCAGAGACTCCTTGCGGTTCACACCCTACTATCTCGGAGATTTCTGAAGTCACTAGTTCCGTTTCCGAGGATTCCGACACTATCGTTTGCATTTGGATGCATTTTTCTGTGCGATTATAGTTGGTACTGGGGTTTACCCTTCCCTCATACTTGGTGGCAATACCTCAGCTAAGGCCACTTCCCAACGTCTTCAATATATCCTCATCTAGCTCTTCCCACGTGAAACCGCCTTGATTCGGGGACCTCC
>Ga0066852_10001198_pt1 | contig 11039 bp, 11 predicted proteins | sample ETNtaG_27_FD_67283 | JGI IMG/M metagenome (GOLD analysis project Ga0066852, IMG submission 67283) | Marine microbial and viral communities from oxygen minimum zone, Eastern Pacific Ocean - ETNP201406SV63 | ecosystem: Environmental > Aquatic > Marine > Oceanic | place: Pacific Ocean: Eastern...
ACCCAAAACCGCCATGATGCCTTGGGAAAATGTTCTCACACAACAGGAAATTTCTTCAGTCGTGAACTACATCCGGCAAGAGTTGATGGGATCAGATAACTGACCTTGCTTCCCGGTTCGAGAGGTCTTGTTTGATGCATGTCTGGTCTTCAGGAAGGTGGCCTGTCCAAAACTTTGCGGATCGGAATTTCCAGGACATCGTCTACGATTTCTACTGATCCGATACCTTTCACCAGTACAAATCTCAGTTGATTGTGTTCCGTTTTTTTGTCGTGATACATGGATTCGATGATGTCCTGCGATTTTAAATCGGGTGGTTGAGAAGGCAGGCCAAGTTTTTTCAGCAAGCCCGTAATTCGATGAGGAACATCTTCGCTGCACCTCCCGGTTTCTGTCGAGAGCCACGCGGCCTGGACCATACCGATAGCAACTGCCTCCCCGTGAAGGTACCCGGTATAGCCGGTGAGGGTTTCTATAGCATGCCCGAAGGTATGGCCGAAGTTCAGAATCATTCGGTAGCGGCTTTCGTGCTCATCTTTTTCTACGACACCGGCTTTGATGGCGCATGAAGTTTCGATGATGTGTTCCAGACAATGACTGTCTTGTGAAAGAATGGCTTCGGCGTTTTCTTCCAGAAAAGCGAACAGCCTGGCATCGGCAATGATGCCGTATTTAACCACCTCGGCAAGTCCGGCCCTGAATTCGTTTTGAGGCAGGGTGTGCAGGGTATTGAGATCAATGACGACCAGTTTGGGCTGATAAAAAGAGCCGATCATATTTTTACCACGCGGATGGTTCACAGCGGTTTTTCCGCCGACACTGCTGTCCACTTGGGAGAGCAGGGTGGTTGGTATTTGAACAAAGGGAATCCCGCGTTGGTAGGTGGCTGCAATGAAACCGGTGAGGTCCCCCACCACTCCGCCACCCAAAGCGACCAATGCCGATTTGCGATCACAGTTCATCTCCAGCAGACGGTCGTAAATGGCCTCGGCCTGTTGCAATGATTTTGATGATTCGCCTTCTGGAACTTCTATGAATTCGGGGGCCTGACCCACAGTGGTTAACTCTGACGCTATTTGTTCACCAAACAACTGTCTGATGGAAGGGTGTGTTACGACCGCGATCCGGCTGGTATTAAATCGTTCGGCAATCAGCCTCCCGGTTTTGGCCAAGAGGTCCCGGCCAATCAGGATGTCGTAACTCCTGTTGGCTAGATCAATATTTAATTTCTTCATAAGTACAGTTTACCGGTCTTTGATAATGGTAGGGGTAACAAAAATGAATAATTCGGCAACCGTATCCTGATCGTTCATATTCTGGATCGGAATATCGGATAAGAAAGGTACTTTTTTCTCAACTTCAGTTCTGGTATTTTCAAAAATTCCACCAAGGACCGTGGTGTCGCCATTTTGCACAATCACTTCCCAGCGTACTTCATTGGTGGTGATCGTTGGATTGCCGTTACCATCCTGGTTTGAAAAATCAGCCGCGTTTTTGGTGGCTTGGATTTGCATGAATATATTTTCGTCAGAGGTAACATGTGGTGTCACCGTGAGACTGAGTTCAGCATCGACAAAAGATGTTGAAGTACCATTGGCCGAGGTAGTCTCGAATGGGATCGTTCGTCCACTGGAAATCTGCGCCTCGCGTTTGTCCATGGTAGTTACCTTGGGAGCTAATAGAACACGTCCTCTACCTATAGCTTCTAAAGCTGATAGTTGCAGATCGAGGTCCAATCCGCCAATAACCTTACTCGCCAGAAAACCGATGCCGGATGTTGCTGTCGAAGTTGTGCCCAGATTGAATAGAAACTGCCCAAGTCCAGCGGTGCTTGATTGACCGCCCATGCTAAGGATTTCAGCCTGTTTTAAAAAGGTATCAGGCGTTGTGGCGGTACCATCTAAATCACCACTATGAGTATCCAGGTTTCCAGTTATCATTTGTAATCAAACCTTCTTGTTGCCAGCCCTATAGCGACAGTCGCCAAGGTGCCTAAGTTGCTCAGGATTTCCTGATCAAACTTTTTTGGGTTTGCTTTGACTGATTTTAAAGGGTCAACGATTTCAATCGGGATCTGAAAATGATCGGCCAGCAGGTTGTCTACTCCTGGTATCAACGCCCCGCCCCCGCAAATAAAAATACGTTTTACTTGTTCGTTTGTGTTGGTGCTGAAAAACTCAAATGATTTGTCCATTTCTTCCAGCACTTTTTCAAAGGAAAAGGTCAGTATTTCCAGAACGGATTCCTTTTCGATATTTTTTGGTAGTTCTCCCCGCTTCATTTTTACGGTTTGCTTGAATGATACTTCGAGCGTGCTCATTATTCGGCGTGAACAATAGCCCCCGCCTATGGGAATGTCGCGAACAAAGGATGTGACGCCATTAGTTACAATATTGAGGTGGGTGAACGAGTCTCCCAAATCAACTAAAGCAACCGCCCCCATTGATGACAGGTTTGTCGTGAGGCTCAGTGCGTTGACCATGGCAAAAGCATCCAGGTCGATGATGACAGGTTTTAGTCCGGCTTCGACCAGAACATCAGCGCGGCTGTCTATAATCTCGTTTTGAACAGCGACCAGAAGAATTTCCATCTTATCTTCGTCTTCTTCAAAGGTGCTTTCCTCTTCCTCTTGATCGTCTTCACTGTTTTGATCGTTTTGGGCTGAGCCGATAACCTGAAAGTCGATTCGCACATCGTCTATGTCAAATGGGATGTATTGCTCTGCCTCTTTAGCTATATTTTGCGCAAGTTCTTCTTCTGACATCACGGGAACTTTGATCTTCTTGGTGATGACCGCCTCTCCAGCGACAGATGTCACTGCGTGAGTGCATTGAATTTTTTCTGCTTTGACCAGTTGTTTCAGGGTATCCACCACTTCGTCAGGTTTTTTCACTACCCCGCCAACGACAGATTCTTCCTCCAGAGGCAGGACACCCAGGTTCATCAGTTCGTACCGGTTTTTGACCAGGTTCAACTGAGCGATTACGGCTGAATGAGAGCCTATGTCAACCGCAACCAATGGTGTGTTTTCGTCTAAAAACATAATATGTCTACGATCTCAGAGTTTGTGGTAACAGGGAGCTATAAACAAAAGCAAGCAATGTACCAGATCGCCAGGTACTAATAGCACATTAAAAAATAAGGTAACTATTAAAGTTCCGTTCGCGCGAGAGTTTGAGCAGTGTTATTTTTTGTTCACACGGGCGATTGATTTTTTTTGACAAATTGAGTCATTTTTAAGTATTTCCCTAAAGTCAGCCCAAATTGTTCCGATATGCGTATTGGTGGGGTGTGATGAAAATTATTTTTTGCATCCATCGGACTCGTGTTTCTCATCTCCGCCAACCCTCAAATCTTTGTTAATCAATTTCATCTAAGGTGCGGTGAAAGGGGAAAACCCCCTTTAAACATTCAAGCTTTTTAAGATTTCTTTTTGTTGGCACTCGGCTTTTTACTTGTCCCTTTGAGGTCTTCTTTACTAAAAATTTTTGATCGATCAGCCAGTTTGTAGCCCAGCGCTAAAATGATCTTGCGCTTAGTGTCGAGCCGACAGTCGTTCCCCTTCTCGATACGATCAATGGTTTGGACAGTTACATCAGCCTTACGCGCCAACTCTGCCTTGCTCATCATTTTGGCTTCGCGAATTTGACGAACAGAATTAGACTTGGCCACCACGTGAACCTCCCTTCGAGTTTGGCCCTAAAACAGCTCCAACTGTGTGGACCTTTTACTTTCTTTTATTAGATTGATGCTAGATTAGTATAAAAAGGAAGAATTATCAATTATAAAATATAAAAATAATTAAATTATATATAAATTTAAACAAATTTATATTAATAATCTGTCCATGATCCAGACCCGGGCTATCCCTCATAGCCATTTTCCGGTTGAAAGGGAGGATGGCTTGGCCTAGTGTCTCTACATTCACTGGTGAGTTGGATTATTTGAGATTCCTGTTTATGAATACGTTCTCTATGGACAGCTTGAAAAAACACGCTCTGACGGGGGCGGTCCTTATCTGTCTGTTCCTTGTTGGGTATGATCCGGTAAATGCTGATGATGGGATAATTTACGGCATTGCGCCAGATCTTAAATTCCTCGATCCCTATACTCTGGCGGGGCCAAAAAATTTGTTGAACGACTACCCCAGTCGTTCTGCTGAGGGCAAAGTCAACGTAGTTGTTGAAATTCCTGCCGGCAGGACGGAAAAATGGGAGGTGCGAAAACCAGACGGAGCTTTGGCGTGGAATTTCAAAAAAGGAAAACCACGGGTCCTCAAGTACATCGGGTATCCGGGAAATTATGGAATGATTCCACGGACCCTGCTTTCAAGGGAAATGGGTGGCGATGGTGACCCGCTTGACGTTATTGCCCTGGGTCCGCCTGTTCTCAGGGGTTCGGTTGTCGAAGCAAAATTGATAGGGGTGCTGAAGTTGAGTGACAGAGAGGAAAGAGATGACAAGCTCATCGCGGTGCTCGCCAACTCTCCATTGTATAAAGCGGATTCAATCAAGGAGCTGGATGAAAAGTTCCCCGGGATATCCCAGATTCTTGAAATCTGGTTTATTGGCTATAAAGGATCGGACAAGATGCAGTCAAAGGGTTTTGGGGGGCCTGAAGAAGCGCTGACGGTACTTGAGGAAGCATCTGAATTTTTCGAATACCACCAGACCCACTGGCAATAATGGTCAGTTGATTTGTCTTCTTCCATGGACTGAGGCGCCAGTGTGTTTTTAGATCCTGCGCCGAGCAGCCACTCGCTGTGGGGGCACGGGCTGTACTTTTTATGGGCGTGCAACATTTCCTGACTGTTTGTCGCGAGGTCAGTTCCCGGTTGAACGCAAGGGTGTTTTGGCTTAGAATTTCCATATCCCAGTGCCACGAAAAAAAGGGAAGAGAGCATGTGTTATGGAGGCAAATGCGCCCTGGTTGCGTTTAAAGGGCCACATTTGAGAGGCCACGATGGTGCACAGTAGATTAGTGCGCTAACTAAGTAGTTTCTGAAAAAGCTTGATATCGAATCCTCTGTTAAAGTGGTTCACATGAAAAAGTTGTGGTGCTTTGAATAGAGGTAATACTTAAAAAACACACAGTTTATAGAGAAATTATGCCTTTTATAAAACTTGCTAATCTTAAAGTTGGGGTGATAGCAGCCAGCAACGTTATTGGATTGGGCGGAAGAAGGTATCAGTGAGACTAAACATATTCCTGTCATTGCTTTAACTGAGGATGCTATGGGTGAAAATATAAAAAATGCTTTGGATATGGGAATTCATTCTTATATCACCAAGCCGATTAAAGTGTCTGAATTCCTGGATACAATTGACAATATCCTGGTTTGATTTAGGCTATACGAAAGAGTCTGGAATTCTCAAAGTTGTCTGGTGACTGTGTCGCAGATAGTCGTTAACAGTGCACATCAGCCAGAGATGTTTGCGCTCAAATCTTACAGATAGAGTCTTTTCTTAATGAAACAAGTTTATTTGGATACATTTGGTTGCCAGATGAATGTGGCGGATACGGATCGCATGGAGTTGTTATTGTTCCATTCGGGTTATGTTCGCACGGGGCAGATGGGTGAAGCAGATTTAATCCTCATCAATACATGTTCGATCCGGGAAAAAGCGGAGCAGAAAATTTATTCTCTGGCTGGCAATTTGAAACCGCTGAAAATGGCCAACCCTGATCTGATCCTCGGATTTACGGGCTGTCTGGCTCAGCAGGAGGGGGAGCGGTTACTGGAAAAAATTCCATTTGTTGATCTTGTTTTGGGACCTGACGGGATTGAGCATATTGTTCAAGTCGTGGACGAGGTTAAGGGAAAGAATGGGCCGGTGGTAAGAACCGAATTCGACACGGAAAAGAACTATAGTATTCCCGAGTTTGCGGGTGAAACCCCGCTATATCCGGGTCCCAGCACTTTCGTTAACATAATCAAAGGCTGTGATAAGTATTGCACCTTCTGCGTGGTTCCGGGCACTCGCGGCCGGGAAAAGAGCCGGGAAGCTCTGGAGATTGAACGGGAAGTCCGGCTGTTGGTATCCAGAGGAGCACGTGAGATTATTCTGTTGGGGCAAAATGTCAATGCTTATGGCAAGCGAGGGTTAAAACAGGCGGTTCCTTTCCATGAATTGTTGTACCGGGTTGCCGCGATTCCGGGTGTGGAGCGTCTGCGATTCACCACGAGCCACCCGAAAGATTTCACGCAGGAGTGTATTGCGGCCTACAAGGATATTGACATTCTGGCAAATCACTTACATCTTCCGGTGCAAAGTGGGAACAACCGGATTCTTGAAGAAATGCGCAGAACACACACGGCGGAAGAATATATTTCCTTGATCGATGAACTGAAATCGGCGGTGCCCGATGTTGCTTTGTCCACAGACATTATTGTGGGTTATCCGGGTGAGTCGGATTCGGAGTTTGAGGACACGCTTGCTTTGATGGAAAGGGTGCAATTCAGTAGCAGTTATATGTTCACCTACAGTCCACGTCCCGGAACACCGGCGCAGGATTTCCCCGACTCGGTTCCGCAATCTGTGAAGTCTGAGCGTTTGCAAAGAACCATCGAATTGCAAAACAGGTTGACGCGGGAACAGGGGCAGAAATTTGCAGGGCAAGAGGTGGATGTTTTGGTGGAAGGGAGAAGTTCTCGTCCCGGCGCAGATTTCAGAGGTCGCAATCCTCACTACTGGTCGGTTAACTTCACCGGCGACCAAAATCGGATTCGTCCGGGTGACATGGTTAAGGTCAGGATAGAGGAAGTCTCTGGTCATGCATTAAGAGGCAAAGCGGTTGCTTTAAATAGAGGTGGGAAGCGAACACTTCTGGAACAGGGGATGCCAATAACCACCGGGTGAAATGGCTGGCAGTGAGTTTACCAGCAACTTGCTTAATAAAAGCCAAGCTGGTAGTAAATCTCTTCTTCTAAGGACGCCGCGTGAGGCAGTATGATTTTTATGGCAAGTCTTGCGTCATGAATGAATTTCAGGTCGGGGACTCCAGACCGATCCGCTAGGCGGGTCAGGGTTTCCCTGCAAAAATGATCCAGATCATGGATTTTTTCCAGAAGGTCAGGCGGTAAATCTTTCAATCCGGCCTCATTTTTTTCCAGAAACCTCAGAACTTCTATCAGGCTGAGTTTGATGCCAACCGTTTGGTTGCGCAGGGTAGCGATCACTTTAGATTCGGGGTTTTTCAATTCGGCACAAATCTTTTTCAGCAGTTTTCTGAGATGACTATAAAATACTTCGCGTTGATTTTGATCGCGGAATAGTTTTCCTTCGCCGCCAAATAGTGTGTTGAACACCAATTCAAGCCTATACGCTTCTGATCCCATAACGGTATAAAGGATGGCAACAAATTCATCTCTATTGAATGCCAGATCCAGATCACGGAATATTTTGTCCAGAGAGCCTGTTTCTCCTCTCGGGATTCTTGGTTTTTCATCGCAGACGAATTGGTTGGGGTGAACTTTCCAGCCCGGAACCAATTTCCCGCCTCCTTCTTCACAAGTTGCCACTTCGAGTTCGGTCAGCGACTCCAGAAAGTCGGTCAATGAAAATGCTAGAACTTGAAGCAGGCTTTCATCCGTGTGATAAAGAGTGTAAAGGAGTTGTTTTTCGAGTCCGGCCGAGCAAAATGAGTCGTTGTCACAAAGTTTGCTCAATGCGGCTTCCATGGAGGTAAACAGCGACCTCATCTTCAGCCGTGCAAGGTGCAATTCCTTTTTATGGCAAGGTTCAACACGAAAAATCCCTTTTTTATAATCTATCAGGTTGATTAATAAAACGTCCCCTTCTTTTAGTTTGTGTTGTTGGATGATTTGGGACAGGTCCCAGGCGGTTACAACAAGAGAGCTTTTTTCGGGGACCCAGTCGTTGACCTGGATTTCGTCAGGAAAATGATTGGGACCTGAGTATTGGTAGTAACGGATGATATCTTCAATAGGAAATGGTTGTTTTTGTTTTGGAATTTCCTTTTCTTCCGGGTCAAGGAAGGTGAGGTCGGGTTCTACTTTATCGTTTGAAACGAAAGGAATGAGTCGGTGTCCAGGGAAGAACACTTTTTTGCTGATTTCGAACTTACCCAGGCGAATAGATAAAGGAAGATTTCCTATTTTTTGCAGTACCACTGGTACGGGTAAAAAGTCATTTGAATCGGTCCCGATGAGGTGATTGTGATGGGAAAGCTTCTTCTTTAGTTGTTTTAGTGTAGAGGTGGATATCTCTCGTTCCCATTTTTCCTGAATTCTTTTTTCAAAATCCTCGGCAGTGAATGGAGCACTCGATTCCCGAATCAGGTTTTCAGCCAGTTTGTGAAGAGTCAACTTGGGAGGCATTGTTTTCCTGGAAGAAGTCCTCAAGCTAATGACGATTGAGGCTAGAAGGTTGCAGAACGGCTTCTCTGCTCCGGCAGGTTTCCGGCCGGTTGGATTCTAGCCGGAGGGATGCCTTGTATTACCCTTTATATCCGTACAAAATGAATACGAAAGGAAGGTTATCATAGATTATTTTCGGTTGGTAGTTTTTTTTGTGTGAAAACAAAAACCCATTTCATCTTTTTAGGGTAATACGATTGATTTAGATTTTGTGTGACGCTATCATGGAGGATCAATAATTTGTAAAAAAATAACGCAGGAGTTTATTATGGCACTCAATCTTGAGCCTGTTTACAAAGAAATCTTTGAAAAGTTTAAAACACGGAAAAAGTTTTCCATCCAGTCAATAGAAAAAAATGTGCTGGTGGTTGAGCAGGATGAGGAAATTTGCGGGCAAAAGGAGCCCCGCTCTTTTGAGTTTAAGAGTCCGCGAGAATTTGAAGAGTTTGTCCGAATGGAAAACCAGTATGAAGTGGATATCGAGAGACAGCTTCAAGGCAATAAAATGCCTTACCGTTGATTTGGGTAACCGTGTTATTTAACGGTTGTCCAGGCGCCGTTTTCCTGTTGTATCTTTTCGTTGGCTTTGGCGTTATCGTGGTTGAGTCCGGCATAGATTTTCTGGACTTTTGGCAGGTCGTCCTCTGAGAAGCTCTCGTTTGTGGCAACGATGTGGTTCAGTATGACAAGACGGTCTTCTTTTTCTTCCTTGATGAGGGTTTTAACAAATTCTTTGTATTTTGGGTTCTTTTGAGTTTCTTCATTGTCGAAGTAGACCAGAAGGCCCTGGTTGCCTTCTCCTGCACAGCCTGTTTGTTTGAATTTCTGAATAGCGTCTTTATTAAATTCCTGCTTTTGCATGGCCCGGATTGCGGTTTTTTTAGCCTTTGGAATTTGCGCGACCGTTTTGAGTTTCCCTTCTTCATCCACCGACCGGACGGAGGCCACCACCATCATTTCGTTGCCCAGTTCTTCATAGCTATCCAGAATCTAGTTTTCCAGGGCTGTTTTTTGATCGACAACGGTGACATTCACTCCTACCAGTTTGCCTGAACACGCGCCTGTCAACATTACTGCTCCAAAAACTATCCAGCGTGGTAGATTTGAAAGGCTTTGTTTCATCCAGAAAATTTCCCCAGTACGAGCGCTGAATTTTTACTACCAAAGGATATGCAGTTGCTTATGGCAATGTCCAGTTTATTTTCCCGCCCTTTATTGGAAACATAGTCCAGGTCGCACGCAGGATCAGGGTTTTCCTGATTGATCGTCGGTGTTAAAAAGTTATGATGCAGGGAAAGCAGGGAGACGGTCACGCCGAGCCCGCCAGAGGCTCCTTGCGGATGCCCGACCATCGATTTGGTTGAGCTGACGGGGATTTTATCGGCAAAGCTGTTGAATGCATTTTTCACTGCCAGCGTTTCCACTTTATCATTGATGATCGTAGAGGTTCCGTGAAAATTAATATAGTCCACCTGTTCCTTGTTTATCCTGGCATCTTTCAGAGCCACGCGAAGGGCTCGGGTGGATTGTTTGCCATCAGGCATAATGGCCACTCTATGGTATGCATCGCAGGTTGAACCATATCCGAGAACCTCGCCATAGATTTTCGCGCCGCGCTGTTTGGCGTGTTCAAGTTCTTCGATGACCATCATCCAGCTTCCTTCCGACAGGACGAAACCTTCCCGGTCGCGATTGAACGGACGGGACCCCCGGTCGGGTTCGTTATTGAAGTTCGTTGGGTTAACTCGCATTCGTTCGAAACCGCACATCATGGCCGGAGTAACGCAAGCCTCAACGCCGCCGGTTAACAACCAGTTTTCCTGTCCGGACCGGATCGTGTTGAAGGCGTATCCGATTGCGTCGGTGGAACTGGTGCAACCATTGGAAATGACATGGCTACGACCCTGAAGACCAAAATATATTGAAATCTCGCTGGAAAGCATCCCTACCAGCGAATTGGAAATGGCATAAGGGCTGATTTTATTTTTCTTACCCGAAAAATATATTGCAAATTGTTTTTCTGAAAAATCAAACCCGGCTCCGCCTGTTCCAACTATAACGCCCAGGTTTTCAAAGTCGTCTTCATCAAATTGTTTCAGGTCTATGTCGGCATCATCTAGCGCTTCTTTTGACGCGGCGATTGCCAGCGGCACGGCCCTGGGAAGTTTTTTGAGATCCGCTTCTGAAAAATATTCCGATGGATCAAAGTCCTGAACTTCACCTGCGATCTGGCAGGAAAGGGCGGAAGCGTCAAAGCTGGAGATACGCTTTACTCCACTGACTCCATTGCATGTGTTTTCCCAGAAAGTATTTTTACCGGTCCCGTTTGGACTCATTACGCCCAACCCGGTGACGACGACTCTACGAGACATTAGTTTTTTATCGGTGATGGAAATGTTTTAAGCTTTAAAAGTTATGTTAACATACGGACTTGAGGAAGGGCAATGTTCCTCATCTAACGAGACCTTTGTGTAATGCTGGATTTTTTGGCGTTAAACTCCTTAGAGTGACAAAAAGGCCCTTTCTCATCATGCTGTGGTGGGAAACTAGTGAAAGGCCCCCTGGCGATCCGCCTTCTGCCGTGAGAATCCCCAAGGTCAAACTTTGAATTCAAATCTTTCCTTAACAGACTTGACCGGACAAATGCTCGTAGCCGGGT